>Ga0209426_1001714_pt1 | contig 12230 bp, 9 predicted proteins | sample Deesub1362B_J571_FD_187697 | JGI IMG/M metagenome (GOLD analysis project Ga0209426, IMG submission 187697) | Deep oceanic, basalt-hosted subsurface ecosystem from Juan de Fuca Ridge flank, Pacific Ocean, CORK Borehole 1362B_J2.571 (SPAdes)... ...
GAGTTCAACAATCATCCGTGCAGTTCCCCCAAATCCAGTTCAAACTCCACCGGCACAGCCAGCCCGTGATGTTTCAGCAGGTCCGCCTGACGGAAGACCTCCGCAGGCGGGCCGTCCAGAAGCACGTGCCCCTCGGAAAATACGATCAGCCGTTCGGTAAAAAAGGTTTCTTCCGGAAATTGCGTAATGAGAACAGGCGTAATTCCCTTACACCAGCCATTTGAGGAGCGGAAGATCTGCTCCAGAAGGCGCTTCCGATTGAACGGGTCCAGCAGAGAGGTGGGTTCATCGAGAATCAGATAGCGCGGGCGGGTCGCCAGTACAGCAGCCAATGCCAGAAGCTGTTTTTCCCCTCCCGAAAGATAATGCGGCGAACGGTGCCGGTAGCGTTCCAGGCCAAATTCTTTCAGAAGCTCATCCACCCGCCGGTGCATTTCCTCCGGCGGAACGCTGCGGTTTTCCATGCCGAATGCAATTTCCCGCTCGACCGTGGTGGCCACAATCTGGTTGTCCGGATTCTGAAAAACCATCCCCACCCGTTCGGGAATCTGATCCCGATCGCCGGGTCGGGATGTATCCAGCCCATCCACCGTAACCCGGCCCCGCACCGGCACAAGCAGCCCATTCAAACAGCGGGCAAACGTAGTTTTCCCGGACCCGTTAGCCCCCATAATGCTAACGCTCTGTCCTTCCTGCAGCGTAAGATGGACCCCCCGGAGGACCCAGGATTGGTTCTCGGTGTAGCGGAAGTAGAGATCCTCAACAGCAATCATGCAACGTTCTCCGGATTCAGGGCAAAAAAATATAGCACCTGTGCGGCCGGAATTCAAAAATTGTTGGCAGCTCAGCCTCGCGGCTCCTGCCCGGGGGAAGTATGGCCGGTTTGTTCTCCCAAAAAGTGTAGAATTTTTTCTACGGTCTTCTGTGTGGCTCCCCGGTTGGCATTTACAAACGCATAGGCTTCTTTTCCCATGGAACGGCGCAGCCCGTTTTCGGTCAGAAGTTTTCTCAGATGCCGGTAGGCTTCGTCAGAGTTTTGAATCCGGATTCCCGCCTGACGCGACACCAATTCTTGTGCCTCCGGTGAATTGAGGATTCTGGGCCCAAACAGAACAGGGATCCCGTGGCTGGCAGGCTCCATGACGTTGTGCACCCCCGGACCGAAACTCCCTCCCACATAGGCCATATCCCCGTAAGCATACAGATTTGCCAGCACCCCGATGCGGTCCACTACCAGGGCGCGCACCGAATCAATCTGCGAAAAGAGCTCCGGATCGGAGAAGAGCAGGAACGGAATACTCCGCCTTTCCAGCCATTCCGTGAGTGCCTGAACATGGTGCGGCGTGGGCTCATGTGGCACCAGGATAGCGGCAAATTCGGGCAGTTCGGCAAAGAGCCGTTCCAAAGCTGGCAGAAGGCATTCCTCATCGGAGGGCCAGATACTGCCGGCCACAAAAACTTTGCGCCCCTGAAAAGCACTTTCCGGCAGGATCCGCAGCTTCCTGGATTCCTGGCTGCGGATCAGCACCTGATCGAAGCGTGTATCCCCCAGGATCTCCATGGCTGTAGAAGAACCGACAATTCGGCGAAATCCCTGAAGATCCCGTTCGCTTGCCGGTGCAATAAACCGGAGCTTCCCGAGCAGCGCAGCGGCAAAACTGCGAACCACCGGTCGCAGCAGAAAAGAATCCGCCGGTAGGGTCGCATTCACCAGAATTGCAGGAATATTGCGGCTGGCCATCGACCAGACCAGATTGGGCCACACATCATGTTTCGAAATAACCAGCAGGTCCGGCTCAAGACGGTTTAAAAAACGGGCTACCGAGGGCAGAGTGTCGTGCGGGAGGTAGATTTTGAGGTCGTATTCGCCATTTCCAGAAGCGTGTTCGTAACCGGACGGCGAAAAAAAAGAAACCACCCGGGCCACATGCGGCGCCCGGACCTTCAGTTCCCGCAAAACCGGGCGGATCTGTTCGTATTCACCCAGCGAGGCACAGTGGAACAGAACAACGGGCCGCCCCTTTTCCAGTTTTTCACGAAAACGGATCACTTTGGGAAGGGTTTCTTTGCGGCCGCGCAGCCCCATACGCACCTTCCGGTTGAATGGTGAAGCCAGGAAGGCCAGCAACCGGATGAGCGGCAAAATGAATGTATTGTACACCACAAACCAGACGATCTTCATAAAACGCCTCCGCAAAAATGCCGACCAAAAAGGTAACCATCTGCATCAAAGAATGCCAGCATTTTTCTCTGTTACGGCAAGGCACCGATTGCCCGGGCCTCCGTTCCTGGCCCGTACGGCGGACGGTCCTGTTTACGGCAGCGGAACAGATTCGGCAGTGACGATCTCTCCCGAAACATGTGAACGCGGTTTTCCGATTTGCGGTACGCAGTTCCCAACATGGCCACGGGCTTGGCAGTGCCCAAAATCAGCCAGGGGAATAGCAGATCTTTCCCGGCAAATACGGCCGGTAGCTGGCCGGGCTGTTTGTATCAGCACGTGAGCGTGAAATCTGTGGCAAATTGAAAACAGCCAGCGGCGTCACGGATCTTTGCCGGGCGGCCCAGCCGGCACCCCTCTTGGCCCTACACCCCGGCGCACGTATCTGGAGCCGGTAGGTTATCTGTCCGGCGAGCCCAGTTGTTGCAAAACGGCATGCAGAACTTCTTCCACTCCAATATCCAGCATACAGCGGAAATGCTTTTTAGGGCAGGTTGCGGTTCCATGGTAGGAACAGGGCCGGCACCGGAGCTTTTGCACCTCCACGATGCGGGCAGAACCGGGTTCCGGATAGAACCCGAACTGGCGCACAGTGGGCCCAAAAATGGCCACCAGAGGCGTACTCACCGCCCGGGCCATGTGCATCACCCCCGTGTCATTGGTCACAAGACAGCGGACCCGGCGGAGGGCAGCAGCCGTTTCCAGCAGTGAAGTTTCGCCGCACCAGTTTTCGCAGCCCCTGCCAGCGTTCTTCCTGATGGCCTCCCCGATCTGGCGGTCCTGAGCACCTCCCAGCAGCAAAATACGGGCATGGGCAATTTCCTGCAAATGCCGGGCCAGTTCGGCGTAACGCTCTGCCGGCCAGCGTTTGGTGGCCCGGCCCGCGCCCGGCGCCAGAGCCACCACCGTTTCTTCTTCCGCAAACGGCCAGCGACTGGAAACAGCTTCCTCTACCTCGTCCGGAATAAATAGCTCCAGCGGCAGGGGGGCCCATTCGCAGCCCAGCGGCCGCAGCGCCCGGGCGTACCTTTCCGGCACCGTCGGCGCAACCCCGCGGTAAAAATCCCTCTTCAAATACACCAGAAAAAATCGGCGGATGCTGTATTTCCGGTAGCGGGTAACCCGTGCTCCTCCGGCATTCCAGGTCAAAAACAAACTTTGCCAGTGGCCCTGAAGATCCACAATCCAGTCATACCGGGCTGTCCGGATTTGTTTTGCCATTGCGGATAGATCCTGCAACGTGGGCGATTGAGGCAGCACGCGGATCTGCTGCAATAACGGGTGGTGCCGAACCAGCGGAAAAAATGGCTCCTTGATCAAAAAATCGATTTCGGTGCCGGGAAAACAGCGGTGAAACAGCCGGATGACAGGTGTGGTAAGCAGTACATCGCCAATGGCGCTGAACCGGATAAAAAGAACCCGGCGCACCTTACCGGCTGCCGGCGGACGACTCTTTGCGGTACTCGTCATTCAACGTCCGGAACCATTCGATGGTGCGCTTCAACCCTTCTTCAATGGGCACTTTTGGTTCCCATCCCAATATTTTTCTGGCCAGAGAGATGTCCGGCTGGCGGACTTTCGGATCATCCACAGGAAGCGGGCGGAATTCGATCTTGCTCTTGCTTCCCGTCAGCCTGATGATCAGCTCCGCCATCTCCAGAACCGTCATTTCCTGCGGGTTGCCAATGTTGACCGGCCCGTTATAGTCCGACACCAGCAGGCGGTAAATCCCTTCGATGGTGTCGTCCACGTAGCAAAAGCTGCGGGTTTGTTTGCCGTCGCCAAATACGGTGATGGGCTCATTGTTGAGGGCCTGAGGGATGAACGTGGGAATAGCGCGCCCATCGCCAAGGCGCATGCGCGGGCCGAACGTGTTGAAAATCCGCACGATTTTGGTGTCCAGACCGTGGGTTCGGTGGTAGGCCATAGTCAGGGCTTCGGCAAACCGTTTGGCCTCATCATACACACCGCGTGGGCCAATGGGATTGACATTTCCCCAGTAATCCTCGGACTGCGGGTGCACCAGCGGGTCCCCGTACACCTCGGACGTGGAAGCCAGCAAAAATGTGGCTTTCTTTTCTTTTGCCAGCCCAAGGGCCTTATGCGTTCCCAGGGCCCCTACCTTGAGCGTCTGAATGGGCAGCTGCATGTAATCCAGCGGACTCGCCGGCGAGGCAAAATGAAGCACATAGTCAATCGGTCCCGCCACGTAGATGTATTCCGTCACATCGTGCTTGATGAACTTGAACTGTTCACACTGCAGGTGTTCAATGTTGCGGATATCCCCGGTAAGCAGGTTGTCCATGCAGATCACTTCATGCCCTTTTTTGAGCAGGTATTCACAGAGATGAGATCCCAGAAATCCGGCTCCTCCCGTAACAAGCGTCCGCGGCATCGTTTATCTCCTCAATTCAATACTCCCTGATTTTCCACCAGCCTTTTACCTTTTTCATCGGCCAGAAAATGTATTTTGGAAACCCGTTTCCTCTTATTGGGGTTGTCCAGGCCTACTCATTTTCCTGTGCCGGTCCGGTTCATCTTAATATGAAAACATTTTTCGCACAATTTGCAAGCAACATTTTTGTAACAGAATCCCCGCAAAAGGAGACGCATTAACACCGCCACTGCAGACCCGCCGGTCTCCTCAGTCTTTCATCAAAATCCACCCTTTCCCCGAAAACTCTGCAGAACAGCAATGGAAGTCCGCAGTTGCTTCTCTGGCAGGACCGGGCAAAATGCTCTGTGGGGGCGCTTTTGAAATCCGGCCGGTTTTTGCCGCCGGAAACAGACCGATTCATGGTGGTTACCTGGAGGGCGGAACGGTTCGGTCCACAATGTGAAGCTTTTCCGCCAGTTTGGTGGTAGCCCAGTAGATCAGCGAATCCCCTTCCTGGCGGACCAGCAGGAATTGAAAATTCGGCTGCTGGGCGGCAAATTTGCGGGCGCGGTTCCACCCCATTACGAACGCCGCCGTCGCCATGGCATCTGCAAGTTCCGCCCGGGGAGCTACCACCGTAACGCTAATGAGATCGCTGTCCGGGTAGCCGGTAACGGGATTCAGCAGGTGATGATAGCGCTTGCCTTCCTGCACAAAAAACTGCTCATAATCGCCCGAGGTGGCCACAGCACCGGAATCCTGGTAAAAATAGGCAAAAAAGGCGCCAGATTTGCGCGGGTGGCGGATCCACACACGGATTCTTCCCCGGGTAGCTCCGGAGGAATGAATGCCCAGATCGCCGCCCGCATCAATCATAACGTCCCGGAATCCCAGGCTCAGAAGCGTGTCCATGGCACGGTCGATGGCTGTGCCTTTGGCAATGCCCCCGAGATCCAGCCGCATCCCCGGAATGGCAAGCCGGACCGTCGGCGAATCCAGCAAAACTTTGTGGAAATCCACCAGTGGCAGCACCGACCGGATGGCCTTTGCGGACGGCAGCCTCAGCGAATCCCCACCGAAGCCCCACAGTTCCAGTAAAGGCCCCACGGTGGGATCGAATGCTCCGCCGGATTCCCGGGCCACGCGCAGGCTCTGGCGCAATATGTGAAAAAGCGTGGGCGAAACCGGTACGGCAGCCCCGCCAGATTTCCGGTTCAGGCGGCTCAGCTCACTGGTGGCTTTCTGGCGCGATGCCACCCGCTCCATCCCCTCAATCGCCCGAAATGCCCGCCGAATCGCCTCCTTTTTGTCGGCCCTGGAACGGCCCGGATCGTAGAGGGAAATCTGAACCACGGTACCCATTAGCAAGCGGGTTTCCCGTACCGGTACAGGTAACGGTGAACGCTGGCAGGAGAAAAGAACCAGTAAAAGAGGCAGAAAGGCAAGCAGATCAGTTCTGCCGCACCGCAGAAAACTGGACCAGCTCTTCCAGGGAGCGCTTGTACACATTGTCCTCAAACGGCTCAAGAATGGTCAGGGCTTTTTCCACAAATTCTTCCGCGCGTTTCCGGGCGTAATCCACCCCACCCAGATCAATCACCATCTGCCGGATTTCCGCAATGTACGCATCTGTTTTCTCCTTGCGGATAAACTCACGCAGCTGCTCCTCTGGAAGCTTCCCGTTCCGGTGAAAGGCGTAAATGAGCGGAAGGGTAATTTTGTTTTCCTTTATATCATTCCCTGCTGGTTTTCCCGTCACTTCTTCATCACCAATGTAATCCAGCAGGTCGTCCTGAATCTGAAACGCGCACCCCATGTAGGTACCGAACCGCCAGAAAAGTTCAGTATCAATCCCATTGCCACGAGACCCGATAATGGCCCCAATCTGGCAGGCCGCCGCAATCAGGGAAGCGGTCTTGTCGGAAATCATCTGGAAATAGCTTTCTTCATCCAACTGCAGGTTCTGGCTCTGCTGGATCTGTAAAAGTTCTCCTTCGCTCATCCGGCGGGTTACCCGGGAAAGAATACGGTTGATCTGCGGAGAATTCAGGTGCATCATCAGGTTCAGGGCCTGGGCAAAAAGAAAATCCCCCACTAGAATGGAGATCTTGTTGTCCCAGATGGCGTTTACACTAGCCGCCCCCCGGCGCATATCGGATTGATCCACCACATCATCGTGAATCAGCGTGGCCGTGTGGATTAGTTCAATAATCTGGGCGGCTTCCATGGCCCGGGCATCGGTATGGCCCATCATTCGGCTGATCAGAAACACGAGGGCCGGCCGCAAGCGTTTCCCCCGGTGCTGAGCCACATACCGGATCACCACATTCAGCAGCTCGACCCGGCTATCCAGGGCGTTCACAAACCGCTTTTCAAATTCCTCTAAATCCTCTCGAACCGGTAACAATATCTCATTCAGTTCCACGTCCCCACCCTATTTTTGGCCAAAAATCGCACAAAATGTAATGATAAAATTATTTTGAGTCAAATAAAAAGTCCCTGCAAATGAAGATCCGCACATCCCCCCAAAGGAAGGCAAACCGGGCCGCTGTTCTGCTGTTTATTTGTTTCACAGGTATCTGGATTCTCTCTACAATTGCAGGCCCCTGCCCCCCTGAGACGGCACAGGAAAAACACCGATACGGCAAAAAAGAGCACATGCCAGTCTGGACAGAACCCTACCCCGCTCCTACCGCAGCCCCCTGTGACCTGAGCAGGGCTTTTTACCGTCTTTTCCTTTGCGGCCAAGCCCCCACAATCTGCCGGCAAAACCGCACTGCCCTCGCTGACCTGACGGTCCCCCCGGCTTCCATCGGCCAAGACGCTTACCGCCTAACAAGCTGGCGGATCATGTTCAGCAGCGCGCTGAATTCGACCGGTTTGACCAGAAAATGCTCCACGCCCAGCTCCTGGACCAGCGGCAGTACCTGCTGGCCAAATCCCGTCATCACCACCACCTGTACCGAAGGAAAATTCCTGCGCACCTGCTGAATCAGACGGAAGCCGTTTAGCCCGGGCATCTTCAGATCGGCCAGAAGTAAATCAACCGAATGGCGGTTGAGGATTTCCAACGCCTCTTCTCCCGATTCCGCGGTAAACACGGAATAACCCTGGCGGCTCAGAAGCTCGCGGAAAAGGTTCAGGATGTCGGTCTCATCGTCCACAATCAGAATGCTGGCGGTAGGAGCCTGCGGAGAGTTTTTCGTCTCGCTCTCAGTTTCCATGCTCACCATCCCTCGGCAATAATACAGTGAACGTCGTTCCCTTTCCCACCTCACTCTCCACCAGTATCTCTCCACCTTCCCGTCGAATGATCGAATGGGATACGTACATTCCCAGTCCGGTCCCTTTCCCCAGTTCTTTAGTAGTAAAAAACGGTGTGAAAATATCTTTCAAATGTTCTCTGGGAATGCCGTGTCCCGTATCGGTAAACTTTACTTCAATCCATTTGTCCCCCTTCACTCCCGTGCGGATGGATAGGGTTCCCCCTTCCGGCATCGCCTGCACAGCGTTGATGATGATGTTCAAAAACACCTGTTTGAGCGAATCCAGCCCCAGATACACCGGCGGGATGTCCGAATAGTGTTTTTCTACCTGGATGTTCTGGGATTGCAAGTCTTTCTCAATCAGCGAAAGGGTTTTGTCAATAATTACGTTTACATCAATTTTCTCGCGGTCCTTGGTAGAGTGCCGGGAGAACTCCAGCAGGTTGTTGATGATGTTGGATGCGCGCTGCACATTTCGCTTGATGATATTCAGCTTGGCCTGAATGTCTTCATCTTTACCGCGCAGCAGATCTTCGATGTAATACCGGGCTGTCTCGATGATGTTTAGCGGATTCCGCAGTTCGTGCGCCACCCCCGATGCCAGCAAGCCGATTGTTGCCAGTTTTTCCGATTGAATCAACTTGCGTTCGATGTTTTTCTGCTCCGTCACATCCCGCGCATACTCAATCACAAACTCCATTTCCCCTTCCAAGTTGAACATGGGAAATGTACGGATCTGGTAGACGCGGCCTCCGTGAGAAATTTCCACCAGTTCCTGTCGCTTGGTCTGCCAGGTGCGTTCGGCGGCACAGTTCTCGCAGACGCGGCCGGCCATATACGCCTCGTAGCATTTACGGCCAATAACCCGGTCCGGTGTGGTGTTCATGAGAGTAGCGACCTTGCGGTTGGCCATTTGAATGGTCTTGTCCCGGTCCAGTACCATTATGTAATCGGTGATGCTGTCAAATACCGTTTGCAGCTTCTTTTTGCTTTCCTGAATGAGGCGGTGCAGTTTGAGAATTTCGGTTACATCTTTGGCAATTCCCAGGATGGCATGTGGCTGGTTTCCTTTTTCGGAGATTCGCCGGAAGGAAACGATCATGTTGTGAACCTGGCCGTCTTTGCTGCGGAAATCAAATACAAAGTTCCGGCCATCGGGATCTTCTGTAAGGGCCCGCAAATCTTCCTCAGAAATGCTGCTGGCCAGCAGTTCCTGCAGTGGAAGCCCCTGAATTTCCTCCGGCGAAAAGCCCAGCCGCCGCACTTGCGGGTTCACAAATTGGAAACGCAGCTCCGCATCCAGGGAAAAAATGAAATCGTTGGCTTTCTCCACAATGTTCTGAATGAATTCTTCCTGTTCGCGCAGCCGCTGATGCAATCGGTGCCGCTCAATAATGGATTCCACAACCTGCGGAAACGAACGCAAGTAGTTATGTTCTTTTACCACGTAATCGGCCGCGCCGTTTTTCATAGCCTCCACGGCCACTTTCTCGTCACCCTGTCCGGTTACAATCAGCACTGGCGCATCCACGCCACGGTCTTTGAGCTGTGCCATCACTTCCAGCCCCGACCGGTCCGGCAGTTTGTAATCCAGAATGATGGCATCGTACTCTCGCTGTTCGCATTTTTTCAAACACTCTGCACCGGACCCTGCAAAATCCGGTTCAAATTTTGCTTTCCGGTAGCGCCGGAACGCCACATTCAGCAGCTCACGCTGATCTGGATTATCCTCCACAATCAGTATTTGAAACACTTTCATCCGGTCCACTCCATTCCTGTTCTTCCGGCCTACACGGGACTTTTCAGATTTTTGGGAATGGTAAAATAAAAAGTAGCCCCCTTGCCTTTTTCCGATTCAACCCAAACACGCCCGCGGTGATTTTCGATGATCCGCTTGACAATGGTCAATCCCACCCCTGTGCCTTCCACATTCTTCACTTCCTTCAGGGACTGGAACAGATCAAAAATCTTTTTGTGGTACTTGGGATCGATACCAATTCCGTTGTCTTTCACAAAAAAAACATATTCGTCGCCTTCGTCCCGGTAGCCAATCTCCACCTTCGGCTTGGGATTGTCTCCCATGTACTTGATGGCATTACTGAGCAGGTTGGAAAACACCTGCAAAATGCGGTCCCGGTCGCAAACCACGGTGGGAAAATCCGATGGATATTCAATCGCCACCTTTTTTTCCTGAACCTGGAACTGGAGGTTGTTGATGGCCAGTTTCACAATGTCGTTGATATCGGTGGGTTCAAACGGGTTCACCACACGTCCGATGCGCGACAGCTCCAGCAGATCCCGGATCAGGCGTTCCATTTGCGATGCATTGCTGCGGATGCGCTCCAGGTAGTGTTTTCCTTCCGGATCCAGTTTTTCGGCGAAATCTTCCAGCAGGATGGAAGCAAACCCCTGAATGGAAACGATGGGCGACTTGAGGTCGTGCGACACGGTGAAAACGAAATTTTCCAGCTCCTCGTTCACCGCAGCCAGTTTTTCGGAGTTCCGGCGGGTTTCTTCGTAGAGGTTGGCATTCTGGATGGCGCTGGCCACCTGACTGCCCAGCACTTCAAAAGCGTACAGATCGCGCCGGTCAAAGGCCTGTTTGCGTTCGGAAATCAGCACCAGGCAGCCGTTTACTTTTTCGGCTATCTTCAGCGGAATGCACAGCATGGAACCCTGATCGGGATAGCCTGGCTCATTTTCCTGCTCTTCCGCCAGATCATGGACCACCAGGGTTTCGCCGCTAAGGATGGCCCGGCCGATGGGCGAATGGTTGGACTGAAGCGGTGTTCCAAGCCGGAGAGTCTCCATCAGAGCCCCCGCGTGCGCCCGCAATAGCGGCTGATCCGTATCCTGATCCATCAGGTAAACAGCCACGTAGTGGTAAGTAAACACCTCAAGGATGGCGTTACAGAGTGTCTCCAGCAACTTCTCCAGATCCAGCGTTGAAGTGATCTTCTTGGCAACTTCGTTCACCATCGCTAGCTGAGCAGCCCGCCGCCGCTCCCGTTCGTACAACCGGGCATTCTCAATGGCAATGGCTGCCTGGTTGGCAATGGTGCTCAGCAGCTTAATTTCCCGCTCCGCAAATCGGTGGTAGTTTTCTTTGTAAACACTCAATACGGCAATGGTTTTATTTTTGGACGTCACCGGAACCCCGAGGTAGGACCGTAGCCGCGTTTTTTTCAGCGGTTCCGGAAGGCTGGGAATGGCAATATTCTCCCGTTCCAGATCCTCAATAATCAGCGGCTTCCGCTCTTTGATGATGCGGTCCAACTTTCTGGCGAAGGACGAATGCAGAAGTGAGGAGGCTTCGGGCGCAGCTGAGGAGTACCCGGTAGGCGCGGTACCATCGCCCACAAACCAGATGGTGCAAATTTTGGCATGCATGGCGGTGGCCGCTGCCTTGACAATCAGATCCAGAACTTCACGGATGTTGAGGCTGGACGAAATGGTTTTACTCACATCGGCCAGGGCGGAGAATTCCGTCAGGCGCCGCCGGGCTTCCTGGTACAGTTTGGCGTTCTCCAGAGCAGTAGCCACTTGAGCGGCAATCTGGCGGAAAATTACCTGATGGGTTTGCCCATAGGCCCTGGCCTCCATTTTCCCGATGCTGAATGTCCCCAGATACTTATCTTTGGAAAGAAGCAGCACATTCAGTCGGGATTTCAGTTCTTGCTCGATGCGCAGTTTCGTCTCATAGGTGGCATCTTCCTCTTTGGCCGGCTCAATGAAGGTGAAGGCCTGATTTTCCCGTTCGCTCAGCGCCAGCCAGCCCAGAGAAGAACCGTCCAGCGGTTTCCAGCGCTCACGGCCAATCCGCTCCGCCAGCCGTTCCGAAGCAATGGAAAACACATTCAACTGGTCGCTATCCTCTTCAAACAGAACAATGGAGAGGTAATCAAAATCAACAATGCGTTTCAGCTCAATCCCGATGGTCTTGATGATCTCTTCCAGGTCCAGACTGGAGTTGATGGAATGGGTAATCTGATTAATGGCGGCGATCTGGTCCACCTTTTCCCGGTACTCGCGGTACAGGCGGGCATTCTCAATCGAAATGGCCAGGTAAGTAACCGCCGTTCGCAGAAAATTGATCTCTTCCTGAGTAAATTTGCGCGGTTTCTCGTAATAAAGATTGAAGACCCCCAGCGAGCGGTCGCGGGGTACCAGTGCCAGGGAGATGAGAGAGCCGTAGCCGATTCGTTCGGCAATGGGCCGCCACTTCTCAAAAAGCGGATCGCTGAAGACGTTTTCGATAATCAGGGTTTTTTTGTTCTCATTCACTTCCTGGAAAGGCCCTTCCTCAATCGCAACCCGCCAAGGGCGGTCAAACAGGAGGATGTCTTCCGGCGGATTCTTATGAGCC
>Ga0209426_1001715_pt1 | contig 12226 bp, 13 predicted proteins | sample Deesub1362B_J571_FD_187697 | JGI IMG/M metagenome (GOLD analysis project Ga0209426, IMG submission 187697) | Deep oceanic, basalt-hosted subsurface ecosystem from Juan de Fuca Ridge flank, Pacific Ocean, CORK Borehole 1362B_J2.571 (SPAdes)... ...
AGTGATGTGCTGAAAAGGTTGCCAACACATAAAGTGCCCCAAATAGAAGAATTACTACCTCACCGCTGGAAACCTGAACCCCGTTAAAACTTGGCGATGGCGTTCAGCGGATGCTTACGGTGCAAGTAATACTGAGGGTTCTTCTGCGAATCTTCGAGCATTAGGTACGGATAAAACATTAATCTTATTAAATGGTCGACGTTTAGCATACAGTCCATTTAGCACCTCAACCACAAACCTAAATATTATTCCAATGGCAATGGTTGATCGTATTGAGATTTTACGTGATGGTGCTTCGGCAATTTATGGTGCGGATGCAATTGCTGGGGTAATCAACTTTATCACCAAGAAGTCTTTTGAAGGTTTAAATATTAGTGCTGGCTTTATTCAACCAGAACAAAGTGGTGGTGATAAACAAGACATTTCAATTTTCGGGGGTTATGGTGATCTTGATGAACAAGGCTTTAATCTTATGGGGGTTATTGACTATCGTCGTTCAAATGACATTATGGCGAAAGACCGTAAAATTAGCCGACGCGGTGGTTTAATACCGGAACTTGGTATTGATGGAACTTCTGCAAATGGTTTCCCAGCAAATTTTCGTGATCCCGTTACAGGAGCTCTTGGTAATCCTTATGGCGATCTAAACTGTAATAATGCACCTAATACTATCGCTGATGGTGGGCTCTGCTATCTCAACACACAAGCATTGATAGGAATTGTACCCAAAACAGAAACAATATCTGCTTTAGGACGAGGTACATTCAAATTAAATGATAATTTCAATGCTATCGCTGAATATGTTTACTCACGAAATGAAGTGACTACATCAATCGCACCTGATGTTTACAGCCGCTCAGTTACTCTTCCTTCTACAAGCCCATACTATCCTGGTAATGGTATAACCCCTGAAGTCGCTGGATTAAGTGGTAATCCCCTTGAACTTTATTTGAGATCACAAGCTGGTAATCGCATGTCTAATCCAGTGAATGAATCACATCGGGCGTTAATCTCTTTAGAGGGTGAAGCTTACGGTTGGGATATCAATACAGGTTTATCTTATGCACGTAGCGAAGCGACAGACGGTTTTGCTGGAGGGTATTTAAACAAAAGTAAACTCCAAGATGCTTTAAACAATGGAACCATTAATCCTTTTGGCCCTAGTGAAAATCAAGAGCTTTGGAAGTCTTTTGAAGTAAAAGGCGATACCAACACTGGTACGCTCACAGCCACCACATTTGACTTTACTATTAGTCGTCCAATTTACACTTTGCCTGCTGGTGACGTAGGCTTTGCTTTGGGAGGTAGTTTTAGTAAACAGGACTGGAAAGCCAATGTGAACTCAGAAATTGTAAGCCAAGTTCCTGGTAGCGGTATTGATCCTAGTAAACCTGAAAGTAAAGGTAAGAGAGATATCACCGCAGCTTTTGCAGAGTTACATGTTCCAATTACCAAAACCTTAGAAGCACAACTCGCTGCTCGATATGATGACTATAGTGATTTTGGTGATACATTTAATCCTAAAATCGCTTTCCGCTGGGAACCGATTAAACAATTAATGTTCCGTACCTCATATAGTACTGGTTTCCGAGCGCCAAGCTTATATGACATCAATGCCCCTCAAAGTAAAACTTATACGGGGGCTCGCTACGATGACCCTGTGCTATGTCCAAATGGCAAGGCTATATCGCCTGAATACCAAACTGAATGTAATACCCAATTCTATCGTACACAAGGTGGTACAAAAGACTTACAACCTGAAGAATCAACCTCAATTACAGCAGGTTTTGTAGTAGAACCGATCAAAAATTTAGTGTTCTCTGCTGATTATTACAACATCAAAATTGATGGGCTAATTGACAGCATCGATGAAGCAATGATTTTCGGTGATCCTGAAAAATATGCAGATCGCTTCATTCGAGGGGCTGATGGTCGATTGGAATATATCAATAGTGCATTAACCAATATGGGTGGAGTTAAAACTGAAGGTATTGATTTAGCACTAAATTATCTTTCACCGATGACTTCTACTGGTCGTTTTGGCTTCGGCATTGATGGTACATATGTTATCAAATACGACCGTCAAGAAGAGAAAGATGGTGCATGGGAAGGTTATGTTGGTAAATACGATGATCCAGCAATCTTACGTTGGAAACATGTTGCCAATCTTAACTGGAGCTACGAAAACTGGAAAATGGTCTTCGAGCAAGAGTTCTACCGTGGCTATAAAGATCAAAACCAAATTGGTGATGAGAAATATGATAATCACCGCGTAAGTGACTATACCCTGTACAACGTTTCAGGAACGTATAAAGGCTTTAAAAATCTAGAATTAACTGCTGGTATCAAAAATCTATTTGATGCTGAACCTTCTGCTTCGAATGTGCTCGATAACTTCCAATATGGTTATGACCCTCGCTATAGCGACGTAACGGGACGTGCATATTTCCTCAGAGGCACTTATAAATTCTAAAACTCTAACCACTGCAAGATGTTCCTTTTTGTCTTGTAGTGGTTCAACGTAATCCTGATGTCTATATAAGATAAAAATTGCTATCAAGATTTTCAATCTAGCCTAAATACTTTTATATAACTCAGCGATTACATTTTCAGGAGCAATTATGGGCATACCCTTTGCTGAAAGTGAAAATCAATCTACCAAACGTCTCGTCGGACTTGGTCTAGTTTTATTTTTACATCTTGTGATCGCCTATATTTTAGTAACAAGTTTAACTACTGATTTTACTAAACCAGTCGAGAAGCCTGTAGAACTTCAGATTATTCAAGATATTGAACCGCCACCACCACCTCCTCCACCCAAACCTGAGGAAAAACCACCTGAACTACCTAAAATGGTTGAGAAAGTGGCAAAAATGCCTGATCCGCCTAAGCAGGTGGAGAAAGTAACGCCTATTGCAAAACCAACACCTATACAACCAACCAAAACCTCAGTGGCAACACCTGCACCTGTCACAGCGGCTTCTCCAAGTCCTAGCCCTGTTGCTGCTCCAGTTGCAGCTGCTGCTCCCCCAGCACCTGCAAAACCAGCTGGAATTTCACGAGGCGTTTCAGAAGGTGAAGCCGGTTGTAAAGAACCTGGTTATCCACGTGAACAGGAAATGGCTGGTGAAGAAGGTACTGTGCGTATGCGCTTACTTGTGGATAGCTCGGGCAAAGTAATCGATGCAAAAGTCAAAAAATCGAGTGGTGTACGTGAGTTAGATAAAGCCGCGACCAAAGCTTATAGCTTATGTAGCTTCACACCAGCGATGAAAGACGGTGTACCTCAACAAGATTGGTATGAAATCGAATACACATTCAAGATTTCTTAATAAATATAGAAGTGAATTAAACAATTTTTTGGAGAATTTAAAATGAATACAACTGTAAAAACAATCTCTCGATTTGCTGCGATTGGTCTTATCTCAACCAGCACCTTGCTTCCAATTAGTTCTGTTTGGGCTGAAGAAACCACTCAACCCACAGCTGTAACTACGGTCGCGACTGATGCAACAACACAATCATCACCAACACCACCACCTCTTCCTGCGACTGAAGAAAAAGTGCATAACCCTTATGGCTTAGAAGCTTTATGGCGTGAGGGTGATCTCGTTGCAAAAACAACCTTATTCATCCTTGTTTTAATGTCAATTGGTACGTGGTACATCATCCTTTCAAAACTATTTCAGCAAAGCAAAATCAAACGCCATGGTACTGAAGCTGAACGTAACTTTTGGGAAGCAGATACGTTAAATAGCGCAAAAGAAAGCTTAGACCCTAGCAGCACGTATCGCTACATCGCTGAAAAAGGTATTCACTCAACCAAACATCATGATGGCACCTTATTAGAACGCATTGATTTCAACACATGGGTAACGATTTCGATTCAACGTGCGATTGATAAAGTACAAAGCCATTTAGGTAACGGCTTGGCATTCCTTGCAACAGTGGGTTCAACTGCACCTTTCGTTGGCTTATTTGGAACAGTTTGGGGAATTTATCACGCATTGACTGCGATCGGCATTTCAGGACAAGCATCAATTGATAAAGTTGCTGGGCCTGTGGGTGAAGCATTAATCATGACCGCAATTGGCTTAGCTGTCGCTGTACCTGCAGTACTTGGTTATAACTGGCTGACTCGTCGCAATAAAGCTGTCATGGACAATGTCCGTTCATTTGGCTCTGACTTACATGCAGTTTTACTCAGTGGCGAATTGCGCAGCAATCCTGTCAATCGTGATTCTAAATAAGGAATACGATTATGGGCATGATGATAAATTCAGATCAAAGTGATGATGATGTGATCGGCACCATCAACACCACTCCGCTTGTGGACATCATGCTGGTGCTTTTGATTATCTTTTTAATCACTGTTCCAGTGGTCACACATACGGTTCCTGTAAAGTTACCTGAAGAAAAGAATACGCCTTACGCCACTACCCCTCAAAATATTCAACTTTCAGTCAACAAAACTGGCGATATTTTTTGGAATGAACAATACGTTGCAAATAAAGAAACTTTACTTGCTCGTTTACAAGTTGAGGCACAAAAGCGCCCACAACCTGAAGTTCATATTCGTGGTGATCAATTGACGCACTACGCTGCAATTGATCAAGTGATTAGCACCACCCAACAAGCAGGTATTGGCAAAATCGCATTTGTCACTACCCCACCTAGTTCACCTTAATCAGACGATAAGGAGTTAGTTATGGGTATGAATGTCGGACCAAAAAATGGCGAAGATGATGTGATGCTCGATGTCAACATGACACCTTTAATTGATGTCATGCTGGTGTTATTGATTATGTTCATCATCACAATTCCAATCCCAAACAATGCCATTAATATCAATTTGCCTAATGGTGCACCACCGCCACCAACCGATCAGAAACCACCTGAAACCATCAACTTAAGAGTCGATGCACAAGGTCGTATTTTCTGGAACGATCAAGCTGTTGCTGATCGCCAAGCATTGAAGGTTTTGTTTGAATCTGTTGCACAAAAAGCTGATCAGGATCAGATTAAATTTAAACCCGATCCACAAGCAGAATATAAAAATATTGCAATGGTGATGGCATTAGCTCAGCAAAGCAAAGTCACTAAAATAGGCATCGTGAGTAATAACTAGAAAAATAAACACTAACTATTAAGCTTCACAATTCTAAGTTCCTCCTGTGCTAACAAGTCCGCTTGTTAGCTTTTTTTATTTAATTTCACTTATGACGATTGGGAGAACCAAACTATTTACTTTATATCCTTTCGGTTTGTCATTGCAGGCATTTCCTGTCACCGTTGTTTTTATAACATAAGGCGAATACGGCATCACGTTTAAATAACCCGTGTTATCTGATCCTGTACGACAATCTTCTGCATCAAGTTTTTCGTCATAGCGACCAGCATTAGAGGACTCTTGCACTTCAGTAATCAACTTGGCATTCCATTGGCTCAAATAAACTAAACTTTTAGTAGCTTCAACAGTTCCTTGCCCCGAACCAGCACTTTCGATTTCAACCAGTTCGATCGATTTACCTTTATACATCGTTGGATGAACTTTAAATGTATTCGATTGACCACCAAACTCTTTTAAAATTTTTGCTTGTTTGAGCTTTGGACGGGTCAGCACATAACCTGCCCAAAAGTTACGCCCTGCATTTTCAAAACTAACAGCAGACAAATAAGCTTCTTCGCCTGAAATTAATTTTAATTTTTCCGTATGATCAATCTGAATGGCTTGCTGAGGATTCGCATTTGAATCTTGTAAATTAGTAATCCAATTAATGATGGTTTTATCTGTTGGTACAGCAGCATAGGATGCTGAGACTGGAATCAAAAATCCAAATAAAATGGATAGAACTAATTTATTTTTCTTGTTCATTTTAAACCTTACTTTTTACAATCAAAAATCTCACATGAAATATGATACTCGGAAATGTCATCCACAACCTGCGTGAATTTTGCAATATATTGTTTCTGCGAAATAATAAAAACAAGAACAGAAAGAGAACAGGTTTTTTGGATGACAATGCCTTTGCCTACTTTGGGCGAAACCAAAGTAGGGCGAACTGCAAGTTTATCCCTAACTTTAGATTGAACTCGGCGAGACTCCGTTAAGAGCAACTATTTTGATTCTCATTAAAATTTAAGTTAATTAAACTTTTCCAAATCAATCCATTGAGCATCAGGAAAATGCTTTGCCAAATAAGCTTTTAAATAATCCGCTGTATCTTTAGAAATAAGTGGATCTTTCGATTCATCTTTTAAGTTATATACCAAAGCATGCAAACTCAAACCACGATGTTTTAAAGCTTCTAAACTCAACAAAGTGTGGTTAATGCTTCCCAAACGTCCAGAAGTCACCAAAATCACAGGAAATTGATGTTGAGCAATATAATCAATGGTCAATAACTCTGTGGTTAAAGGCACCATTAAACCGCCCGCACCCTCTAACAGCACCACCTCAAAACGCTGAGCAAGCTCTTTAGTTGCAGCCTCGATCTTGTCAAAATCTAACTCACGCCCATCTAAACGTGTAGCTAAATGTGGTGAAGCTGGATAAGTGAAAATTTCAGGCATGGTCAATTTTTCATTATCTTCCTGAAACCAACCACTTCCCATAATTTCACGGTGTTTTTCGATGTCTTCAGACACATCGACATTGCCAGTTTGCACCAACTTCTGGGTGATAACACGCTGCCCTTGATCAGTCCAAAGTTTGGCGAGATAACCTGTGGCATAAGTTTTCCCAATTTCTGTATCAATACCGCTGACAAAATAAATTGCTGCACTCATGCTTTTCTCCGCGCAATCACGTAAATCGGATGATAAGTTAGGCGAAAACCTTGCTCATCATGAAACTGTTGATAATCAGAATAAAACTGCTGTAAAGATTGCTTGGTCCAACGATGTGACTTTGCTGTTGCAGTCACCCCCGTCGCTTTTAAATGATGCAGCACTAATTTAGGATCATCAAAATTTAGATGTTTTTGTTCTTCTTGTATAAACACAATCTCAAAGCCATTTTCTTCAAGTTTCTGTTTCAATACGTCAATAGAATAATAATTTAAACCTTGCCCAGTCAGCTTTTTGATTTCGATTAAATTATTTTCACCAAATGTTGAGAAACCAAAATAGCTTTTCGGTTTTAAAGCATTATGAATTCGCTGTAATAATGCAGGTAGATCAGTCATCCATTGCAAAGCTGAACTCGAAATTACCGCATCCAATTCTGATGGTAATTCAAGCTGCTCTATATCTCCGATCAACCAAGCTATATTTTGAATCGTTGAAAAATGCTGATCAACATCCTCATAAATATCATTTAAAAATAATTGATCAAACTGAAAATGAGTCTGAAATAAATGAGTTAAATTACCCGACCCACAACCGATCTCAAGTACAGAATCAAAAGTATTAGGACAATACGCTTTCAGATATTCAAATAACTGTGCACTGATCTGCTTTTGCACTACAGCATGCTCAACGTAACTTTGCCCTGCTTTGGCAAAACGTTGAGCGACTAAAGCTTTATCGACACTCACAAACATTCCACCAATTTTTCTAATTCAGCTTTTTGAACCATAGACGTTAATGAGATACGTAAACGTGAACTATTTTGCGGTACTGTTGGCGGTCGCACAGGCATGGCATAAAAACCTTGTTGCTGAACATAACGTGCTTTTTCAATCGCAGCGTTACTTTCGCCGACAATGATTGGAATAATATGGCTACTCGATGGACTTGAAAAACCTTTTGCAATCACCGCCTGCTGTAAAAAATGACTGATCTCAGCCAAGTGCTGACGCTGCTGCTGCATATTTAAAACTTTATTAAAGATAAAGTCAGACCATGCCATTGAGATTGGTGGTAACGCTGTGCTGAAAATCAAAGGACGCATTTTATTAATAAGATAATCACGGATGATAGGATCACAAATAATATAACCGCCAATCGAAGCAATCGCTTTGCCAAAAGTCCCAACAAGGAAATCAATCTGATGCAATACACCATATTGCTCAGCACAACCTAGTCCTTGCTCACCTCTCACACCTATGGCATGAGCTTCATCAACATACAACATGGTTTTGACAAAACGTTGCTTTAACTGCGTCAGTGCCGCTAAATCCGTTTCATCACCATCCATACTAAAAATACTTTCAGTCACCACAATAATACGTTCAACTTGTTCATCTTGATGATACTTTTGCAATAACTGTTCCAAATGCTGCAAATCATTATGACGATAACGTACATATTGAGCATTCGATAGACGAATACCATCAATCATACTGGCATGAACCAGTTTATCCGCCAAAATCACGGTTTTACTATCAGCTAATGCAGGCAAAATACCGATATTCATGTGATAGCCACTATTGAAAAGTAAGGCAGCACGACGAAAAGCTTTGCTTAGGCTATTTTCAAATTGCTCATACTCTGCAAAATTTCCAGTCAGTAAACGTGAAGAAGATGAGCTAAACAATGCACGGTCGATTTGCAAAGTATCAAGAAATTCTTCTCTTAAATTTAAATCAGCCGCCAGACCTAAATAATCATTGGATGCCAAATTCAACATGGTTCGATCTTGAATAGTAATCCATCGTCCCTGCTGTCGATTTGCAGTAAATTGGCGAAAATTACCTTGCTGTTTAAGCTGGTCAAGCTGCTCAGCATAATGATCAAGCAAGGACATTAGCTTGTGCTCCTTGCATATTTTTGACCACTTCACTCATCTGCACTAATAAGTAATTTAGCTCATCATCGGTGATCACATACGGCGGCATCACGTAGACCAATTTTCCAAATGGTCGTACCCAAATACCATGTTCAACAAACTGCTGCTGTAAGCTTTTCATGTCAACACTAGAGGTTAATTCAACCACTCCAATCGCACCTAATACACGTACATCTGCTACATGATCAAGTTCTGCTAAATCACTTAATTGCTCAACAAGGATCTTTTCAATACGTTGAATATTGCTCTGCCAATCTTGTTCAACTAATAATTGAGTACTTCTTAGAGCAACAGCACAAGCCAGAGGATTCGCCATAAAGGTTGGTCCATGCATGAACACGCCAGCTTCGCCACGACTAATGGTTTCAGCCACTTGTTTAGTCGTTAATGTTGCAGATAATGTCATATAGCCTCCAGTCAAACCTTTACCGATACACATGATATCGGGTTCAACTTGTGCATGCTCCCAAGCAAACATTTTACCTGTGCGCCCAAAGCCTGTTGCGATCTCATCAAAGATCAACAACAAATTGTATTGCTGACATAATTCTTTGGCTTGGCGCAAATACTCAGGATGATAAAAACGCATCCCTCCCGCACCTTGCACAATTGGCTCAATAATCAGTGCAGCAATACTGTGATGATGCTGTTCGATCTGTTGTTTGAGTTCTTGAATATCTTGTGGATTCCACTCTTCATCAAAGCGACTTTGAGGCGCGGGTACAAAGATTCGATTCGGTAAACTTGAGCCAAAAATCTGATGCATTCCCGTAACAGGATCACACACCGACATCGCATTCCAAGTATCACCATGATAGCCAGAACGTGTAGTAATAAAATTGGTTTTCTCAGTTTGATTCAACGCAGCCCAATATTGCACTGCCATTTTTAAAGCCACTTCAACTGAAACTGAACCTGAGTCAGCATAGAAAATTTTATCTAAACTCGGAGGCGTAATTTTTAATAAGAGTTTACCCAATTCAATTGCAGGTTCATGCGTCAAACCACCAAACATGATATGCGCCATGTTTTGCAATTGATCAGTAATGGCTTTATTGAGTTCAGGATGGTTATAACCGTGAATCGCACACCACCATGACGACATGCCATCAACCAGAGTTCGACCATCCTCTAGTTCGATGGTTGCACCATAAGCACGTTTCACTTTAAAAGTTGGCAGTGGATTTAACATCGAGGTATAGGGATGCCATATATGTTCTAAATCAAATAAATCGGTCATCCATACTTCCTCATTGGTTAGATAAATATTGCTTTTAGGGGAGAGCTGCCTTGTGCTCATTTATTCTGGTATTAGCCTTCGGCTGGACCTACTTTTCTTTCGGGAAAAGTAGGCAAAACCATTTGTCATCCACAAAACCTGTTCACTTCTGGTGCCCATCCAAGAGTATCAACTCATCCATATTCATCACTTTTACTATCACCACGCAGGTTGTGGATGACGCTATCGAGTATCAATTTGTGGGAAAACTCTTATAAAAGAATTTGCAAACATCTTAAACTTGTCAAAATCTAAAATATATTGCGAGAACTTTCATTTCAAGCAAGATTGAACGTTGAGTAAATAAAATCTTCAATTACTTGCACAGTCTGCTCCACCATAAAACATGGAAAACCATGAGAAGCATCATCAATAGAAACAACCGTTAGATTTTTTGCAGCTAAATTCTGGATATTTTGAACAACTTGGTAAGGAACCAAAGCATCATGCTCAGCAAATACATGCAACTGTCTGCCTTGATAATTTTCATACAAACCAACCAAATTTAATTGCTCCAACAACTGCAACCCATCCCTAAGCAATGCAATTGCTTGTGGCCGTATCAATTTTTGCATAGCTAAGAAATCTTTTTTAGCCGAACTTGTACCTTGACAGACCAATAAACCAAACCGTTTTAGCGTAGTAATCGCATCCTGTTCAAATGATTGTTTAAACTGCATAAAAGTTTCGACTGGCATTGCTGTCGTCCAATCAGCTTGAGCAACAAAACATGGATTCGATGCTAGAGTGATTAACAGCTTCTGTTGATCATATTGCTGTTGAATTTGGTTGACTAATAGTGTTGCCAGTTGCCCCCCCAACGACCATCCCACAATGACATCGAATTTCACTGCAAGTTCGACATGCTGCTGCAAAACTTCATTATCGAGAGCATTAAAAATATTAATTCGTTCAACGATATGTCCTCTTTGCTCCAATCCGTCATATAAAGGTTTTAATAATTCAGATCCACCACCCCATCCAGTGATGAGTAAAATTTTATACTTCAACTTATGACCCAATCATTCAAACTTAAAAAAATTATATCTCTTTATAATCATTATTTTCTAAATCTACCAATAGATTTGCGGGAATCACTCTCTCCCAATTTTGTTTGAACTGTTTATGAACCTTATCAATTTCAAAAGGACTATTTCGTGCAACTTGCTGAGCATGAGCAATGTCATTCACTCGCAAATATGCGATTAAATAATCACTCCCATCCAATTCTAAATGAAACCAAGATTCTATTGTTACACCCTCGGCTTGTAAGGTCTGAATAGCTTCATCTTTTCGTTGTTCAATTTCTATTTTCCAAGCATCGACATTTGCCAGCGTGTCTTGCTTTAATTTAATTAATACTGCACCTACGTCCATTCTATTTTCCTTTTACCTTATTTAAATTCAACGATATAAAACAATCAAAAGCCCTGAAAAGAATTTACTCACGCATCAAATTTTTAAATTTGCTAAATTAAGTATCTATCACACTTTGAGATCAAAATGATGAATACGATAAAGTCCAAAGTTCTTATCGTTTGTAGCACACTTATGTTGCTCGGATCAGCGAGTTCAAGCTTTGCTCAAACCTCTATTTTCTCTAAACAAAATACCGCTCAAAAAGAATGGGTTGGACAGTCTGCACCAGATTTCAAACTGCAAGATCAAAGTGGGAAATGGCATACGTTAAGCCAATACAAAGGCAAATGGATTGTGCTTTATTTCTATCCAAAAGACGATACAGCTGGTTGTACCCAAGAAGCCAATCAATTTAAATCGCTCTATCCTCAGTTTTTAAAATCTAATGCTGTGGTACTCGGTGTGAGCTTGGACGATGTCGCGTCACATCAGAAATTCTCAAAAAAACTCGGACTTCCTTTCCCAATTTTGGCTGATGATAAAGGCGACCTTGCTGGAAAATTTGGCATTGTTCGAAATCTAGGTATTACCAAAATTGCCAAGCGAGAGAGTTTTTTAATTAATCCACAAGGTGCCGTCATGTATCATTATACGAGTGTGAATACACAGACACATGCTGATCAAGTGTTGAAGGATTTAAAAAACTTACAGAAAAAATAGAATATCAAATCAAAAAACTCAGCATATGCTGAGTTTTTTTAATTCACAAATCTTAGATTTGCGATTGAATATAATTCTGTAAACCAATCAATTCGATCAAACGTAGTTGCTTTTCTAACCAATAAGTATGATCTTCT
>Ga0209426_1001716_pt1 | contig 12224 bp, 10 predicted proteins | sample Deesub1362B_J571_FD_187697 | JGI IMG/M metagenome (GOLD analysis project Ga0209426, IMG submission 187697) | Deep oceanic, basalt-hosted subsurface ecosystem from Juan de Fuca Ridge flank, Pacific Ocean, CORK Borehole 1362B_J2.571 (SPAdes)... ...
AATAAAATTTTTGATTCTTTAACGTTTTCTGGTGTGGAGTCTGTTACTAGGATTACTATGTCGCTTCCACGTATCCATAGGTTCCATAGGGCTCTGAATTGTTCTTGTCCTGCGAAGTCCCAAACAATAACCCTAACATTACCTAATCTAGCTATTTCTAGGTGCCCCTCCAATACATCCTCTATTGTTGTTATTTCTGGTGCTAGTGTTGGTTTGTATTCTTTTGGTGGTGTTTCTCCTCTTATTAGTTTTAGTATTGTTGTTTTTCCTACGCCACCATATCCTACAAGACTAATCTTAACAGGAGTAACAATAACATCATCAACTATATTCGCAAAATGTTTAAAGAAATGTTCATCCGAGATTCCCTTCTCTAGAAATTGTTTCCTGGCTTCTATAAGTCTTTCTTTTATTTCTTTGATTTTTCTCTCTATGTTATATCTATCTTCAAACTTATCGGCACAAATTATAATCGAGTAGTCATCTGTTGTCGTATATGAGAATTTTAAGCCTTTAACTGTAGATGTTTCTATCTCTTCACCCTCTAACTCCGGTATAAGAGTAGATAAACCTGAAATAAACTTCCTCAATGCAGCGACTTTTGACTTGTGCTCTTCTCCAGTAAGATAGATTTTTTCAAGTTTTACATTGCCTTCCTTGTCAAGAATGTAAATAGCAATTATCAATGTTCCCGCTCACCTTTAAACATTTTATTTTAATTGACGTGTCAAATAAACCTGTCATAAATGGTTACTTATTAGGTTTCAAAACAGTTTATAAACTTTAAGAAACTTATGCTTATATTAAAACTTTCATAGAAACTACTTTAAAAAAAATTGAAAATGAATCTCTTATTTTCTCTTGCTAAGATATTTCTGAATTTTCTTTAGTGTTTGATAAATATAAGTTAATGTGAAAAGAGAATGCTAACAATTTCTTCGTGTTTTCTATATTATTTGGATACCTAGATACCTAGAAATTAGAGTATGCCTCTATATACTTTTGTGGCGGGACATCCAAGGCATAAGTTTTTTGAATATCTTTTACAACTACCACAATCCATTCCACACGGTGTTAAAGTACCCTTTTTTTCTGCTATTATTTTTATAGGCATGAATTTTGGAATAAATATAGAATTTATTAAATGAACTTCACTTTTCATAATTCCCTTCTCTCTTCTAAAAGAACACACCGTTAAAATACTTTCAATTGTGTGTTCATCTTCTCCAACCATGATTGCAACTAAATTGTACCTCCCCATAGTAGTAGATAGAAAAACCATCCTTGGACATTTTGAGTATTTTTTAAATATCTCCTCTATATCTCCCGAAGTACGGACTTCTGCTAATATCAGTACTCCTTTCAACCCCAATTGTTCAAAATTAATAGCAGGTATTACTTTCATAATTCTCTTCGCATATAATTTTTCCAATCGCTTTTTTACAGCAACATGAGATACTCCTAATTGTTTCCCCATCTCCGATAAACTTTCTCTTCCATTTTCAGCAAGTATTTCAAGAATCTTCTTATCAATGTCATCTATCATGTCAAAACTCCTCAACCTCATATATAACAGATTTTTCAAATTTATTGCAACTAATCACGAAAACAGATTAATTACAATACTTTTAACTAACGCCAGCAAGTGCGGACCGTAAATTTCGGATTTAGATTTTTAACTAATATTTTAGCATGTAAGTTGTATATTTTGTTATAATTCATGTTTTCGATACGAAACCATATAAGTTTTTCTTGGTATCAGAATGTAACTTTAAGTTAAGATCTCTTTTACCACCGCTATCTTATACGACTGAAAAATGTTATGGGATCGGAGGAGTCAGACCTTGAAACTGAAAAATACCCCTTACAATTAGCCGTATCCCAATGTATACGTAGAGAATTGCAAGCAATATTTTGAACTTCTTGGGTGGAGTACGATGAGCTAGATATGGACCTATTTGAGAAGAAATTATACTAGCTGCACCAATGCTTAGAAAGGCTATTATATTGAACCACCCAAATGTAAAAGGCGGGTAGAAATTTGGTTGTTTCATTTGATCTATACGGCCAAGTATCATGAAAGATATTGCACCAACTGAGGAACCTATAATCATAGTGGCAAGTGATATAGGTACCGCCATATGAATTGGTATTCCCAAAATAGCGTTTAAAACTGGGACATATATTAACCCGCCACCGATTCCTATAAAATGTGCAACCATCCCAGAAAAAATACCAAGCACTGCGTATTTTACTGGGTTTGGATCAGTAAATTTCTCTACTGGAACTGGCTTCGCTGTCATAAATCGGTAAGCCCCTAGTAAGCATAGAATTCCAAATATCATTTTAAGAATAAGCCCAGCATGGGCACGGAAAGATGTAAAAAATATGAAAGCACATAGAGCACCGAGAAAGCTTCCTACTCCAACAGGAATCCCAAAACTCAAATAATGTTTAGTTGGAAACCTTGCATCTTTCTTTTCGAGTACTTTTCTGTGTCTTAAAGCACCACCAAGCGCTGTTGGAACAACTATTGCCATGTTGGTTCCAAAAGCTATAAGAGGTGAGAGATTTGGTGGAGTTCCAAAATAGGTCTCAAGAAAATATATTATTACGGGAACCATAATGAAACATGCACCAACACCGAAATAAGAACTTATCAGCCCAACTAAAGCCCCCGTCAAAACTAAAAACGCTATTGAAGTTATTGTAAGGCCTAGCATGTTCGTCACCTCAATAAAACCTTGTTAGTGGTATATATTGCTTCAAGCAGAACGTTACTGCATATTCCACATACTGATTCATATTTTAACCATATAAAAAATTTTGGTTACAATTTGAAACTGCAGAAAGATAAGTATAGAACTCGCAATCAAGCTTTAAAAAGGCGTAAAGGTATAAAACATAAGATAAACATCTTTTAAATCGCTTAAGATATCTTAATTTTTCTAAAGTAGTTTATATGATCATGTAATAAAAAAGAGCATATACTCGACTTTTACTTCTTGGTGGTGGTATTTATTTTTAACATTGTACCCAACATTTGGATGGTGATTGCTGCGGCTGTGTGAGCAGTTACCTCGGAAACATCATAAGGAGGAGCTAGCTCAACTATATCAAAGGATGAAGTGTGACAGCCTACTATTTCTATGAGGTTAAATAAGTCCCGTGTTGATATTCCCCCAGGTTCAGGATTGGTTACACCTGGAGCAAAGGCTGGATCAAGCACATCCATATCGATGGAAACATGTAAAACTTCAACACTTTCTGATAACTCTCCAACCATTGCAGAAATTTGTTTTAAGGTTGTTTCTTGAAACAGGGTTTTCGTAGAAATAACTTTTACTCCAAATCTTTCAGCATCCCTTTTCTCTGTGGGTGAAGATCCAAATGCTCTAAAACCAAAATTTATGACATTTTTGGGCGAAACATTTGTGGTTTCCAATATTCTTTTTAGAACTGTTGCATGGGATATTTTTACACCATCAGGGTATTCTTCCCAAAAATCTAGGTGTGCATCTATCCAAATTAAGCCCACTTTTTTAAACCTTTTACTTAACGATTTAATTATCGGTAATGTTATTGAATGATCGCCACCAAAAGCCACAAATCTAACATTTTCCTTACAAATAGAATCTACAAAGTTTTCAACTCTAGACAAGTTTTCTAATGGATCACTTGAGTCTAGGTGAACGTCTCCCAGATCTGCGATGCTAAAGCTAGAAAAATCAAAATCTAAATCTGGTACGTACGGATCATAGCAATCTGAGGCTTTTCTAATAGCTTGAGGTGCATATTTCGGGCCTCTACGATATGTACTTAGGTCATCAAAGGGGATCCCAAATATTACAGCGTCGAGTCCCTTAATCTCATCGATTTCGACTTTGGGAAATTCCAAAAATGTATGCAACTAGACCCCTCCCATGTAAGATAGCAAGAGCTGATAAAAGTAGCTTATTCATCATTATTTAAATTTGTTACTCTGCTTCTATTTCAAAAGTTTCTCCTACGTTAGGTGAGAAAGCTGTATAGCCGTATTGGTCTCTTATTTCTTCTGCAAATTTTGTAACAGACTCTTCTTCCCCATGAACAGTGAAGAAAACAGTATCACTATCAAACTTTTCAATTAACTCAAAAAGTTGTGTTCTACCGCTGTGGCTTGAAAGTTCAAAATAACCTACTCTTGCTCTAAGTTTCCTTTGTTTTCTTCCAATTCTAACCTTTCCAGTTTCAAGTATTCTGCGGCCAGGTGTACCAGGCACTTGGTAGGATACATAGAAAAGCCCGCAATTTTCATCCTTATAAATATATTTTAGATACCACTGGGCACTTCCGCCAACCAGCATACCTGCAGGTGCCACAATTACTCCAGGCTCTGACACCGCCTTAAACCTATCATGACTGTTTTCAATCCACTTTGCTCTTTTTAACGCATTTACAAAGAGATTATAGTCTTTTACAAATGTTGGATGATCTAAAATTATCTTGCTTGCTCGTCTAGCCATACCATCTAAAATGATTCTTCCTCTAAAATCGTATTGTTCAAGTACACAAAGAACTTCCTGGCTTCGTCCAACCGAAAACGCTGGAACTAAAGCAACTCCTTGACTTTCAACAACCTCTCTTAAAGCCTCGATAAAAGCTTTTTCTTGTTCTTTCCTCGGCTGATGATTCTTTAAAGCGTAAGTACTCTCGGTAATTACAATGTCTACATCTTCTAGGTCTATCTTTGCTGGTTCTAAAAGTCTCGTTTCTATCGTATTAATGTCTCCAGTATACCATATTTTTACTCCGTCTATTTCTAATAAAATTGAAGAACTGCCTGGTATATGACCAGCGTTAAGAAACATAACTTTGATGTCTTTTCCAATGGTGTACCATTCTTTATAATTAAGTAGTATGCTGTTTCTTACCATTTTTCTAATTTCTCTTCTTCCGAACGGCAAAGGGTCTCTAGCAACATTTTTCATGTCGTATATGAGCAATTCTGCAAGATCTAAGGTTGCAGGAGTTGTAATTAAAGGTGGATTGGCTACAGTGTAAATTAAGGGTATTGCTCCACTATGATCGATATGTGCATGAGTTAATAAAATAGCATTTATTTCTCTTGAAGGTACGGGCAATGGGAAGTCTAAATGGGCACCTGGAGTAGCACCATAGTCTAGGAGAATGTTTTTCCCATTTGCCTGTAATAGAATAGCGGAACATCCTATTCTTTTTGCACCGCCTAAAAATCTTACTTTGATCTCTTTTCCAGCCATGTATTACCACTTCAATTCCTTAAAATTTGCTACCTCAAAAAACGATTAAAGTTTTTTAAATTTTTGGTCAAATTGAAAACACGTAAATATTATACAATATGAAGCTAGTTTCCCATATACTCGTTAAATCTATCCTAAACATCAAGCACTAGTCATTATACAGTTTTATAACATAGTATTATGAATGAAAAACGTACAGTTAATTAACAGAAATTTGTAAAATTTGTCATAGAAGTGAATATTCTACTAAAAAACATTAAACACTTGATGTACTTCACGGTAAAAATCTCTCAACATATTCCTTAATCCTGTGGAAGTCACCATTTAAAATGACGAAGAAGATTACAAACAATTCGAGATAACTTTATATATTAGGAGGTTTCTTTAAGATTTTAAGCCTCCTTAAGGTCCATGTCAAATGAAGATAATGAATCCAAATCTGAGCATGGACTTAGGGGAGGTGGGTGGGCTAACTGTCCCGCACCAGTTCAAATCTGGTGTACAATGACCCTGGGAGGCTTACACCCCGATTGCCTGGTAGGGGTGGACCTCTTCAATATAGAGGTTATAAGCCTGTTCCCACCTCAGGTAACCAGGCTACAAATCTAGGAGATATACATCCCTCGAGGAATAAGATATGGAGGAAGAATTGGTTAAAGTCGAAAATTTAAATCCTAGAAGTAGAAGAGTAAATATTTTAGTTAAAGTTGTTGAGAAGAGTGATCCAAGAGAGGTTATTTCTCGAAGAGATGGGTCGACACATAAAGTTGCTGAAGCTTTGGTTGGAGACGAAACTGGTGTTATATTGTTGACGCTCTGGGACCAACACGTTGAACAAGTGAATGTTGGGAACAATCTTAAAATATCAAATGCCTATGTCTCGCTTTTTAAGGGTTCAATGCGACTAAACATTGGTAGATACGGGTCTTTTGAAATAGTTGATGAGGAAGTTCCAGAGGTCAACACTGAGAACAATGTATCTACAAGAAGATATACTACGCCGAGAAGAAGACCTCCGTTTGGAGGAGGACCAAGAACACCCAGAAAAAGAGGCAGAGAAAGAGAAAGAAGAAGATAAACACTACCGATCTAAAATAATATACACCATTCCTCTATTTTCTTGTTAATATTTCACAGCTATTTTTCTTTACTATAAGTGTATCTTCCATTTGAGAAACTATACCATTATCTACATCTTTTAACACAGGGTATTTATGCAATACCTTCTCTTTTAAGAGATTTTGGAAAGCTTCATACGATTTTTTCGCTTGTGTTATGTTTTTTAGCCATCTCAAAGCGAAAGGAAGAGTTTTAAACCTTCTATGCACGTAGGAAACTATTCTTCTCTCAAACTTCGTTCCAGTATAATTAGGTTTAATTAATCTGTATATATGGGCTTCTGGAGTATCTACAACTATTCCCTTTTTACCAGTAGTTGCGAATGGTTCAATTGCTACAATCATACCCTCTTTAAATTTAGGAGAAAGTAGGCTTAGTTTTGTGGAAACATTAGGTATTGAAATACCTGTGTGCAAGTTGTATCTTTCCATAACATGGCCGGTCAAGTTTTTTATGGGTTGAAATCCCATTTCAATAATTTCTTTTTCAATAACTTTACCCACGTCAGATATTTTAACACCATCCTTAACAATTTGAATTGCAGCATCTAAAGCTGATTTCGCCGCTTTAACTAACTTAGTATAGTTTCCTCCTAATATTATTGTTCTAGCCGTATCTACTATGTATCCATCTATGTGTACTCCTAGGTCAATTTTTACAATACCCTTTTTTGGTAGTCTTCTCATGTCGTCGGGAGGAGAAGTGTAATGGGCAGCTATGTTATTTACGGATATATTTAATGGAAAAGCCGGTTTTCCTCCCTCTTTTATGATTAATTCTTCAATTTTCTCGCAAATATAAAGAAGTTTTTGACTTGGTTTAGTTAAGGTTTCCGCGTATTTCAATGCTTTCTGAGCTATTTCGCCAGCTAATCTCAATTTTTCTACTATTTTCCTGTTCAACGGAAAAACACCTCAATAACGAGTTAAGACTTGAATTAAAGCCTAAAAGGACAAGATGCCTATTAAGGTAAGTATTTTCAAATTTACGTTCAAGGTTGCTTAAGTTTTTGCATCCTCTTTCTAAGTTTTGTTATGTTTCTTATAGGCTTTATTTTGTTTTTAATAAAAAAGCAATCTATATCCATTCCTCTTATCGAAGAAATAATTGAGAAATTGTCAAATATTATGATGCGGGGTCTAACTTTTTTATCCAAGTCGCCGCCTAAAAACCATAGATAAACGTTTACGAACATTTTTTCTATGTCTACATTGAAGTTTTCGTCGAACCTTTTCCATTCTTTCAATATTGGTCCAAGATTCTTGTCAAATCCAATTCTTGCATAGGCTACGAGATCCTTTTCATTAAACAACACCTTAACCTCCCCGCTATATAATTAAAGTTATTTAAAAGTTCCTTTTATACCTTTTGTTAATCTTTATTCTCTGTGACTACCAGTTTGGGTTAAAGGTATACTTAGCCTAGATATTTAGTCATGAATGTATCGAAAAATAAAAGAATAATAGTATATTCACTCATACATTGACCAGTATATTTTCTATAACTCTTAAGCGGTTTGGGTGAATGTTTATGGAGACTAGAAGAGAACAGATAATTAAATTGCTTAAGGGTTCTGATGGTTTCATATCAGCAGAACAAATAGCCTATTCGCTTGATATTAGAGATGTCGGGTTAATTTACAACGATATTCAACATATTGCAAAAACAATTAAGGGGCTAAGTGGCGGTAGGGAAACCATTATCATGGATCCCCCAAAATGTAGAAAATGCGGTTTCATCTTTAAAAATACAAAGCACCTTAAAAAACCCGGAAGATGCCCAAAATGTAGATCTACTTGGATAGAACCCGCAAAGTTCAAGATAGTATATAAAAAACGTTGAATTTTATACTTCACCTTCTGACATTTCAGTTGTCAAAGGTTTTTTTAGCCCTTGAAGAGCAAGTTTAGCAATGTCCGCTTCTATTTGAACAGCCCCAGTTTCAGCCATTTCCTCAAGATATCTCTTAACCAATATGGTTGGCATCGCTACTATCTTACTTATCTGCGATATTGGTAATTCGTGATATTCTTGAAGTACCGATAATATTTTCACTTTTGGATCCGTTTCCATCATCTTCATAAGGTTTCTGAGCAAAACGGCGTGTATCTCTACCTGTTTTTTAAGTTCTTTATTTTCTTCCGTCAAAGTTTCTCTTTCTTGTTCGAGTTCCTTTATTTTCTTTTTAAGGTCTTTTAGTTCCTTGTTAGCTTTTATAAGTTTTAGATCCGCGTCCTTTAGTTTCTCGACCTCTCTGGCTAATCTTTCAGCTTCTTCTCTTTTATCTGCGAGTTCAACCTCCAATTTCGATAATTTACTCTCTAGATCTGTTATTTTTGTTCTTAATTCATCCAGTTGGTTTGATTTTTCGTTGAGTCTTTCTTGAAGTGCTGCTACTCGTGGTTTCAATTTTCCTTCTATTTCTTCTTCGGCTCTACGTAATTTTTCCTGTAGATCTTCGATTTCCTTGGTTTTATCACTTAGTTCTTTCTCTAACCCTAATCTGATCCTTTTTTCATTTTCCAGATCTTCGCTTACTACCTTTAATTTTTCTAGTTCTGCAGTCAATTTGGAAAGTTCTTCTTCTTTTTCTTTTAATAGTTTTTCTACTTCTAAATATTTTCTAGCTTTTTCTTCTAGTTCTTTTAAGCTTTTTTTTAAAGATTCTAGTTCCTCTGTTTTCGTTTTAACCATCTCTTCTCTCTCTGCAAGCGCATCTGCAAGCTTTTTTCTATCTTCTTCCAATTCTTCAATTTTCGCTTTCGCCTCATCAAGCTCTAACTGCACACTCCGTAATTTACTGATCATTTCCTCTCTACTTTTCAACTCTTCAATCAACTTGTCTCTTTCTCTTTCAAGATCTTTAATTCTTCTCTCAGCCTCATCAAGTTTGTCTGAAAGTTTTGATATTTCAACAAGTTTTCCTTCGGTTTCTTCAAGTCTTTCTCGAAGTTCTTCCACTTCCCTTTCTCTCGTTTCAAGCTTTGACGATAACAGCTCTACTTTCCTTTCTAGCTCTCTTGATTTCCTTGCCTCCTCACTAAGACTTTCAATTTCACTTCTTAACTTTTCAATTTCACTTTCTCGTTCCGCCACTTCTCGTTCTTTTTCTTCAAGTCTTTGCCTTAATTCTTCAAGCCTCGCAGTTAATGTTTCTACGTCCTTTCTAAGAGTTTCTGTAGTCTCTTCTACAGTCGCGGCACTATCAAGTATTTTTTCTCTCACGTAGCCCGCCAAGCTTTTACTTATTCTAACAGCTAAAAGGTCTATAACCTGGTCTAAGCTTCTATCAAATTCCGCGAAAAGAGGAGATGCAATCGCATAAAGTGATAATTCGTCTCTTTTTCTTAGCATTCTTTCTTTGATCATCGATATAGCTTTCTTTATTGTTTCCGAGTCTTGAAGTATTCTCCCCCTTACTTCCGCTTCTATTTCATCTTCCACTACCCTCACCCTCAAATAACATAATTTTTATATAATGTTTAAATACCTTGTTGAATTTTAATTTTTATTCTCAGTACATTAGATACGTTACTGGAATATCCCTGTCAATACATAATTTCCCCTCTCTCATCCAATTCATTGAGAGTACTATTACAATGTAATCACTGCTCTATGGAATCTCGATAAATATTGAGTATTTGTATCCTTGTGCTTCAAACTCTAACTATGTAAAGTTTACTTTAAGCTAATTGAGTATAATTGCACTACATTTATATAGTTATTTGCTGAAATTAAGTTGTAATAAATGCAGTAACAAAAAACGAGGGTGGGGTAATCACTTATCCCGGTTACAAAGACTCAGTAAAAAGTGGTAGGGTGAATTTATCGGTGTTTTCATGAGGGAAAATTTATGTTATTTATGTTATTACTCATGGCCGGGAATGGTATAAAAATAGTAAAAAATTTTACACAACAGCCACTCTTGTTCCCCTTAGCAAAAATTGGAGAAGCACTTATAGAATTAGAAACAACAGAAGACGTAAAAACTACTGTAATAGCAAACATAAAAATATCGTATGTAAAAGTTAACGATCATCTTATTTTGTTAGCAGCATCAAAGGAAGAAAGTGATTTCCACCTACAAAAAAGAGTAGATGAACTAAAAGAAAAATTTTTGGAACTAAAAGAAACGTGCACAAATCCAAAAGAGTTATATGCTGCATTCAGAGCCGCAATTGACGAGATTATTGCTACTCCTGTTAAGATTAGTCTTGTAGGATACGGTGGCGTAGGAAAAACAACAATACTAAAACTAATAAGAGGAGAAACACCACCAAAAGAATACAAACCAACACTAGCACCAGAAATAACAACAATAGAAGGAGCCATGGAGGGCACGGTTGAAACTGCCAATGTGGGTAATGTTAGGGTTATTGTTTGGGACTTCGCAGGACAAGAACAATTCAGAGCCCTATGGAACCTATGGATGCGCGGCAGCGACATAGTAATTTTAGTTACAGATTCAACATATGAAAACGTTGTGAAGACAAAGTTTTTATTGGATTTGATTAGGGAGTGGGCTCCACATATAAAAGTTATAGCATTTGCAAACAAACAAGACCTACCAGAAGCAATGAAACCAGAAGAAGTCTCAGAAATCCTAGGAATAAAAGCACACGGAACAATAGCAATAGACTCCACATATAGATTTATAATTTTAGACATCTTAAAAAATACTATCGAAAGAGTTTTGAAAGAGGGGGTAAAACTTGCCTAAAGCTATAGTACTCCTGTATTGGGATCCTGTAGAAGGTGCAAAAATAGAATATAAATATCCTATAGATGCTGATTTATCGAGAGCAGAAGCTATGAAGATTTTCACAAGCCATGCAATCGGCGGTGGCACCGCTGGTTTTATGTCGATGTCAATTGGTGAAAAAAGAATTGTAAGCTACTTCTCTGGAATAGAGGTTGAACCTCAAAGATGCTTAATTGTTCTCTTGGATGAAGCAGAAGAACCTTTGGAATATGCGGAAATACTTCCTCAAAGTGCTGAAAAACTATTCTCGCAACTAAATATTATGAGTAAAGAAGAGGCGGAGGAATTCTTTAGAAAAACCTTCGAAGAATTAAAGACAACGACCCCTCTAACTTATGAACAATTACTTTTCCACATATTTGCTGATCCATTAAGACAATATGCTCTTACCAAAAAGTTGATTGAAAAGCCTTATACCCTTAAGAGACTTCAAGAAGAGATAGAATTTGAAACTGGAAGAACAATAGATAACGTAAACATTTTCATTAGGCCGTTTAAACGGTCCGGGCTTGTTGTTGTTGAAGATGTTAGAACTCAAGATGGAAGTATTCTGAAAGATGTAGCATTTTTAATTCAAGACACTATAATGTATAGAACTCCTCCAAGTAAAGTATTAGAACTAGCAGAACTTGGAGAAATTCCACCTCAAATATCAAAACAATATGTAGAAGATGTTAAAAACTTTTTCTCCAGATCTTATGATCCATTTGCAGACAATTCTGAAGATAACGAGTCTCTCGCAAAATTCTTCTTAAATAGACCCGCCTATCAACTTCTTCTCACATTGAGAGAAAATGTTGGTACAGTAAGCGAAATAGCTGAAAAAGCAGATATAGAAGAAAATGATGCAAACGATCTTTTGAAAAGAATGGAACTATTAGATATCGTATCATTTTACAATGTTAATGAAGAAGAAGAACAATATGTTCTCCTTAAAAGCGATATAACCTTTAAGGTGTTCTTTCCTGAATATCTTGTAGATAAACTCCAAAAGAAAGTTTTAGAGGGCGAAATTCCACGAGACGTTGCTCGAAGACATTTAGAACTTTTAGGTGAAATATATATGCGATTACATGGAATAA
>Ga0209426_1001718_pt1 | contig 12221 bp, 14 predicted proteins | sample Deesub1362B_J571_FD_187697 | JGI IMG/M metagenome (GOLD analysis project Ga0209426, IMG submission 187697) | Deep oceanic, basalt-hosted subsurface ecosystem from Juan de Fuca Ridge flank, Pacific Ocean, CORK Borehole 1362B_J2.571 (SPAdes)... ...
CGCGGGCTCTGGCGGAAAGTTCATCACGCTGGCGGCGGACTGTCTCCTCCGCCCGCTTGCGCTCGGTGACGTCCTGATATATTGCCTGAAATTGCGTTTTACTGCCCCACATTACTTCCTTACGGAAGACTTCCAGATGTCGAACTTCACCATCCTTGCGAACGATACTTATTTCGTAATGAGACGGGACAGGCTTCCCCAGTTTCCTCTTTTCTTTCCTTTCCAGGTGTTCAGCGTAGCTTTCGGGAGTATAACGCTGTATTGTGGGCACAGCTTTCAGTTCCTCGATATTGCTGTAGCCGTAAATGTCCAGAAGAGCCTGATTGGCATAAAGAGTTTCTCCTTCTGCGGTAACAATGCGAATGCCTAAAGGGGAACTATCTAAAGAGTTGCGGAAATTTTGCTCTGCTACCCGAAGTTCCTCCTCAGCCCGCTTTCGCTGGGTAATGTCCTCCAGAATTCCATCAAAATACACAATTTGGCCGGCATCGTCTCTCACGGCAACTTTTGTGTCTGATACCGTTATTTCAGTTCCATCCTTTTTCCTAAAGCGTAGCTCCCTTGTTGTCTTCCCTTCGGTTGAGGCTATTTCCTCAAGAACTGCTTCTCTTTCCTCCGGGTGCCGATACAAGTCAGCAACATTCATCTGCAGTAACTCTTTCCTAGAGTAGCCAGTAATCCGTTCCATAGCTGGATTCACTTCCAGGAACCTCCCCCTTGGTCCAGGTGTGCTCCTAAATATCCCCAGGCTAATATTGTTCACCAGACTCCTATACTTTTTTTCAGAGTCCTCTAGCGCCTTTTGTGCTCTTCTCCGCTCGGTAATATCTTGTATCACAACGAGCAGTTCTTCTTCTTCTTCTTCTTCTTCTTCTTCTTCTTCTGCAACAATTATTCCTCCAGCCCTGATATTCAATATCCGCTCACCCAGCTTTTCTGATTGATAGCGCAATTCAAAATTCCGCAGCGTCTTTTCAGTTCCGAATAACCTGGCTAGCCTGGCACTGAGCTCGCCACCTTCATCTCCCAGTACATCAGCTATCTCGCTACCTAATATCTTCTCAGGCTCTGTTTGAAACAACTTATAGAAGGAACGATTAGCGCTCTTTATCCTCAGATCCCTATCGAGAATAAGCAAGGAGTCCGGGATTGTAGCCATTATATTTCGCAGAAATTTCCGTTCCCTCTTTAGTTCCTTTTCTTTTTCAATATGCTGCCTGCTATCCATCGTGGCCACCTCCCTCACCTGGTTTAAACTCTCAAGAGCAACCCGCCTTCTGTTTCTCTCCCTGCATCTCTTTATTTGCTAGCCGTCCTCGGACTCATATGATTGCATAGTGGGGAATCCCCGTATGTTGAGACAAAGAGATTGTAAAACCTTTTCTCCTCCTGTGCCCATTTCTGGGCCACCGGAAGATACCGGAAAACGCAACTCCTTTCCTCTATGAACCTTTTTATGCCACCATTCTTGCTGCTTGAGCTTAGATGACTGAGCAACCTCTTCCTGAGGTTCTTGGCGCTTCCAATGTAGAATGTTTGACAGCAACCTGTGGGGTATTCTATCCCGCCACTATCTAAACGAAGTTCATATACTCCTGGACTCACAGGAGCATTGCTCTCTACCGATGGAGCTGTAAATGGATATACTTGGGAAAAATTCGCCGCTAAAGTGTGATACACATACCCATTTCTCTCCAAATATGGTAATATCCCCAGCTCCTTTCTGCAATACGTCACCTCCCTCCTCGTAACTAACAAGCCATATTCCTCGTTTATTTTATGCCTTAGCTCTTCATCCGTATATGGCTTTGTGATCTGACCACTACCAATATCTTTCTTCTCCTGGTTAAGAATCGCCTTTATACATCTTTTTACCATGTCCCTTCTACTGGCAAAAAGCAATCTCAAGGGAATTTGTTCCCCCCTTGGCGTGATGAGAGACAGTTCACGTGTAGCGCGGGAGATTCTGCTCGCATCAATTATAAAATCCAGGCTACGGCTATCATCCTTGGAGTTAGAGATAGACCTCGCTAGCTCCGCTCTGGTGAGGGGCTTTAAATTTAATTCACTATTCGATGCAAAGTAATCTCTCTGATGTTCCACAATTCCCTTTAGTATCTTATGAACCATTAGATTTCTGGTATTAATGCGTCTCAACTTGTTTAGGAGGCGGCTGATATTCTTTCTCTCCGCTTCCGGTAACCTTACGTTATTCAGACACCTTGCTAGTTTCTCGTCACTGATTTCATATTCTATGGAAAATTCCCTCGCGGTATAGTAGATAGAAAAATCCGCTGCTCCCCCAACCCTAGCAATCACCCCAGCTTTGGCTAGCGCTGTGGCATCCTCTTGCATCAGTATATTTGCATCTGGAAAAGACTTAGCCATTATAGCGCCTTCCTGAATTAGCCTCTTATAGAGCGGGGACCCTTCAACATCACTGATGAAGCTGAGAAACTTTTCGACACTATGCTCCAGAAAATTTGAAAGAATTATCTTGCCGATGAGCTTTGGCTGCTTCTTCATTCTGGCGGAGCAGCCTTATCGCGGCACTCTATGCCTTTATTTTCTACATTTGTCCGACAAGCCAAGGACGTTCTCCTGCGCGAACCTCAAGGCGTGGCGAGTTCCGATGCTGTAGTGTCTATCGGCAGAGTAAAGCGAAAAGTGCTCCCCTTGCCATATTCGCTCTCCACCCACACCTGCCCGCCATGGTTTTCAATGATTTGTTTGACAACTGCCAACCCCGGCCCGGTCCTTTGCTCCTCCTTGTGAAGGGAGTATCTACCCGGTAAAAAGGTTCAAATATCCTTTTCTGCTCTTCCTCCTTGATCCCAATACCACTATCAACCACGCTGACCTGACACCAGTTGTCCTTCCTGACCGCCCGAACTCTAATCCTGCTGTAAAACCCATTATCAGCGGTAAGTATTTTCTTTTTACCCATGTGTCCCCAGTTTCTTTTCAGATCATTTTTCTACGTACATCGATTTATCTCAAATCTACACGCGGTTTTATGCTTTCCTTGTTGGCTGAGCTACGTGTAGAAAGTTATTGACAGCAGTGATAATATCTGAGGCATCGAACGGTTTCTGCATAACCCCGAGGGGACCTTGCTTGAAAGCTCTCTCCATCATCTCACTACCAGGATAACCGGTGATGATAGTGACCGGTAGTCTGGGCTTGATGTTCCTAAGTTGCTTGAGAAGTTCGGCACCATCCATGTCAGGCATTTTTAGGTCAAGGAAGACAAGCGCAAAATCCCATCGTTTCACACACTCGAGACCTTCCGCACCGGTGCTGGCAGTTACTACCGTATGTCCCTCTTCCTCCAGGGTCTCTTTGAAAAGAGACCTTATTATCTCATCGTCATCAACAACTAGAATACGAGCCCTCGCTCCTTCCATATTGTGATGTAGCCACCTATCAATTGCAGCTTTATCGAACCTCCATTTATTACCTATCTTGACTGCCGGGATACTACCCTGCTTAAGCAGCCTGTAAATCGTTTTCTTGGTGAAACGTAGGTAATGCCCCAACTCTTCTACAGTCATGAGCTCTGGCATATTAAAAAGGTCCTCTCAATCTAGACGGCTATAGCGCCGGAATCACGCTGGCAAAGCCAAGCCGTGCCTTGCGCACTCTAGGCAACAGGACTCTGCTCCACTTTCTCTAACGGGGAGTCCAAAATGTCGATCTGCCCGGTATGTTTTCGCCTGGTATCGGCCCATTTGTCAATCTGGTCCCCAGGTACGCCCAGACTTTGGGCAATACCAATGGTTCTCTCAATTATAGTTATAGTCATTACGTAGCCAGTGAGCAAATCCAATCTGGTTTCCACACCCTCGGCGATATCATCAATATAGTCTATCCAATTCTCCGGTGGCGGCCGTAACGCAATTATACCCCCACCTTTGCCACATCCTCAGAAAGCAAATCAGTTACGCCCCGATCATCGTCAACCAGCAGTAGTGTTGTTTGTCTTGAAGACATTGCTGCCTCCTTTTCCAGCTAGTTATTTAAGTCTCTTTAATTCCCTTAAGTTAACCTTAAGTGGGGCATATTCTATTACAATGAACGCCTCTTGTCAAGGTGCGCTCGAGGGAAATAATAAGAAATTATATGAGATGTACTGAGAGGAATCTACGCCCGTTATGTAACACAGCCCATGCAAGGTAACACTACGCCCGCTTGTGACCTGTCTTGCACATTCTGGATAAGCTGAGACTGCTGTCTCGGGACTGCCTCACAGTCCGAAATAAAGTAAATAATATGGCTGACATTGCCGAAAACGGCGTTGGAGAGACTTAGGCAAAGGTCAGCTTAACTCATGTATCTGGTCGCTTCGAGAATAAGCCTAATAGTATGTAAGGACAAAGCTATTGTATAATTGGCTGACTACAGTGTTGCTGAGTCTGGCATGCGCATTAAAGACTTCGAGTTTAACCTCCGCGAACTGGCCGGTTCCACGGGTGACTTCGGTACCCTCTTCCCCCTGGCTATCGGTTATTTTGCCGTGAACGGTTTAAACCCAGCCGGACTCTTGGTGACGGGCGTGGCAGTCAATGCTGTCTTCGGGCTGCCGCGCATGGGAGCAATCTTCGGAGGCATGCTCCTCTCGGGCAGAAAAGTTGCGCAGCTGGCGGCGGATTTGGTTGGAGACAGGAAATGAGTAGTCCAGAAGAGATGGATGCAGTGCTGGGGAACCTAATATCTGCCGTGAATATGCTTCAGAGTTGCCGAGAGTTTACCTTGCTCATACCCGAGGTTAGGGTTAACCTCGCCTACGCCTTACCTGATGCTAATACCCCGCAAGAAGTTGCTGCTGTGGAGGGGAGGATAACCGTGGTGCGCGGTTTGCCGCACGCCTCAGGCATGCCTGCCTTTGGTGTATCCGACCATCTGGCCAGGCGGATACTAGAGACGCGCAAATACGACCGCGAAATTAACGCTGCCATTAACTTCAAATATGACAGGGCGATAAGCGCGGTCGTACAGGAGTACTGTTCCGAGAACAACTTGCTGTTTGGCCGACTTGATCGAGGTGAGGAGCCAAGAGATGTCACCGAGAGCGATGGCAGCTCCATGCCTTGGAAGGTCAGGCAGCTCGTCACAAAATACGGTGCAGTGCCTCGGCTGTTTTACGAGGAAGCTACTTGGGGGAAGGAACCATTATTTCTAGCACTGGGCAAGGATGCTGTTGAGGTTGCCGCCATTGCCATCACAATAGCCCAGCGTTATAGGAAGAAACTAGGAATAGACCACTAGGCCATCTATAGTGCAACCGGCTTTTTGTTCAATCATTGTGTTTTCTATCTTAGGAAATTATGACCGGAAACTTGGTGAGCAAACAAGTATAGGCTATTGCGAATTTATTGCGCTGCTCTCACCATCAATACGGGCACCTTGCCTCCTCGCAGTACCTTATCCGCAACACTTCCGAAGGCCCAGCGGGTAATGCCACTCCGTCCATGCGTTGACATAGCCACCAGGTCAGCATTGAATTCTTCTTCAGCTCTAATAATCTCTTCTGCAGGCGATTGGCCCACCGCAACTTTGAAGTGAACAGTGGCTCCTTTGTTTATCAAACCTTCCCCGACCTCTTGGAGATATTCGATAGCCTCAACTTGCTTTTGATTCAGCTCACTCTCGCTATAAGGGACTGTAACCGTACCTGCGCCAGCGCGAAGACCAACATCGTGTTTCAGGGTTGTAATGACATGAAAGAGAATTACTTCCACCTTTGCTCTTGGCGCCAGTCTAGAGACCAGCTCTTCAACATAATGCAGGGCAGCCTCACCCAGCTTAGAACCATCCAACGGAATAAGTATTCTCTCAGCCATCTTTTGTCTCCCTTGCTTGTACTCCGCCCCAACATTATAGGCCTGCCTCTACAATTGTCAATATGCCTGCCATCAATGATAGGCTCTCATCCGTAGCAGTGGAGCTGTTCGGATTCTACCTGGAACTAAAGATGTCCTCACGTCACCTTCCATCGTGTTGGTACTTCTTTACCTTTTCGGGCTCAATGGCTTACAATCCTGTAATAACTGGGCAGCTAAATCTAGGGTTGTTATCACTTAAGAAACCTTTTTACGTGAGACTTGCCGACCCAGATAGGCAAAAATACTGGTAAAGGAGCCGTAAAATGCACGAACATATACCGACCTACGAGGAAGCACTGAGCATTTTCAAGGAATTTAACCAGAGCGAGAGCTTGTTGAAACATGCCTATTCCGTTGAAGGAGTGATGCGCTACTTTGCCAGGAAGAAGGGAAAGGATGAGGAGAAGTGGGGGATTATTGGACTGATGCATGACCTGGATTACGAGAGCTTTCCGGACCAGCATTGTCAAAAGTCACGAGAGATATTGGAGGAGCGAGGTTGGCCAGAAGAGTACATACGGGCGATTGTGTCTCACGGCTGGGGGATCTGCAGCGATGCTGAGCCGAAAACCGACATGGAGAAAACACTGTATGCCGTTGATGAACTGACCGGGCTGGTTACCGCAGTAGCCATAATCCGACCGTCCAGGAGCGTGTCCGACCTGGAGGCCAAATCGGTGATGAAGAAATGGAAAGATAAGGGATTTGCCGCTGGGGTAAACCGCTCGATAATAGAGAAGGAGAGAGATGTTGGGGATGGAGTTAAGCGATCTGGTTACTGACGTCATTATGGGTATGCGTGAGGTAGCTGACAGGATAGGACTATAATACAGAGGCGTTCTTATTGTTTTGACATTGTTTTGACAATGAAAAGACACGGATAGCCAGATCGATTACCCGCTTGGGCCTTGGCCTTCTTGCTGGCGAAATCGTCGGGTGGAAGCTGCCGGGCTAGATGGCGATGGTGAAAGCCAATTCAAAAGTTCTATCTATTGATACCCCGCTCCACTTGCGCTGACTACATACAGGGATAGCCTATCTGGCCGCACACTGCTATATTAAGATTAAGAACCCCCACGGCTATATGGAAAAGAAAAGCAGGCAGATTCCAACCTATGTCAGAACCCGCCTGCCTGCGATTCAGGTTGCCATTAGCTGTCTAAAACTGCCATTGCCTCTTCCCAGTAGGCATCCATCGCATAAGGTATGCCAGTTACCCGGGCACACTCCTCAGTCAGCGACATTAGCTCACGCCGGCTAATGGCGGGAATGCTGAAGCATCGAGCACCAGCCATAATCTGCTGCAAACCAACCTTTATCTTCTCGCAGTAGCTGTAAATGCCAACAGCACCCAGCGGAATGTTCTTCATCTCATCGGCGCCAACCATGGCCTTCACGTCCTCATAACAAACGAAGATTTCCTCAGGCGTTGAGCCAAACTGGCTGATCGTATTGGGCAGCTTACCCTCCTTAAGCCACTGCTGGATGTTCTTGCCCACCATGCCGGGAATCATCAAAGCACGGCCCATGCAGACAGCCTTCACAAACGGAGAACCTACAGCCAGTGCCTTAAAGACGCCATCCTCACTACTAAAACCGCCAGCAAAGGCCATGTCCGGTACCCTTTCTCCCTTGTCCGCCAACTTCTTGGCAAAATCATAAGCGGCAGCGTGGAGATAGAGGCTGGGAATACCCCACTCCACCATCATGCGCCAAGGGCTCATCCCCGTGCCACCCGGGGCACCATCGATGGTAAGCAGGTCTATCTTAGCACGTGAGCTCCACTTAATTGCCATCGCCAGCTCGCGTAAGCTGTAGGCACCAGTTTTCAGGGTGATGCGCTTGAAGCCGATGCTGCGCAGGTAGTCAACCTGCTTGTAAAAGCTCTCCTCATCAATGAAGCCGAGCCGGCTGTGCCGCTCAAACTCCTTAATAGCACCGGCTTTGAAAGCCGCCTGGTTGATTGGATTTGACGGGTCCGGGGTGATGATGTAGCCCCTTCTCTGAAGTTCCAGCGCCCTTTCTAGGCTATCAACCTTGATTTCACCGCCGATGCTCTTAGCACCTTGCCCCCACTTCAACTCGATTGTCTCCAAACCATGTTTCTTGTGGACATATTCTGCAACGCCCAGGCGGGTATCTTCAACGTTCAGTTGCACCAGGATTTCTCCGTAGCCCTGGTGATAGCGGCGGTAGGTCTCAATACGGCGGTCCATATCCGGTGCCAGCGCCACCTTTCCGTTCTTATCAAGTTCCAGTTTGGGGTCGATACCACAGACGTTTTCGCCACAGACCAGGGTTATCCCGCTGATAGCTGCACCAATAGCGAAGTTGTCCCAGTTCTTGCGGGCAATTTCCGTAGAACCAAGGGCACCGGTGAAGATAGGTACTTTCATCTTGATCTTGATGTCCCAACCGTATTCCGTCTCCGTGTTTACCGAAGGGAATATAGCTGTATCCGGGTCGCCCACCACGCTCTCAGGTAGGCCGCGGGCCCCCATGGCATAGCCCTGAATATTTAAATGAGAATAGTCAATAGGATAGTTCTTGTCGCCCCCTGCGGTGATCTCGCCAAAGGGTTCCGGGTAAATTACCTCGCGCCCACGAAAAGACGCCTTGAATACCTCACAGTTTCCCGTGCAGCCATCAATACAGCGGCTGCACAGCCCGCTCATTGGGACGACGCTCCGCGAACGATTTGCCGTTCTGGTAGCATCATTGGCATTAGGCCTTTGCAGATTCATTTCGTACTCCTTTCTTTTTGTTTGTCTCAAGTTCAAGGCAATTTGGTATATCCCTTTAATTTCTCACCGGTATGCCGCGCTCCCTCAGATATCTCTTTGCCTCTGGAATTGATATCTCTCCGAAGTGGAAGATGGATGCGGCCAAGACTGCGGAAGCCTTCCCCTTCACCACCACTTCATAGAGATGCTCTAGGCTGCCAGCACCGCCGGAGGCTATTACCGGTATGGAAACTGCTTCTGCTACCGACCTGGTCATTTCCAGGTCATAACCCGCCTTGGTACCGTCCGCATCCTTGCTGGTGAGCAGAATTGAGCCTGCCCCCATCTCCTCTACCCTTTTTGCCCACGTCACAATGTCCAGCCCGGTACCTTCCTCTCCACTCTTCACCACTACCTCTAATCGCGGTAGCTTGCTGTCAGGCAGATTTTTCCGCCCATCAATGGCCACCACAACTCTGTCACTACCAAATTCTTGCACTGCCTGCTTGATAAGCCCAGGACTACGTACTGCTGCCGTGTTGAGCGAAACCCTGGTCACACCCAGACTGAATAATTCCTCCATATCTTCGAGGCTATTGATACCGCCACCGACGGTGAACGGAATGGTTACCACCTCACAGACCTTTTTTACCCAGTCCCGGCGCGTGGTGCGATTTTCCACCGTCGCCATGATGTCCAAGAAAACAAGCTCATCAGCCCCCTCACGGCAGTAGGCTTCAGCCGCCTCCACAGGGTCACCGGCATCACACAGATTTACGAATTTCACCCCCTTGACAACCCGCCCGTCTTTCACGTCCAGACAGGGAATAACCTTAACCTCTTTCATGCAGCAACTCCTTGAATTCAATTAAGTCTCGATACTCCAACGCCGTGCTCATGGCGTGGTTATCTGCTTCAATGCCGGCTTCTTGGGCTAAAGCTACCGGATTCAATCCCACAATCAACGCCATGCCAACCTTATTCACCTCTACCCAGATTTCACAGACGGGCTCACCTGAGGTCACCCATTGCCACGATCAGCCACAGCCCCGCTCCTGTCAATTATGCTGATCTCATCCACCATCGGCAGGTATGGCCCCGGTATCTCCCGAAATTCGCGAGGAGATTACCATTGCCAGCCCGGGGAAAAGGAAACGGTCACTCTGATTAGGCTAGCAGGCTTTTGGAGGTCAAGGGTGTTGCGGAAATCGAGCAGGTCAATCTTGGACATGGCAAAACCAGCGTTATCACCGACCAAGGCATTTTCGACCTCTTGTCTACCTTTTTGGTGGTAATGCGTCCGCCTCGGGTGCTGACAAGCTGCGTCAATCCTTGATCGTCCATCAGCCTGAGATGATATCTGACTCTCTATTCACCCAGATCAACGCCCCGACCTTTCAAATAATGAGTAATCACCTGTCGCGCCGACTGACTCCGGTGAATCATTCAGTATTGAGATTATTTTTCTGGCAACGTCCTGAATTTCGAAACCCATGGAAGTGCGGCAATCGGTAACCGATTTCCTTAATAGATCATTCTTATTTTACTTACTTGCCGATTTTTGTCAATGCTCTCTCTTATCCCAAATAATGTGCGGATGAGTTGAGCTGGGAGGCAAAGAGAAACGAAAGGCATCTCCTTAGTGGCTGAAGGATAACGCATCCATTGGACCGATGTCTGATCGCGGTGTAACGGAAGCGGCAGAGGCCGAAGGTAGACAGCAGCCCTAGGAAAGTGGAGGAAAGAAGCGAGGGGAATATTGCCCTCAGGGCGCAGAAGGGCCTTTCTGTTAAGAGCTTACCCCGGCACGGAAGCTTGCAAAGGCATCCAAAATCGCAGATGTTCCATCCGAATTAGCGAGATAGCTCCTTATTCCGCATACCCGCTCATGGCAGCCCCATCTGTATATTGCCATCAAGACCTACCAGCGCTGGGGTGGGGGGAATGAGATGCCGACCGATACGGCGGTGGATTCCATAACCGACTACCAAATGAGCGAGCTGAGAGGAGACAGAAGAAAAAGCAAAAAGCAGCCGAGAGAAAGTCGGTGTTTTGCATTTCTGCGTCGATTAACCATAACGACAAGGGGACTGGAGAATCCTTCCCCGGTCCCCTTGTCGCGTCTAATTGAAGGGGTGGCCAATCACAACTCGGTGGCGAGGAGATGGCTAACTAGGTAAGATCAGCTTCCCTCTCTTCGAAACGGGGCCTCCTCGGCAGCTTAATCAGCCTCTTACTTTAGCGCATCTATAGCAGCCTGGAGAATCGCCTTGGTATACGCAGGATTATGAACCCCGTAGCTGCCATCTTCCATCACCGTCAGGTAGTTGTAGAGAGCTCCGGCCCGCTCTGCAGAATAGGTTCCTGGTACGGCATGGTCGGTGTCATCCATTATGCCATCGGCGATGAGAAGCGCTCTCAATTCCTCCATCAGGGCCTTGACCTCGGTCTGAGTCCCATCAATGTCAAAGGACTCAATCTCACCGTGGCATGACACACACGCGGCCACGTTGGCCACCTCATGCCCGTGATACTCGTACTCCATCCACAGGGTGTGTCCGCCTGCCTGCGCCCCATAGGCCTCAGCCATGTGGCACTGCGGGCAGCCCTCAGTTACCATCTTGTAGTGAATACTCTCCGGACCAGACGCCCCATATCCGGCTACCCCGAGGATCACCGCTGACTGTGGGCCATGGTGAGGTCCCCAGTATGGTGAGGTGATCTTAACTTCATCGCTGCCAGCTTCCGGCGCTGCCACTCTGGGCTGATGGCAGTTGGCGCAGAGATTGCCCTCGCCCATGTCAAAGGTGTCTCCGGTGGTCATCAAGGTCACTGGCTCCTCCGTGGTCAGGGCGAAGTCAGCCTCGGTGAAGGTGGTGTGAATCTGATGGCAGGTGCGGCAGTTTATCGGTGCCGGGTCGGAGACATCCTCCGGAGCCAGGTCGGCGCCAGCGGCAATCCGGGCCACGAAGCCCTGGCTGGTATGACAGCCGGCGCAGCTGGCAGCATTCCGCTCGAAGCTAGTGGTGTTGGCGTGGCGCGAGGCTGCATACTGCACCTGCTTTGCTTTAAGGTCAGCGGTCTCGTTGTGGCAGTCAGAACACGTGGCGACTGCGACCTGACCAGCCGGGCCTGCAGGGCCAGCGGGACCTTGAGGACCAGGTGGGCCTGCCGGACCAGGTGGGCCAGCCGGGCCTGCGGGACCTTGAGGGCCGGGTGGGCCAGCCGGGCCAGCGGGACCCTGACAAGCGGTGAGCAGAGCCGCCAATAATACTATCAGCAGCACCAACCAAATCGGGCTCTTTTTCATGCTTATCTATCCTCCTTTCTCTTCGCTAAAGGAAAACGCATGACTCTACTGGGAGAGATTATCATATCTTTACCCTATTAACTACGGGTATTTATACCTATTTCATCTAGCGAAAACACCCTATTTTTTGTGGGGGGCTCAAAGTAGCGGCGTAAATCGCAGCTGTTACGAGTAACTTTGCCCTGTTCAGGCCCACTTGTAGCCACCAGCTTGCCATGATACCGGAAACATCCCGGAGATTCTTGATGCCCGAGGTTGTCAATAGAGGTCTTCCAGGTTTTACCTTGCTTGAGCGCTTGGTCA
>Ga0209426_1001719_pt1 | contig 12218 bp, 12 predicted proteins | sample Deesub1362B_J571_FD_187697 | JGI IMG/M metagenome (GOLD analysis project Ga0209426, IMG submission 187697) | Deep oceanic, basalt-hosted subsurface ecosystem from Juan de Fuca Ridge flank, Pacific Ocean, CORK Borehole 1362B_J2.571 (SPAdes)... ...
TTTTATCCCCAAGCGTATCTTCCCCAGCCTGGGTAGTCGGCGAATCTCTGAAACTCCCTTAATCGGTGTCATAGTCTTTCCTCCTTTTCCCAAGGTAATTTGGTAGCGGGGGTTGGATTCGAACCAACGACCTCCGGGTTATGATCCCGACGAGCTGCCACTGCTCTACCCCGCGACCCCGCTGCCTATCCCCAAAATAATGGCTTATCTTTCCACGCCGCAATGCCATTGCCCGTTACTCCTCTCAGGTATCTCGCCGATCCTGCAGCCATAGACTGTTTTGCCCATTTTATCTACTCCCTCCGTGTAGTTATGAGCCAGAAGCAGTCAAAGTTCTCCGGCCAGGTAAGCAGCCTTGGCAGCAGACGATAGCTTTTATGGTGTCCTCTGGTGAGAGTACAGGCGTGTCTGCCATTCACCCTGATGTAACGGTGACACTGGGTACAGTCCCATTTAGTTTTCTTTTTCATTCTCACGCCTCCATTCCTCTATTTCCACAAGCTGGGCTGGGGTTAGTTCCCCAATCTCACCCGGCTCGGTAGCCATCTGCTGAAGGCCGCATTCAAGGCACAATATCTTAATGCCAGGGTTGTCCTGCTGTAGTAGGAAGCCGCTGGGAGCTATCCACACTAGCTCAGCGCACTTGGCACATCCGCTTGGCAAACTGCCCGGTACTGTATAGCCGGGACAAGATACTCGCTTGCATATTAAGTATTTCTGCTTAGCCATGGTCTTTATCTCCATCAGGTATCGGGACCGGGGTGATCCTCCGCTTCTCTAGTTCCTCTCTCTTCTTATCCGTGAGCTCAGATTCCCAGATTAGCTTTTCAACACGCTGGGGAATAAAGGCAGTAAAGATGCCGAGAGCTTTTTCGACCTTTTCTGTCTCCAAGAGCCTCGGCTGCTTGGTCTCCGACTCTTCCAAGATGCTCATTGCCTGCTGTAAGGCTACCCCTTGCCTGACCTCTACTGCCTTGGGATGAGCTAGATAGATCACTGTCTTACCGAGTTCTAAGTCTTTGGGGATAAAGGGTATCCTCTTCGAGATGCCGAGCTCCCTGCCCTCTCTCATAAAGTCCTCCGGAGTCTTGTAGTACTTCTCCCCAACCAGCATGATGTAAGCCGGCTGGTTCAGGGGATCACAGACATGGCATGGACGCAGGATATCCTTACAATCCTGGTGCATACGCCAAAGTGGGAAAGGGTTAATTTCAGTGAATCCCCTGGAAACCTTGATGCCCTGGCCACAAACGGGACAGGTGTTTAGTGGGAGTGGCAGCCGGTCGCAGGAACAATGGATGTATTCGCCACAGAGATAGCTGCCTCCTACTTTTCTATATCCACATCCACGTTTCTGTTCTACTGCCATCGCTTCACCTCTTCCGATTTAGTTACCTATGTCCTCTCTAGAATCTCTTGACCTCTCGTTTCACTTTCTCTTCCCAGCCACTATTGCTTCCGCCTCCCTCACCAAGTCATCACTGAACAGGGCGCCCTGGGCAGCGGCAGCGACTAGCCTGAGCGGAGTGCAGAGCCGGTGATTGTCAATAAGCCGCTTCCGGTTATTGTGGATGTACCTCAGGGTTGTCTTGAAATCCCGGTGTCCCATGATGTCCTGGAGTGCCTTGGGATCACAGCCTTTACTTGAAGCGTACTCGGTGCCGAACGTGTGGCGAAATGTGTGGGGCGAGCAGCGCCTGCCGTCTATGTTTGCCTGGTGGCAGATGCGGCGAATGGTCTTGTAGACCCCCTCATAGGTCAGCGGACCACGCTTGCCCCAGAAGACGTAGTGGTCGTGGCCTGCCTCAGCCTTAAGCCGCTGGAGAAGGCGAGAGGTTGTCTCGACGATAGGGACGTCTCGCTCACCGCTCTTTCCACTGACGGTGATGTAATCCGGATGCACGTCGTCCCAGGTTAGGCCAGCGCACTCTTGGGCCCTGACCCCGGTATCTAGGAACAAGGTGGCCATAGTGCGGTCGCTTAGGGAAAGAGGCTGGCTGAATATGCGGTAGAGCTCTTGGTCGGTGAAGGTACGCATGGCCTTTTGCTTTAACCTTGGCGGCCTGACCAGGGGCATGGGGTTAGGAATTTCTGTGTGCCACCGGCATATCTGCCGGTACATGGCCCTGATGGTGCGGAAGCGGGCGTGGATGGTTTCCGGGGTCAGTGCCTGGTCTCCTCTTTCGCGCTGTAAGCTGTTGAGCCAGGCCTGGATGGGTTGGGGCGTCTCCGGCAGGTCACCGCGGAAAGACTGCTGGAAGAGCGCCAGGTGCTTTTGGTAATCTCTCTGTGTCTTGGGGCGGAGTCCGCCCCGGCTGAGCATGAACTCGTGAATGGCTTGTTCAGTTAGCACGGAAGTCACCTCCCACCTTTATTAACGTTGGTTGAGAGAAAAAGGAGAAGGCTACCCTCGACGTCGATGGCTCATTTACGAAGGGAAAAGAGAGTACGACTAAAGAGCCATGACGAAGGTTATAACCGAGAGGGATATTGATATCAGTGAGAGAAATTGCTATAATTGAGCACAGGGGATTGGACAGAAGACTCTGGATCCGTAAGGGAAGGTTCGAATCCTTCTTCCCCAGCCAGATTGTAGGTGGCGCATTCGTCTAGGGGTTTAGGACACCTCCCTCTCAAGGAGGAGATCACCGGTTCGAATCCGGTATGCGCTACCAAAGAAATAATAAGGCACAGCGAAGAGCTTGTGCCTTTTTTGTTTGCTATCCAGCCTTGAGGATTATCAAAAAGAGATGTAATATAAATGCAAATTGGCAGCTTTTTATGAGGATCCTGAATGAGAAATTCAGAAGAGCGCAAATATTTAAGTGAACAGATAATCAATCATCAAAGGCTAGTATTCCAGATATTTACTTTTAGTGTTATAGTTGCAGTTGGTATATTAGGATGGGGATTACAAATATTTCCTGAAAGTGGTGCACAGACTTCTGGACTAGCCCCATTTCTTCTACTAGCACCTACGGCAATAATCCTTTCGTGTGCCTTTATCATTAGTGGGATTAGAGAAGAAATATTCAGATGGGGAGCATATATTATAATTTTTCATGAGAGTGATGGAGTCAAAGGATATGAAAGTCGACTCGATAAATTGAGAGATAAGAGAGGTTCATATAAAGAATCATATACTCCCATAGTTGTAGTGTATTGGGTACTCTCGATAATCTGTATAGCACTATTTGCTAAAGCAATCGATAATGCTATATCAATAAGCAACGGTTGGATCGCCTTCATTATTCCTCCACTCGGACTTTTGACTTGGTGGAGCGTCATCTTCTGCAACATACCTGGGAAAGAAAAACGCTCAAAATTCCGCGATGAGTGGAGCGAAATCAAGCAGGATGATCAGACTAACCAAGCTGACAATCCTAGTCTGAAAGACCAAAAGCCAAATTAAATCTGTCCGCTGTACAACTTGCGCTACCAAAAAAGCACAGACGCAAAATCCGTGCCTTTTTGTTTAATGGGCAGAACCTACTATCTCTAATTTGGGGCGACTTTAAGCTGCTTTCATAGCAGCTTTCTGTCTGAGTTCTCTCCAGAGCAGAAATGCCTGTATCAGGCCGAGGGGTAGATTGGTTGACAATACCTGGAGACTAAGTGGTACCGTTCCCAAACAAAAAAGAGTGCCTCCCGCCAAGGCTATCTTTAAAAACCGCCTTCTGATGAGGAACAGCAGGCCTAAAGTAATTTCGTAGACTATGAGCAGTGAAATAAAGAGCGTCATATTCGGGATTACCAATGCTGTCCAAGCTTCCCGGTAGAAAGGTATCAGTGCCTCATCAGCGAAACTATGGTAGCTTTGCGGTGAATTGAGCACGGTTAGGGTAATATTGGCCAAAGCTCCACCCAGATAAAGTATCCCCAAGGCAATTCGCGCTATGTTTATTGTCCCACTCACCTAAGTTTTTCGTTCCTGATCGTAAAACTGGATGTCATTTTCGTCAAATATAAAGCCAGTCCAGAATACTGAAAGCCAGACCGAAAGTTCTGTCTATTGTACAACTTGCTCTACCAAACTCTTGAGCTGCTGGTGGCATAATCTATGAAGAGGAGTAAGGGACACGAAAGGCAAAAGTGCTGCCTTTGCCTACCGTGCTCTCGGCCCAAACGCAACCCCCCTGAGCTTCCACTAGCTGCTTGACGATAGCCAGACCCAGACCTGAGCCCCCGGTACTTCGTGTCCGGGAACGGTCAACACGGTAGAAACGGTCAAAGATGTATGGAAGGTCCTTGGGAGCAATGCCAGCGCCGGTATCCGTCACCGAAACAGTAATGCCCTCGCTTTCGGGAGTTAACCGCACGGTGATATTGCCGCCCTCTGGCGTGTAACGGAAGGCGTTACTGAGGAGATTACGCATCACCTGGGCGATGCGCTCGGGGTCTACCCAGGCTTGCGGTAAGTCATCCGGCGCCTCTAACGTCACGTTGATGTTCTTGGATGCCATCTGCGCTTGAAAGCCATCAATGACCTGCCGTGACACTTCTGCCAAGTCAGTGGCCCTTGGTTGAAACTTGAGCTGTCCGGCCTCGGCTAGTGACAAAGTGCGCAGGTCCTCTACCAACCGGGCTAGGAGTATGATCTCCTGATGCAACAAAGTCAGGTTTTCAGCGTTAGCCTCCAAGACGCCATCCAGCATGGCTTCCACATTGCCCTGTAGTATGGATAAAGGCGTGCGTAACTCATGGGCTATGTCAGCCACCATGTTCTGCCGCAATTCCCGGTCACGGCTTAAGGTGGCTGCCATGAGGTTGAAAGACTCGCCCAACTCCGCTAGCTCGCCAGAGCCACGTATCTCCACCCGCTGCCCCAGGTCACCCTGTGCCACTCGCCGTGCGGCAGCGGTGACCTTACTTAAAGGTGCTACGATTTGCCGGGTAAACAGGTAGCCAAGGAATATGGCTAGCGCCGCGCCGGAGAGACCAGCAACCCACAGGCTCTGGCCCAGATTATGGAGAAACTCCTTCTCAGCCTGAGCAAAGGCTCGACCTCCCATCATGCCACCCATCATACCATGACCCATCATGCGCTCCATCGTCTCCATGTGCTGGAGGAAGGCGCTAAAATCACTGGAGGTAGAACGATAGGCCAGTACCGCTACTAGGGCGACCCCCAGAATGGCTGCCAGCAGGAAGGCGGCGGTGAGTCTTATGGATAGGCGATCGAACATGCCGAGTTTAATCATGGTGCGCCTCCTGAAGTTTGTACCCTATACCATGAACAGTAACGATACTGCAACCCTCTCCAGCACCGGCGGCGGCGAGTTTGCGCCGCAGATTCTTGATATGGACATCTACAGTGCGCTCGTAGCCCTCATACGTCTCTCCCAGAGCCATATCTAGGAGCTGTGTTCGTGATAATACCCGCCCAGGGACTCGAGCAAGGGCTGCTAGAATACGGAATTCAGCCGGAGTAAGGTCAAGAGGACGGCCGTGGCAAGTAGCTTCGAAGCGCTCCTCATCCAGCACCAGTTCACCATGGACCAGGCGAGACGATGAGGAAGTTGGTGCCTGTACAGGGCGAGCCCGGCGCAGGACAGCGCGAACCCTAGCCACGAGCTCTCTGGGGCTGAAGGGTTTGGTCATGTAGTCATCGGCTCCCAGCTCCAAACCTACCAGCTTGTCAGCATCCTCATCACGGGCAGTGAGCATAATGATGGGCACTTCCGAAGTGCGGCGCACCTCTCGACATACCTCCCATCCATCCATCTCGGGGAGCATAAGGTCAAGGACAATGAGGTCCGGCGTTTCACGCTGGAAGGCTTCCATAGCCTGGCGTCCATCGGTTGCCTCTATAACTCGGTAGCCTTCGCGCTCAAGATATCCACGCACCAGGGTTAAGATCTTTCTCTCATCATCTACCACTAAGATTTTGCCCTTAGCCATTACTATCTCCCACGCTCAGAGTATAACTTAGAATATAACAACCCCGTTCAGTATGTAAAGTTCAGGCAGCCAGGGTATCCTGGCTGCCTGAACTTACTGAACCCCCACTTTGGCTATTACCAGCCGCCCATCATGCCTCTATGCATCATGCCACCACCCATCATGCCACCTGGTCCACCCCAGACACCCTCTTCGTGGTCAGGGGCATAACCGTAATGGGGGACCTCAATGGCCTGCTCAACCCAGTACCGGGCCTGCTCCAAGATGGCTTGGGCCTGCTCTTCGCTCAGATAGCCATACTTGACGCGTACCTGAAGTATCTCACTCTGAGGGGCAAGTATGGTGGCTATCACCAGCGAGCTGTCCACACCCTGGTCCTGGGCCACCTGGGCGATAGTCTCACCCTGAGCCAGGCGATCCGCCAGTTCCTCATAGGTCAGCCCGAGCGTGCCGGCCACCCTCTCTAGGGTTACCGGGTTGGCCAGGCCCATACCCATGTGGTGAGAGCCCATATCCCAGCCATCAGCCATGCCTGGGCAGTGGCCTCCCATACCCCGCCAGCCAGCGTCTGACGTCGCAGGCCCGTGGGCGAAAGCCGTGGCAGCCCCCAGGATGGTGGTCATCACAACCACCACCGAGACTAGGACCACCAACCAAGTTCGTTTCCGCATCTTTCTTCACCTCCTTTTTCAATTTTGCGGTCAGAGCTTTTTGCTCTCTACCCTCATAATAAGAGGGAAATATGAAGAGATTATGAAGATAGAATAGAGATATTGTGTATTTCCTGTGGTTATTGTGTAAAACTTGACATCCTAGCCTCACGGTGAACTCTCTAGGCAGCTCGGTGTGGTTCCATATTTACGCCTCCTTTGTTATCAGAATTTCTTTTTTTGCAAACAGCATCCTTATGTGTTATGATAAAAGGGTAGTTTCAGTTTAGGGCATTACATACTTTAACCCCTCAGATTTCCCTCAAGTATTGGATGGCCGAACTCTAACTAGAATCTCAAAGAGAGGAGGTCATCCAATGAGTTTCCAGGACAAGTCTCTCCAGTGTTCCGATTGTGGAGCAACCTTCACCTTCAGCGCTGAGGAGCAAGAGCTATTCCAGTCCAGGGGCTACACCAATGAGCCCAAGCGCTGCTCCCCATGCCGCCAGGCAAGGAAATCAGAGCGTTACGGAAACGGCAGCTACGGAGCCCCGCGCCAGATGTTCCCCGCAACATGCGCCGAGTGTGGCAAGGACACCGAAGTACCCTTTGAACCTCGCGGTGATAAGCCGGTGTACTGTAGTGATTGTTACCGTAAAGTCAGACCGGATAGATAAACCGGTTTGAGACCGTGGACATACACGGGCTGGAGATATCCGGCCTGTGTATGTCTCCGAGTACGTTGATGCGTTATGTCATTTTATGCTGGCGACAGATAAGCAGTAAGATTGAGCGATTCAACAAGTGGGCCTCTAATATGAATATTTATGTGGGCAACTTATCTCTCGAGACGACTGAGGAGGAACTGCGACGAGAATTCATGGCTTTCGGCGCGGTGATATCTGTAACCATCATGAACGATGAGTACATTGGCAGCGGACAGCCCAGGGGATACGGCTTTGTGGAAATGCCCTCAAAGTCTGAAGGTCAAGCTGCCATTGCAGGACTAAACGGAAGAACGCTCAAGGGCCGGGTGATTGATATTATTGAGGCCCTTCCCCTCTCTGACAACGGTAGCAATATCTCCTACGCTCACAGGAGAGTGGGCAGATACAGCAGGAATGTAACAAGACGGAGAAGGGGCTGAAACTGTTCGGTCACGTTCATATGCTCAAGATGCATAACAATCAGCCAAACTGACCCCACCCACCGGACAAAATAGAGGAGGTGTGAAATGACACAACAAGCACTAGAGGCCATCATCCGAGCTAGACGGGAAGCTGAAGCACGGCGCCACGAGGCTATTCGCCGGGGACAAGAAGCCTACAAAGAGGCTAAGAGGCAAGCGGACATAGTGCGCAAAGAGGCTAAGGCAAACGCGGTTGATAAAGAGGCCAAAAAGAAGGCAGATGAAGCTTATGAGGAGAGCCTGAAGCAGGCGAAGAAAGTCCGTGACGCAATTGAAGCAGAAGCCATGGTGGCCTGGACCACTGCTTATGAGCAGAGCACCGAAAACTATGAAGCGAGCCTCGCCAGGTCAAAGGATGCCTTAAAACAGGCCGAAAAGGACTACGAGACGACCAAAAAGCAAGCCGATATGGCCTATAAAGAGGCTAAGAAGCAAGCACCTCATAAGCAGGCGGAGAAGGAGGCGCGTGAAACCTACCAGAAGATCGTAGAGCAGGCCAAGAACCACTATAATGAGACCGTAGGCAAATCACGCTAGAAAATTCACAAAGGCGCAAACTCCACTAAAAGAGGAGCTGGAGCCTTAGGGCTGAGCCGCTGCTCCCGCCTCCCGATGCGGGAGATAACCCAGCAGCCTCAACATCTAAGTGTCCTCAAGCACGAAGGTTACTTATGCCTTTCTCCACCTTCAGCTATTCTTCAAGGAGCTGACCTGATCCCACCCCCGCCACGGGTTCTGAGCAGCGCTGTTAAATTATGTTGTTTTTTTGCCAGGCTTTTTCAGCCTAAAGGTCTCCAGAATCAAACCAAGGAGCATGATATGAAAATACTTCTCGTATATCCCCAGTATCCGGATACCTTCTGGAGTTTTAAGCACGCCTTAAAATTCGTCTCCAAGAAAGCGGCTTTTCCCCCGCTGGGCCTATTAACTGTAGCGGCCATGCTCCCCGGGGAATGGGAGAAGAAGCTGGTGGATATGAATGTAACCGGACTGACTGACGCGGACATCAGATGGGCTGACTACGTGTTTATCAGCGCCATGGTAGTGCAACGAGATTCGGTGAAGGAAGTTATCGCCCGATGCCAGAAACTGGACACCAAGATTGTCGCCGGCGGTCCTCTATTTATTACGGAATACAGAGAGTTTGATGGCGTGGACCACTTTGTCCTCGGTGAAGCTGAAGTCGCCCTGCCTCCATTCCTAGAGGACCTGGAGAAAGGGTGTGCCCGTCATCTGTACGCCTCCAACCAACGGCCAGACATAACCAAGACCCCCACCCCACTATGGTCCCTCATCGAGATGAAGAACTATTCGTCAATGAATGTTCAATACTCTCGTGGGTGTCCTTTCAACTGCGAGTTCTGCGATATCGTCATCCTGAACGGGCATAAGCCACGAACCAAAGGTAAGGAACAGATGCTAGCCGAACTGGAAGCGCTCTACCGCCGTGGCTGGCGAAGCTGCGTATTCATCGTTGATGACAACTTCATCGGCAACAAAAAGAAACTAAAGCTGGAAATACTGCCGGCGCTAATTGAGTGGAGGAAGGGGAAAAAGCACCCATTTGTCCTGTCCACAGAAGCCTCCATAAATCTGGCTGATGATGCGGAACTGATGCAATTGATGGTTGATGCCGGGTTTAACACCGTATTCATCGGCATTGAAACCCCCAATGAGGAAAGCCTGGTTGAATGCGCCAAGTCACAAAATCAAAACCGTGATCTGGTGGCTTCGGTCAAGAAGATTCAAAACTATGGGCTGGAAGTACAGGGAGGGTTTATTGTCGGCTTTGACAGCGACCCGCTTTCCATCTTCAAAAACCAGATCAGCTTCATTCAAAAGAGCGGCATTGTTACCGCAATGGTTGGTTTGTTGAACGCTCCCCCTGGTACCAGACTATACCAGCGTCTGAAAAAGGAGAACCGCCTGACCCAAGCCCCCACCGGCAACAATACCGACTGCTCCCTCAACTTCATCCCCAAGATGAACTATGAAACACTCATTGACGGCTACAAGAACATCCTCAATACCATCTATTCCCCCGAACCCTATTACGAACGGATCAAAACATTCTTGAGAGAATACAAACCTCAGGGAGGAATAGCGAGCAGACTGGAATTCTACCATATCAAGGCATTTGTCAGGTCCATATGGTTTCTGGGCATCAGAGAGAAGGGGAGGAGATATTACTGGAAGTTATTCCTCTCCACCCTGCTAAAGCAGCCGCGGAAATTTCCCCTCTCCATAAGCCTCAGCGTCTACGGTTATCATTTCCGCAAAGTGGTGGAGAAGTACACCGGTCTAGCGGTGAAAGACCCGGCTGGTTCCGTTAGCTGAGGTCATTCCGCTGATAAGCTCCTGAGGCATAATAGTGGGTGCCCTCTGGGAATTATACGTTTTTACTGTATCTTGCGGTTAACGCTACACCTCATCCCCCACTGCCCTCTTTGATTATGAATCCACCTTTGCTTTAAAATTAATAGCAAGGGGTGTGAGATGAGCATGGAGAGTGAGCAGCCCTTCCGCCTGCTGGTGGAGAGCATCAAGGACTATGCCATTTTTGCCCTAGACCCCGCCGGGCACGTCATCAGCTGGAACTCAGGGGCGCAGCTGATCGAGGGTTATCAAGCCGAGGAAATTATAGGCAAACATTTCTCCTGCTTTTACACCAGCCAGGATGCTCAGAGTGGCTTGCCCGAACGACAGCTGGCGGAAGCTGCCACCGAGGGGAAAGTTGAAATTGAGGGCTGGCGAGTGCGCAGGAACGGTTCCAGGTTCTGGGCGAGTGTTACCATCACGGCATTGCGAGACCAGGCTGGAAATCTGACCGGCTTCGCCCAGGTGACCCGTGACCTGACCGAGCATAAGCTGCAAGAGGAGCTGCTACACCGGCAGCGTGACGAACTGGCCACCAGAGCCCGCATCACCAGACGGCTTTTACAGACGCTCCACCTTGAAGAGCGGCTTAACGCCATCCTAGACGAGGTAATGCCCCTCGTTCAGGTTGAGACAGGCGGGATCTATCTCCTCTCCAGCGAAGAGGTAATACTGCGCTGCTGGCGTGGTTTTCCCACCCAGATGCGCGCCCAGATGCTGGCGTTCCGCGTTGAAGAGGCACCGTCCTGGGTGCGCAAGATGAGCATCCTCCATGAACCACTGGACAAGCCGGGTCAGATACCGCAAGCTGCCAAGGATGAGGGAATTCAGGCTCTGGTGTCCATACCCCTCACCATCACCAAACCACCAGCCAACGATGCCGAACCAGCCGCAGAGTGGCTGGGGACGCTGATGCTGGCGAGCCGCCGCTATGATGTGCTGGGTGAAGATGACGTGCTTATCCTCAAAACTCTGGCCGAGGAGCTTGCGCTGGCGATTGACCACTCACTGCAATTCCACCAAGCCAGCCAGCGATTAACTCGGCTAAGCGTTCTCCGTGAGATTGACCGCGCTATTATTAGTCGCCTTTCTATCAGTGAGATACTCCAAGTCGTTGTTGAAGGTGTGCCTGAGGAGCTAGGCGCGGATGCCATCGCCATCAGCCTGCTTGAAGAGAGCCGGACCAAGTCACAGGTCTGCCTCATGCGCCTGCCCAACGGGACCATCATTGAGGAAGAAGCCTTCACCCTGGCTGACAGCCTCCTCCACTGGCTTATAGAACGCCAAGAGCCCGTTATCATCTATGACCTTCCCCATGACCCGCGCGTCCAGATGCACAGCAAGCTCATCCGCAAACACGGGCTGACCTCATATATGGGGATGCCTCTGGTAGTTCAGGATGAAACCATCGGCATTCTGCACATTCTGACCGTTCAGCCCAGAGTGTTTGCCCCTGAGGACATGGCATTTTTCCAGACGCTGGCTGGTCAGACAGCGATCGCCCTCCGCAGTGCCCAGCTCTTTGAGCAAGCGCTTGAATCTGAGCAGAAGTACCGCACCGTCTTTGAAAACGCTGGAGTGGCCATGCTCATCATTGAAGAAGACACCACCATCTCGCTGGTAAATGCCGGGTTTGAACAGCTCACCGGCTATTCCCGGGATGAGGTTCAGGGGAAGAAAAGCTGGGCGGAGTTTATCGTGAAGGAAGACCTGCCCAAATTGATGGAGTATCATCGCCTGCGGAGGATTGCTCCTGATGCCGCCCCAAAGTACTATGAATCCCAGCTTGTTGACCGATGGGGTGAGGTTAAAGACGTCATCATTACCGTTGACCTGATCCCGGGCACAAAAGATAGCCTGGCGTCCGTGCTTGATATCAGCGAACGTAAACAGGCAGAGGCGAAGGCACGGGAACTGCAAGCCTTAAAGGAGATTGACTGGCTGCGAGCGCAACTGCTGGCCAATGTCTCCCATGAGCTGCGCACCCCGCTAACCTCCATCAGAGGCTTTATCTCCACACTGCTCCGCGCCGATGTCAGATGGAGTGATGAGGAACAGCGTGACTTCCTCCAAACCATTGACCAGGAGACCAGCCGGCTCGC
>Ga0209426_1001721_pt1 | contig 12210 bp, 10 predicted proteins | sample Deesub1362B_J571_FD_187697 | JGI IMG/M metagenome (GOLD analysis project Ga0209426, IMG submission 187697) | Deep oceanic, basalt-hosted subsurface ecosystem from Juan de Fuca Ridge flank, Pacific Ocean, CORK Borehole 1362B_J2.571 (SPAdes)... ...
GGAGATACGACGCTGGTTTCAATCCGACGTTGGTTGAAGAGGTTTATGAGAAGTACACGAGGTGATTGAGATGGCGGTTGCGAAGGAGGAAAAGTATCCGGCTGCAAAGCGCTTCGATATTGCGGATGTGCAGGTGAGCAGGGAGGCAACGGCAGTAAAGCCGAACATCGTTGCGAACATGGTCAAAAAAGCGAAGAATCCCCTGCTCGTCACGGGAGGCATGCTGCTGAAGGATCCGAAACTCGTCGATTTCGCGGTTAGATTCGCCGAGAAAGGAATCCCGATTGCAGCAACAGCCGGTTCCAGCAAGCCGTTGATTGAGAGGGGCATCAAACCCATCTCGAAAACCTACACGCTTCATCAGATAACCCAGTTCCTGCTCGATGACGAGTTCAAAGGCTTCGATGGAAATGGAGGTTATGATACAGTCGTCTTTCTCGGTTTCACACCCTATTATCTAAGCAGAATGCTTTCGGCCCTGAAGCATTTCTCCAAACTCACAACGATTGCCATTGACGAATTCTACCAGCCACACGCGAAGTTCAGCTTCACGAACCTCACGAAGGATAGGGAGCTGTACTACCAGATGCTGGAAAATGTGCTGGAGGGCCTGGAGGAGAAAAAATAAATGACTAATATTTATTTAAAATTATTGGGGGGTGTTAATTTTGGTGGAAAGGAAGAAGATCGAAATTCCTGCGGATGTGAAAAAGATTGAGAGCGTAGGCGAGGAGGCAGAATTTCCCTTTGATATATCTCCGATGTACGAAGGAGAGAGGATCAGGAAAAACGAGATGCACGTCGAACTGGGCGGAACTGAGCAACCAGGTTTCGAGCTGGTGCTTGCGTTGCCGGAAGAAGAAGTCGAGGACATGAAGGTGACCGTCGTTGGCCCGGATCTCGAAGAGATGGAGGAGGGGAAAGCGTATCCCTATGCGATGATCTACTACGTTGCCGGTTCTCAAGTTGAAACCGATCTGGAGCCGGTAATCGAGAGAAGAAACCACGACTTCCAGAATTACTTGGAAGGTTACATGCATCTCAACCAGAGATACGACATCTGGATCAGAATTGGCAAGGGCTCGGTAAAGAAGGGACTCAAGAGTCTTGTGCAGATCGCCAAGGCGACTATGATGCTTTTCAAAAACGAACTGCCTTTCATCGAGAAAATCGAGGCTTTGTACATCACCGATGCTACGTTGGTTGAGAAAACGCTGAATGAGGTTGCGATGCCGATTTACGAGGAGAGGGATGCTAGGGTAGAAGCTCTACATGACGAGGACGTGGACGAGTTCTACTCATGCACGCTTTGCCAGAGCTTCGCTCCAACGAACGTTTGCGTGATAAGCCCGGACAGACCGTCTCTCTGCGGAGCGATCTCGTGGTTCGATGGAAGGGCTGCGGCGAAGGTCGATCCGGAAGGACCTAACAGAGCGGTGCCGAAGGGCGACCTGGTCGATGAGGTAGGTGGAGAATATTCTGGCGTCAACGAATTTGCCAAGGAGGAAAGCGGTGGAGAGTACGAGAGGATAAAGTTACATAGCTTCTTCGAATATCCGCATACGAGCTGCGGTTGCTTTGAAGTGATAGGCTTCTACATGCCGGAAGTGGACGGCATCGGATGGGTCCACAGAGGATACGCTGAGCCCGCTCCTAACGGCTTACCCTTCTCAACGATGGCAGGGCAGACCGGCGGAGGCAAACAGATCGCTGGCTTCTTAGGCGTGGGAATCAGCTATTTCAGGAGTAAAAAGTTCATCCAAGCGGATGGAGGGTGGTATAGGGTCGTGTGGATGCCAAAGGATCTGAAGGAAAGGATCGCCAAGTACATACCGGACGACGTAAGGGACAAGATAGCAACCGAGGAGGATGCGAAGACGATCGACGAACTCAAGGAGTTTCTGAAGAAGGTCAACCATCCGGTTGTAACCGGAGTCGTGAGGCCGGTAGATGGGAAGAAGATCACCGATGGATGGGTGGAGGAAGAAGAGGTTGTAGAAGAGGCTGTTGCTGAGGAGGTGGAGGCTCCGGCTCAACCGGTCCAGCAGCCCGTGCAAATGCAGCCGATGCAAATGCAGCCGATGCAAATGCCGATGCAGCTCCCGTTACAACTGCCCCAGCTTCCAGCACAGCAGGCTGGCGGTGTGAGGTTGGTCATAAAGGATGCGAAGATCTATATCGACAAGATCGTGATAAAGAAGCCGGAGGAAAAGAAGAAGGGAGGTAAGTAATTGGTCGTTATCGCAGTGACGGGCAAGGGAGGTACGGGAAAGACAGTCATTTCCGCCCTCCTCGTCCATTTTTTATCTAGGAACCACAATCTACTTGCGGTCGATTCGGATCCGGATTCAAATCTACCGGAAGCGCTGGGAGTAACACCAAAAAAGACACTTGGGGAGATTAGGGAGGTTTTTCAGGCTAGCAGAGATGAAATGGGGACGATGAACAAGGAACAGTGGCTTGAAGGAAAGATTTACAGCGAGGCGATAACCGAGGCCGATAACTTCGACCTCCTCGTGATGGGAAGGCCAGAGGGGGAGGGATGCTACTGTTTTGCAAACAGCCTGCTGAGGGGAGTCCTCAGGAGGCTTATGAGGCACTACGACGTCATAATCATCGACACCGAAGCGGGTTTGGAGCACTTCAGCAGGGGCACGATAAGCGGAGCGGATTACATAGTCGTCGTTACCGACATGTCGAAAAAGGGTTTGTCGACCGCTAAAAGAATAAAGGAACTCTCATCCGAGCTGAAGCTAAACTTCAAAAAGATATTTCTCGTGGGAAACAGAATAATGGATGGGGGAGGGGAAGTAATAAAGAGTTTTGCGGATGAGGAGGGGATCGAACTCTTAGATCTGCTACCGTACAGTGAAGAAATAGTAAAACTCGACGTAAAAGGTGAACCAATCGTTTTGATGGATGAAAATTCCGATTATGCTAGGAGGATTAGGAAAATAGCAAGCAGGCTAGTTGGTGATGGTAATGGGAAAGATGAGCATTGATCAGTTTTTTGAGCTTTTGAAGAAGTACGACATAGAGGTCCTTGAAGGCGTTACTATCGAGGGGGATCTGGAGATAGAGGTGGAGGAAGGGGCTGCTGTCGATCAGTCGGCGCTTGCTTATCTGTATACAGTTGTTCAGGAGATTCAGAACTTTCTCTACTACGCCAACGTGGCAATGGGACATCTGAATAACGTCTCTAACCTCCTGGGCATGCCCAACCCCTTTGCAGCTGCTCCGGCCGCTCCAGCAGCTCCAGCTGCTCCGGCCGCTCCAGAAGCGGTCGCAGAGGTTGCCCCGGTGCCGGAGGTGAAGATTCCGGAAGAACTTGTAAAGGCTAAATTCGAACCGTTCAGGGTTGAGTATCCGGGTAAAATCCAGGAGGTCGTTCTCGGTGCGACGAAGAAGGACGGTGGCACGAGAGGAGAGGTTGTCGTACTTGGTGGAGAGAGGAGTCTCCCCTTCTACCTCTTCGATGCCCCGCAGCCGAATCTTCCGGCGATCGCGATCGACATCTTCGACAGAAAACCGGCGTTGGCTAAGGCAGTTAGAGAGCATTATGAAGACGTGCTTGAAGATCCGGCGGACTGGGCGAAAAAGGCGGTTAAGAAGTTCGGAGCCGACTTGGTGACGCTGCACCTGATAAGCACCGATCCTTTGCTCGAGGACACTCCTGCCAAAGAGGCGGTTAAAGTTTTGGAGGATGTGCTGCAGGCTGTTAAGGTGCCGATAATAGTTGGAGGAAGTGGGAACAAGGAGAAGGATCCCGAAGTGCTTGAGAAAGCGGCAGAAGTTGCCGAGGGAGAGAGGATAATGCTCGCCTCCGCAACGCTCGACATGGACTGGGAGAGAATAGCAAACGCAGCCAAAAACCACGGACACGTCGTGCTAAGCTGGACGCAGATGGACATAAACAACCAGAAAACCCTCAACAGATACCTGCTTAAGAGGGCTGAAATGCGCCCGGAAGACATAGTCATGGATCCAACCACGGCGGCGTTGGGCTACGGTTTGGATTACGCTTTCACGAACATGGAGCGGATAAGGATCAGCGGGTTGCGTGGCGATAGTGATCTAGCGTTTCCGATGTCAAGTGGTACGACGAACGCATGGGGGGCCAGAGAGGCTTGGATGGTGAGTTCCCCGATCGAAGAGGACTCCGACTGGGGGGCGAGGGAGCTTAGAGGCCCGATATGGGAGATCGTCACCGGTTTGACGCTATCGTTGGCCGGAGTGGACATGTTCATGATGATGCATCCCGGGGCGGTGGCCGTGCTGAAGGAGATCATGGAAACACTTGGAGGAAAGATCTCCGGTAGCGTAGCTGATCCGGGGGACTGGATCTTCATGAAGGAGTAGAGGTGATCCGATGAAGGTAAAAAGTCCGCTCGAAGTCTACAAGTTCCTGCCACAAACGAACTGTGGCGAATGCGGGTTCGACACCTGCATGAGTTTTGCCGCCCACATCATTGACAGGAGTGTAAAGCCGGAAAGCTGCCCTCCTTTGCTGAAAGATGCGGAGAAAGATCCTAAGATCAAGAAGAAGCTCGAACAGCTCATCGAGCTGACCTCGCCTGAGGTCGCGGAGGTGGTGATAGGCAGGGGCGATATGGCGATTAAGATAGGCGGCGAAGATGTCGTCCACAGGCACGAGATGACGTACTTCAATCCGACCGGCTTCTTCTACGACATCTGGGATACGATGAGCGAGAAGGAGCTTGAGGAGAGGTGCAGCAAAGTTATAGAATTCAAGAAGTTCTACGTTGGAAAATTCCTCACGCTCGACGGGTTTGCGATTCGATGCACGTCGGACGATCCTGAAACCTACAAAGGCGTTGTGAAGAAGGTCGCCGGCTATGGCAAGCCGATGATCCTCGTAGCCCTGAATCCAGAGTGCATGAGAGCTGCTCTGGAGGAGGTTGCCGAAGAGAAACCGCTTATATACGCCGCAACGGAGAGCAACTGGAGGGAATTCTTGAAACTGGCACTCGAATTCAAGGTTCCGGTTACGATAAGGGCGAAGGATCTGGATCTGCTGAAGAGTTTGGCGCTGACCTTCAAGAACGCTGGAGTTAACGAAATAGTCCTCGATCCGGTAACCGAGCCCTTGGGCGAGGGGTTGAAGGGAACGTACGAGAGGGTTGTAAATCTCAGGAGAACGGCGATTCAGGGTGAGGATAGGGACATCGCCTTTCCGATCATGGTTACGCCGATCGCAGCTTGGCTGATTGAAGGCGATGACGTGGAGAAAGCGTACTGGGAAACCGTTCTCGGCAGCCTTTTCATCGTAAAGTATGCCGACGTTATGATCTTCAGAAGCCTGGAGCCCTATTCGCTGCTGCCCTTGGTTACGCTGAGGTTCAACATCTACACCGATCCCAGGACGCCTGTGCAAGTCGAGCCCGGACTGAAACCGATAGCAGAGCCTGATGAGAGTTCTCCAGTTTTCATAACCACGAACTTCGCATTGACGTACTACACGGTGGAAAGCGATCTGACGAGCGCGAACATCAGCTCGTGGTTGCTCGTGCTCGATACCGAGGGGCTTGGAGTTGAAGTAAGCGTTGCGGGTGGGCAGTTCACTGCCGGAAAGGTAAAGGAACTGATCGAGGAAACGAAGATCGAGGAAAAAGTGAATCATAAGGTGCTCGTAATTCCGGGCCTTGCAGCAAGATTGCAAGGGGCAATAGAGGACGAGACCGGCTGGACGGTTAAAGTCGGTCCGATGGACTCCGGCAGGATCAAGGGCTGGTTGGAAGATAACTGGCCACCAGAATAATACTATCTTTATATTTTACATTTATATTTTTGTTTCTAATCTTTGTCGCATTTTTTTGGTATTTTATTTTTCGATCCCATTTCGTCGAATTTCCGACCAACGTTCCAAAACGAGTCAGCTCTTACCTTTTCTCTAAGCTTCTCTCAACCTTTATATAACCCCGGATCATCCAGCTAACATGGTAACCCGTTATCAGCTCAAACATCCTGAGTACGATCTCAGATGCATAGATTGTGCTGGAGAATACGAAAACGATGCCCTCTATATCTGTCCGAATTGCGGGGGTCTGTTGGAAGTCAGATTGAAAGAGGTCGAGCTCGACTTCAAATTCGATGGAAACATCGTGGGGGTGTGGAAGTATGCGTCCATGCTCCCAGTCAGGATAAAACCGATATCGCTTAACGAAGGTGGGACGCCTTTATTCGAAACGAATCTGGGGGAGTGCAAGGCTTACGTGAAGCATGAAGGTTTGAATCCATCTGGCTCTTTCAAAGATCGGGGCATGACGGTCGGAGTTTCGAAGGCCGTTGAGCTCGGAAGAAAGGCAGTCGCGTGTGCATCGACTGGAAACACTTCAGCCTCGATGGCGATGTACGCCGCGAGAGCTGGGCTTAAAGCCTATGTCTTGCTTCCAGCGGGGAAGGTTGCTCTGGGCAAGGTCGCTCAAGCCCTGATGCACGGGGCCAGGGTTATCGGCATAAAAGGGAACTTCGACGTGGCTCTGGATTTGGTCAGAAGGATAAGCGAGTTGGAAAACTTCTACCTGTTGAACTCCGTAAATCCCTTCAGGCTTGAGGGTCAGAAGACGATAGCCTTCGAGATAGTCGATAAGCTGGGCTACGTGCCCGACAGAATAATCCTTCCCGTCGGAAATGCCGGAAACATCTCCGCCATTTTTAAAGGATTCAAGGAGCTGAAGAGGTTCGGAATGGTGGATGATGTTCCTAAAATGGTTGGTGTACAAGCGGAGGGGGCGAATCCGGTTTTCAAAGCGTTTAAAGAGGGTAGGAGAGATATAATTCCGGAGAGGAATCCAGAAACTGTTGCCACGGCCATACGAATCGGAAATCCGGTTAATGCAAAGAAAGCTTTAAATGCGATCTACGAATCGGGAGGACTTTCGGTTTCCGTGTCGGATCGTGAAATAATAGAGGCACAGCGAATACTTGCCGGTGAGGAAGGTATAGGAGTTGAACCCGCATCAGCCGCCTCAATCGCCGGACTCAGGAAACTGGAAAATGATGGCGAGATAGCAAGGGATGAGACGGTCGTCTGCATCACAACGGGTCATCTGCTTAAGGACCCGGAGGCGGTGATAAGGGTTTGCGGAGAGCCGATTGAAGTTGAAGCGGAGATTGAGGAAATTAGAAGGGTGTTGTAATTAAATACGGTCCTCTTAGCCTTGGCCTATGGGCCGGCTTCCCTGGCCCTCGTGTAGTAGTCCTTGAATCGATCTCTCAAAACCTTCTTGTCGAATTTGCCAACGCTCGTCTTCGGAATTTCGTCGATGAAAACTATGTCGTCGGGCAACCACCACTTCGCGAACTTCGGCTTGATGAACTCGATCAGCCCCTCTTTCGTGACGCTCTCACCTTCTCTGAGAACTACACACGCCAGAGGCCTTTCCTGCCACTTCGGGTGTTCTATACCGATAACAGTAGCTTCGGCAACCGCAGGATGTGCCATCAAGGCATTTTCCAAGTCGACACTCGAAATCCACTCTCCGCCGCTCTTTATCACGTCTTTGACCCTGTCCACGATCTTAACGTAACCTTCCTCATCGATAACCGCAATGTCCTCCGTTCTGAAGTAGCCATCTTCGGTGAACTTCTCCCTGGTTTTCTCAGGATCTTTGAAGTACTCTTTCGCTATCCACGGACCTTTCAGAACGAGTTCTCCCATGTCCTTTCCGTCTTTTGCTACCTCTTCTCCGTTTTCTTTGACTATCTTCATCTCCAGCAGTGGAGCGACCAAGCCCTGACTCGTTTTCAGTTCGTAGTAGCTCTCATCATCAAGCTGAAGGTAGCTTTTCGGCCTGTTAAGCGTTACGAGAGGGGTCGTTTCTGTTAAGCCGTAGGCGTGGATTATCTCTATACCGAACTCCTCCCGGAAGGCTTTTATCAAAGCGACTGGTGGGGCTGAGCCGCCTGAGATCACCTCTTTCAGATACTTGGGCTTCTTTTCGGGATTCTGTTTGAGGTATTGGTAAACCATGAGCCATATCGTCGGCACTCCGGCCGTGAAGGTTATCCGTTCTGAATTCATGAGGTCTACCAAAACTTCTGGTGTTGGCTGGGGACCCGGAAAAACCTGCTTAGCCCCAACCATCGTCGCAGCGAAGGGAATACTCCATGCGTTAGCGTGGAACATCGGCACGATATGCAAAACGTTGTCCTTCTCGCCCAGTCCCATCTCATCCGGCAAAGCGGCGACGATGGAATGCAGAACCAGACCACGGTGCGTGTACTCGACACCTTTGGGCAGGCCGGTAGTACCGGAAGTGTAGGCCGTGCCTGCAGCATCCCACTCATCCAGTTCAGGCCAGTCGTACTTCGCTGGTTTCCCGGAAATCAACTCCTCGTAAGCGTAAGAATCGAACTTCGTGTCGTAGCTTTTTTCCTTTCCCATGATCACGAAATTCTCAACTTTTATCTTGTCTCTGATCTTCTCTACGAGTGGAATCAAGTCGGAATCGATGAACAGCACCTTATCATCGGCATGGTTTATTATGTACGCTATCTGATCGGGGAAAAGCCGTAGGTTTATCGTGTGATACACAGCCCCCATGCACGGAGGTGCGAAGTAAAGCTCCAAGTGGCGATGGGTGTTCCAGGCGAAGGTGCCGACCCTGTCTCCACTCTTTATTCCCAACTCGTCTAAGGCGTTCGCAAGTTTGCAAACTCTCGCATAGAATTCGCTGTAGTTGTAACGGAAGATCGATCCGTCCGCCTCTCTCGAAACTATCTCTTTTTTCCCGAAAAGTTCCCTCCCTCTAAATAGAAAGTTCTGCAGTGTTAGGGGGTGTTTCATCATACATACCACCTCACACCTTCGATCTCAAATTTTTAATTGTTTAAATTTTCGGTTTTACCACCAAGAATACGGAACTGTTTCACTGAAAGCTTAACTTGAATCCTCCTAAATAAGCCTTCTAAAGCTTTCCTGCAAGTCGCCTCCCGATTATCAGCCTTTGGATTTCGCTCGTCCCCTCGTAAATCGTCCCAACCCTCGCATCCCTGTAATACCGCTCGATGTCGTACTCCTTGCTGTAACCGTAACCGCCGAATATCTGGACCGCGTCGTAGGTAACCTTGACCGCCGTCTCGCTCGCGAAAAGCTTGGCGGCAGAACTCAACGCGGGATCCGGGTTTCCCTTGTCGACGAGATAGGCCGCCTTGAAAACGAGCAGGCGAGCCGCCTCTATGGCCGTGTACATGTCTGCCAGCTTGAACTGGATCGCCTGGTGATCGATTAAAGGCCTTCCGAAGGCTCTTCTCTGCTTCGCATACTCCAAAGCTCTTTCATAAGCTCCTATCGCAATCCCCAGATGTAGAGCTCCTATTTTGATTCTGCTCTCGTTGAAGAATCGCATTAGCTGGTAGAACCCCTTATTCTCCTCCCCTATCAGATTCTCTTTTGGAATTCTTACATCCTTCAGCACGACTTCGCTCGTGTCGTGGCAGTGCATGCCCATCTTATCGATCTGATTCGCCCGATAGCCCTCCCTATCGGTTTCAACGAGGAAGGCTGAGATTCCGCGGTGGGAGGGAACTGCCTCGAAATCGGTTTTTGCAAGCACGACGGTGTACAGGCCAACCTTTCCGTTTGTTATGAACTGCTTCGTTCCGTTTAGAACCCATTCGTCCCCTTCAAGCACGGCCTTGGTACGCATCGCAGCAACGTCCGTGCCGCAATCGGGTTCGGTTATCGCGATGGCCGATGGGCCGTCACCCTTCGGCACCCTCGCCATGAAGGTCTCCTTCTGCTCCTCGCTTCCGAAATGCAGTAGCATCGGAACGCCGAGGGTTGCTAAATCTATCGCCGAGCCTATCGCAGAGTCGGCTCGCGTTAATTCCATGCTTATTATCGCCTCGGCAATGCAGTCCATCCCCGCTCCACCGTACTCTTCGGGAATGCTCGCCCCGATGAATCCGAGCTTTGCGGCTTTACGATAGATCTCCATCGGATATTCCTTCTTCTCATCGTATTCCTTTCCGTAGGGCATTATCTCCTTCTCTGCGAACTCCCTCACCGAATCCTGAATCATCCTGTGCTCTTCATCAAATTCGAAGTTCATCCGGCTCACCCGTTGGTCAGCTCACAACCTCGACTCATCTAACAAGCCTGAATATCGGCACAACCCTCCTCTTCTTGTCCGGGTAGAACATCTCAGTTGGGAACTCCCTTCCTTCGACGACCACCTCTTCGCCGATCAGATCCTGTCCGATCTCATCGGCGTTTTCGACGTCGAGTCTGCCAACAATCCAGGGTCCCTCCTCCAGCTCGACCATCGCAACCGTGTATGGAACTTCCTTGTCGTAGCCTGCGGGGGCAATATAGGTCGTTGTGAAGGTTGTTATCCTTCCTTTTCCCGAAAGCTCCACCTTTTCGAGGTTTTGGCTACCACAGCTATCGCAAACAGCTTTTGGTGGACACGTGTACGCGTTGCAATCCTTGCATTTGTAGCCAAGGAGTTTCCCATTCACCAAGGCATCGAAATACTCCGTGTATGTTATTCTGTCCCCCATGCTATCCCCTCCGGTGGATGCTGAGAATCACGTTCACGAGGGTTCCGAAATCCCCACCGAGCGTATCCGTCATCGCGGTCTCCGCATCTCTAACCTGATTGTACTTGAACTCGTTTCTCAGCTGCTTAACAACAGCATAAATCTGCGATGTTCCGGTAGCTCCGACGGGATGTCCCTTACCTATCAGACCTCCATCGGGGTTGATGGGTATGCTCCCTCCAACCCACGTTTCGCCCTCCTCTACCGCATCGGCCCCCTTGCCGTACTCGAAGAACCCCATCGCCTCGCTGGCTATTATTTCTGCAATGGTGAAGCAATCGTGTATCTCGACGAAGTCTATGTCCTTCGGTGTTAGCTTCGCCTCCCTGTAGGCCATCTCAGATGCGACTTTCCTGGGTATGGCCCTTATGATGTCTTCTTTCTGTCTGAAAAGTCCACCAGCTCCAGATTGTCCAGTTCCAAGCACGTATACGGGTTTGTCGATCACATCCTCTGCGAAATCCGCTGAGGCTACTATCACAACGCTCCCCCCATCGGTCATCGGACAGCAGTCGAAGAGCGTTAGTGGGGAGCATATGACCTTCGAATTCAGAACATCTTCAACCTTCAAATCTCCGAACTTGTTGTAAAACTGGGCTTTCGGATTCATCGCCCCGTACTTGTGATTCTTTATTGAAACTTGGGCCATCTTTTCACGTAACTTTTCCATCGGAATCTCGTACTTTTTAGCGTAAAGTCTGGCTGCCAGAGCGAAAACCCCAGGAAACGTAAGGCCAGCGGTCATCTCGTGCAAGCCGTCAACGGCTGTGGCCAAAGCTCTCGTGCCTATCGCGGTTCCAGCGTTGTACAGTCTCTCCGACCCACCAACAGCCACGCAATCGTAGATACCATGGGCGACGGCAAGACAAGCTTCTCTGAAGGCAACGCTGGAACTTGCACATGCGGCCTCGTATCTCCTCGCTGGAATTCCTTTCAATCCGATCTCGTCTGAAATGAATCCCGAAAGATTCGCCGAGCCGTCGGTCATTTCTCCCACGAAGTTACCGTAGTAAAGCGCCTGAATATCTTTAAGCTCGATGTTCGATTCGTTGAATGCCTCGTAAAAAGCCTCAGCAAACAGATCAACAAGACTCTTATCTGGATGGTATCCGAACTTCGTCTGTCCAACTCCAAGAACAGCCACATCCCTTTTTTTCACGTTTTATACCTCCTCTTAGCTAATTTTTAACTTCAGAAGTCAATCGGTAACTCAATTGATAACACTTTCGATTTTGGTTTTGGTTTTACCTTCTGACCCCGGTAATCCCCTCTGAAAATCTCAAAGATACCTATTTAAACCTTTAAAAAATAAGGGTTTCACAAATCTATTTGAATTGTAGAGCGACGTAGGTGGTGTGCAAAAAGTCTAATATTTTTTAGATTCACATATTTTGACGGAAAACAAGGCTTAACAATCCATTAACAGCTCATTTAAAAAGTAATTTTCTTGGAGATTATTCAAAACTATGTAATTTTTGGAAAAAGAGAAGGATTTATATATCTTTGTTGGTTAAACTACTTAAGGTTTAAATAGGTGGTACGTTTGCGGGGTGCTGAGATCTACGAAAAAGCTCTCAAGATCATTCCCAAAGCTGCTCAAACCGGTTTGAGAAGCGAGGCACATTATCCCGAACCTTTCGTTCC
>Ga0209426_1001724_pt1 | contig 12200 bp, 11 predicted proteins | sample Deesub1362B_J571_FD_187697 | JGI IMG/M metagenome (GOLD analysis project Ga0209426, IMG submission 187697) | Deep oceanic, basalt-hosted subsurface ecosystem from Juan de Fuca Ridge flank, Pacific Ocean, CORK Borehole 1362B_J2.571 (SPAdes)... ...
ACGAAGGCTGCTTAGAATGCGGAACATGCAGGATAGCCTGTCCTCGCGATCTCGACTGGAACTATCCGCGAGGCGGCTTCGGAGCGCACTACCAATATGGGTAATGAAATATGGGTGAGGTGGTGATTTCCGAAGATTTTACCATACGCATAGCCACAGCCATATCTTTTAAACCCAGTCCAATAGTGTGATGTCCTTAAACAATTCGAGAAACCGGGAGGGGCAATAAAATGACGGAATTCTTACCGGTGGTTTTAGCGATACTGACTGCGATCCTCTTTGGGTTAAGCAAAATTTTTATAAGAAAAGGCATCTCCAATGTAGATCCAAACTTTGGCGTCCTCCTGACACTTCTTCCTGCAATTCCAATTCTAACTTTTTTTGTCATAATCTCTGGTGAAATCTGGCTAATCTCATCTCTCTCTCCCCTCACCATGTTCTATCTTTTTGCGGCGGGAGTATTATCTTTGATCTTGGGTAGACTCTTCGCGTATATCAGTATAGATCTTATTGGAGCAGCGAGATCAAGTCAATTGACGAGTTTACAACTCGTCTTCGCAGTGATTCTGGGTTTGATTTTTCTTAAAGAGACGTTAGAGCTACTGATGGCTTTAGGAATTGTTATCATCGGAATCGGACTCGTACTGGTGTCCACCAGTAGTCCTGGGAGGGACAGCAAAATTAGCGCTGGATTTTTGAAGGGCGTACTATTCGGATTGCTGGGTGGTTTGGCGTGGGCATTCTCTCAGCTATTTGCTAAAATGGGTGTTCAGAGTGTGGGCTCCCCCCTAACTGCTGTTTTCGTATCTTATTTGTTTGCAGTTGCCATTCAAACGATTGTAGTTGTAGAAAGGAAAAAAAATAAATTTTTAAATAAAAATTCTTTGGCATATTTGTTGACATCTGGTTCCCTAACTGTTTTCGCACTTTTGTTCCAGTTCACCGCACTTAAACTAGCACAGTTGGTTGAGGTGGTTCCTATATTCAACACGAGTCCACTTATAACCGTCTTCTTTTCCCATTTTTTCATTCAAAAACTTGAGTTATTAAATTGGAAAGTTTGGGTCGGTTCTTTGCTTGTCGTTATTGGCGCCTACTTCGTCACCGGTTGATTGTTTTGAAGATTTTGTTTAAACTGTGGATAGTTTTATTGAAACAATTGTACAATATTCTAAGTTGTTATTGGTAAGTGGAAATAAGAACGAAGACTTTAAATATCATACAAAATATAATGCAAAAAAACTTTGAAAAAGTATAATTGTGGTGTATTTGATACGGGAGGGGGAGTATGGAAAAAGGTATCGACCGTAGTGAATTCGAAAGGGTCATCAACAACGTAAACAAGAGGCTGTATTTAACTCCACTTCAGATTAAGATACTCTACGAGATCTCTGAAAGTGGGGAAATAAATCTAGAAGCCATTTCGAAAAATCTAGGCGTATCAAAATCGACTATCTACTATAACTACAAAAAACTTGAGGAGTCTGGATTGATCAAGAAAATTACTTTAGATTTAAATGATAGTCTGTTGGGACTAGAAATAACGGCAATAACATTCGTGTGGGGCAGATACAGTGGTGCTTCTGGAGAAGAAATCGGTGATGAAATTGCAAAAATCCCAGGGGTCGTGTCGGTCTACCACATGCTTGGAGACATTAAGTATATTGTGATCTCCAAAGCTTTGAATAGGGAGGACCTTAAGAGAATTATAAATTCAATGGCAAATATAGAGGGGGTTGATAGAACTTCCACCCAATTCACGCTGAACATCATAAAGGAAGAAAGGGATTTGCTGAAGTGCTACCCAATGGAAGTGGCTGAAATATTCTTCTCAAAATCCGAATGATTTAAAAATAATTAATAAATATAATTTAAAATTTAAATTATTGAGCCAATTGGAGCCTGTCAAGCTCTATTATCTCCGCCGCATCTTCCAGCTGCTTTATTGCAATTTCGTACGGGTTTTGCATTTTTCCCATAACACCCTCCTCCATTATTTAGTTATAAATAATATTTAAATTTTTTCAAATTTTTATGTTTTTATACAGTTTCAACAAAATATATTTGTATATTATGCAGTCAAATCGAAGAAGATTGGCCGCTTAGTTAAAAAGACACAAAATTTTTGTAGAAGTCAAGGGACAATAGGATTATAGATTTAAGATTAAATTAAATAAAATTAAATAATTAAAGTTGATATCGAATTAATTTTTGTCTCCATAAAGTGCGTCGGCAATCTCATCCATACCTAAAATATGTAGAAGAGTCCTGGTCGGTCTCCCCTCCGAATCCCAGCCTCTTGCCTCATAATACCTTTCAAGCATCACCTCAAGTTCGTTTTCAAGGATGATTCCCCCTTCGCTGGGTCCGCTGGGAATAGCCTCTTTCAGTACTCTCGGAGGCAAGGTATCATCCTTTCTTCCGAATCCCTCTCTCACATTAAAGGCTCTGGCGAGGTTGTTGATTCTCTCGCCCACCGCCATAAGATCCCAGACATCCATTTTCATACCTGTAACTGCGTGGATCAATTCTAGAAATCCCTCTGCATAGAACATGTGTCTTGAAAACTTGCAGACCCCCAAGGCATCATAAACCGCCATGAGATCTTCGTGTACTTTGATCTCAAAGGCTTTGTTCTCCGTGGAAAATCTGTCCACGTTATCGAAGGTCCACCACTTACCAACGAGTTCCGCACCGTAGGCTGTGGAGGTAAGATGGCATGCACCCCGGTAAGACACGGCAAAAGCAAGTGCCAATCCCTTTGACCCCCTCACATCATAGCCGGGCAGCTCCATACCCTTGATATGAATCGCGAACTCTTCACCCTTCCCAACTTTTTCTACAGCCCTCTTAACGCCGTCTCCCAAAATACTACCAACTTTTCCTTCCTTAGTAGCGATCAGCTTGATCGCCTTTAGAACGGAATCTGGCTCGCCAAATCTGAGCTTCAGTTCGAAATCCTCCTCCTTGATTAGACCCTTCTCCATCGCTTCGATAGCCCATGAAATCACAAGTCCGGCTGAGATCGTGTCTATTCCGTACTCATCACATAACTCGTTTGCCTTAGCTACAGCTTCTATATCGTCTATTTCTAGGTTGGTTCCGAACGAGTAAAGGGTTTCGTAATCCACTCCATCCACCGTACAGGAATACTTCCCTCCCTCAACCACCAACCACTTACCGCAAGGTTTGTTACAGGCAGGACATGCTGAATTCCGCTTAACGTACTTTGGAACCCAGTAGTAGGGGTCAAGGTGGCTTTTCTCGTCTCCTTCAAGCGAATCGTAAATCTTTTTGAAGTAGCTGTATCTCCAGTTTCTGGAGGGGATCATGCCTCTCTCTCTGTTCATCCAATCGTAGAATTCTGCAGTTCCGTAATTGACGTCTATGGGAGTTGCAGGGTGTTTCGCGATTCTTTCCCTCCAAATTTTGTTTAATTCCCTGAGCCTCTCTTCATTGTAGACTTCCATCTTTTTCGTACCCTTGGCCAGAAGTGCCTTGATGTTCTTCGATCCCATAACAGCTCCTAATCCGCCTCTCCCAGCTTGCCTTTCATCACAGTCAATACAGGCGATTTTGGAAAGCCTCTCTCCTGCTATACCTATTATGGCAGTGCTGAAATCCTTGCCGTACTTCTCCTTTAGCTTCTCCCTTGCTTCCCTAACTTTCAGCCCCCATGTGTTCGTGGGTTCTAAGTACACGTTTTCATCTTCGATGACCAGTACGGAAGGCTTCTCGGCCTTGTTTTTTACTACCAGAATATCGTAACCAGACCTTTTAAGAGACACACCAAATCTTGCTCCAACAACGGACCTGCCAAAGGTTCCGGTTAGAGGGGATTTCGATACGAATGCCGTCTTTGATGCCGTAGGAACTCCTGTCGCGGTTAAAAGTCCTGGACATGCTATAAGCGGGTTTTCTGGCGAGAGGGCATCAACATTTGAAACTTCGTCAAATAAAATCCTAGCCCCAAATCCAAAACCGCCAAGAAAGTACGCTGGAAAATTATTTGGAATAGGTTCCACAGCCGAATCTCCGCTCTCCGCATCTACCACTAGGATCTTGCCCCAGTAGCCATTCATGTTGGACTTCTGGTTTATTTTTATATTTAAATCTTTCCAACTACTTTGGATTTTTATTTAGTTTTCATCTAATCAATTTGAATGTTGTCTAAGAACTGGCAAAAAGCTTTAGTTCGGCTTATCTCACTTTAATTTTTTAGAGATTTTATACTTTATTTTATTGCCAATTGTTCATATCTTTCCCGTATACACTATAAATGATATGCTCAATTTGGATAGTTCATAGAAATGCTGGTCATGTGTTTTGTGAAATAGTATCGTGTGAGGTTAGGTAAAGATAATTTTAAACATTAACATGAAAAATTGGATAATGTTTTAGTGAATCTCAAAAAATTTAAATATTAGTTCATTCAAAAACTATTCGTTGAACATGGAGAGAGGGGTGAAATCTTGAAAAATGGTAGTCTGTTAACAGCGGCGTTGGCAATCGTATTGATCGCGGTGGCGGTTGGGATTTCTGGCTGTACATCTCCGCCAAAAACCGAAAAAGTCGAAGTCAAAGTGCCGATATCTCTGGTTGATGCAGCAAAGGAAGAAAGAGAACTCGTGATTTATGGTGCAGTCGATACACCAGATTTTGAGAAAACGATAAAACCGGAGTTTCTAAAGCTTTACCCGTGGGCGAAAATAAGTTACATCGGTCTATCTCCGGGAGAGATTTCAACGAGAATCATCTCCGAATATAAAGCAAACAAGGTAAGTGCAGACATAGTCATAAACACTTTGGGCTCGATTATGCCAGTCAAGCAAGCTGGAGCATTTGAAAAGGTTGAAAATCGAATGACAGCCTTGATGGCCTATCCTGAAGGCACGTACGATCCAGAAGGTTACTGGCATCCATCCTACGGCATTCCGATCGTGGTGATTTATAACACAAAGGTAGTAAAACCCGAAGAACTTCCAAAAACTTGGGAAGACCTGGCGGATCCGAAGTGGAAAGGGAAAATCGCGATAGACAATCCTTCAACACTTAACGTTGCAGCTACAATGTTCGCCCATCTCTACGGATCGCTCGGTGAAGAGAAAGCAGAGAAGATAGTGAAAGGTATCGCAGAAAATGATCCTATTCTGACTCAGGCAGCATCAGATACGTTTAACTTGGTTTCCGGAGGAGATGCTTACATCGGAATCGGTCTCCTAAACGATTACATCTCTGCAAAGGAAAAGGGTGGTCCAGTGGAGGTCGTTTGGTTAACACCGGCTGCATCACTTCCAGTCCCGATTGCGGTTACAAAGAACGCACCGCATCCGAATATGGCAAAACTGTTCTTAGAGTGGTGGACTTCCTCCTCCGGCCAGATGGCAATTGCAAAAACAGGAAGAACGCCCATGCATCCGGCTATAGCATCATATACGTTCGCAGGCTACATACCATCTGGCATAAGCTTAGAAGCCGCAGGGTGGAACAACCCGGATTACTATCAGAATCCGAGCAAATGGAGTGAGAAGTTTAGCGGGATCTTTAGGTAGTTGAGATACCATGAAGGAACATAGACTTCCCCTAATAATTTCTCTAATTTTTTTTATATTGCTTATCACCCCGATCTTCTATCTCGGTATAGGTATTGAGATGTTCATATCCGAGGGCAAGTCACCCTTTGAGGTCATACTGTCGGATAGAACCTTTAGTCTTTTTGGTAATACGATAATATATGCTGTTGGTGGGGCGCTTATTAGTACTTCAATGGCCTTTATATATGCGTGGATAATCATTCGAACAGATGTGCCAGGCAGAAAGCTATTGGAGTTGCTACCTGTTATGGCACTGACCATGCCCCTCCTCGTTAAGGCTTTTGCTTGGATTATACTCTTCAGCCCCAGAAGGGGTATTTTTAATGAACTCCTAGTGAGCTTAGGTATTCCGAAGGTTTTCAACATATTTTCTATGGAGGGCATGATCTTTGCTTTGGGGGTTGGAGGGGTTCCGTTGGCCTATCTCGTGATAAGCCCAGCAATAAAATCTATGGATCCATCTCTTGAAGAAGCTTCCAGAATTATAGGACACTCGATCCCAAAAACATTATTTAAAACGACGATTCCCATTCTTCTACCAGCGATCCTGTCTGCCTTTCTTTTGTTGACCATCATTGGACTTGAGAACTTCGATTACCCATTCATGCTTGGAAATCCAGGAGGGGTTGATACGCTTGCAACTGAGGTATACTATTGGGCATTCGAACATATTCCTCCTAGATATGACAATTCAGCTCTCATCAGCCTGATATATATCGTTCTGACATTTATAGCGGTCACAATATACATTTACGTTACAAGAAAAGCCTTCAAGTTCATGGTTGTGACGGGAAAGGTCTCTCAAAGAACAATTCATGAACTGAGAAATTGGAAATGGCTCGCCTTTGGAATTTGTTTCTTTATACTTCTTCTTTCGTTCTTACTACCGTTTTCAGTGTTATTCTTACTTTCCTTCACGAAATACGGGAATGTATACTCGTTAACGCTCGAAAATTATGTGGATGCTCTCAACTTACCTCTCTTCTGGGATGCGACCAGAAATGCCATCTCCATGGCAGCGCTCAGCGGATTTCTAGGAACTTTGATAGCCACCATCATGGCTTATGCCGCTTTAAAGAGCAAAGTTAGGGGTTCGAGAATTATCGAGTATATCAGCAGCATTCCTCTTGCTTTTCCGGGAATCGTCTATGGGTTAGCCCTTTATTGGACGTTTTTAATGCTTCCAGGGGTATCGGATGTGATATATGGCACGATCTGGCCGTTGGTGATAGCACTTATGGTAATCCGGCTGCCCCATTCCTTCAGAATGGTCTCAAGTAATTTAATACAGATCTCAGATGAACTGGAAGAGGCATCGAGTATAACCGGTGCGAAGTTGAAGTACACGCTCAGGAGAGTCGTACTCCCACTTCTTAGAGGGGGACTCATCAATAGCTTTCTGTACACCTTCATAAACTCTATCCGAGAGCTGGGAGCAGTGGTGCTTCTTGTAACCCCCGGTTCTATGGTTTTGATGGTGCTGTTACTCAATCTTTACTCTCAACATGCAACGGCATTGAATACAATTGCTGCGGCTTCTGTAATCATTACGGGTATGATCGCAGCTTTCCTCGTTATTTTCAATTTAATCGGAAGGTATTTTGGGGGTAGCTTGCATGAAGGATGATGTAGTTGAAGCGAGGAGCTTAGTTAAAAGGTTTAAAGATATGATAGCGGTAGACGGAGTCTCCTTTTCGATTAAGAGGGGGGAAGTGCTTTCAATAATTGGTCCGAGTGGATGCGGTAAGACGACAACACTGAGAATAATTGCAGGTCTTGAAACCGTAGACGAGGGGGAGGTGTACATCGACGGAAATCTCGTTACGTCTGAAAAGGTTTTTGTACCTCCTGAAAAAAGGGACTTAGGTTTGGTCTTCCAAAGTTACGCTCTCTGGCCACATATGACCGTTTACGAAAACGTTGCATATGGTCTTAAGGTCAGAAAATTCCCAAAAGAAGAAATAGATAGGAAAGTAAATCTTATCTTGAGATATTAGGTTTATCCGGCTTGGAGAACCGTTATCCTTCCCAACTAAGCGGAGGACAGCAGCAAAGAGTCGCTCTTGCTAGAAGTCTAGCCTATGAACCTAAAGTTCTGCTTCTCGATGAACCCCTCAGCAACCTCGACTTCAGGGTTAGAGATAGGATGAGGGTGGAACTTAGAAATCTCCTAAAGGAACTCAATATAACCTCCCTATACGTCACCCACGATCAGGAAGAAGCGTTTGTGATTGCAGATCGGATAATGGTGATGAACGAAGGGAAGGTCGTACAAACCGGAACTCCTGAGGAGATTTATGAACGCCCTGCAAACACTTTCGTTGCCAATTTTGTTGGGAGAGCGAACATGTTCAAAGCGAAAGCAGAAGTTTCGGATGAGAGGGGCGTAGTTAAAATTGAAAACTCCGATATCGTCTTGTGCTGTCGTACAGATCTGGATAAATTTAATTCTTGTTATGTGATAATAAGGCCCAATGAAATTGGTATCTTCGATTCCAGACCTGATTTTGATGAGAATGTTTTCGAGGGGGAGATCTTGGAGAGAACTTATCGCGGTCCAGTAACCGACCACGTTGTTTCTCTGGGGAATATGGAGATCATGGTTACCACTCACAAGCACTGTCGTTCTACATCGCCTATTGAGAGGAAAAGGGTTTTCCTTCACATTCCTCCTGACGCGATCACGGTAATTCCGTCAGATTGAGTTAAGAGAGGAGGAGGCGGTATGGAAGAGAATGAGAGTGGTAAGGAAGTGAAGAGGGGTGTCGATGCGGAATTTTTTGATCTGGAGATGTACGCAATCTGCCGTGCAATCAGTGAGATTGCTAGGGAAAAAGCTTGGGAAATCGTATGGAGAGCAGGTGAAATTATGTACGATGAAATTAGATCGAAATTAGGGTTGGATGATGAAGAAGAGCTTCTAAGTGTTCTTAAAAAAATTGCAAAATGGCTGAAAGATGTGGGATACATCGAAGATATAGAGGTTAGAGAAGTTTCTCCAACTGATGTTGAATATCTCATGCTCAATCCCGTGATTGAACCGGGTGCAAAACGATTAATAGAGAAAGGATACGTTCCCGCACACATCTCCACATCCCTGATGTTCGCGGCAATAAAGCAATTTAAGATGAAGGCAGAAATCGTTGGAGAGCCAAAATTCCTGCCTAAGGGTTATGTAAAGGAAATATGGAAGTTGATGAACGCAAAAAACGCTTTTAACGGTTAGGAGGGATCCTATGACAGAGGTTGTAATTGCAGGAGGAGGCTTCGGTGGTGTTGGTGCTGCTTTAGGTGCTGTGAAAGCTGGAGCAGAGGTAACGCTGCTGGAAAGAACCGACATGCTGCTGGGAACGGGCTTGGTGGGAGGGATATTCAGGAACAACGGCAGGTTTACCGCTACAGAAGAAGCGATTGCAATGGGTGCGGGCGAGATATTCCATATCATGGATAGGATCGCTAGGCATAGGAACGTTGAATTTCCAAGACATAAACACGCCAGTCTGTATGACATCTACAAAATAGAGCCCGAAATCAGGAAGTTTTTGAAAAAGATCGGGGTGGAAATAAGATTTGAGTTTAGGGCATCCAAAATAAAAATGGAATCAAAAAAGATACGCTCGGTGATCGCCGATAGCGGTGAAGAGATAGGTGGTGACGTCTTTATCGATGCGACCGGAACGTCGGCCACACCGAAGAACTGCACGAACTATGGAAATGGATGCGCCTATTGCGTTCTGAGATGCTATACCTTTAAACCGAGGCGGAGCATAACCGAAATGGCGGGGGTTAAGGAGTACAACAGGATGAGGGAGAACGGCACTCCGGGTGTTTTAAGCGGTGCCTGCGATCTGGCAAAGGAGTCGCTGTCGGAGGAATTGAGAAGGGAGCTGGATGAGAAGGGTGTGGTCGTCATTCCAATTCCAAAGGATATGATGGATGAAAACAAGCTGAAGATTAAAGCTTGCGTGCAGTACGCCCATCCGGAGTTCATAGAAAATATCGTTCTCCTCGACACGGGCAGTGCCAAGCTGATGAGCGCATACCTGCCTCTTGATCTGTTAAGAGAGATTCCTGGCTTTGAAAATGCTAGATATGAAGATCCTCTGGGTGGCGGAAAGGGAAATTCCGTAAGATTCGTTGGGATGGCCGTTAGGGATAACACGCTGAAAGCGATGGGAGTTGACAACCTTTTCGTTGCCGGAGAAAAATCTGGACCCCAGGTTGGGCATACCGAAGCGATTACAACAGGAGTTCTTGCGGGATACAATGCAGTGCTGAGTGCTGAAGGAAAGGAGTGCATCGAGCTACCTAGGAACACGGTAATTGGCGACTTTATAGCATTTATTAACGACGAGGTTAAAAAAGAGAATCCGATTAAAAGGGGATATACTTATTCGGGAGGATTGTACTTTGAGAGGATGACTCAGCTGGGCCTTTATTCAACGGATGTTGAGGGGGTTCAAGCGAGGGTGGAGAAATTGGGACTCAGGGGTATTTTTGGCGGTTAAGTAAAACTAAACTTTGGACGGAATTTATAGCTTTAATTTTTAATTTAATTTTAAATCTGATAATTTAGGTTTTAATGATGACTCAGCTTTATTTTAGTGGAACGATAATAATGGGAACATCGGCATATGCGTACTTATTACCAGGCATATGCAAAAAGATGGGAGTGACAAAAAGAAGTAAAATAGAGGCAGAGTACATAGGGCTCATTAAGGGGTTGAAGGATGCTTTAGACCTTGATTTAACAAAGGTGACTGTATTGGGGCCAAAGCTTGTAATAGATCAAATAAATGGAAACGCCGATGTATACACATCCACAACACATTCTTTGTACAATGAAGTTATGGAACTCCTTTCAAAGTTCAGGAAGGTTGACTTGGGATCCGTTTCAAATAAAAGAAACAAGGCGCATGTATTCTCGATTCAAGCCCTAGTAGAGTTTTTTGAGGGGAAAGCTGCTATGAGGAGTAAAAGGATAATGGACAAGTCGATCAAGAGGATAGAGAATTTGCGCTACTTAGTTCACGGCCATGCCGTCGATATAGGCAACCAAACATGCACGTGTCCGTGGTTCTCTAAAATAAATATTCCAGAGATAAAGAGGTTGGGGTTCGTTATAAGATGCGAGCACGTTTTCGCCGTAGAAAGGTTCGCCTCAATATGATGGTGGAAAATGCCTCGAATTTTGTGGTTCGCAGAGATTTTTAAGAAAACAGGTCAATTGAGGACTTTTGATAGCTCTACTTTTTGATAACTTTTTAATAACTCCAACGTTGTTGATCTATGTATAGGGCTGAACAGAAAAGGTCGCTGAGACTTCGATACCGAGGAGGATCTTAAATCCCAGTGATGGAAGGCGACTCGGATGGGAAACAAAACGAAGAAAATGAAACTCCTCAGGACCATCGCCATAGTCGTTTTTTCTCCAGCGATTCTTGAGCTGTTTTTGCGTGTATTCAACTGCTATCCTATCTCATTAACCCTTTGTGGATGTGGAGTTGGAACTTTGAGAAACCGATTTTGTTTTGCCAGTGAAAAGGGTAATGGATTATGGGAGTAATCGTTTATATCGGCTTCATCGGATTGAAGATGGGGAAGAGACCATCTTTAATGGTGGCTGAGACGGAAATCGAGATTCTTGAAAAATTACTGGTAAGTTAAAACATAACTTCCTGATGGAAGAAAGCTCAGGAATACGTTGACTTCCAGATCCTCCTGCCGGAATACATTTCAGGCCACGAGTTCAGCTACGTGAAGCATCTGTGCGACGGAGGGGTTGAGCTCTACTACACGAAGGGGGATGAACTCCTCAACATAGTCGAGCTTACCGAGTCAACGGGGTTCGAGAAGGCGAAGTCGATCAAAGTTAGGGAAATTGATGGGAAATAAGGAAGTTGGGAAAATTAAAGCTGTTGAATTTCAATGCGAGCGGTGTAAGCGTTGTAATCTCTGGAAAGCTGGATGATGAGGATCTGATGAGGATAGCCGAATCAATGATCCGGTTCGGTGATGTAATTTATATGGGGCGATATGGAATTATATGGAAATCATGATGGATGATGGAACTCCGGCAAAAACGATTATTTATTCCAATCGCGAAATAGGCATCATGAAACTCCTCATCATCGGAGACACCCACATACCCAGGAGAGCCTCTCAGATCCCAGAACCGCTCAGGCGCAAGATTGAACGAGAGGTCTTCGATCTGATCGCATGCACGGGAGATCTGACCGACAAAAAGGTTCTTGAGTATCTGAGGGCGATCTCCACCGTGAGGGTTGTGAAGGGAAACATGGATCATCTTCCGTTTCCGGAATACGAGGTGTTCAATGCTGAAGAATTAAAAATCGGATTAATCCATGGAGATCAGGTTTATCCGAGAGGGAACAGAGATCAGTTGAGGTCCATAGCGAAAAGGCTTGGGGTTCGCATTCTGATCTCAGGACATACGCATTCTCCAGATGTACACATCGATGACGTTTTGCTGCTCAACCCCGGTTCGGCGACTGGGGTGTGGGGAGGCGGGGGTGGATCTCTCAGACCCTCGTTCATGGTTCTGGAAATCGATGGGAGAGGGTTGGAGCTCAGCCTTTACGAGTT
>Ga0209426_1001725_pt1 | contig 12189 bp, 7 predicted proteins | sample Deesub1362B_J571_FD_187697 | JGI IMG/M metagenome (GOLD analysis project Ga0209426, IMG submission 187697) | Deep oceanic, basalt-hosted subsurface ecosystem from Juan de Fuca Ridge flank, Pacific Ocean, CORK Borehole 1362B_J2.571 (SPAdes)... ...
AGTGTTAAAAGTAAAACCGTTTCTGCTGCCATTCCTGAAGAAAAGGCAAGTGCATATTTTGCATTTTCTAAAATGGCAAGTCTTTTTTCAAGAGCATTCCTTGTTGGATTTGAAGTCCTTGAATACTCATACCCCGCTGTTGGTTTTTCAACCTCTTTCCTTGCAAAGGTTGTGGAAAGATGAATTGGAATTACAACATCACCGGCTCCACCTTCTTTTAAATTCGGCTCCTCTCCGATATGTATGAGCTTTGTATCATATCTCATAAAAATCCCTCCTTTTTCATCCATTCATCATCAAAAAATTTTGAAAGATAATTTCTGCCTGTGTCCGGTAAAAGCACAACCATAAGGGAATTCTCATTAAGTTTCTCAGCAACTTTTAAAGCTCCGTAAAGTGCAGAGCCAGAAGAACCGCCTGCCAGGATACCCTCCTCTTTTGCAAGTTTTCTTGCCATTTCAAAAGAGGTTCTATCATCAACGACAATTATCTCATCTATCAAACTCAAATCACAGGTAGGAGGTAAAAAATCCTCTCCTATACCCTCAACCTTATACTGATGAATTTCCCCTTTTGTCTTATAAAATTCTTCATGATAGATTGAACCTTCAGGGTCAACTCCTATTATTTTGATTTCAGGATTTTTTTCTTTTAAAAATTTTGCAACTCCTGTGATTGTTCCACCTGTTCCTATTCCGCATACAAAATGTGTAATTCTACCATCCGTATCCTCCCATATTTCAGGACCTGTCGTTAAATAATGAGCAAGAGGATTTGCAGGATTGAAATATTGGTTCGGTATAAAAGAATTTTTTATTTCTTTATGCAACTTTTCGGCAACCTTATAATAACTTCTTTCATCATCCGGTGGAACCTCTGTCGGACATCTTATAACTTCTGCTCCGAAAGCCCTTAAAAGCATCTCTTTTTCCTTACTCACCTTATCAGGCATTGTAAATATCATCTTATAACCTCTTATTGCACATACAAGTGCAAGTCCAACTCCTGTATTACCTGATGTTGGCTCTATAATAGTAGCACCCTCTTTTATAAGTCCTTTTTTTTCTGCTTCCTCAATCATCTTTATCCCGATTCTATCCTTAACACTTCCTCCAGGGTTTAGGAATTCAAGTTTTAAAAGAATTTTACATTTAATATTCCCTTTAACCCTCTGACTCAACTCAACCAGAGGTGTCTTACCGATAAGTTCCAGTATACTCTTTTTGTATCTCATCATAAAACTTACAATTAATTATACCTTAAAATCATCAAGGAATTCTAAATCTTTCCGGCCTGTAGTCCTTGTGTGTTAAATTCTTAGAAAACTGAGAAATTCCTACATTTTCTCACCTTCTTCAAGCCTGAATGCCACCTGAAGAACAACCTGAAATTCACTAACATTGCCATTTTCAATAGCACCTCTTATTTCCTTTATTTCAAACCACTTCAGATTTCTGAGAGTCTGAGAGGCTCTCTTTATAGCCTCCTTTATTGCCTCTTCTATTGAATTTTTACTTGTTCCCACTATTTCTATTTTTTTATATACAGCCATAATAAAACCTCCTTTTTAGAAGAGGTTAGAACTCAAGTTTTGCTTTAATTATAAAATTTTGTTCCCTTTAATTCAAAATTATTTAAAAACAACCACTTTTCGTTTAATATTCTCCCTTGAAGTTTTTAAACTCAAGAAATAGATTCCTTTTCTTATGCTGGAAGGAATAGATAGGTCAGAAGAATTCTGTTTGAATGAGTAAATCTTTCTCCCGGAGATACTAAAAATATCAAGTTTAAAATTTCTAACTCCATAAACCTTAATATTTCTATTAATCACGATCATTCTAATACGATTATTATTTCTGTGAACAATCTCTTTAACATCAACACCCTGCACATAAAATGAATCTTTTAAAGACACAACTCCGGTATCTCCATCATTAAAGTAGAACCAATAATAGTTCCACCCTGGCAGAAAAGGTCCCATGGAATCAACAACAAACAGGGATGTATCCGCATAATAATGGTCAGGCGTTCCTACCACAAAGGTATCACTGGCTGATTGATCAACCTTATTTTGAACAATAAGATTTCTTATCACAGGTAAATTGTTATCCTGATCATAATATTTAATAAAAAAAGAAAAAAGAGTTGTTGTATCACCCGAATCCGGAACAACAGAGGAACTGGTTAAGAAAGGAGTTATGTTTGTTCCAAAACCTATTGATAGAATTTTGTGATACAATCTGCACGGCTGAGTAAAGTCAGTAAAAAGAGTTGTATCAGTGTCCATATAGAGTGTAGTAGCAGCTACGGCAAGAACTGTATCATAGGGTCCAAAATAGGGATCATTTATTATCGGAGTAGGATCAAATCTTATTTCAAGATAAGCACCATTATCAATATACTCAATATTTCCTATCTGAACCATTTTATCCGCACTATCAACAGGAATTCTGTAAAGACCAGGAGAAAGCCCTATAAGCCACACATCAGCAACAAGAGCTGCATAAACCCAATCGGTATCCTGTACAAACTGTATAGGATTAATAACTGCTACCGCATAACCATAAAATTCCATAGGGAACCAACCACCTTCGTCGAGCGGCCACCCTCCTCCATTATTCTCAAGTTTTGCATAAAAGTATCCATCTGATTGTGAGATATAGAAATTTGTCAGGTCAAGCCATGTAAATCCGTAAGTAGGATCAGCATCACCTGCAGATTCAATACATGACTTTGTAGCAAGATTCAAAGGTAAAGGAAAGACATCATTGGAGTTATAAGTTGTACCCAGCAATGTGAAATTAGGACCATACAGGTCTTTTCCTCGTATAAAAAACACATATGAAGTTTGATTACCAACACTACCCGAACCTTCCCATGTGTATTCATAGAACTTCTCATTTTTTGGTATAAGAATAACGCTATCCCAAGTCGATTGATCACTGGAATAGAAAGTAACAATACTTTTAATTGTATCAATATCTATCGGATTACCCAGAGAGTCTTTAACAGTATCAGGGATTGCATCAATATTTATCCAGAGATTTGTATTAAAAACTCTTGCGGAAGTTGAGAAATAAAAAAAGAAGGGAGCAGTGATATTGAGTTGGTCCAACTGGGCATTGAGTATGCATATCCCCATTAAGGAGAGTATTATAGTTTTCTTCATTTTTTACCTCCCTTTTATTTTAAAATAATAATTTTTTTGCTCTTTGTATAATTCTGGATTTTAAATCTGAGAAAATAAACTCCTGAACTTGCAGAAAAGATAAAAGAATTCTTTCCCGGATTAAGCCTTCTATAATAAATCTGTTTAATTTTCCTTCCGGTAATATCAAAGACATCTATTCTTAAATTATCTGAATTTTCAGTATTTAATGTAATTTTTATATTTCTGCCTATATTATTAAGCAATATTTCAGGGTATATTTTAGTTTTATCATTACTATTTCTTGCTATAATGTAAGAAAAAGGGACAACAGGTAACATAAGATATGATGGGTATTGAGAATCATGGTAAATAACATTTGTTGCTATGAGTGTGTTAGGATCATCTCTCCTGAAAGGTGCACCTGTGTTTGGATTTTTTTCGAATCTTGGATAATTAGAGGAGGATATAATAACCCTGATTCTATGACCTGTGTTAAACACATACGCTGTACTCCACACATCTATTATGAAAGTATCCACAACACCAGGAGTAAGAAAATCTTCTCTATCAAAACCATGCCTGTGCCTTGCTTTAAGTATATTATCGGTAAGAAGAATAGACCTCCCATCAGGATATACATCTGTAACCCTGACAGAAAAATCAGTATCAAGACGATCAGAGGAAGCATAGAGAACCATAATTATCTTTCCTATAACTGCTACAGGTTCCTGCAACACTTCTGTTGTGTATATAACTACATCCGGTCTTGATTCAATTGGTCTTTGGTCCCTTGGACCATATCCTCCGAGTCCTGTGGTAGAATCATATGGAATCCCTATGTATTCCCTTCCTCCTATAGTGGGACAGGGGTCCTGAGGGTCGTAAATATATGTATCTGGTTTCTCTGTTGTGTTTGGGATTAATGTATCAAGTATACCATTTTCATGTAAATAGAAATTTCTATAGGACATTTCAGGTAAAGGCCAATCATAAGCATCTATCCATTTATTCCAGTAGGTTGTATCTTGAGTGTCACAATCTCCCATAAGATAAAACCTTATAGGAGGTTCATCCAGAATACCATTTGTTGTATCATCATATAGAAAATAACTATACCATCTTAAAAGTTGATTCAATGCATAATCCATACTCATCTCAGCATTTGGTGGAAAAACAAGGTCTCCCTGCTGTCCCGTTCCCCAAGCATCACCATGACCCCACGGTCCTATATACATTTTCTGTTTACCAAATCTCACCTGAAGTTCCTTAAATGCGTCGATCTGACCATCGGTATAGAGGTCAAACCACCCAAAAATATGGTACATAGGATAATTTGCAGAATCCCATCTTGAGGTGAGGTCAACCCATGACCACATTGAATCATAAATAGGATGATTTGCAACTGTATCAATAAGCCATGGTGTCCCAACACCATTAAGCCATGTTTCAACAAGAGCTTTTCTGAATTCCCCTCCAACATACGCAACATGGTGATAAAGTGAGGGACCAGCTGCAATTGGAGCACATACTGTAAGATGGGGCGGGCGGGTACCCGAGGCATAATATTGTGTCATTCCATGAGCAGAAGCTCCAAACATTCCTATTCTTCCATTACAAAGTGTATCCTGAGATGCTATCCATTCTATCGCATCATACCCGTCCTTCAAAGGTCCCCATCCATCACTCAAAAAAATGAGAGGTTCTCCTTCTGAATCATAAGTTCCTCTTACATTTTGAGCCATTACAACATATCCAAAATAATCACACAATATTCTTAATAATAATGTATCCATATCCCTGTGATATGGTGTTCTGTTCAATACAACTGGTCTGGGAAGAGGAAAAGAATCAGGAGGATAATAAACTGTGGTAGCAAGTCTTACACTATCTCTCATCGGAATCATTATGGTATCCACCGTATATGCTTGAACAGAGAGAGCTACACAGACTAATACTAATATTATTCTTTTCATTTTAAACTAAAACTTTAAAATAGGATTTGAACCTTTAAATTACTCTAAAATTAATCTTTCTGTCTCTGTTAATTTTTTATTTTTAAATTTAAAAGTTAAACCAAGATTATCATAATCCCATTCCTCTGTATCTTCTCCTTTAATAAAACGGATTCTGGATGGTCTTCCAAGTGAAAGATAAATTTGAAGTTGTGACATACCTTTAGAATATTTTCCTTTAAGCATAAGTTCTATTTCCTGTTCTCTCCAAGTCGGGAATACAGACAACAATTTCCTCTTAAATGTTGCTTCGTCCATAACTTTTTTCATTCTGTCATAAGCCCATTTTTTCTCTGAAAAACCTGTATTCTCACTTTTGAGAATTCCAAGATAAGCAGCAGGAGATTTTTTCTCTATCTCATCCAACACTTCACAGGCTTTTTTCCTTATCAAAATATCTGGATCCTTCAACATTGAATATAGGAAAATAACAGCTTTATCAGGGGATATCTCACTTAAACCTATAAGAGCTGTCTCTCTTACTTCGGGGTTTTTATCTCTCATAGCTTCAATTATTATTTTCCTTGCCTCTCTCCCACCTATTTTTAAAAGAGAAATAAAAGCCTCTTTCCGGACCGCTCCATCCTTATCCTTTGTGAGGTCTTTCAATAATTCCACTGCTCTGGAATTACCTATTATCCCAAGTGATTTCGCAAGAGCAATTCTCACAACAGATTGTGGATCATTTTTAAATTTTATTATTTCTTTTATTGCATCTTTACCTTTTATTTTTGCAATAGCAACTATTGCTTTAGCTCTGTTTAAGAACACCTTATCATTGAGAGATTCTCTTAAATTGCTTAAAACAGATGTATCACCAATTTCACCAAGTGCCCAAATTGCTTCTCCTCTGACAGCATCATTTCTATCTTTCAAAAGCATAGCAATTTTTGTAACACTCCTTTCAGATTTTAATTCTCCGAGAGAATGAGCACAAATCATTTTCAATTCTGATGAACCCAGAGTTAATCCCTTCTCAAGTACAGGAATAGCCTCCTCTTTCCTCATTTTGCCCAGTGCCTCTGCAATCTTTTTTTTGACATAAATAGAATGACTCTTGTTAAATTCCTCTATTAAATATTGAAAATATACATCAGTATTTTTTATCCATTCATTAAGAATACTATCTGATTTTTCAGGTTTGCTTTCCAGAAGCTCAACCTGCTTCATAAACTTCATTCTTGTTTCATTGGGGTTCTGAAGAATAAAAAATAAAGTAAAAATTTTAATCATTTTCATCCCTCCTTTACTCTATAATCCTGAATTCAACCCTTCTGTTTTTAGCTCTTCCTTCCTCAGTTGCATTGGACGCTATAGGTTGTGTATCACCGTATCCTCTCGCAATCAGCCTTTCAGGTGAGATGTTATATTTTTTTATAAAATAATTTTTAACCGCTTCCGCTCTCGCCTGTGAAAGCTCAAGGTTTGAGGGGAATTCTTTTGTGTGAATAGGTACATTATCCGTGTGACCAGCGATTTCAACTTTTATATCAGGATTATTTAAAAGTATTCTTGCAACATTATCAAGAATTGGATATGACTCTGGAAGCAATGTTGCTTTACCTGTCTCAAAATTAACTCCTTTTAAAATTATTGTTTCTCCTTTTCTCACAAGTTCAAAATCCTGTATCAGGGCTTCACCCGGTTTAATAACAATTTCTTTTTCCTGTGAGATATATCTCCTATTCTCTGGTTTTATCTTTAATCTGTATCTTCCTGGCTCAAGTTTCAGTAAAGCATATGTCCCAGACACACTATCTGAATAAGCTTCTCCTGAAACAGGTCCATCATATATTATTGTGGAAGCCAAAGGTTTTCCGGTACCCGCATCTTTTATCTCTCCTCTGATACTTGCGAAGGGAACTCTTGAAAGCTCTATAACTTTGAGTTTTACTCTGTCCACTTCCACATAAGCTGTATCAACTACAGGAATATACTTTTTTCTTTCAGCTCTAATTTTTATTTCACCAGCAGGAATGCCGGTTATTTTTACTATCCCGGTTAACCTATCTGTCTTCAAATTTTTCTCTATTACCCCTTTAATTTGAACAAAAGCTTCAAGAGGTTTCCTCGTTCTCTTATCTATCACTTTCACTATTATGTCTCCGAAAGGCACAAGCTCTCCCCATGACTTTGATAACCATACCCTGTGAACACTTCCAAGAATTCCATAACCTGAATATGAGTAATCTATACTTAAAATTTTTAAATTTAAACCACATCCAAAAGTCAATTTGTTCAACTGATTGGCATATTTATATCCCGCTCTTAAAGCAAGAACATCTTTTATCCAAACCTCATCTCCTATTCCGAACAGAATACCTGTTTTAGGTAAGAAGCATATATCAAAAAATAGGTTATTATTATGTTTTATACCCACCTGACCTCCAACCCTCAACTCAAGAGGAAGGGGAAATGAAACACCGGATGTATATCTCATACTCGGTCCTATATTCCTCACAGAAGCACCCCAGAACATCCTTTCTCCTGCTTTATAAAAGATACCCAGATCAAGGGCATACCCTGTGCCTGAAACATCTATAACATTATCCCTGAAATATTTAATTCCTATACCCATTGAAAGAACAGGAGAAAATTTTTTACCATAAGCAAGCTGAAAAATCCAAGAGTTTACCTTTCCATCATTTCCTCTAAAATAATTATTCTCATCATAAATTTCTATTCCTCTTATCCAGCTATATACAAATCCTGAACCCATAACCCCTCTTCTTGTTGCTATAACTGTACCTACATAATCATCCTTTATATCAAGAAACCAGAAATTTTGAGTACCGAAAAATTCTGAATGGTTAACAAATCCAAGTGCTCCTGGATTCCACCACAAAACTCCTCCATCATTGTAAGAGGCAGTAAAACATTCTCCGAGTGCACTTGCTCTTGCACCGAAGGAAACTCTTAAAAGAGGAAAAGCTGTTGTTCCAGGGGAAAAAGCAAGAAGTCCTCCAGCATAAATTAAGAAAATATATTTCTTCATTCACTTAACCTCCCCTTTTAATATACTACGGTTTTTTTCTTTATTATCTCTTTTCTATTTTTTCCTACAAATTTAAAAATATAAATATAGACTCCAGGAGCAACCCTATCTCCTCTATCATTTCTTCCATCCCATTTCAAATCATAATGAATACCTGCAGGGTATTCTTTCTCTGAAATAACAGTTTTTATTTTTTCTCCGAGACGATTATAAAGAGTTAATGTCACTTTTCCCTTCTCAGGCAAACTGAATATAAATGTTGTTTTGTCATTAAATTTAAAAGGAGAAGGGAAATTATGAACATCAAGTTTTGGAATTACAACAGTTGTTATATTGGCAATATCCTGAACAGATGAAGTTGTTGAGAGAGCATTTATAACAGTTAAAATACTATCTTCTATATCTTGAGGAGACCCAACTATTTTAATCTCTGGTGCTTTAACTTTAAAGTAAAATCTGAATGTATCTCCTGGGGATAACGTAATTGATTGAGGAAGAGGGGTTCCATCTATATTTACCAATTCAAAGGACCAATTTCTGGGAGGAGGTGGTGAGTTTATTTCAATAACATCCTCAGAATTTGAATTAAGAATAACATAAAGTGGATAAGAATAAGAGGTTCCTGATGGAATTCTTTGTTTCTGGTCAGGTTCAACAAAAAGAGAAATTATTTTTTTATTAACTCTTATTATCACTGTAGCAATATCAGAAACAGAAGGGATATTTCCTGATACACCCCTAACAATTACAGTATCCTCGACTAAAGCAGGTGTAAGTGGTGGTACTGTAACTTCTATATAAAAGCTTGTACTTGTATTTGTATTTACCTGAACCTGGTTATTGGGAATCGGATTACCTGCATCATCTTTAATTTGAGAATCAACCCATCCTTTATTCGAAATAACAGATATTGTAATGTTATCAGTTATATTTCCACCGTTAAAAACGTTCATTTTGTAAAGAACAGTAGTACCCGGATCCTGATTTATGACTGTATCAGGATAGACATCAATATCTGCAATAAGGTTAACAACCGAAATAACTCTTGCCTGTTCTCTTACAGTGGAGTCAAAGCTTGATGTTCCAACTATAAAAGTAGTATCAGCCTCTCCTGAGAAAGGTAAAACAGGTGAAGTTATTCTCAGAATAACTTTTTCCTTGCCATGATAAGGAGATAAAATGACAGAACTCAATGGGGTTGTTGCTGTTGAGTCAAGTATTTGTGCATTCCAGTTGTTTCTTGTTCCAAATGTGGATAACTTTATAGTATCCAATATATTTCCACGATTAAAAATTCTTATAGAATAGTCAATAAAAGAATCAGGCATCACACTTCCTGTGGTATCAGGTTCTACCATTATATTTGCGAATCCAAGAATTGATGTGCTAATAATAGCACTATCTCCTTTTGTCAAATCAAAAGTAGAAATACCTTTAACAACTATTGTATCAGATTCCCCTATTAATGCAGTATCAGGAGCAATTACCTTGAGTTTAAATTTACTCATACTATATGGTTGCGCAATTATATAATCTATAGGATTACCAAGTGTATCAACAATCTGTGAACTCCATCTTTGTGATGTGCTTTGTTTTGTCAATACAATAGAATCTCTTACATTTCCAGAATTTATAATACGCATATTATAGATTATTGAGTCACCCGGAATTACACTACCAGAGGTATCTGGTTCCATTTGAAAAATAATAAATCCAAGAATTTCTGTTATTGCCTGAACGGAGTCTCTAACCTGGGAATTATAAAAAGATGATGATATAAGGTATGTGGTATCTCTTGTTCCTGCCACAGCATTAAGAGGTGAAGTAATTCTAAGAATTACAAATGCTGTATCACCACAAGGAACAAATATCTTATTAATAGGATTATAAGATAAATTCAGTATTTCTGCAGTCCAGCCGGGTTTTGTATAAGAAGTTACCAATGAAAAAGTATCCGGTAAAGCTCCTGTATTTATTATTTTTATCTGGTAATCAATTGATGAATCAGGGTAAATAAAACCAAGTGTATCATGCTGTAAAACACCTCCCGGGGTTACAACTGTATATGAGCTCCATACATCACCCTCATTTGTAGCACCGCTTACCCTTCTCCATAATATATTTGGCACATCAAAAATTCCATTATTTGAAGTCACTATATCAATTGTATTATAGGTAAGAAACTGAGAAGGATTGTAGTACATAACATCTGTATCAAATACAGTATCTGAATAACAATAATAATTTGTCCAGTTTATATGATCAGTTGAAACATAAAGATATGGTCTTCCCCAGTAATCATTATCTGAATCTTTAAAAACTGCAAGAAAAATCCTTCCTGTTTCATCAATATCAACAGCAGGAAATTGAGTATTTTCTGTAGTCGCTTCAAAAGTAATAAGTGAGCTCCAGCCTGTACCATCATTGTAAAGATAATAGGTATTTCCATTTGTATAAGCCTGCCACTCTGTAAAAAATACAATGCCTTTATTACCGTACCAAGCAACATCAACAGGCCATCTCAAATTTGAGTTTGTTCCATAATTTATAGCAGAAAAAGACAGATTTGACGTACTATTGACCTCAGCCACCCATATATCATACGTACTTCCATTCCAATGAACATAAGAAAAAAAGGCACCCTGATTTCCGTATTTGGGAGCAGCATCTATAGCAGATGTCATATAGCTTCCAAGAGCCACCATATTAACAAGATCAAAGGTTAAACCATAATCACTGCTCCTATAATAATCAATATAGAAATTAACCCAGTCAAGACATGCAAGATACACATAGGGACTGCCTGATGAATCTCCATCAGCACTTACAACACCTATTACATATATACCTGTATAGGTAGTAATCTGGGTGGTATTAAGATTTTGTATATTACCTCCCCCGATATGTTGAAATCTTGTTACATATATATCTCCTGGATAATGTGTATAACTGGATTTCTGAGCCAATGTATTTGAAATATATATGTAGTTATCACCCCTGTTAACAGAAATAAAAGGGGTAAAAACTCCGTAAGTAGTGTCACCTGTTCTATATATCATCACTTTAAGATACCATGTATTTCCATTATCCTGAGAATATAAAACCCAAATTGTATCACCATCATATCCTGTCCCCTTGGATGCAGAATAAACCGCCCATAAATATCCATATCCATCTCTTACCACATGAGGCCAATGATCAAATCCACCAATTTCATTATGAGGACTCACTGAATCATCCACCAAAACAGAATTCCATCCAAAAACAGCTTTTAAAGAAGGAGTAAATTCTTTTAACTCTCTGGGTTCCTTTAATTCTATGACTTTTACTCCTGCTGGTATAACCGTTGATTTTTTTTCTGATTTCTGGAATTCAGATATATGATTCGAAAATCCGAGAGGTGCTTTTGTGGTACCTCCCGCTAAGCTCATATACGAAAAAATTAATATAAACTTAATTTTTTTATACATCGTCTTCCCTTAAATTAAGTCTCAAATAATTTTTTATATTTTATTCGATTAATTATAACTCAATAAAAATTTCTTATGCAAATATCAGTTCAATTTTTGAACAATATTAAATATCTTAATATACTCATAGAAACTTCACATTTGTAATCCTATCAAATCTATCTTATTTTTAATATCAAATTAAACCTTACTCTAAGCAAATAAAATCTTATTAAACTACAACAATTTAAAAATATTTGAAAAATCCTGGTCTGATTTAATAAAATTTTGTTATAACCCTGGTTCAAATCCTTTAAAAAAATTTTTTACTAAAAATGAATCTTGGTTCAATACTTGAAGAGATTGTTCTGCGTGTGGAGGGGGCTGTATATGCCTCCTGTGTTGGAAATGATGGAATTGCCCTTTCTCAGCATGTGAAAGAGGCACAGTTTGATCCTGCTGTGGCTGATGCAGAAATTGCAAATATAATAGGTGTTATAAAAAGAGCTTCAGATAGTCTTGAAGGTGGTGAACTTAAAGAAATATTTTTTACCACAGATAAATACACCATCCTTGTAAGAC
>Ga0209426_1001726_pt1 | contig 12170 bp, 6 predicted proteins | sample Deesub1362B_J571_FD_187697 | JGI IMG/M metagenome (GOLD analysis project Ga0209426, IMG submission 187697) | Deep oceanic, basalt-hosted subsurface ecosystem from Juan de Fuca Ridge flank, Pacific Ocean, CORK Borehole 1362B_J2.571 (SPAdes)... ...
AATCTTATAAGTTTTGTCCTTTTCGTCGTACCGGTAGGTGAACAGCTTGTGTTCGCGCACAAAATCCTCGGTCAAAAAGGCATCAATAAACGTCACATCGTTGTACAGGCGGCGCACTTCAAAAATCTTCTTCATTCCCAGGCCCAGCTGCAGGTCCCAGTTCTTCCGTTTTTCGTAATCATCGCATTCCTCGTACTCCTTGCCAAACCGGCCTTTGTCCCACCGCTCTTTGATGTCGCGGAATAGCTCCACGCCCAGTTTGTAGGGATTCAGCCGGCCGGGGCTGGTTGCCACGGTGCCCGCATGGTGGTCGGCGTAATCGATCAGTTCGGAATCCTTCAAAATTTTGTGGGTCATCATGTAGGAATGCCAGAAGGTGGCCCAGCCTTCGTTCATGATTTTCGTCTGGGCCTGTGGAGCAAAATAGTAGGCTTCCTCCCGAATGATGGACAGCACATCCTGCTGCCATTTCTTCAGCGGCGCGTGCTCGATCAGAAACTGCAGCACATCCCGTTCCGGATGGCACGGAAACTTCTGATGTTGTTTTTTGCGCTCTTCCTCTTTTTTCTTCTGCATTTCAATGAATTCTTTCGGATTCACGAAAGAATCCATGTAAGGTTTGCTTTTGAAGCGCACAATTTTGGGCGGTTCTTCTTCATCCTCGCCCGTTTCTTTCGGCTTGCGCCGGATGAATGGCGCATGGTAATCGATCAGGTTGTCCAGTGACAGGCACGTATCGATGAAATCCTCCACCGTTTCCAGCCCGTACTTGTCAATGTAGCGGCGGATGCGCGTGGCATGGTTGGCCATTTCATCTACCATGTGCCGGTTGGTATGTGCAAACCAGAAATTGTTCTTGAAGAAATCTACGTGGGCGTAAACGTGGGCGATGACCAGTTTCTGATCCACCAGGTTGTTGGAAAGCAGCAAGTACGCATAGGCAGGATCGTTGTTGATAACCATCTCGTAAATACGGTGCAGGCCGTAGGAATAGCTTTTGCGCAGGTGTTCGTACTCCATGCCAAAGCGCCAGTGCGGGTAGCGGTTGGGAAAGCCGCCATAGCTGGCCAGTTCGTTCATCTGATCATAGTCGACCACCTCGAAGATGGTCTCAAAAAAGTCCAGGCCACATTCGCGGGCATAATCCCGGATCTCCCGTTCAACATCCCGTAGCCGCGGATCATTTACCATAGATCGGCCTCCCTTCACCCTGTTTCAGTATCCCTTGCCCAGAAAGGTTTTGATCGAATCCAGAATATCCTCTTTAGAATCGATCTGCGACAGGACCAGACGTTCGTCGTCACCGAGGTGCTCCTCCAAGTAATCCAGATATTCCCCGGAACCGTAGTGGCTTTTGACCTGGCCGTAGCCGAACAGATTGCAACGCGGCAGGAGGTGTTCCCTCAGAATGCGTACGCATTCAGAATTGTCGGCCTCCCCCCAGTTGTCCCCATCGGAAAACTGAAAGAAATAGATGTTCCATTCGTCGGCACTGTATTCTTTTTCCAGAATTTTGGCGCACAGCTTGTACGCGGAGGAAATGATGGTTCCTCCGTTTTCCCGCAGGTGAAAGAATGTGTCGCGGTCCACCTCGTAAGCCACCGCATCGTGGACAATGTAACGGGTTTGCAGCCCCTGATAATGGGCCCGGAGCCAGGCGTCGATCCAGAACGATTCGATCCGGACGATCTCTTTCTGTTCGTCGCCCATGCTCCCGGAAACGTCCATGATGTAAAAGATAACCGCGTTGGTCTCGGGCAGGCGGGTTTCCTTCCAGGATTTGTACCGCACATCTTCGCGGATGGGGACAATTACCGGATTCTTGAAATCGTAGTTTTGTGATACGAGCTGGCGTTTGAGCGCCTCGCGGAAAGTCCGTTTGAAATGGCGCAGCGATTCCGGACCGGTGCGGCGGATGGCTGAATACTTCTCCCGCGTGGAAATGATCTCATGTTTGCCGCGCGGCTGAATCCGGGGCAACTCCAGCTCCTCACCCAGGATTTCCGCCAGCTCCTCAATGCTGATTTCCACTTCACGCAGATGCTCACCCGGCTGATCGCCGGCCTGACCGCCTGCCTGACCGTCAGCATCCACACCAATGGGCGTACCTTCTTCCCCATCCCCCTGGCCAACCCCTCCCATCTGCTGCGGCCCAAACCGGAAACGCGGAATTTCAATTTGCGGAACCGGAATGCTCACCAGTTCCTTCCCGCGTCGGCCGATGAGTTCACCCCGGGTAATGTATTTTTTCAGATCCCTCCGGATAGCGCCCTTCACAATCTGGCGGAAGCGCGCCAGATCCTTTTCGATCTTCTTCACCATGACTGCAGCCCTCACCCATCCGCACGACAGCGATCAGCCTTCACCCTTTACATCACCGCGCGCAAAAATGCTGGCCACAAACTGCAGCACGTCCGTGGCACACACTTCGCAGTAGCCGTAGTTCTTGATCAGCCGCGATTTGACGATGTCGATCTTCTCCTGGGTATCTTTGTCGATCACATTGGACACCAGACTCGTTAGCTTGATGGTATCTTTCTGGTCCTCGAACAGTTTCAGTTCCAGCGCTTTCTGAAGCCGCTCGTTGGTCCGGTAATCGAATTTCTTCCCTTCCAGTGCCAGGGCACCGATGTAGTTCATAATCTCACGGCGGAAATCATCCTTGCGGCTTTCGGGAATGTCAATCTTTTCCTCAATGGAACGCATGAGCCGTTCATCCGGCTCCTCGTCCTGTCCGGTGTAGCGGTTGCGGACTTTCTCCTTCTGGGTGTAAGCTTTCACATTGTCGATGTAATTGGCACACAGTCTGGCCAGGGCTTCCTCGTCTGCCGCAATGGCACGCTGAACCTCGTTCTTCACGATGTCTTCGTACTCCTCTTTTACCAGGGCCAGCAGATCACGGTACCGCTTTTTCTGTTCCTCGGATGTTATCAGCGAGTGGTGATCCAGCCCCGCCTCCAGCTCATTTAGCACCATGAACGGGTTGATGCAGCTTTCCGTCTCATTCACCAAGGCGTTGGAAATCTTATCCTGGATGTAGCGCGGTGAAATGCCTTCCATTCCTTCCCGTGGCGCTTCAGCCTTCAGCTCGCGGATGCTGTCGTCTGTGAATCCGGGCAGGGTTTTGCCGTTGTAGAGTTTCAGCTTTTGCATCAGGGTGAGCTGGGCTCGCTTGGGCTCTTCCAGCCGGGTGAGAACCGCCCACATGGCTGCCATCTCGATGGTATGCGGCGCAATGTGTTTCCCCTTCACCTTGTCCTGCCGGAAGTCTTTTTCGTAAATTTTGATCTCGTCGCTGAGCTTGGTGATATACGGAACGTCGATTTTAACGGTCCGGTCACGCAGGGCCTCCATGAATTCGTTGTTCTGCAACTTGCGGTATTCTGGTTCGTTGGTGTGGCCGATGATTACCTCGTCGATGTCCGTCTGAGGGAATTTTTTGGGCTTGATTTTGTGCTCCTGGGATGCGCCCAGTAGATCATACAGAAAGGCCACATCCAGCTTCAGCACTTCGATGAACTCGATCAGCCCGCGGTTGGCTACGTTGAATTCGCCATCAAAGTTGAAGGCCCGCGGATCGGAGTCGGAACCGTAAATGGCGATTTTCCGGTAGTTGATATCTCCCGTCAGCTCGGTGGAATCCTGGTTCTTTTCATCTTTGGGCTGGAAGGTGCCAATGCCTACGCGGTCCTGCTCGGAAAGCACCAGGCGGTAAACTCGTACATCCTGCACCACGCGCTCCCAGTCGCCGCCGTATTCACGCATCTTCTGCCGGTAGTAGAAACGGCAGAAAGGACACAGGTCGCCCTGCATGGCGGAAGGATTGTCGCTCAGATCCAGCCCCATCTCATCAAAAACCTGCTTGCGGAATTCCAGCGGGATCAGGTGAATTGGGTCCTCGTGCATCGGGCAGTCTTCCCACTGCTCCTGCCCGTTCTCGTCCACCACCCGCCAGGAGAAGGAATAAAGAGCCCCGTCTTCCGTCTTGGAGTAATCCTCCAGTCCCTTTTTGAGCAGCCGGACAATGGTGCTTTTGGCGCTGCCCACCGGACCGTGAAGCAGGATCACCCGGTTCTGGGTGCCATACCCTTTTGCTGCCGACTTGAACAGGTTCACCAGCTTCATCAGCGGGCGGTCCAGGCCGTATACCGCATCCTGGCCGTCGTGCAGCGGGTCGTCAAAGAAATGGTAGTGGATGATCTTTTCTTTGTGTTCCTCGTACTCGGTGGTTCCGTAAGAGACGATCATATCGTAAAGGCGCTGAAACGCATTGCGGAGCACACGCGGGTCTTTCTCCACAATCTGCAGGTAATCCTGGAACGTTCCCGTCCAGTTGAGGTTGCGGAAGCGCTCGCCGCTATGCAGTTCACGGATGCGCGCAAACAATTTCGAAGGCACGTCTGGCTTCCGGGTTTGCACCTGAGCATGAGTCTGGCTGCTCATGATCCCCTCCCTTTCTTAAATTACACCAATCCACGGGATGATTATCCCGAACCGACAACAAAAACAACAAAAGGATGTACGCTAAATAAGATTTCGGAGTGCTGAATGACCGCGCCGGAGAGACATCAGGAAGTCAGATTGAGGGACAGATTGGAAGATCCGAGCCACAGGCCGGAATCAGAACATCCGCTACTGCCCAGCTAACACCGCATCCGCCCTTTCCCATTCCGGCTACGGACCATTCAGCATCGCTATCCTGTCCAAGGCTACCATACACCTCCTTTTTGTTTTAACTGATCCGTTCCTGTTATGAATTTTGACAAATTCTGTGCCAGCTTGCCAAATCCGCTTTTTTTGTCCAGCTCTGTTTTTTTTGATTTTCTTTAACTCCCGAAATCTCTCACATTTACAGTTTCAAAAAATTTTCGGCCTTATTTTTTGTCCTGTAATCTCTCGGTTTCCGTTTTTTCATACATTATCTGACGGCTGTATCAGCCCGAAATAAATGAACGCTGCCGAACAAAACCTGTAAAAATTTACATCCTGCTTCCAGCCCTCACTGAAAAAATAGGCACGTTCCGGGAAAAACTTTACGATTTTTTGAGCTGTGAATGGAAGAAAATGCGGTGAACGGCTGATGGACTACTCAGGGTTTTCTGGCGGAAACGGAAGGCTAACCGGCAGAATGCGGAAATTTTTGCCGTGCTGCAAAGATTACCCATCATCACCGCCCAACCTCGCCTGTCGAGACCCTCTCCTGAAAACTTTTACGGAAATTTAACATAATTTCCTAGGGCGTGCAAACTTTTTTCCGCTTCCTTTTTTACCGGTACGGTGCAGAAAATTGCTCTGTTGTGCGAAAAATTTGCGTTCCCCTCAAGCGGTCTGGATACCATCTCCCCAACTGTTGTCCTGATCCATAACCTCGGAAATTGGCCTATCAAAAAAGGAAGGCCAATCTTTAATTTGCGGAAATCTGGCAGCGCTTCAGATTAGGCATGGATGGAACATCCGGGAGAAGCCGTCTCCAGCAATAGCCATGAGCCATACCGGAAGAAACGCTCCCTCCATCCTGGGCAGAGGTACCGCCGGCCACCGGTCCGGGTCCCCCTCAAAAAATGAGAATTTTACGCTTTAGGGTTTTTCCATTGGGGAGGCGGTATACCACAAAATAGACCCCGCTGGAAAAGCGGACCGCGGGCAGCAAGGCCTGCCGCTCGCCGGTTCCGACCCGCTGTTTCCATACCGTCTGTCCGAGGAGATTCACAATCCGCAGTTCCCCGGGACGCCGCGTTTCTCCGGCGGAATTCCTACCAGTTTGCGGAAACTGAATGTAAAGATTATTCTGTCCCCGCCCCCGAACAAACGGATTCGGATACACAGCCAGCCGGAGGTTTCCGGGCAGGTCTGGTTTATCTTCCACCGAGGTGAGTGGCGAAGCCCCTCCCGCTTCGTGGTAGCGGGCCGCAAACTCCTGCCAGTACTGATCCGCCACCACCGGGTCGTGCACGATAATGAGGTTTTCGTCGTTCCGTTCTTCGGCGGACTGGGTCCAGTTGTAGGAGCCGGTTACAAGCAGCGGATCGCTATCCGTCCCCCAGTCGATCACCGCATATTTGTGGTGCAGCCAGCCAGGAAGTGCATCCAGATGCACATCCCAACCCATCCCTACGAGATTGTCCCATTCGCTCCCCGATGCAGCATGATTATCGGATTCCAGCACACCGTAAATGGCCAGACCCGGTTTTACGGAACTCCGCTGGGCCATGGCCGAAAAAATGGGATTGCTGGTAAAGATGAGCAGGCTGAAGGCGATGGAATAATCAGCGGAATGAATGGCCCGTGACACCGCCTGGGCCAATCCATCTGTGGGACTGAAATAACATTCGATCCACCGACCGTTTACTTTCACTTTGTGTGGTGTGTTGTCAGTTTTTCTGGGTCCAAACCGGGCCCGCTCCGGATCCGGCAAATCCCCTGAACCGCCCCACATCTCCTCAAACTCCATGGTAAACACCTTTGCCAGCGCCTCATCCTGAATGAGAATCACATTCTCGGCATTCTCATTCTGAGAAAGGGACGTGACATTGTACGAACCGGTCCAGACCCAGTCATCCGTAAAGGAAGTGGTGTCTCTTGCGTCAAAAATAATGAATTTGTTGTGCTGAACCCCTTCCGCATAATTTTGGCCAAATGTATTATCTATAAGCGGAATCCCGGCATTTTTTAAAAGCTCGGCAGATGGCTGATCGTGGGTACTGTCGTAAATGAAGCGGATTTTCACCCCGCGGTCCCGGGCGCGGAGAAGAGCTTCCACCACCGGATCGCGGTTGGTGGAATAGTTGTAAAAATTAAAAGAATACAGGCATAAATCGATGGAATAGTTCGCCTGTTCGATCCGGCTGATGAGGACGGATTTAACATCCACATCGCCCAGAGCGGGCACGGTGCGGGAAACCCCGGTTTCCACCGAGCGATTGAAATAGACCAGGATTTCTCCCGTAGATTCTGGGTGGGACGCGGTGATTCCCAGAAAAGTTTTTGCCGCGCGGACTCCCGCTCCATTCCACGCAACCACGCGGAAGCGGTACACCGTCGCCGGATGCAACCCCGTCAGCGTAACCCGGTGGTAGGCCGTGCTATCAGGACTGAAAAATGGCGGCGCCTCCAGCTGAGCCGTTCTGCCATACTGTACCAGGGCCCTTGCCGGCTCGTCCAGCTCCCATTCTAAGGTGATGCTGGTTGATGACATATCGGCAATTTCAGGCGGGCGGACAAACTGAGGCCCCCCTCCGGTCTGCACATCCTGAATGCCCCGTGGCAAAAGAACATACCCTTCATGGAAGGGTGCATCCGGATCTTCCTGAATGAGAATTCCAGAAAGCGAGAACAGTCCCCGCGGAATGGGCAACCCGTTCAGCGTATTTCCGGCGTACAGGCGCACGGCAATTTGCCGCGTACCGTCGGTAAAGATGAAATCGGTGGCAGCCTGGCGAATGTGCCAGTGGGTACTATCGGTTTTTACACTGGGAAGGCGAATCAGGCGTGATTCCAGCTCTTCAATCCCGTCCAGGTACTGCCCCTGAATGTTGGCTATAGTGGTCAGCACGGGTTGCGGCAGCGTTCCCCCCGCAGTTCGCGCCAGCACCTGAACAGAATCCAGAAAGGTAAGTCCCTTTTGCTGGGAAACCACCCCCGACACACGGAGCTGATCCCCGGCATTCAGATCTGCCCCGGCCCTGGCCTGGCGGAGTGCCACGCCGCCGTTTGAATTTTGCAGGAACACCCAACCAGGAAACACATCCGCGGCAGTGACCACGCCTTCCACCTGCACCCGGCGGCCCAGAAGGACTGGAACACCGCTGCTATCCACCTGGTGGATGGCTGTCATCACATCCATTCCTCCCTGAGTTACCACGCTCGGACAACGGTAAATGCGGGCCAACTGACCGCCGGGGACCGCTGTGTAAACATGGAAGGTAAAGTTCCCGTTCTGAAAAGGAGCCGCTACCTGCTGCAGAACAACCGTTCCTCCGGACGTGTCGGAAATAGAGCCCCCCGTAATCACAAGGGAATCTGCGGCGAGGTATCCCACAGACGCACCGGCAAATCCGCTCCCTTCCAGCCGCAAATCGCCCGCCCGGCCGGACCAGCTCCAGCCATCTGGCAATTTCAGGGCAACCGTGCCAATGGAAAAGGTGGAATCGGCACGCAGCGTAAAGCGCAGATCCACTTGAGAACTCGCCTGGACCACCGCAGGTAAGATGGCAGCTACCCCGTTGCCATCTCCAGACAGCTGCCCGGATAACCAGATGTCTGACGGAAAGCGCGGTTTCAGCTCATAATTGCCCCTGTATTCACTCAGAACACCGACGACCCCAATAGCATCTCCAACTTGCAACCCTGTAAGCTGGATACCTGTATCACGGTCGATATAGACTTTTATTCTTCCTTTGCCATCATCTAAAGAAAGCGAATCTGACGAAAGCGATTGTACGATCCCCCACGTCCGCACAAACCAGCCTTCATAGCGCTCCCGCTGGGATGCAGGAATGCTCAAGGGAAAAAAGAACGGCAGCGGCGGTTTTCCCGAACCCAGAAAGCGGATATCTCCAAGCCCACTGGGCACAATTTCCGTTTCCCCATTGTATTCACTTACTTTTCCGGTGACCAGTAGCGAATCACCCAGTTTTACATTGTTGTTAAGCAGATAACACTGAATTCCGCCGGTAGCATCCAGAATGTAAAAGCTGCCGCTGTTGAACACGCCGTACGGAACGGTCACCCGTCCTGTTACTGTTACCTGCTGTCCCACCATGGCGCTGGCATTCCCCTCAGACCCCGGTTTCTGTACCTGGGCAATTGGCGTCACCGTAACCTGGGCCTGCAAAAATGCCTCTGTTCCAGAAAAAATGATCAAAAACCCCAGGGCTGCCACAACGTGCCGCCCCGGGTTCGCCATCCATCCTGTGCTGCCCATTCCAAACAAACGCCACCTCCTTTTCAGATCTGTGCCCCGGTATCTCATGAAGACTGCTTCTTTAACCAGACTTTGGCAAGACGCCCGCTGAAAGCGTAGCCAAACTGCAACAAAAAACCGTACACCGCAAAATCGATCAGTGGCCGCTTCATCAGACGGGCTTCTTCCATCGGAATTCCTCCCATAGCCACCAGCACTTTAAACACTACCCACGCCAGCAGTCCGGTGGACAGGGCGAGTAAGATTGTACCAAAAACCTGAAACAGGGTAGACCGGTACAGATTTAGCCCGTGTGCCAGCATCAGAGAAATGCCACCGGTAAAAACAATTAAAAACACCACAATAATTCCCATCCCGGATAAACCGTACACCCCGTGCATAAAAAGTGCACTGACCAGACCTACAACGGCTGCCGTGAGCAAATAGGAGGTAGCCATCAGGCGGCCCCGCACAGAGAGGAGCAACCAGTCCACCACATACATGGCCACTCCAAACAGAATAAAAAAAAGAAAAAATGCCATAGACCCTCCGGTCCCGTTTGCATCCCGGTGTTGTTTTGCACAAAATTTCTTGTTATTTTTACAAAAAATATGGACCAATCTCAATAATTTCTTGAAGATGATCGGGAAACTGACAGACTGGGTTTTACGGCGGAGCTTTCGGGAAGGGTTTTCCAGCGAAAATCCCGATCACCGTAGCCGCATCGGGATGATTGAAGGCTGGAGCAGCGTGGCCGTCAACCTGGTGTTGTTTGCCGTCAAACTCGGCATCGGCATCCTCACGGCCAGTATTGCCCTCATTGCGGATGCTTTCCATACCCTGGCCGATATGAGCACTTCCCTGATTATTATTTTTAGCTTCCGCATCTCCAAAAAACCATCGGACCGGCAACATCCCTTTGGGCACCAGCGCGCCGAGGCCATCGCCACCATCATCATCGCCACCTTACTGTTTGTTACCGGACTGGAGCTGGGTAAATCGTCGGTTCAGCGTATCTTGCACCCGGAACCTTTTATGAGCCGCTGGTGGATCATCGGCGTCATTTTTCTGACTGTGATCATCAAAGAGGGGCTGGCGCGGTTCGCCGTGGAGCTGAGCAAACGCATAGGCTCCGAAACGCTGAAAGCGGACGCCTGGCACCACCGCTCCGACGCCCTGGCAACCCTCCTGGTTATGGTAGCCTTCATTCTGGGACAGTACAACATCCATGCGCTGGACGGCTACGTGGGCCTGGCCGTAGCCGCCCTTATCATGTACACCGGCTATGATGTGGCAAAAGAATCGGTGGACCACCTGCTGGGAAGCGCACCGGAACCCGAATTCATCGAACGCATCCATGAAATCGCCGAGCGCCACCCTGAAATCGGCAACGTACACGACATTATGCTACACCAATACGGTAACCGCCGGTTTGTAAGTCTGGATATCGAGCTGAACCAGGACCTTTCGCTTCAGGACGCCCACCAGATTGCAGACCGCATCGCCAAAGACATCAAAAAGGATCTCCGCACCCACGCCACTGTTCACATCGATCCGGTCCGGGTCCTCAACGGCGAAGAGGAAAAGATCGGCAAAGTAATACAAGAAGCGATCCGCCGCCATCCGCAAATCAGATCGTACCACGATCTTTCCATCTCCACACACGGGGGCAAGAAACATATCCGCTTCGACCTGGTGGTGGATCAGAATGCCACGGAGAAAGAAATGGAAGAAATCCGGCGGTGGATGGCCAGCAAGGTTCAAAAAGCCAGCCAAAATGTCCACTCCATTACCATCCAGATTGAATCCAGCTATTCGCTTAATCAATAAACGGGCCTTCTCACGGGGTTCGGGCCATTTTCCGATGTGGAACTTTTCGCTCCGAATACGGCAGCGGCCGATTTGTCAGAAAAAATAAAGAGGGAAAATAGCCGTACACACAGAAAACAGCTTGCACTTTTCATCAGAAAGTATAAAATTGTTAGCTGGTCTTTTGTGCACAAAAAGTCAGGGATGAAACAGGAGTAAAAGTATGAGAATCATTGCCAAGCTTTTCGGAAAATCTCCGTTTGCGCCGTTGCAGGCCCACATGGAAAAGGTGAAAGAAAGCTGCGAAGTGGTCAATGAAATTACACGGATCCTGGTCGAAGATGATAAATCCCGGCTGGACGAGCTGATTCAGGCGGTCTCGCTCAAAGAGCATGAAGCGGACGAAGTAAAAAATGATATCCGGCTTCACCTCCCGAAAACTACTTTTCTTCCGGTGAGCCGGGCGGATATTCTGGACATCCTGAGCATCCAGGACGCCATTGCCGACACTGCCGAAGATGTGGGCGTTTTGCTCTCCATGAAACGGATTCACATTCCCAAGGAGCTGGTGGAAGATTTCGAAGCCTTCCAGATCAAAGTCCGGGCCACTTTCGACAGAGCTTTCGATGTAATCAAAGAGCTCAATGAACTGTTCGAGGTAACATTTGGCGGGCCGGAAGCAAAGAAAGTGGAACGGATGATCGATGAGGTTTGCTATCTGGAACATGAAGCTGACATTGCCCAGAACGCCCTCGTCCGCCACCTTCTGGCAATGGAAGACCGTTTCACACCGGGAGAGCTGCTTATTGCCATGAAAATATTCGAAAAGTTCGGGAACATCGCCAACTACGCTGAAAAACTGGCAAACCGGATCCGGACGCTGTTGCTGGTAGACTAACTCTGAGGAAAGGGACGGACCTTGGGACTGGAAACCATCCTTCTCGCGGTCGCCATCCTTGCTGGCGTATACACGGCCATGAACATCGGCGGGAACGATGTAGCCAATGCTATGGGCACATCGGTGGGCTCGCGGGCCCTCACATTCCGCCAGGCGGTACTGGTTGCCGCTATCTTTGAATTTGCCGGATCAGTCCTGGTAGGCAGCCATGTCACCCAGACCATTCGCAAGGGCATCATTGACCCCCAGCATTTCGCATCCACTCCGGAGCTGCTGATGCTGGGTATGCTGGCCTCCCTGCTGGCTGCTGGCATCTGGCTGCAGATTGCCACCTCCCTGGGATTGCCGGTCTCCACTACCCACTCCATCGTTGGCGCCGTGATGGGATTCGGGATCCTGGCGCACGGATTGGGCAGCGTAGACTGGCAAAAGGTCAGCCAGATTGTTCTTAGCTGGATCGTCTCACCCCTGGCGGGCGGCGCCATCGCTTACTTCGTCTTCCGCCATGTGAGCAAGCGCATCTTGGAGGCCGAAAAACCAAAAGACGAGGTTCTGGCCCGT
>Ga0209426_1001727_pt1 | contig 12168 bp, 13 predicted proteins | sample Deesub1362B_J571_FD_187697 | JGI IMG/M metagenome (GOLD analysis project Ga0209426, IMG submission 187697) | Deep oceanic, basalt-hosted subsurface ecosystem from Juan de Fuca Ridge flank, Pacific Ocean, CORK Borehole 1362B_J2.571 (SPAdes)... ...
AGTGAGAGTGGAGTTTTATTTTCCCCTTGTTAATCTTCTATAATACCCACACCCCGGCGTAGCTCAACCTGGTAGAGCGGGGGACTGTAGATCCCTAGGTTGCTGGTTCAAATCCGGCCGCCGGGATATATTTCAAAAATTATTTATTTTTTGTTTCCGCTGCGATGTGGAATCAGTGATTTTTTAATGCTATTGTAAAAATTTTTCACATAGTTTATATACAAATTATAACTTATTTTCAAAAAATATTTATTAATATGTATAAGTATTAATAAAAGCGATAAAATGTGTGAAATAAAAATCTCACTTAGAGAACATGCCCTAGGAATTCTCATAATGAGCAGTGGGATACTTCTGAACATATTCTACTGGTGGTATGAGATACTGGTATGCAAGGAGAATTTTTATGAGGATTTTATGGGTGACCCGGTGGCTCATGCTCTCGTTTTGCTCACAATACCTATAATGGCATTAATAGGCTATCAGCTCATCCAGGAGCGCAGGCTCAGAGCTAAGTTGGAAGAGACGAACATTCGCCTTGAGGATTCCCGGAAAAAGCTGGAGCGTGCCTACGAGGATTTAAAAGAGATAGACGAACTCAAAAGCAACATCATCGCAAATGTGAGCCACGAGCTTCGTACACCCATTACCATAGCTAAGGGGTTTATTGAACTTGCCATGGTGGAAGAGGACGAAGAGGAACGCAGGAATAATCTCCAATCCGCGGTTAATGCGCTTATCAGACTTAACGACATCGTCGAGGACCTCATCCAAGTGGCGAACATTGAACGGGGGGACTCTAACCTACGGCGAGAGAGTTTCAGCCTTGCGGAGGCTGTGATGGGTGCGGTTAAGGAGAAAGAGACGCTTGCGAAGGAAAAAGGTGTGAAGATTGAGGTGGATTTGGACCATGGGGGCGATATAGTAGGTGATCCTATAAAGCTGAAGCGGGCTATTTTAAACCTTCTGGACAACGCAATAAAATTCAACCGCTCGGGTGGCGAGGTGAAGATAAAGGTATCGGAGGAGCAGGGGTGGGTTAAAATAACTATCAGTGACACGGGAATTGGTATCCCGGAAGACAGGCTGGAGGATATTTTCAAGCCCCTGACCCAGCTCGACCCCAGCCCTACTCGGCGATATGGGGGTACAGGCACGGGTTTGGCGGTGGCAAAGCGCATAATTGAGGCACATGGTGGCAAAATCTGGGTGGAGTCTAAACTGGGTAAAGGTGCAACATTTTATATGGTTTTGCCAGCTGATAATAAATTAAAATATTCTTAAAAAATAGAATGTAAAGCAAAAGGCGCTATATTTAAGTAGCAGAGAATAGCAATATCAAAGGGGAAAACATGAAAACCCAGATTTCAATACGGGAGTATGCATTTGGGATTTTTGTAATGAGCCTGGGGCTAATTATAAATATCTTATATTGGGGGTATAAGCCCCGCACCCATGGGATGAGCATAACTGAGCACTTCAACATGAATCCAGAAGCACATCTGCTCATTATCCTCCTAATACCAATAATGATGGTTGTGGGTTATCAGCTCATCCAGGAGCGCAGGCTAAGGGCACAGGTGGAGTGGGTGAAGTTTAGAGCAGAGCAGTCACGGAAGAAGCTGCAAGAGTTCTTTAGTGAGCTTGAGAACATCCTTCACACTGTGCCTGCGGCGGTGATCACCACCAATGGCGACGGGCTTATAAACTTCTTCAACCGCCGCGCTATGGAGTACCTTGGAAAAAGCGAGAAGGAGATTCCGGGTACGAGGATATGGGAGTATTTCCAAGAGCCGGAGGTGAGAGATACTATACAAAAGATGCTCAAGGGTGAGCTGAACGAAAAGACAGTGAATTTGGAGGCAACCCTTCCAACCGGAAAGACAGTACAGCTGTCTATTTCAGCGGTTCCAGGGGCAGGGGGGAAAGTTGAAGGTGTAGGTGTTGTGGCGTCTCTTCTGGATATAACCCGACTGAAAAGGCTTCTTGAAGAGCTGGGGGAGACCAACCGCATGAAAGATCTCTTCCTGGATATACTACGCCACGACCTTTTAAACCCCGCGGGTGTTATAAATAACTACATAGACCTCATGCTGGAGGATGCAAAAGGTAGTGAAAAAGAGGACCTCCTTGCCATTAAGCGCGCAGTTGACAAGATTTTAAACATAATTGAAGATGCTGCCCAGCTTGCCAGGCTTGAAGGCATTAAGCCTGAGTTCAAGGACTTGGATCTTGATACCATGCTCAAGAATGTCATTGAAGATTTCGAACCCCTTCTTAAAGAAGCTGGTATCGAGGTTGAGTATAAATCCCCTGGCAACTTGCCAATAAGGGCGAGCCCTATTCTCTATGATGTGTTCGCCAACCTCCTGAGCAATGCCATCAAGTATGCGAGGGACGGCAGGAAAGTTATCATTGAAGTAGAGGACGACGGTGAGAACTACATTATCAGGGTAAAGGATTTTGGCGTGGGTGTTCCGGATGAATTCAAGGAGATAATATTTGAGCGCTTCAAACGCAAGGAGAAGCGGGGTGTAAAGGGCACAGGCTTGGGTCTAGCGATAGTCAAGAGGATAGTGAAGATGCACTCTGGCGAAGTGTGGGTGGAGGACAACTCGCCTAAGGGTGCGGTTTTTGTGGTGAAGCTGCCCAAGAGCAGAGAGAGCTAAATATCCCAGAATTTTTATGGCAATATTTTTTAATCATAGCCCCAGAGGGGCGCTATATTTAAGTAGTGGTTATAAATTATATTTGAAGGGAAGTGAATGAAAAGGGAAATTTCTGTCAGGGAATATGCATTTGGGATTTTTCTAATGAGCATGGGTATATTGATGAATGTCTTCTACTGGGGGACTGAGCTTTTCATACGAAAGGAGGAGTTATATGAGGATTTTATGGAGGACCCTGTTGCACACACTTTTATACTCCTCGCGATACCGGTAATGATATTCGTTGGGTATGAATTCATCCAAGAACGCAAAATGAGAGCCCAGGTGGAGGAGGCGAACCGCATTAAAAATTTATTTCTGGACGTACTCCGTCATGACCTTCTGAACCCCGCAGGTGTTTTAGACAATTACATAGACCTCATGCTGGAGGAGGCAAAAGAGAGCGAGAAAGAAGACCTTCTCGCAATGAAGCGTGCAGTACGAAAGCTGCTGGAGATAATTGAGGATGCCACCAAGTTTGCCAAGCTTGAGAGTATTAAGCCCGAGTTCAAGGATATCGACTTGGATAGCACGCTAAAGAATGTCATTGAAGATTTCGAACCCCTGCTTAAAGAAGTTGGGATGGAGGTTGAGTATAAATCCCCAGGCAGCCTCCCTATAAGGGCAAGCCCCCTGCTCTACGATGTGTTCGCCAACCTTCTGAGCAACGCTATCAAGTATGCAAAGGATGGCAAGAAGGTTAGTATCGAGGTGGAGGATGACGGAGAGAACTACATTATCAGGGTGAAAGACTTTGGTGAGGGGGTGCCGGATGAATTCAAGGAGATAATATTTGAGCGCTTCAAGCGCAAGGAGAAGCGCGGTGTTAAGGGTACTGGCTTGGGTCTGGCGATAGTCAAGCGCATTGCGGAGATTCATGGCGGCGAAGTGTGGGTGGAGGACAACTCGCCTAAGGGTGCGGTTTTTGTGGTGAAGCTGCCCAAGCAGAGGGAGAGCTAAATCCATGCTACCCAAGTGCAACTTTCTGAAGTTGCAGAGCTAAACATCCCAATACTCCCTGAGCACGTGTCTGTACTCCTTGAGCCTCTTTTCTACTTCTGCCTTTACCAGTGTGGTCTCCTCACTCCGCGTCTCCTCCACCTCAATGCGTGAGAGCCCAGCGAGGGTTGCATACACACCACGCGAGAGGGCACTCAAGCTATAGCCACCTTCCAGGGTGAAAGCCACCTTTGAACAGAGCGTCTTTACCTTCCTGCCGATCTGCCAGTAGCTTCTCTGGCTCAGAAGCATACCGCCAAGAGGGTCTTCGCGGGCGGTGTCGTAGCCAGCTGAGACGAGGACAAGGTCAGGAGAAAACTGCTCTGCTATGGGTATAGCAATTTCCTCCAAGGCGCGCAGGTAACTCTCATCGCCTGTGCCCGGTGGTAGTGGGATGTTCACCGTGTAACCTTTTCCCTCGCCCTTGCCGAGTTCTTCCACATAGCCAGTGCCCGGGTAAAGGGGATGCTGGTGGAGGGAGATGAACAGCACCTCTGGCGAAGAGTAGAATATGTCCTGCGTTCCATTACCGTGGTGCACGTCGATATCCAGAATTAGCACTCGTTTAGCTATACCCTGCTCGAGGGCGTAGCGTGCCGCTATCGCGATGTTGTTGAAGAGACAGAAGCCCATGGCTTGGTCGCGCGTGGCGTGATGCCCTGGAGGCCTAACAAGAGCGAAGGCGTAGCCTTCTTGCGCAGCAAGATTGACTGCTGTGATAGCGCCACCAGCAGCGAGAAGCGCTACGAAGAAGCTGTCGCGGTTTACGTAGGTGTCCATGCCTATGTTCCCGCCACCCGCTTCGCTGAGGGCGCGTATGTAGTTATAGTGCTCTTCGCTGTGCACTGCACATACCTCGCTCTGCGTCGCCCTGCGGGGCTCCACTATCCTCAGCGCCTCCAGCTTATCCTTCAGGTAGCCCATCACCGCCTTTAACCTGGAGGCATTCTCAGGATGTCCGGCGCTATCGTGGCGAAGATATTCGTCGGAGTAGACTATCATGCTAACCCCTCACCAGAAAGCGCATGATGTAGTAAATAACGCGGAGGGTATCTTTTACCGGGTGGATATAGGACTTTTCCTCGCCGTATATCGTGGAAATCGGCACCTCTCCTATCCTGAAACCTTTGCGTGCCGCCTCAAGGATCATCACGTGCTCTATGGCGTAGCGTTCCGCTCTGAGCTCAAGCTGCGCCAGCTTATCTCCGCGAATGGCGCGGAAGCCGCTCTGGGGGTCAGTTATTCTCTGCCTCGCGAGGATGCTTATTATCCATGAGGTAACCTTGTTGGAAAGCCTGCGCTGCAGGGGCATGCTCTCATTACCAGAGAGGAACCTGCTCCCGATGCACAGGTCGCTCCCACGGCGGATGCATTCAATAAGCCCCGGAATCTCACTGGGAGAGTGCTGCAGGTCTCCGTCGAGGGTTACCACCACGTCATAGCCCTGCACCTCTTTAAAACCCTGGCGAAGCGCATTCGCTTTGCCCGTGTTTTTCCCCAGGGATATCACCTGCGCCCCTGCAGCCCTCGCTCTAGCCGCACTGGCATCGCTGGAGCCGTCATCCACCACAACTACCTTATCCACAAATTTCAGGGTGCGCTTCACCAGAAATTCGATGGTCTTCTCCTCGTTGTACACGGGGATTACCGCAGCCACTCGCATGGTGGTAAGATTACCACATGGTGATAAAAAGTTTAGCTAACGTTTTCGCCTCGTGTTAGCTTGCGATTTATATATACCCTTGCCCACCCTTTAGCCCTTGTCTCCTATACAAACAGCTCCTTAAGCTTCTCCCTTACCTTCTTCTCCATCTCCACTCTCCTTGAAGAATGGCACCCTTCGCAGCACCGCCTCCCTGAAAAGCTTCTCGAGCTCCTCGTCGCTGGCACCTCGCCGCATTGGCGTGAGGAAGTCCACCAGGTTATCGCTGCGCATCAAGCATGGCTTGAACTTGCCATCGGCGGTCACGCGCAGGCGGGTGCAGTGGGCACAGAATCGCGAGTTGTGCATCGGCTTGATAACCTCCACCCTTGCTCCATTGAGCTGGTACTGCCTGCGCCCGTGCATGAACCTGCGCTCGTGCACCTCTATGGCGCGCTTTGCAAGCTCTTCCTCAAAGGCATCCAAGTCGTAGAAGTAGCGCTGGAAGAACTCGCGGTCGCTCGCAACCAGCTCAATAAGCTGGAGAACAACATCATCGCGAGAGAACTCAGAAATCATCCTGCCTATCTCGTCGTCGTTAACCCCGCGCATCACCACCATATTTATCTTCACCGGCGTTAACCCAGCGTCTATCGCTGCCTCAACTCCAGCAACGACCCTGCTCAGGTCGCCTCCGCGGGTAATCCAGCTGAATACCTCGCTGCGGAGCGTGTCCAGGCTTATATTTACTCTGTCTAACCCAGCGCGCTTCAGCTCATGGGCATAATCAGCGAGGTAATAAGCGTTGGTTGTCATGGAGAGATCTTCTATGCCCTTTACCCTAGCTATTTCTTCCACGATTTCAACCACGTCGCTTCGCACAAGAGGTTCGCCCCCGGTGAGCTTGACCTTTCGCACGCCGAAGCGCGCCCCCAGCGAGACGACGCGCTTTATCTCCTGGGGGGTCATCTCATTATGTGAGGTTTCAGTTATACCCTCGTGGTGGCAGTAGCGGCAGCGGAAGTTGCACCTCTGGGTAATGCTTATGCGCATGCTGGTTATTGGCCTGCCGAAGGTATCGCGAAGCATCCTAAACCCGCACCTTTATCTCCACAATGTCGCCCTCTTCGGCGTTCGCCTTCTTTAAGGTTGACACTATGCCGAGAACAACGCTGCGCACAAGCTCCTGCACAAAGCTTCCCATGGGTACCTCTCTCCCAGAGATTTTAATCTCCGCCATTTTCCCGGCACTGAGTACAACGCAGTCCTCGAGGCTCTTCTCACCCTTGAGTATTCGCCTCGCCATTTGCAAGCAGCTCTCACTGCCGCACTCCCTGCAGTTGAGCCCAGGAAGCTTGGCAAGGATGTTCTTCAGCTTCAAATCCTCGCTCTCCAGCAGGCCTGCCAGCTTCTCCACCTGCGTTGTGGCATCTATCACGGGCACGCCCAGCTCTATGCCCTCGTCAGAGCCAGCGATAACGCCACTCACCGCAATCGTTGCCTCGTCCATCAGCTTGCGAGCGTCCTCCTCGCTGCGTGCAGCCACTATTTTGGGATAGCTCTCCTTCCTGAAGCCTTCGATGAGCACGAAGTCGAAGCTACCGAAGCTACGAAGCTTCTCGAGCACCTCGGCTACGCTAAGCTCCTCGTCGGTTTTAACTATAAACGCCGCCTCGTTTTGGCTGAGCCCGACCACCACGCCAGCGCCGGCGCGCGCATGCTTCCAGGTATCGCTACCCTCCTTATCTACGGTGAAGTTCGCCTTCGGGATGTGCTTTATTGTCGCCACGCGGTAACCGCGCTTTATCAACTCTGCCACCAGGTGCTCAATAACTGTCGTCTTGCCTGAGTCGCTCCTCGCAGAGACCACGCTTATAACATGCAAGCTACCCACCCCTTGCATGCTTTACCAGGTGCGTTAGCTCACTGAGAATAAGCTCAACCCCAAGCTTAACCGCATTCGGCGAGCCAGGCAGAGAGAACACCACCGTACCTGCGATAACCCCGCAGCTTGCACGGGTAAGCATTGCCGCGCTGCCAATCTCTTCGAAGCTGCGCTGTCTGAAAAGCTCCCCATAGCCGGGCAGGCTCTTTTCGTATAGACTCTCCAGGGCTTCGATGGTAACATCGCGAGGGCCTATACCAGTGCCGCCGGTGGTTATTATGGCCTCTGGCGAGTAGCGCTCTATGATGTAGTCCACCATCTCTGCGATTAAACCGGAGTGGTCAGGTATTATGGTGTAGAACACCACTTCGTGTCCTGCTTTCTTAAGCGCTTCCACTATTAGCTTTCCAGAAATGTCCTCTGTCTCTTCCAAACTCTCATCCTTTGTCCACAGGTACTCGAACTTGGAGTCTGAGATTGTGATAACCGCCACCCTCACCTGCGAAGGGGCTTCCTCCTTGTGTTTCTTTGTGGTCTCACTCATTCAGAGCCTCCTTTATTTTCTCCTCCACATGGATGTCGGTGATACGGGTAATGGGATACTGACCCCGCTCGTCCTTTTCAATCGCCTTGACCATATCCCAGATGGTGAGCAGCGCCACGCTTACCCCGGTGACTGCCTCCATCTCCACGCCGGTTTTTGCCACTGTGGTGACCTCGACTATGGCTTCTATCGCATTGGGGTGAAACTCAAACTCCACCCTGACGCCGGTTATGGGCAAAGGGTGACACATGGGTATGAGATCAGGGGTACGCTTCACCGCCAGCGTCGCAGCGATCTGCGCAGTTGTCAGCACATTACCCTTCTCCACCTTCCCAGCTTTAATCCTCTCTACCGTCTCCTCGCGAAGTACTATCCTACCCCTCGCCCTGGCAATACGCTTAACCTCGGGCTTAGCTGATATCTCCACCATCTTTACGCCCTTTTCATCGACGTGGGTCAGCGCTATGCTATCGCCTCCTTCCTGATGATAATGGAAAATACCTTTATTTAAATTTTGCCAGGGCTGCAAATGTATGCGTTAACCATAATTTACAATGTCCCATCAGAAAAGCTAATATTGCATGCGTGTGATTTTAAATTATGGAGTATGCTAAGCTGGTTTCTGTTTATGAAAATTTAGAGGCAACTACGAGCAAGCTTGAAAAAACCAAAATTGTGGCAGATTTTCTCAGAGAGGTGCCCGAGGAGCTTCTGGATATAATCCCAAGCCTGCTCATAGGCGAGGTTTTTCCTGAGTGGAGTGAGCTTGAGCTGGGAGTGGGACCCAGCCTGCTCTACGAAGCTGTTGCCTTCGTCAGCGGCACTTCTGCAGGGGAAGTTAAAAACGCCGTGGCCAAGGCTGGCGATGTTGGCGAAGCTGTGGAGCAGCTTTTAGCCAAGAAGGTACAGCTAACCCTCTTTGCAAGAAAGCTGCTGGTAAGAGAGGTTTACGATGCTTTTGAGAAAATAGCTTTAGCCAGCGGCAAGGGCTCGCAGGACAGGAAAATCCGCACCCTTGTCGACCTTCTTGCCAGTGCCTCTCCAAAGGAGGGGAAGTATATTGCACGGACGGTGCTTGGCGAACTCCGTGTGGGCGTTGCTGAGGGTCTGCTCAGAGATGCGATTGCGCAGGCGTTCAATGTGAGCGTCTCTGCTGTAGAGCGCGCGTACATGGTTGCCAACGACTTTGGTATAGTAGCAAAAGCGGCGAAGCGGGAAGGCGAGGAGGGACTGAGTAAGATAAAGATGGAGGTGGGCAGACCGATTAAGCCCATGCTTGCGCAGCTTGCGCCCAGCATAGAGAAGGTCTTTGAGGAACTGGGTAAGGCTGCACTGGAGATAAAGTACGACGGCGCCAGGGTGCAGATACACAAACGCGGAGACGAGGTCAAGATATTCTCCCGGCGTCTGGAGAATGTGACCAACGCACTGCCCGATATTGCCAAGCGCGCCGCCCGGGCAATAAAGGCGAACGAGGCTATAGTCGAGGGCGAGGCTGTAGCAGTAGACCCGAAAACGCGTCGCCCCCGCGCCTTTCAGGACATCCTCCGCCGCTTTCGCAGGAAGTATGATGTTGAGAAGATGATAGCCGAGATTCCCTTCGAGACCTACCTCTTCGACATCCTGTACCTGGAGGGTGAGGTTATGATAGACCTCGCCTTTGAGAAGCGCCGCGAGGCACTGCGCAGCATTATTCAGGAGGAGAAGGGCAAGTTTGAGCTAGCTGAGCAGCTGGTTACCGATAACGTTAAAGAAGCTCATGAGTTCTACTCCCGCGCTCTTGCTAAGGGTCACGAGGGCATGATGATTAAAAATTTAAAGGCACCCTACATCCCCGGCGCAAGAGTGGGCTACATGTACAAGATAAAGCCGGTGATGGAGACCCTCGACCTGGTGATTACTGGTGCACTCTGGGGCACAGGAAAGCGCGCGGGGTGGCTCAGCAGCTACATCCTCGCTGCCCGCGATGAGGACACAGGGGAGCTTCTTGCTGTGGGCAGAGTGGGCACTGGCGTGACAGAGGAGCAGCTGGAGGAGTTCACCTCTCGCCTAAAACCGCTGATTGAGTTCGAGGAGGCTGGCGAGGTAAGGCTCAAGCCAAGCGTGGTGGTGGAGGTAGCCTACCAGGAGATCCAGCGCTCTCCCAACTATGACAGTGGATTTGCGCTGCGTTTCCCCAGAGTGGTTAGAATCCGTGATGATAAGTCGCCTGCAGAGGCGGATACAGTGCAGCGCATCCGCGAGCTGTACGAGCAGCAGAGGGCGGTGAAATGATTCTCGCAGGCTGCGATGAGGCAGGGAAGGGGGACTATTTTGGCTATCTCGTGGTCGCGTGCGTTTGCGGCGATGTTGAAAAGCTCCAAAAGCTTAAGCTGCGCGACCCTAAAAGGATGAGCATCAAGCAAATATTCGCCCTTGAAAGAGAGGTGAAGGAGTTCCCTCACGTGATTATCAGGATCTCGCCAACGCGCTACAATAAGCTGCACCGTGCCACGGGTGGGAGGTACAACCTAAATGAGATTCTGGGCTGGATGCATGCTCAGGCGGTGAAGCAACTCGAGGAGAAGTGCTCTCCACGCAAGGTGGTGATAGACAGGTTCGCATCTCCAGACGTGGTGCTCTCTCACCTGGACGCGAGGATTGCGGAGAAGCTGATTTTTGAGGAGCGTGCAGAGAGCAACCCGCACGTGGCAGCGGCTGCTCTCTTGGCGAGGGCGGAGTTTATTCGCAAGCAGGAGATACTTTCCAGGAAAGCGGGGCTCACATTGCCCAGGGGAAGCACCCATGTTAAAGAGGCTGCTAGGGAGCTTATAAGAAGGCACGGCAGGCAAACCCTTGCGAACTTCGCAAAGCTCCACTTTCGCATCACCTCGGAGTTGTAGGTAAATGTATTTATATTTCGCTCGCCCATTTTCCTTTGATGAAGATTATAAGCAAGACCGCCATGGGCAACGACGTAGGCTCGGCGCTTGATAAGGCGGTTGAGAGCATAAATGAGGAATTAAAAAAGGTGGATGGGGTTATAACCAGTGCAGAGTATGAGATAAACCTCGGCGTCTCGGGAGCTAGTGTCAATATCACCCTTGCGATTAATGGGAGCGAGCCCAGGAAGAAGGAGGTTATTGGGGTTAATGTGAGGGGGTACTCGAGAGAACACTCTGTAACGAAGGCCGCACGTCTGATAAACTCCTTCCTTGAGAATAAACGCGGGGAGATAGTCAGCGTGTACACTAAGACCATAGATACGCCACTCCCTGGCAGGGTTTATACCACCATGATAGTGGCAATAAACGAGGAGGACCTAGAGGAGGTAAAAGACGCGGAGATTAGGAGGGAGCGCATAAAGCGAGCGCTTGAGCTTCTTAACAACGACCCGTCGGTTATAAACGTTGCCCGCGTGGCAGAGGTTTTCGGAGTCTCACGCACAATTATCTACCGCGACCTGGAAGCTCTGGGCTTCAGGCGCACCGGAGGCGAAGAGAGCCAGAAATGATTCTGATTATCACAGGCACGCCGGGCACTGGGAAGAGCACTGTGGCGAAGCTATTCAGCGAGAGGCATGGGTTTAAGCTGATTGAGGTTAACATGTTTGCCCCCGCAGCAGCGGCTGGCTACGATGCTGAGCGCGAGAGCGTGGAGGTGGATGTAGAGAAGCTCTTCGAGAAGATTAAGCCCCTTGCCTTGGGGGATGTTGTCATCGAGGGGCACCTGGCGCATTTGCTGCCCTTCAGCAACGCTACCGTCGTGGTTCTGCGCTGCTCGCCGGAGGTGCTGAGGGAGAGGCTGAAGAAGAAGGGATTTGCAGAGAGAAAGATACAGGAGAACCTTGAGGCTGAGGCTTTAGATGTGTGCCTGATAGAGAGCCTTGAAGTGCACCGCAATGTTTACGAGGTGGATACCTCCGAGCTAAAACATGGGGATGTAGTCGCCTGCATAGAACGCATACTCGCTGGCAAAGGAGAGGAGTTTAAGCCAGGAAAAATCGACTGGAGTGAGGAGTTTTTTGCTCCCTAGATGCGCCCGGTTGCGGGATTTCTCGGGTTTATGGTGAAGTTACCTATTCCATGTATCCGTAAATGTACCGGATATCGCATGAGTAATGGACTTTGCTGGTGAATTTCCCATGTTTCCGCGTCTACATATAAAGAAGTATGTAAAATTCATTTATTTTGATTCTTTCTTTTGTATCCAATGTAAATTCCATAGAGAAATGGAAAGACGAAAAACAGATATAAAACCGCCCATAATGACCCCATGAAGATGTCCCTTTCTCTCACTATATCCAGAACAATTGCCACTGTCACCGCCAGAAAGCCCACCACGGCATAAATCACAAGCCCCACGAACAGCTTGGCAAGCACAACGGCAAACACCCCTCTCATTATCTTAT
>Ga0209426_1001729_pt1 | contig 12162 bp, 5 predicted proteins | sample Deesub1362B_J571_FD_187697 | JGI IMG/M metagenome (GOLD analysis project Ga0209426, IMG submission 187697) | Deep oceanic, basalt-hosted subsurface ecosystem from Juan de Fuca Ridge flank, Pacific Ocean, CORK Borehole 1362B_J2.571 (SPAdes)... ...
GGCGCCGCACAGGCCGTATTGGGCCGCCACCTGGAGCCCGAGCTCGTACGCCCAGGCCCGGATTTCCGGGTCGGGCTCCCCCCCGCGCCAGAGATCCATCCCCAGGGCGGAGAAGAAGACGCAGTCGATCCCCTGACGGTGGGCGATTCCAAGGGCCAGCTCGGCCCGCTGGGCGGCGTCGGCCCGGTAGTCGTCCAGGGTCCGCAGGTCGATCTCGTCCCCGTAGCGTTTCCAGGGAAACACGGCGATCCCTAAGCAGTCGTAGCCGACGAACGCCCCCTCCCGGTCCAAGACCTGCCAGCGGCCAGTGCCGATGTACGGGTGTTCGGCGATCGCGATCCGGCCGGAATAGACCCGGCGCAGCCGAGGAAGGATCCCCTTGTACCACCCCGCTGCCCGGGCCGGCTCGAAGATCAGGCTCATCTCGAACCCGGGCGAGAAGAGCTCCACTGCGTGCTCCTCGGCGAAGGCGGCCCATTTGAGGACAGCCCCGGTCCAGGCTTCCTCGGACAGCGTGCAACGCCGCTCGGGCCAGAAGCAGGCCGACTCCACGTACGGGGTCAGGAACACCCTGAACCCTGCCGCATGGGCGGCGGCGATCGCCTGCCCCAGGTAGCGCTCCGCCTCGGCCTCGTCCCCAACCAGCTCGCCACCCTGGCTACAGCTATAGAACGCCCTGAGGAGGAGGAAGTTCGCCCCCGCCTCCCTCGCCTTGTCCAGGAGGCGGCGGTTGCTGGCCCGGTCGTATATCTCGGCGTAGATGCCAGGATGGTAGTAGCGGTCGATGGTGCGCCAGATGAGCCCGCGAAACTCCATCTCTGCCGGGCCGGCGGCCGACACGGGCCAGCACCATGTCAGCAGCCATACCCCCAGGACCGCGATCGTCCACACGTTGAAGCGCATACGCCCGTTCACCGGTTTTCCCCTAGCCCCTTAAAGTGGGAAGTGGGGCTTGCTCGATCCTACCGATGGTGTCCTTCTGCCACCAGGGGGCATTCGGGGCAAAGCGGATCGACCAGGACGGCCAAGGCGATCCCCTCGCGCCAAAGAAGTGAGGCCCCGGCGCAAGGCCGGGGCCTTTCTCCCAGCAACTCAGCTGTGGTGGGCCGATCAGAACTCCATGGGTGGGGTGGAGGGCTCCTTCTTCTCCTCCTTGATCTCGGCCACCAACGCCTCGGTGGTAAGCAACATCCCGGCGATGGAGACGGCGTTCTGCAGCGCGGAACGGGTGACCTTGGTGGGGTCGATGATCCCAGCCTCGAACATGTCCACGAACTTCTCCTGGACCACGTCGAAGCCGATGCCGGGCTTCTCCCCCTTGAGCCGCTCCACGATCACCGCCCCCTCGAAGCCGGCGTTCTCCGCCAGCTGCCGGGCCGGCTCCTCCAACGCCCGCTTGAGGATCTGGACGCCCACCTTCTCGTCGCCCTCCAGCTCCTTCTCCAGTTTCTCCAGGGCCTTGGCGGCGTTGAGCAGGGCCACCCCACCGCCGGGCAGGATCCCCTCCTCCACGGCAGCCTTGGTGGCCTCCAGGGCGTCCTCCATGCGGTGCTTCTTCTCCTCCAACTCGGTCTCGGTGGCGGCCCCCACCTTGATCACCGCCACGCCACCGGCCAGCTTCGCCTTCCGCTCCTCCAGCTTCTCCCGGTCGTAGTCGGAGTCGGTGGTCTTGATCTGTTCGTTGATCTGATCGATGCGGGCCTTGATGGCGTTGGGGTCACCCTTGCCACCGATGATGGTGGTGTCGTCGTGGGTCACCTTCACCTTCTCCGCCCGGCCCAGCATGTCCAGCGTGGTGCTCTTGATCTCCATGCCGGCGTCCTCGGCCACCACCACCCCGCCGGTGAGGATGGCGATGTCCTCCAGCATGGCCTTGCGGCGGTCACCGAAGCCGGGGGCCTTGACGGCGCAGGAGATCAGGGTTCCCTTCAGCTTGTTCAAAACCAGGGTGGACAGGGCCTCGCCGGTCACGTCCTTGGCGATCACCAGGAGGGGTTTTCCGGTCTGAGCCACCTTCTCCAGGAGCGGGATCAGCTCCATGGCGTTCTTCAGCTCCCGGTCGGTGATCAGGATGTAGGGGTTCTCCAGCACCACTTCCATCTTCTTGGGGTCGGTGACGAAGTAGGGGGACAGGTACTCCCGATCGAATCGCATCCCCTCCACTACTTCGTAGTAAGTCTCGATGGTGTCGGAGTCCTCCACGGTGATCACGCCATCCTCGCCCACCTCCTCCATGGCGTCGGCCACGATGCGGCCGATGTCGGGGTCGTTGGCGGAGATGGTGGCCACCTGGGCGGTCTCTTCTTTGGTGGTGAGCTTCTTGGCCATCTTCTTCAGCTCATCCACCACCACCCGGGAGCCCTTTTCGATGCCCCGCTTGAGGGCCATGGGGTTGGCGCCGGCGGCCACCATCTTGAACCCTTCCTTGACCAAAGCGTGGGCGAGGATGGTGGCGGTGGTGGTGCCGTCGCCGGCCACGTCGTTGGTCTTGGAGGCCACCTCCTTCACCAGCTGGGCCCCCATGTTCTCGAAGGAATCCTTGTACTCCTGCTCCTCGGCGATGGTGACGCCGTCGTTGACGATGTCCGGGGAGCCGAACTTCTTCTCGATGCCGACGTTGCGGCCGCGGGGGCCCAGGGTGACCCGGACCACGCTGGCCAACTTCTCCACACCCTCGAGGATTTTGCGCCGTGCCTCTTCCCCGAAAATGACCTCTTTGGCTGCCATGGTCACCTCCTCACTCCTCGATCACTGCCAAGATGTCGTTGGACTTCACCAGCAGGTATTTTTCTTCGCCCATGCGGATTTCGGTGCCGGCGTAAGCGGAGATGAGGACTTTGTCGCCCTCTTTGACGTCGAATTTATCGGCGGTGCCCAGGGCGACCACCTGGCCGCGGATGGCTTTTTCGTCTTTGACGGACTCTGGGAGGACGATGCCGCCTGGGGTGCGGCGCTCCTCCTGTTCGATTTTCTTTACCAGCACGCGATTACCGAGTGGTTTGACCTTCATGAGCCACCTCCTCCCTTGGAATTAGCACTCAAGGTTTAGGCTTGCTAAGCCAGCCGGATTTTACCCCACCCCGGCCCCGGGTCAAGCCGCCCCAGCGCCAAACAGAGAAGGCCGGGCCTGACAGCCCGGCCCTCCCCACCCTGAGCAAAAAACGATGGATCAGTCCACGATGAACCAGATCAACGCCACCCTCCCAGGGGAAAGCACCACCCACAGCCGGTACTCCCCCGGGGAAAGTTGGCCAGGGTTGAGCTCAACCGTAAACAGGTCCCCCAGCCACCAGCTTGGGACCCCACCGCTTACCTGACCCTCTCCCACCTTGGTGAGAGACATCCGGGGCCACCCCCGCACCCGTTGCTCGGGCTCCACCGGAAAGGTGAGCCTCACCACCCGTTCCAAGGGCACGGGCGCCAAGTAAGGGGGCAAGTCAGGCACGGCTTCACAATCCAGGACCCCTTCGTTCTCCCCCGCCGGGGTGGCCAGGAGCTCGCTGCCGTCGGCTGCCTGGCCGAAGGCCTTGAACCCCAAGTTAGTGTCCCAACCTTCGGGGCTATCGGGAGCCAGGGGGAACGCCCGCTCCATGGTCGCTGGGAGGGCTGCGTCCCCACCTGGCCAGCCATCACCCTCCAAGGTGTTCACTGTGTCCACAAGCTCCCCCGCGGGATTGAGGAGCTGGATCACCGCCCCTTCGTCGGGCAGCTCCAGATGAGCTGGATAGATGAGGTCGGCGGGACAATCTTTCACCACCTCATCTGTCCCCCGCTCCAGCAGGAAGTATCCGTGTTCCCGCCGGGCAAGCTCTTCCGAGGCCGTGAACTCAACCCAAACCATACCGGAGGTTTCTCGAGAGTGAATCAGGAAGTCTGTCCACCACGGGGCGGAGTCTCGATAGCAAGGTGAGACTTCGCACCTCTCGATCACCCCGGCCAGCTCCACCACCCGCCAATAGTCCTCGTCGGGACTTTGGGGGTGCTTGGGCTTCCAGCGGAGGGTCCAACCGGTGATATCAACTGGAGTCCGCCCCAGGTTCAAAAGCTCGATCCACTCGTGGTCAGGACCCGCCGGGGTGCCGGCCCACGCCACCTCGGTGATCACCACCTTGGCTTCGCACTCCAATTCTCCCAGGCCCCCCGCGATCACTGCGGTAGCCAAACTGTGAACCGCCGAAGCCTGTACTCCTTTCCCCCAGGGGTCCTGGCCCGAAGCGGTGGCCAAGTTTTCTATCCCCCCCCGCTCCACGTCGGCAGCGGTGACCACGTATCGGTACTCATAGACCCATTCCTCTCCGGGGTCAAGTACTCCATCGGCGTTCACATCCCCAGAGACCGGCCCAGGGATATGCCCCAGCTCATCGTCCACCATTTCCACCCCGAAGAAGGGCACGTTGCCGGTATTGAGCAACACGAACCGGTAAATCACCGTGTCCCCTTCTTGGGCGGAGGAGATATAGTTTCCGGCCTCATCGTAGGTGGCCTTGCTGAGGCTCAGCCCGCTGATGTAGCCCACTTGCACTACCCAGGTGTCTTCCACCACCAATTGCTGCTCGCCGAACCGCACCTCCGCCCGGGAGGTGTTCAAAAGCTCGGGCACGTGCTCCAGTGTGAGCGTGTAGGCAACGGTGTACACCCAGGTGGAGTAAGGGGCAAGCAGAGGGATCACCACGTCGATCCCCAGAAGCTCGTCCACCACCCGCACGTTGTGCAGCTCACTGGAAGTGGGGTTGGTGACGGCGATAGTGTAGTCAACGGTGTCCCCTGCTTGGGCATAAGCAGTGCTCCCCACCTTGTGGATCTGCAAGCCTACCAAAGCTGTGACCTCGTAATCGACGTTGTTCTCCTGGTCCGGGTCGGTGGTGGAGGTGGAGCAGCGGACCCAGTTTTCCAAAGGCTCGCCCCCTGCAGGGTCCACGGTGCCGGTGATCTTGATGGTCACTGAGTTTCCAGCGGAGATGGTGGCGAAAGTCCACACGTTGTCCGTCCCCGGATCCGGCGTCGGGGTAGCCGAACCGAAGATGAACCAAGGATCGTATGTCTCGGTCATCACCACGTTCTGGGCGTCCGAGGGACCGTGGTTGGTCACGGTGATGGTGTAGACGAGTTCCTCACCCGCCACCACCGGATCCGGGCTTGACTCTTTGATAATCTCAAGGTCTGCTCGAGTGTCCACCAGGTTGGTGCAGGCATCCTCGTTGTCCCCGGTGTCCGGGTCCGCGGTGGAGGAGGTCACCTCTGCGCTGTTGGCAAGCGAGAGCACCCAGGAGGCCACGTCCGCATAGATCTCGATGACCGCCGTGTCCCCGGCCGCCAACGTCCCCAAGGTGGCCGTGCCGGTCCACGCCCCCTGGTCCACCCCGTCCAGCGTCCAGCTGGCATCCGAAAGCCCCGCCGGAAGCGCATCACTCACCACCACGTCCAACGCATCTGAGGGGCCCAGGTTGGTCACCACGATGGTGTACACCAGCTGGTCGTCTACCCCGGCGGTCACCGGGTGACACTGCTTGGTGATCTCCAGATCCGCTTCCGTCTCCACCACGTTGGTGCAGGCATCCTCGTTGTCCCCGGTGTCCGGGTCCGTGGTGGACGAGGTCACCTCCGCACTGTTGGCAAGGGAGAGCACCCAGGAGGCCACATCCGCGTAGATCTCGATGACCGCCGTGTCCCCAGCCGCCAACGTCCCCACGTCCCCACTCCCAGTCCACGCCCCCTGGTCCACCCCATCCAGCGTCCAGCTGGCATCCGAAAGCCCCACCGGAAGCGCATCACTCACCACCACGTCCCGGGCATTGCTGGGCCCCTCGTTCTCCACCACGATGGTGTAGACGAGCTGGTCGTCTACCCCGGCAGTCACCTGGTGACATTGCTTGGTGATCTCCAGGTCGGCTTCGATGCGCAGGGAGTGGGAGTCAGAGCCCTCCACCGGGTCCCCATCTGCGTCCACACCGCTGGCGGTGGCAGTGTTCACAAGCGGGTTCGGTGCCCCCACCGGGATGGTGTAGTCAACCTGATAAATCCAGGTCTCACCTCCTTCCAGCACCCCGTCCCCATCGTCCCCGCTCACGTAGGTGGCCGGTCCCCCCAAGGAGTCGGTGACCGTGAGGTTGTAGATGGGTGAGCCGTCACCATTGACAAGATCGTGGCTCACAGAAATGGTGTAGGTGACCGTGTCCCCCTCGGAGGCATAGGCAGGTCCGGTTTTATCCACCAAGAGCGCAGGTTGGTCATCCACCGGCTGGACGGTGATGGTTACCACCGCGGTGTCACAGTCTGCAGTCCCACACTCCCCGGCATCGCACATCCGGTAGGTGAACTGGTCGGTTCCGTTCCAGTTGGGGGCTGGGGTGTAGGTGAAGGAACCGTCTTGGTTCAGGGTGAGGGTGCCGTGGTCGACATCGTCAACCACCGTGAGGGAGTCGAACCCCTCCCCGTGGAGGTCATCGTTCCCTCGCACCCCTGGAGCCCCAACCGTCAGGGTAGTGTCCTCATCCATGGTGTAAGAGTCATCTTGAGCCGCGGGGATGTCATTCACAGGCTGGACCACGATGGTCACCATCGCGGTGTCACAGTCCACCGCACCGCAGTCCCCGGCATCGCAGAGCCGATAGGTGAACTGGTCGGTGCCACACCAATCGGGATCCGGGATGTAGGTGAAGGAGCCGTCTTGATTGAGGGTGAGAGTCCCGTGGTTCACATCAAAGATCACGGAGAGGGAACCAAACCCATCGGGATAGTGGTCAGCACGCAAGAGTGGTAAAGGAGAGCAGGAAAGCGGCCCGAACAGTACCCCCGGAGGCCCTACATTCAGTGGGGTATCTTCATCCGTACAGTATCTATCATCCCAAGCAACTACGGAGTCGTTTTCGGCGTTCACTTCGATGGTCACTACGGCGGTGTCACAGTCCACCGTACCGCAGTCCCCGGCATCGCAGAGCCGGTAGGTGAACTGGTCAGTGCCACACCAATCGGGATCCGGGGTGTAGGTGAAGGAACCGTCTTGGTCCAGGCTGAGGGTGCCGTGGTCCACGTCGTCGGCCACCGTAAGGGAACCAAATCCCTCCCCGTGGAGGTCGTCGTTCCCCCGCACCCCGGGGGCCCCAACCGTCAGGGGAGTGTCCTCATCGGTCGTATAAAAGTCATTTCGAGCCGTGGGGGCATCGTTCACCGGCTGGACGGTGATGGTCACCACCGCGGTGTCGCAATCGTCCGTGCCGCAGTTTCCAGCGTCGCAGAGCCGGTAAGTGAACTGGTCGGTGCCACACCAATCGGGATCCGGCGTGTAGGTAAAGGAGCCGTTTTGGTTCAGGGTTAGGGTGCCGTGGTCCACATCGTCGGTCACCGTGAGGGAACCAAATCCCTCCCCGTGGAGGTCGTCGTTCCCCCGCACCCCGGGGGCAGCAATGGTCAATGTAGTTTCCTCACTTGTGGTGTAGGAATCGTTCCGAGCCGTGGGAATATCGTTCACCGGTTGGACGGTGATGGTCACCACCGCGGTGTCGCAATCGTCCGTGCCGCAGTTTCCAGCGTCGCAGAGCCGGTAAGTGAACTGGTCGGTTCCGCACCAGTCGGGATCCGGGATGTAGGTAAAGGAGCCGTTTTGGTTCAGGGTAAGGACGCCGTGGTCCACATCGTCAGTCACCGTAAGGGAACCAAATCCCTCCCCGTGGAGGTCGTCGTTCCCCCGCACCCCGGGGGCAGCAATGGTCAATGTAGTTTCCTCACTTGTGGTGTAGGAATCGTTCCGAGCCGTGGGAATATCGTTCACCGGCTGGACGGTGATGGTCACCACCGCGGTGTCGCAGTCAGGCGTGCCGCAGTTCCCGGCGTCACACCACCGATAGGTGAACTGGTCGGTACCGCACCAGTTGGAATCCGGGGTATAGGTGAAGGTACCATCTGAGTTCATGTTGAGAGAACCGTGGCCCACGTCGTCCAAAACCACGAAAGAGCCAAATCCCTCGAGGGTGAGACTATCGTTGCCCAGAACTCCCTCTAAGAATGATGATACCACTAGGGTGGTATCTTCGTTTGTGCTATAAAAGTCGTCTCTGGTCACCGGTGTATCGTTCACCGCGGTCACCGTGATGGTGACGGTAGCAGTGTCACAATCTCCATCACTGTCACAAAGTCGATAAGTGAACTGGTCGGTGCCACACCAATTGAGTTGCGGGCTATAGGTAAAAGAACCGTCGTCGTTCAGGGTAAGGACGCCGTGGTCCACATCGTCGGTCACCGTGAGGGAACCGACCCCATCCGGATAGGAGTCGTTCGCAAGCACCCCGGGAGCGTTGACGGTGAGGGTAGTGTCCTCGTCGATAGTGTAGGAATCATCAACAGCGTCCACCAGATAAGTATAAATGATTGTAAGCTTGTATATAAACCCGGTGGGGCTATTACCACCACATGCATCAGAAATGTCGTAGAAATTCCTCAACCTAAACCGTAGTAGGTTGTCACCAGGTTGAATGAAATTTGTTACATTGAATGTGCATACCATATACCAAAAGCAATCGTCAGGATTTGGGTTGACTTGATTTCCATTAACATAGGCAACTATGCAGTTGTCAGCACTCATTTCTATAACGGCGGAAACAATCTCGATATTATCGGTAGGGAGTGTAAAAGTCCGGGTGAACCACTCCTCATAAGCTCCATCGCAAGGCCCCCCACTCCCACCGGTACAAGGTTGGGAACACAACCCGGAGTTTTTCCAAATCCAGTTGGCGCCAGAGATTGTGGCCCAACTGGGGGCACACTTACCTGGGTGCACATAACAAGGGCTGCCGTTGAATAACGTGTTGGCGTCGCTGACAATAACCAGCGTCTGTTGAGTCCATCCCCCCACAGCGAGCAGTCCCAGTGACAACACAACCAGTGCCAATTTACCACTCATCGCCCACCTCCTTCATTCTTTTTCGCCGGCCAGAGCCCCGCACCCCAAGCGGATCAGAAACCGGACTCTTCCCGGCCTCGCCTGCCCGAGGGCCACCGCCGAAGTAGCCCTACAGCCACAGGCTTGAGGACGATTTGAAGCTTCCCTGGTCCGCTGGATGACGCCTGTCCGTTCGCTTGAGCGCCGGGCTCCCAAAGAAGGGGTGGGCTCCCGTCACAGGAAGGTCACCTGGGGAGGCAAGCTCGACCAGCTGCCTGGACGGGGCAGCTGTGATCGCCCTCAGCCGAGCCTCGGGGCAAGCTCCAGTCCGTTTTCCTGCCAAGCATCCTCGCTTTCGATCCTGGCGCTTCCCAGAGACAAGTTGTCTTAAATCGCCTAAGTATAGCACGCAGCAGGGAGGGGCGTCCATAAATTAGAAACTAATATGCGGAAAGCCTGGATCACAAGGGATCTCACAGCGAAGAGAAGTTTGTCTGTAATGTACATCACATATATTCGCGAGCCAGAAGAAGGGCCAAGTCAACGTAGCAGCCGTGCTTCCCCCGGGCCGGCGTGCCACTTGCTAAACGAGGTGATCAGCACCCAATCTGAATCGCTTGCCACCGCCGCCTTCTCCTCCACGGTGGCAGCACCTCCAAGCCGCCTCTTCAGGATAAGATCCTCCCAGAAGCTCGCCTTCGTCACCACACCTTGGCGAGGAGGAAGCCGAAGAGATGCTGAACAGAGGATATGGGGAGGCACTCGGGGCAGCGGGGCTGTTCGCCCTCAGCGTACCTCTGGCCAAACTCCTGCTGGGGGAGGTAGCCCCGCTACCCCTGGCCGGCCTTCTCTACCTGGGCGCCGGCTTGTCCACCGGCATCAGCCTCCTTTTCACCCCCCACCGAGGCCTCGAGGCTCGCTTGAAAAGGGCTGACCTGCCGTGGCTCTTGGGAGCAGCCCTGGCCGGGGGAGTACTGGGCCCCATTTCTCTCCTCTACGGCCTCCAAGGGACCCCCGCGGCCACTGCCTCCCTCCTCCTCACCTCCGAGAACGTCGCCACTGCCCTCATCGCCGCGCTCCTGTTCGGGGAGTTCGTGGGCCGGCGGGCCTGGGCCGCCATCGGCCTCATCACCGTCGGGGTAGGGTTCCTCAGCTTGACCCCGGGCGGACAGTGGGGGTTCTCACCCCAAGCCCTGCTGGTGCTCCTGGCCTGCCTGATGTGGGGCCTGGACAACAACCTCACCCGCCACATCTCCCTGCGAGATCCAAGAGCCATCGTGGTGGCCAAAGGCCTCCTGGCCGGCTCTTTCTCGCTCAGCCTGGGGGTGTGGTGGGGGGCAACCCTCCCTCCGCTCCGCTACGCCCTGTTGGGCCTGGCTTTGGGAGCGGTGAGCTACGGCCTCAGCATCCTCTTGTTCGTCAGGGCCCTGCGTTCGGTCGGGGCTGCCCGCACCGGGGCCCTGTTCGGCCTGGCACCCTTCCTGGCCGCCGCCTTGTCTCTGCTGCTGTTCAGGGAACCGCCCAGCTGGGGCTTCTTCGCCGCCCTACCCCCCCTCGCCGGCGGGGCCTACCTCCTGCTGGTAGAACGCCACGTCCACCTCCACGTGCACCAGCCACTGGCCCACGAGCATCGCCACCGCCACGACGACGGCCACCACCTGCACCCCCACCCCCCCGGGGTGGCCCCCCAAGGGCCCCACTCCCACTTCCACGTCCACCCCAGGTTGGTCCACTCCCACCCCCACTTCCCGGACATCCACCATCGCCACCGCCATCCCTAAAGGGCGGACAGGAGGCCGGAGAGGCCCTCTCTGAGCTGCGTAAGGTCGTGCAAAAAGAACGGAAATTCTCTCCCCGGAAGGTGAGCCCCAGGCGGCTCCTCCACCAGAAACGTCCCGGCTAGCCACCCCCAAGGGGGAGGCTCGATCCCCACCACCTCCCGGAACAAGAGGTCCACCCCGGGCTCATAGCCCGCTCCCCCTGCCCCGTGCAGGAAGAAATCACAGAGCACCAGCCGCACGAAGAAGGTGAGGGTGAGGGCGCGGGGGAAATGGGCCTCCCGCCAGCTACCAGCCGGGACCCGGCTGCCCCCGGCCAGCTGCCAGAACGGCAACTCCCCGGGGTGGAGGGGCGGCAGCCCGGCTAGCTCCGCCGCCCGGGCATAAGAGGGTAAGAAAACCCCCTCCCGGGCCGCAAGCCAGCCCAAGAAATTGCGGAAGGCCGCCGTTTGGACAAGCTCGCTCACCCAAAGCCTCCGCAACCCCTCCGTCTTCGCCCACCCCGCCTTGGCCGCCTCCCACCACTTTGGCCACCCCTCCCCGGGAGGTGGCAGCCGGCAGAAGAACTCGCCAGCCCGGCGCAGCGGGGCCGGGTTAATGAGGGTGGAAAGCCTGGCCGCCAGCAGCTCCCACAGCCGACGGAGCCGCCCCTCCCCGGGGGCGGGGAACCTGGCCAGGATCACCCGCCCAGGGTTGTCCCACAGCACCACCCGATGGTGGGTATACCGTCGGCGGCGGAGCGGCACCGGGAAGCCCACCTCCCGGGGGGCGTCCGAGTCCACCACCAGCCACAACCCCGACGCCTCCCCCGGCAGGTGCGCCAGAAGGAGTTCCCGCAGCAAGATCCCGGGATGAATTGGGAGAGGTTGGTGCCCGGCGGCGACGATCAGCTTGTCCTGAGGCAACCCAAGCTCTTCCCGCGCGGCGGCCCGCAGCTGGGCCAAGGGCCCGCTGCCCAAACTTCTGGCTGCCCGCCGGGCCAGCTCCAATACGCCCGCCGCCCCCCACCCCCAGGCCACCTCCCCCGGCCCGCCAGGGACCCGGGGGGTCACCTCGGCACCAGCTCCGCCGGGTCCCACACCGGCAGCTCCTCCGGAGTAAAGATCGGCTCCCCGTACTCCACCCCGATCTTGCCCCCGTAGAACTTGGCTGAGGTGATGAGCCAATCCCGCATGGCCTCCTCCCGCCAGCCGAACTGGGAGCGGTAGGCGAGCACGGCCTGCAATTTGAGCCGGAAGGTGGAGCTGATGTCCACGATGGCCTGGGGTTTGAACACGCGGCGCAGGTGGCTGCCGGCGTATTGGAGGAGGAGCGGTGGGTAGAAGGGTTCTCCTGGGAGGTCTGACTTGGTGAATTTGGCGTAAAAGCGGGCATTCTGGGCAATCAGGGCGGCGGCCAGATGGTCCGGGTGCTGATCCTGAGGCAGGGGGGAGAACACGAGCCGGGGGCGTAGCTGGCGCAACACCCGGGCCAGCTCGTTCCGGGCCTCCACCGTGTCCTGGAGGTACC
>Ga0209426_1001730_pt1 | contig 12153 bp, 13 predicted proteins | sample Deesub1362B_J571_FD_187697 | JGI IMG/M metagenome (GOLD analysis project Ga0209426, IMG submission 187697) | Deep oceanic, basalt-hosted subsurface ecosystem from Juan de Fuca Ridge flank, Pacific Ocean, CORK Borehole 1362B_J2.571 (SPAdes)... ...
AACTAAATGGCGCGCCTGACAGGATTCGAACCTGTGACCATCCGCTTAGAAGGCGGATGCTCTATCCAACTGAGCTACAGGCGCATAACGATGATAATACTATCAAGCGATACTTCGCCGATCTTAAAATAATGTTTTTCAACATCTTTTAAATGGTCGGAGCAGTAGGATTCGAACCTACGACCCCCTGGTCCCAAACCAGGTGCACTACCAGGCTGTGCTATGCTCCGATTTATCTCAGCTTTTATTGTATCGCACATCGTGCGGTACGGTGTGCATTCTAGGCTTGACGTCGCATCACGTCAACACCTAGTTTTAAAAAAAATGATTTTTCCTTATCAAATGTATATTTAACAAGCATTTTAACGCTTTAGAGAAGCACTAAAGTTCAACATTCGATCGAGCGGTAATTTTGCGCGTTCAGCCAATGCTGGATCGACGAGTATTTCTTGATCAGCATGTTGTAACACGTGCAAGATACCATCCAACTCATTCATTGCCATCCAAGGACAATGTGCACACGAACGACATGTTGCGCCCTCACCCGCCGTTGGCGCTTCGAATAATTCTTTATCTGGTGCTGCTTGCTGCATCTTATAGAAAATACCGCGATCAGTAGCTACGATCATTTGTTTATGCGGTAAAGTCTGCGCTGCTTTGATCAGTTGCGAAGTACTTCCCACTGCATCTGCAATATCTACTACAGATTCAGGCGATTCAGGATGAACTAAAACTGCTGCATCAGGATATAGCGCTTTCATTTGTGCAATACCACGTGCACGGAATTCTTCATGTACGATACACGCGCCATCCCATAACAACATATCAGCACCCGTTTTCTTTTGGATGTAACGTCCTAAATGCTGATCAGGTGCCCAAATAATTTTTTCACCCAAACTATCAAGATGCTCAATAATCTCGACTGCACAGCTTGAAGTCACTACCCAGTCAGCACGTGCTTTCACAGCTGCAGAAGTATTGGCGTACACCACGACAGTATGATCGGGATGTTGATCACAGAATGCTGTAAACTCATCTACTGGACAACCCAAGTCCAGAGAACAGGTTGCCTCAAGTGTAGGCATTAATACTGTCTTTTCAGGAGATAAAATTTTTGCTGTTTCTCCCATGAACTTTACCCCAGCAACTACGAGAGTTGATGCAGCATGATCACGACCAAAACGCGCCATTTCTAGAGAATCAGAAACACAACCACCTGTTAATTCTGCAAGCTCTTGAACATCAGGATCACAGTAGTAATGTGCAACAAGGACAGCATCACGCTTTTTAAGCTCAGCTGCAATTTGTGCGAACTTTTCTTGTTTCACTTCTGGGCTGAGGCTATGGTCCTTTGGCTCACCCAAACGATCTAAATGCGCCTGCACAATATTTTTGGCTTCGTTCGCAATTAAATTCGCATCATTCATAAAACGTCTTCTCTATCCTGCGTGCTTGCATCACAGCAAACATGTAACGTGGGTATCTAGGGTGATCATTTGGGATGAATCACTTCGTCCACATATGAGTGATATAAAAAAACCCCACTGTGGAGGCTTTATTATAACGCATATTTACGAACGATAATCGGCATTAATTTTGACGTAGTCATAAGAAAAATCACAGGTATAAACTGTGTCTTTCGCTTCACCTCGTCCTAAATCAATACGAATCGTGATTTCTTTCTCAGCCATCACAGCAGCGCCTGCTTCTTCGGTATAGTCAGGATTCGCACCACCATCCAAGCAAATCTGGACATCACCTAACCACACTTGAACCTTACTGCTATCTAAGTTTGGAACACCAGCTTTACCAATTGCCATCACAATACGCCCCCAGTTTGGATCAGAAGCGAACAAAGCTGTTTTAATGAGTGGTGACTCAGCAACACTATAAGCAACATCACAACATTCTTGCGTATTGGCTCCGCCTTCCACCTGTACCGTAATGAATTTAGTTGCACCTTCACCATCACGCACAATCAATTGTGCTAAACGATTCATAATACGCGCAAGTACATCCAGCACTTGTTGGTAACGAGGGTCATCTTGTGATTCAATTTCCGCACCACCAGCTAGACCTGTTGCTACAAAAATACATGAGTCATTGGTTGAAGTGTCGCCATCGATTGTAATGCGGTTGAACGAATGTTCGACAGTCGTTTGTAACAGTTGCTGAACAAGTACTTTTGATATTGGTGCATCTGTTGCAACAAAGCTCAACATGGTTGCCATGTTCGGGCGAATCATACCCGCACCTTTACTGATTCCAGTCATGGTGTATGTCACACCATCAAGCTCAAACTGTTCAGATGCACCTTTCGGAGTAGTATCTGTGGTCATAATGCCAGAAGCAGCTTCAGCCCAACGATCCGCATTTAAATCATTTAATGCAGGCTGAATACCTTGAACTAAACGCTCAATCGGAAGTTGCTCACCGATTACACCTGTTGAAAAAGGTAGAATCTGATTCGCTTGGACACCTGCTAATTCCGCTAATTTGGCACACGTCGTTTCTGCATTTTTATAACCTACAGTTCCTGTTGCCGCATTTGCATTACCAGTGTTAATAATCAAATAACGTGGTGTATTTTCTGCCAAGTGTTTTTTACTAAGCAAAACCGGCGCAGCAGCAAATGCACTTTGAGTAAATACACCTGCAACATTTGAACCTTCAGCAAATTCAAAAATGACTAGATCTCGTCGATTTGGATAACGTACATACGCCTCAGTTGAGCCAATTTTTACACCCTGCACCACATGCATAAGTGGCATTGTTACGTCACCAACAGCCATTTTTAAACTTCCATTCAATTTAATAAGAAAAAGATCGGGAAAATAATCACCATAAAACTATACCTCCACCATTAGATACTCGGTAAAGTCATTCACAGCCTGCGTGGTATCTGCAATATATTGTTTCTGCGACAGAATAAAGAGAATGCAAGAGTCCAACAGGTTCTGTGAATGACAATGGTTTTGCCTACTTTTGCCAAAACAAAAGTAGGTCGAACCGAAGGTTTATCCGACAATTGATATACTTGAGACAAGACACCGCCATGCTAGTAATTATTTATCAATTATTTAGATAGGGTCTTACAGCTTACATCCGTAGCTTATTCCAAAAAGCAATGAAAATCGAGTATTAACAATACAGATTATGGAATTTGACTTTGCTCTAAACTGAGTAAAATCTGCTTCTTATCCAACCCACCAGCAAAACCAACCAATGCCCCACCTGATCCAATCACTCGATGACACGGCGCAATAATCGAAATCGGATTCTTACCATTCGCAGCACCCACTGCACGTACAGCTTTTTCATTACCAATCTGGAGTGCAATCTCTTTATAACTACGTGTTTCCCCATAAGGAATCGTCAATAAAGCCTTCCAAACCTGCTGCTGAAAATCAGTGCCTTGAAAATCAAGAGGTAAATCAAATTGTTGGCGCTGCCCTACGAAGTATTCTTCTAATTGTTTTTTAACTCGCTGTAACATCGGATGTTGATGATCTTCTAAGGGCTTTGCTAAACGAACTCTTTTATGATCTTCATTATCCCACATGACTGCAACTAAAGCCTGATCATGTGCAACCAATTTTAATGCACCCACAGGAGAATCCATATACATATAAACCAATTGCATTAAAAATTCCCCATAGGCTTTGTTCTATTCAGCTTACTCAATCCGATAAGATGCTGAATTTTCTTAATTTGAAGACAATTTCATTAAAATCAGACCAGATACGATCAACACTGCTGCAATCATTCGCATTGCGGTCATCGGCTCATTCAAAATGAGAATACCTACCACGAAAGAGCCAATCGCTCCAATCCCTGTCCACACCGTATATGCTGTACCTAAAGGAAGTGAACGCATTGAAACCGACAATAAAACAACACTTAAAATCATGAAAACAATAGTCACGATGCTTGGCGTTAGCTTTGTAAAACCTTCAGACATTTTCATAGAATATGCCCAAATAATTTCAAAAATACCCGCCAAGATTAAAATCGCCCAAGCCATTTTTAACAGTCTACTTTATCAATAGTCAGGTCGTCCCAACGTGATTCTTTGCAAGGAGGTCGTCCTCCTTAGTTGAACAGTTTACTGTAAAATGCGCAATTGTGTGAATTGTTGTGTATCTAGATAATTTAAACATTTGAAATAATTAAAATTTCTTAACACAACTATTACTGCCAAACGATACTTTCAACTTTCATGAGTTCACAAGCACCATTCCCTGTATCTTCTCGAGATAGAGAGCTTTTCCATCGCCAGCCATCTGAAGCCTGAATCTCAATCAATGAACCTTTTAAATAGACCAAATCATCTTTTTTTATCTTCTTCATTTGCGATGCCACAGACGGATTTGCTGGGACTAAATGCATGTTGGCACTATGTGTTGTAATCTCTCTTAATGAAATAGGCGGCTCATTTTTAACTTTCAAATAATACCAACGATTACTTTGAGAAATATCAATGTGCTCATACACTTGCGGTTTCGCCATCTCTCCCCAACCGACTGCAATGTCGATCGGTGAAAATTCAGCTTCTCTTCCCCAATGATAATCTTCTTTGGATAAGACACGGAAAGAACCTTCATACTTTTCTAATTCGATGATTTGAACATTCTGTTGTGTCTTGAGTTGATCTAAATCAGGAACAGGTTTTAAAAAATTTGTCCAAATTAACCATGCAAATGCGACTGCTAATACCCAATACATCCATTTAGGCATCTCATTTATCCCTTTTGTTTCGTATCGCATTCATCCATTGATTTAAATGCTGAAATAGAGTCTTCAAAAAAATCTGGAATTGGTAAAAATAATTATGCTTAGATGAATCTATAGATTCCTCTTGTATCGAACCCTTATGTCGATCAATCATGATCTGAATCGGTTCATAATGCGACATGGTTTGTTGCAATTCCACCCCTAAATTCAAACACTCAAGTTTATAAGTGAGCTGAGATAAATCATCTCGATGGTACAACGTGAGGTGCTTACAATCTAAATCGATATGATGCTCGATTAATACTTCCGAGAAAGGAATTAATGCTTTTCTGATTCGTTGTACATCCTGATCATCTTTCATCAGAGGAATATAATAATAGCTCACCTGCATAGAACTATTATTGCTCCGCTGTGAATCTGAAAAAGACGATTGATTACTAATCTTTTCGAGGGAATCTGTTATTGCTGTTATTTGATTGTTTTGTTGTTCTAAAGCCATTTATACACCATCAATGACTCAAAAAAGATACTGCTAGTATAAACCAACAGTATCTCAGTAAAGTGACTTTTTAGACAAAGTATCAGAACTTTAGCGTTAATCCCGTAGCATATAACCAACCCTTTTCACTTTCAGAAGCAGATTGCCATGGTGTTTGCTCTGCACCTTTATGATAAGCATATGCTACATCTACAAAAGGCATAAGTTTTTTATTGATCTCATAACGCACTTGTACGCCCGTTTGTAGTTTAGATAACCCTGATTTCTTTGCATATTTCGATTTATCACTCAATACCACATCTGCATTCAAATAGGGTTGAGCAATTAACTTTTGTGTAAATAGCAAGTCTCGGCTGGTTTCTAAACTCAACTGCCAACGCTGATCTTGTCCAGCAAAAACATAAGCTTCTGTTTCAAAGAAATATGGTGCTAAACCATGCAAACCGAATACAGCACTCCATTGATCTTGATCTAGCTGATGTTCTGGTTGATATTGATAACGTACACCCGCCTGTATATCCCAAAAATCTGCAATATTTCGGCTATATAAAGTCATTGCTTCAGTTTCAGCTTTTTCTGATTCAGCCTTCTCAACATGGGCTTTGATGAAGATTTTATTTTCATCTGTACCCACCCATGTTTTTAACTCGGTGCTTACACTACCCTTACCATCCTCATCTACCGCCCAAGCATTTTCTAAACTGGTTGATTGGTATATTTGCCCGCCATGCTCGTTATGATGGCTATGCTCTGCATCTTGAACATCGCTTGAATATGCAAGTTTGGACTGTTCATGTTTGTGATGATCTGCCTTTGACGTTTCCATCACAACCGTCTGTTGCTGTGAAGCTTGATTCATCTGCAACATTTGATTATGAGCTTCATGGGCATGGGCAAATCCTCCCAAAGAGGATGCAATACCACTCACCACGATCAACTGTGTATATCGTTTCATCTTCGAAGACTGCTTAATGATGTGCATGGCTTTCTCCTATCGATGGTTGAACTGATGTAGATGTGGGTTGAGTGGCTGTTTTTGCCTCATTGACATTCGCAACAATCAACTTACTCATCATTCCTGCACTCATGTGATAGAGCAAATGACAGTGAATGGCCCACTCTCCTAATTCATCAGCTGTCAGTAATGCAGTTACGGTTTTACCGGGTGGTACGATCACGGTATGCTTATTTGGCATATCGGCTGCGCTTTGTCCATTTTCTAGCTGCATAAACATGCCATGTAAATGCATAGGATGTGCCATCATACTTTCATTGACAAACTTCAAGCGAATTCGCTCACCGTACTGTACTTTCAATGGTTCAAAATCTTTATCACTGAATTTTTTACCATCAATTGTCCAAATATATCGTTCCATCGTCCCACCTAAACGAATCACGAGTTCTCTTTCTGCAGCACGCGATCCGGCTGAGGAGTTAATGCTCTTAGATCAGTATATTGCAATGCTTTATGGCCGACAGGTGTTGATGCATTTGCCCAACCTTGAACAGCTTGTGGTTTATGTTGGTTTGTTACGGACATAGAGGATTGTTGCTTATCCGAATGATGATGCATCTGGCTCATATTCATATCGGCATGAGATTTATGGTTCATATCGCCCATATCCATTTCACCATGCGCATTATGATTCATTGCCATCTTACTCATCTGAGTATGTTGGCTATGATCCATTTTAGACTTATCCATTTCAGCATGCTGGCTATGATCCATTTTGCTCGTTTCATCTTGCGCATGCGCTCCATGTCCCATATCGTCCATGGTCAATAATGCACGTGGACGCGCTGCCGGCATCGTCACGGTCTGTTGTGCTGGCTTCATCTCATTCTGCAATGACGCGATTGCAAAACCAGAACGATCAATTGACTCTGCTTGGATTTGATAATGCGTTTGAGTTGGTTCAACAATTACATCATAAGTTTCTGCTGCACCAATTCTAAATTCATCGACTGGAACAGGTTGGACAGGCTGACCATCAGCACTGACAACCATCATTTTTAAATTAGGAATTCGCACATCAAAAAAAGACATCGCCGAAGCATTGATAAACCGTAAGCGAACTTTTTCTTCTGCTTTGAAAGCACCTGTCCAATTTTGTTGTGGTGTTTTCCCATTCACTAAAAAGGTATAACCAGTGACATCTGATAAATCAGTTTTCAGCATGCGCATCTGATTCCACATCGAACGATCTTGCCATGTGGCTTTCAAACCTTGATCTTTCAGTTGTGACCAAACATCAGCGACTGTTTCACGTTGATTTTGATAGTACTCCGCTGATTTTTTTAGATTTGCCATGATCTTGTCACTTTTCGTTTCATGGAAATCGGAAAGCATCACAACATAATCACGTTCAGCATTCTCATGTTTGGCTACAGGCTGTTTTCCTTTGGGATAAATGACCAAAGGACCATATAAACCATCCTGTTCCTGACCTTTACTATGTGCGTGATACCAATAAGTTCCGTTTTGTCGTACTTTAAAACGATACTCAAAACTACCATTAGGCTTAATACCTTTAAAGCCATTGAAGCCCGGAACACCATCCATAAGCCCTGGTAAAAGTAAACCATGCCAATGCAGAGAGGTATCTTGATCTTTAAGTTGATTATGGACATGAATAACCGCTTCATCCCCTTCTTCAAACTCCAGCAAAGGCGCAATAAATTTGCCATTCACTGTAATTCTTTGAACAGGTTTTCCTGTGACATTCACCATCTCTTGATTGATATTAAGATGATACTCTTTGATTGCAGCCATGCTATAGGGCGCGAATAAGAGACCGAAACTCGCAATAACGCCAGCATATAATTTTGAAGACATGAAATAATCCTAATCTATTGATTCATCAAATTTCCCTAACTATAAGAAGTTAAGAAAAGACTGAGTGGCTGATAGGTTAGGCTTTGGGAGGACGAAGAATTTCTTGCCAATATCCAGCTAAGTGTCGAGCTTGATATGCTGTTATTAGATGAATAGGTCGTTCAAAAACAGATAAAGCAGATAGTTCAGGTATATTTTGATCGAGTGTAAAGCTCACCGTTTGACAATGTGATGGATGATTACAATCTTCACAATGTTGCTGATTTGGCACTTGTTGGTCATGACATTTAGTCATACTCGTCATGTCTTGATGTGCCATTTGCATTTGATGATGTTGTTCACTTTTCATTTGCATCTTGTGACACGGCATTTCCTGAGTAGTTACAGTGGATTGCTCAGTATGAATTGCATGTACTGCTGCAACGGCGACATTACTCCCCCCGATGAAAAATATCATCAGGAACACAAACCACATATGTTTGTATCTTTTGAGATGTAGCACTGAATATTCCTATCCACAGATCAGAATCTTTATTTATATAAAGCATAAGTTGTTTCATAGTTATGCACAATCATGTTTATGTTCAAATTATGCAATATTCAACAACTTTAAACAGAGTGATGCTGTTTTATTCAACAATATCTGCAAAAATCATTCATGAGTAAAAATAGAGCAAAATAAATAATTTAGCGCACAAAAAAAGGACAAAAACTTGTCCTTTTTCGTTCAAACTGCTGTGAATATAAACAACTGAAATCATTTTGTTTATTTTAACAACATCTTATCCACTCGCTTATCAACATGGTTATCCACGTAGTTATAAACAAAGTTATCCACAGCCCAGTGTATATAATAGGTTAAATAGACTAAATTTGTTTTGCACCAACATTAGCCAACTCTGCACGCATTTGGTCGATCACTGTTTTGTAATCTGGCTGACCAAAAATTGCTGAACCAGCAACAAACATATCCGCCCCAGCTTCTGCAATTTCTCGAATATTTGCAGGTCCTACACCACCATCCACTTCTAAACGAATATCACGGCCACTTGCATCAATAATTTGGCGTGCTTGGCGAAGTTTTTCTAATGTCATCGGAATAAATTTCTGCCCACCAAAACCAGGGTTTACACTCATTAATAAAATTTGATCCACTTTATCTAAAACATAATCAAGATAATGTAATGGTGTCGCAGGGTTAAAAACTAATCCTGCTTTTGCACCACCTGATTTAATCAACTGCAAAGAGCGATCAATATGATCTGTCGCTTCTGGGTGGAAAGTAATGATATCGGCACCCGCTTCTAAGAAGTCACCAATCATACGATCCACAGGAGAAACCATGAGGTGTACATCAATTGGTGCTTTGATACCGTAATTTTTTAATGCTTTACAAATACCTGCACCGAAGGTCAGATTCGGAACATAGTGATTATCCATCACATCAAAATGTACAACGTCTGCGCCTGCAGCTAGAACTTTTTCTACATCTTCACCTAAACGAGCAAAATCAGCAGATAAAATTGAAGGAGCAATGAGATAAGGCTTGGACATGGATAACCTGACAATGACGAAAGAATGATTCCGTGATTATAACAAATTCATACTGTTTAGGGCTGTTAGAAAGTGATTATTCGAGCATTGCAAACATGCAACACCACGTTGCAGAGTTACTATTTTTTTATCATTTGTTATTTGCTAAGGTAATTTTCGATACAAAAAATGAAGTCGTATGATGAAGAGTACTACACAAATTGAAACAGTCGAAGGTAAACGAATCGCTAAACGTTTGATCAATCACTGGAAACATAAATTTGAAGTTGAAGAAACTGAAATCTATTCAAAAATTTTGATGCCTACTGCAACGGTGACACTCACAGCACAACAGCAACACTTAGAGGTCATCATTGAAAATCAACAAGATGATGTCGAGCGACTAGAGCAAGTTGTAATAGATCATTTGAATCGAATGGCTCAGCAGGAATTCGCTGTCAATTGGACTCATCAAGAATAAGAAGCTCATAATGAGCTTCTTTCAAAGATTAAGCATTCTTTTCTAATTGAATAGCATGAAATTGCAAATGATCATCGATAAAGCTTTGAATAAAATAGTAACCATGATCATAGCCTTCATGCAAACGTAAAGTAATATGCTGGCCAGACTCTAAACAAGCTTGTTTAAATTTTTCAGGATTTAACTGCGCAAAAAATTGGTCTTCTAAACCTTGATCAATCAGAATTTCTTCAAATTGAGCCCCCTTCTGCTGCACTAATGCAGTTGCATCGTGTTCTGCCCAACGTTGTTGATCCTGTCCTAAATATTGACTAAATGCCTTTTCACCCCAAGGGCAAATACTTGGTGCGCAAATCGGTGCAAATGCCGAGACCGATCTAAAAAGTTCTGGGTACTTAAATGCTAATGTTAGGGCACCATGACCACCCATTGAGTGTCCAAAAACCCCAACCTGATTTTCAATGATTGGAAATTCTTGCAAAACATGAGCATAGAGTTCATCAACAATGTATGACTCCATTTGATAATGCTCAGCCCAAGGTTGTTGAATCGCATTAATATAAAAACCAGCACCCTGCCCAATATCCCAATGATCGCCTTGAGCAACATGCTCTCCACGTGGAGATGTATCAGGAGTAATCAAAATAAGACTTAATCTTGCTGCCATGCGTTGTGCATGTGCTTTTATTGCAAATGTTTCTTCAGTACACGTAAGCCCTGCAAGATAAAAAAGCGCAGAACAAGGTTTGCCCTCTAAAGCAGCTGGTGGGAGATAAACACCAACGCGACTTGAGCCTTTGAGATGTTGTGATTCAAGTTGATAAATCCTTTGTTCACCTTCAAAACAACGATTTTTTTGCAGTAGCTGCATGTTGATCATCCTGTGTTTTTGTAATGTCTGTTGTTGTAATATTTTGAGTAGGGAATAAATATGGTTCTAATTGCGGCAGCATGAGTTCCATATTACGACCAATTGACCATTGTGGTTCAGATGGCTCAAAACCTTGTGCAGTTTCCCACTGTGTCACCGTTTGTTTGGCTTGTTCAAAGGCTTTTTTCATTGAAGACTGTTCACGCATCGCCAAATCAAAAAAAGCTCGACCAAAATAAGTATAATCTGCTTCATTATTACAGCCAAAAGAGGTCTTATCCGCTGCTGATGCAGTAATAATCAATGTTTCTGGAGACTGTAATGCTGGAATAAAACTTCCAGAATAGCATGCAGAAATTACAATCACTCGCCAACGAATACCTGACTTATCCAGAGTTTCACGTAACCATTTTGGATCGACCTGACCTAATTCAAGTGGTGCATTTTCTAGTTCAAAATGATTTTTTTCACCATGTGATGTCATATAAAGAAATAAAACATCACTATCACGATTCATCTGTTGACCGATACGGCGCAAAGCAAGCTCAATACTTGTCTTTGAAGCTATGGGTACGTCTAAGCGCGTCGCAGGGTTATTGACCAGCATGATAGAACGGTCGACAGTTCCAAAGCGTGTATCAAACTGCTCTTTTATACGCTCAACTTCAGATTTGAAAACATCAACATAACTATCACCTGCAACACCTAAAAAGTACCAGTGACTTTGGGCAATGTCGCCATATTGGATGTTATCTAATGCTTGTTGCAATAAATTGCTCTGAGCATAAAAGGCTTCCTCTGAAAAGCTTGGCGGAGTTTCTTCGACTTTCCAAATCGGTTGATCTTTCACCGATAATTGCCAAACCACCATCGTTGCAATCGTTGCGATAAAAACGAGAGCTCGCTCCCACCAAGGCCAATTCAGCGCACGTGAGAACACCCAAATTACGGCTAAACTTTGCCAAACAAATAAAGCCACAAAGAATGGTGGTAAAAAACCATTATAGATACTATCAGGAATGAAGTTTAGATAACCATTTGATCCTAAATACTGAATCAAGCACTGTAAGAGCAAAATATTGGTATCAAGAACCAACCAGAGTAAAGCAGGCACTAACATCAAACGTGCTTGGTTCATCCGCTGAGATAGAAAAATCCCGACAATCAAAGCAATGAATGGCCAAAGCGCATAGCCAATG
>Ga0209426_1001733_pt1 | contig 12121 bp, 7 predicted proteins | sample Deesub1362B_J571_FD_187697 | JGI IMG/M metagenome (GOLD analysis project Ga0209426, IMG submission 187697) | Deep oceanic, basalt-hosted subsurface ecosystem from Juan de Fuca Ridge flank, Pacific Ocean, CORK Borehole 1362B_J2.571 (SPAdes)... ...
TCTATTAAAGAAATTATTTATTTTTTTAATAATCTCTTTTCTTAGGTTGTAAATTTCTGACCTCATAAGTGAATCGGTTGAATAAAGATAAAGTATACCATCTCTGCAATAAACTGCCTTTACCCTCCTTGCTATACCCTCCCCTACAATATCCTTCCATGCCTTGCATACCCTGTATTCATAAATTTTTCTCTCAAGTCCTTTCTTTTTGAGAAGACTGTAAATAATTTCTCCTATATTTTCCATTTTAAAGTTTTATTATATTTGCTGGATTTAAATTTATATCTCTCAGAGATGTTATAATAATCTGACCATCCCATTTTTTCAAGAAATCTTTTACAAGTGTATAATCAAGGATTGAAAAAGGATCATCAAATAGAATAAGAGGATATCTATTTCTTTTTTTCATCATCTCAGCAAAAGCAATATAAAAATAAAATAGAAATAATCTTTTTTCTCCCTCTGAACACTGCGTCTTAAGGTCATATCCATCTTTTTCAAATTGAATTTTGTCTCTTGAAATACCGAATAAAGTCTTACCCCTTTCTCTTTCTTTTTCGGGTTCTGCATCCAACTGAGAAGGTAAATAATGAATTTTAATATTCATGTATCTTTTCATGATTTCCTCAATTTCTTTAATGTATATTATACGCTTTCTCTGTAGAATTTTTCCATTATCCTGAAGGATTTTCTTAAAAGGGTCAGTTTTATTATATGTATTTTTAAGAAATCTATTCCTTTGTTTAAGAATTCTATTGTAGGAAAGTAAAATTTTAAAATATTCTATATCTATTACCGAAAAAATATAATTTATTTCCCTTAAAAGTTCGGATTTATGCCAGAATACATGGTCTTTTTTTGAATAAAAGAAAATTGCAGGGAATCTTTGGAAAATATATGTATAGGAAGGAACTTTTTTATCAAATAAAAATAATTCTTTTTCATTTAGAAAAATTTTGAGTTTTAAATCAAATCTTCGGTTCTTGGATGTTCCCATAGAATGGACTATGGAAAAATTTTCTCCTTTTTTTATTATTTCTTCATTTCTCGCGCTTTTGATATTTCTTGGATAAAAAAGCATGGAAATTGCTTCAAGAATGGTAGTTTTCCCTGAAGCATTTGGACCTGTAATAATATTTAATCCATTTTTGAAATTGAATTTTGAATTTTTAAATTTTCTGAAATTTTGAAGATTTAAAAAGTTTATTTCCATGCATTTAATTAATTATATATGGGATAATATGAATATTTCAATAGATTGAATTTTTAAAATTAAAAGTTTATATATAAGAATGTTGATTTTATCTTTTGAGACCTCGTGTGATGAAACTTCTGTGGCTATTCTGGAGAATAAAAAGGTAAAGTCTCATATCCTCTCCTCTCATATTTCAGGAATTGAATTCGGGGGAATAATGCCTGAATTTTCCTCAAGAACCCATATGGAAATAATTGTTCCTTCACTTAAATTAGCACTTGAGACAGCGGATGTTGATTTAAAGGATATAAATCTTATTTCTGCTACTCAGGGACCCGGTCTTGTCGGTTCCCTGCTTGTGGGATATGTTTTTGGAAAGTCAATCGCAGAATCTCTTTCTGTTCCTTTTCTGGGTATTGACCATTTGGAGGCTCATCTTTTTTCTGTTTTTAAGAAAGAGGAACCGGAATTTCCTCTCTTATCTCTACTTGTATCAGGAGGACACACCGAGATTTTTTTAATTGAAAACTATGGTGAAATAAGATACCTTGGAGGCACACTTGATGATGCAGGAGGAGAGTGTCTTGATAAAGCAGCAAGACTTCTCGGGTTCAGATATCCTGGAGCCGCCAAGATGGCACAGCTTGCTGAAAAAGGAAGTAGAAATTTCATCAAATTTCCTCTACCTCAAACCCCACCTTTTACATTCAGTTTCAGTGGACTAAAGACCGCTCTTTTAAGATATATTGAAAAATTAAACAAGAGCGAAATTGAAGAATTAAAACCCCATATAGCAGCTTCTTTTCAGGAAGCTGTTTTTCAGCATATTTTAATGAAAATAAAAGAGGCGATTTCAATTTTGAATATCAAAAATCTTAAAATTTCAGTTGTAGGGGGAGTTGCTGCAAATGATAGATTAAGGGAACTCTTCTATGAAAACTTTGAGAATGTAATTTTTCCTGAGAAAGAGTTATGTGGAGATAATGCTGTTATGGTGGGTATTAGAAGTTATTATATTTATAAATTTAAAAGAAATGGTTTTATTGAAACAGAAGATGTTTACACAAGATACCCCTTTCAAATAAAAAGGAGGATTTAAAAATGATTGAAATAAAAATGGGAGAAGTTTTTGATGAAATTAAGGATAGAGATGTTGATGTTTTAATAATAGGTGCTGGACCTGCGGGTTTGACTGCTGGAATGTATGCTGGAAGAGCTGGCTTAAAGACCGTCATTCTTGAAAAAGAAACAATAGGAGGTCAGCTTTCTCTTACTGACTGGATAGAAGATTATCCTGGTTTTCCGGATGGAATTAAAGCAGGCGAACTTATAAATCTCATGAAAAAACATGCTGAAAATTTCGGAGCAAAAATTGTGAGAGAAGAGGCAAAAAAGATTGAAGTCCTTGATGGTGGTCTAAAAAAAGTTATAACCGGTTCGGGCGAATGGAAAGCAAAAGCTGTTATTGTTGCTACAGGTGCCCATCATAGAAAACTTGGTGTAAAAGGGGAATTAGAACTTATGGGGAGGGGTGTGTCAAATTGTGCTGTCTGTGATGGACCATTTTTTAAAGAAAAAGATATTGTGGTTGTAGGCGGAGGTGATTCTGCGGTTACAGAGGCAATTTATTTAACAAGATTTGCGAAGAAAGTATATATAGTCCATAGAAGAGACCAGTTCAGAGCGCAGAAAATTTACGTAGAGAGAGCTAAGAATAATCCTAAGATTGAATTCATTCTTGATACTGTTGTAACTGAAATTAAGGGAGAACATAAAGTTGAAGGTGTGGTTTTAAAAAATGTGAAAACAGGAGAAATAAAAGAGCTCTCCTGCTCTGCTGTTTTTGTTTTTGTCGGTCTTATTCCTAATTCAGATATTCTTAAAGGAATCGCAAAACTTGATGATAGAAATGCTGTTATTACTAATGAAAAAATGGAAACAGAAGTTCCTGGTATCTATGCTGTTGGTGATGTAAGGTCAACAGCATTAAGGCAGGCTGTAACAGCCGCTTCTGATGGAGCAATTGCTGCCATGGTGGCTGAGAGCTATATAGCTGAAAATTTTTAAATTGAATTTAATTTTAAATTTATCTTAAAATAAACAATGATTGACCTTGGATATTCTTCCCTTTTTACTGGTTTTTTATCCTTTCTTCTTTCTTCAGTTCTGTTTTTTATTGGTATAAGAAGAAAGGATATAAAGTTTTTTGAATCAGGTAAAAGAGCTGTGACAGTTGGCTCTCTTTTTGTTATTATTTCCTCCCTCTCTTTAATTTATTTACTTATTACACAGAATTTCAGAGTTGAATATGTGGCAAGTTATACTTCTCGGTCCCTTCCTTTTCTTTATAAAATTGCTGCTTTCTGGGCCGGAATGGAAGGTTCAATGCTTTTCTGGGTTCTGATTTTGTGTGTTTATTTTTTAATTTATATATTCAATACCAGAAATGAAAATATTCACCGAATTATATCTTATTTTGTGATTTCTCTTGTTACTCTGTTTTTCCTCTTTGTAACATTTTTTCTCACAAATCCCTTTAAAGTTCTCCCATTTACACCTCCTGATGGAAAAGGATTAAATCCTTTATTACAGAATTACTGGATGTTAATTCATCCTGTGACTTTGTATCTAGGTTATGTGGGTTTTACAATCCCCTTTGGATATGCTGTAGCTATATTTATAAAAGGTGAAAGAAAGGGATGGACAGAGGAGATAAGAAAATGGACCCTGATTTCTTGGCTTTTTCTTTCAATAGGAATTGTGTTCGGAGGGAGATGGGCTTATGTAGAACTTGGATGGGGTGGTTACTGGGCATGGGACCCTGTTGAGAATGCCTCCTTTTTACCCTGGCTCACTGCAACTGCATTCGTGCATACCCTATTGATTCAAGAAACAAAAAAAACTCTTAAGATGTGGAATCTTGCTCTTATAGTTATAACATTTATTCTTGTTGTTACAGGGACTTATATAACAAGAAGTGGTGCTCTCTCTTCAGTACATGCTTTTGCAGAAAGTAGACTTGGACCTTATTTTGGCTCACTTGTTTTGTTAACCTTTATTTTCCTTATTTTTTCATTGATTAAATTCAGAAAGAACTTAAAAGAAAAGGGCGAAAAATTCAGTTTATTTGGACTTGAAGGACTAATTCTTTTTCTTCTGTTTTCTCTTATTGCAATAACAGTTGCGACCTTAATCGGAACCTTTTATCCTATTATAACCGGTGTTATAACAGGACAGAAGATAACTGTGGGACCTGAATTTTTTGTGAAGGCCACAGGACCTTTTTTTATTATAGTTCTTATATTAATGGGAATTTATCCTTTTACCTATAGAAATACATCAAAAATAGCGTTAATTCTGTCAGTTCTGGCTTTTGTTATAACATCTCTTGTGGTTTTTATAATGATATCAAAGCATCCTGGTGCTTTTTTAAGTTATGGAGCCGCTGCTTTTGCCTTTATTTCAAACATTTATCTCTATATAAGACATCTTAAGAAATATAAAGAAACAGGAAGTAAGAATTTACTCTTAAAGAAAACAGGTTCTTTTTTAATTCATTTCGGAATAATTTTAACTGCAATCGGTATTGTGTCATCATATGGGTTTAAAGTAGAAAAAGAATTTACATTAAAAAGAGGAGATGTTGTTAGTTTTGAGGGATATGAAATTGAGTATAAGGGTTTAACCCAGGATTTTGCGCAGAATTATGATGCAGTTATGGGAGAGTTTATTATTAAAAAAGGGGGTAAAATAGTAGGAAAACTACTACCTTCTCTTCGTTTTTATCATAATTGGGAACAACCTTCTGCTGAAATGGACGTTTTTCCTTTATGGCATGGTGATATCTATGGAGTAATTCAGGGCTGGGAAAAGGATGGAACAGTTTATATTCAACTCTTTTACAACCCTTTAATTCAGCTTGTATGGTTCGGAACTATTCTTCTTTTTATAGGCGGCTTAATAGTTGTAATAACTAAACAGAGGAATTAAAATGAAAATATTTTATATCTTATTTTTTATAATTATAACCCTGTATTTTGTTTTTGAACCTTTTTTAAAAAAAGATTGACAAATTAATTTAAAAACTTTAAAATTTTATAATAATGTCTTATGAAGTTTGTATAAGATGCGGTTATGAAATAGATAAAAAAGGGAATTTTTGTCAAAATTGTGGTTTTTATATAAGAAGAGATTTTTCAGAAAAGGAACTTTTTGTCTTTAGAATGGATATAATTGGCTTTACAGGTATAACCCAGAAAGTGGAAATTTTTGATTTAAAAACAAATCTCTCTCTTCTATTCTCCAATCTAAGAAACATATCAGAAAAAAATGGAGGGTATGTAAATCAATATATAGGAGATGAAATTGAAATAATATGGGGACTTGTTAAAAGTTTTGATTATAAAGAATTTTTAAATTTCATAAAAGATATTGATGAATTTTTTAAATCAGAGGCATTGAAAATAAAATTTAAAATGAGGATGTTTGGTGGATATGGAAAAACAACAATATATCCTATACGCACAGGAATCAAAGCGTATCTTATTCTTGCCTCGGATTTTGTGAATGAATTAAATGAACTTAAAACTCTTACGAAGGAAGAAGAAATTATTCTGCTTGGTGATGTAGAAAAAATTTTCCCTTTAAATTTACTTGAAAAGAGGATAGAAAATGGATTTACATTATTTCTATTAAAAAAAGGAGAATTATATGGAACAACTTGAGAAGCTCGTAATAGACCTCCTGAAACAACTTGGAATCGGTTTTAATGTCTCCAAGATGTATCCTCCAGGACATCCCACATATGATAGAATAGCTGAGCAGGTTATTGATATACTTTTGAAATTTCCTCAAAAATATAGAACCCTTTCTCTTTACTTTTTTGAGAATCTTGTTCTGTTTGAAGATAAAAGAATTGATACGAGCAAAGTTCCTGCGGTGCAGGCTCTTGCCAAGCACTTTTTCAGGATAAATATTGAGAGTATTTCAATTGACAGAGATGTTTCAAAAGAGGATATAAAAGGACTGTTTGAAGTTCTTTCAAATCCTCCAAAGAAATTTAAGGATGTTGAAGACCCTACTGAGTTTTTATTACAGAAAGGTATAGAAAGAATAAGGTTTAATGAAGTGAAGTTCTCACTGAGTTCTGCAGGTGGAGAAAAGGAGATAAAATTTGACCTTGATTCAATTCTCAGAGAGATTGAGAAAGCCGATGATCCCATGGAAGTGGTTCAACATATCCCTGGTGAAAACCTTGTTGAGAAAACGAAAAATCTTGTTAAAAATGCAGATACACTCAATCCATTGCAGTTGTCAAGGGTTTTTGCAGGTCTTCTCAGAGAAGGAGGGGAAAAAACTTTCTATGAATTTTTAAATGATGAAGAATTAAAACAGAAAATAAGAGAAATAATGGAAACAATGGATGAAAGTGATTTTATGATTTTGCTTTCTGAAATCCCCCGTGAAAGAAGGGAAGAAATTCTTGCTTTTGTCCCTGAAGATAAGAGAAATGAACTTTTAAAAAAAATTCCTTCTTTTCTCCTGGAAGGAACAGGTGGTAGAGGTTTGATCTCTGGAACAGGTACAGGAGGAGGCGGTGGTGTTCCAACAGGTGTGGAGAGTACTGAAAGTGCAGGAGGGGTTGCTGGAGGTACTGGTACAGGAGATCAGAGACAACCAGGGCAACAGGTTGTAACCCCTGGTGCTGGAATTAGTGGTGGAGAAGGTGTAGGGACCGGAGCAGGCACTGGTTCAGGAGAGATAGCCGGGGCTGCCTCTGAGATTGAAGAAAGAATTGATAAGATCATAAAGAAATTTGATGAACTGAGAGACGAAGAAAAAGAAAAAGAAATAAGGGATATATTTTTAAATCTTGTGGGTATAGATATCAGAGAGGATTTTGATTCTAAAAAAATAAAAGATGTTGTTGCAGCACTTAAAATTGTTTCATATTATCTTCTTGAAAAATATGGGGAAGAAGGTTTCTCAGGTCTTTCTCTTGTTGTATCTCAGATATTGAAAATCTTGTCACCTAAATTAAAACAGAGGTTTATAGAAGAATCTGAGAAATTTAAAGAAATAGCAGCCTCAATAAGGAATGTTCTGGAAGAGATGTCTGATGAAGAACTTGTATCTCTATTTGGAGGACTTGAAGAAGGAGAAACTGCTGTGCCTGATACAATTAAAGATATTCTGGCAAAAAGGAAATTTCATGGTAAATCTGAAATAGGAGTTCAGGATAAGGAACTTGAGATACTTGAAAGGGTTACAAGGGAAAAACATCTTGTCATAACAGGAGAGAAAAAACTCAAGTTCATGGAAAAAGAGCTGGAAGAAGGTATAGGAGCTTCAGAAATAGAAAATGTGTTGAGACCTCTTGTGGAAAAAATTGAAAAGGGAGATGAAAATGAAAGAAGTTCAGCAGTTAATGCAATTTCAGCTCTTGCAATTTCATTTATAAAAGCTGATAAGTTTGGACCCCTTGAAAATATTCTTGAACTTATGAAATCAAAAATATCTGATGAGGAACATCCTGCTGTTATATTTTCATATATTGAGGGACTTGAGAAAATTATTGCTGAAGCGAAGGCAAAGGGACATGAGCTTATTGTTGAGGAAATTCAGAGAACATTCAGAGATTTACTTGATTCAGAAACAAAGAAAAAGATGGCTATAAGAGCATTAGGCAAAGTAGGAACTGAATTTGCATTAAGAATGTTATTAACAGCATTATGGGATGAAGATACGGAAGAAGATGTTAAGGAAGCACTATTGACTTCGGGAAGAGAAGGCTTTAATGCACTTAAGGAGATTTTTCCTGAAGTGGAAAACATGGGTATAAGAAGGAGAATTGCGAAAATTCTCGCAGCCTTTCCTTCTGAATACAGAAGAGAATTTTATGACGGACTTTTTGAAAAAAACTGGAAAACACAAAGAGATATTGCTTTTATTCTTGGTGAAAGTAAAGACCCTGAAGGTGTTCCCCTTTTAATAAAACTTTTAAAAACAGCTCAGGATATTGTGCGTCTGGAAGCAGCAAGATCACTTGCAAAAATAGGGGACCCTTCAGCTGAAGAGGCTTTAATTGAGGTATACGCCGAATATCCAAGCAAAGATGTTAAAAATGAATGTATCAGGACTCTTATAAAAATAGGCACAGAGAAAAGTATTAATGCTATAATGCAATTTATTGATGAGAAGCTCAATAACAATGAATTCACAGACCTTTTCCTGCCTGCTCTTAATTTTGTTTTGAAATTTTCACCTGAAAAAGCATATCCTGTTATAGAAAAAATACTTTTTGAGAAGACATTTCTCAAAAAACCCAAATATCCTTCGCAGCTGAGAGCTGAAATTGTAAGAATAATTTCGAGATACAAAACTGATAAAATCAGAAAATATATACATGAGCTGCTCAATGACTCTGATTCATCAGTAAAACTGGCAGCATCCATTGGGATAAAGAGGCTGGAAAAGTGATAGAGACTGAAAAAAGAATTCAGTGTCGAAGATGTAAAGCCTATGTTAAGGAGACTAATAATTTTTGTACTTATTGCGGACTTAGATTAAGAGAAACTAAATTATTCGGTAAAGAAGACCCTATTTTCAGAGCATCCCTGAGAAAAAAATATGTAATCTCTTTCTTTTTGAGTTTTAAATGGAAAGTTAAATTAACACCGACAATTTTTTCAAAGTTTAATTTCTTTGTAAAAGAATTCGACAAATTATGCAATGAATATGATGGTTTTCTTGAAAAATTTAACCATTTTGAAGGTGCACTTGTTATTTTCGGACATAGTGAGTTTGAAAGGGATTTAATTTATAAAGTACTTGACTTTTCCTTTAAAGTTGAGGAATTACTTAAAAGAGTTTTTAAAGATACCTGTGAATACGGCATAGGAATATGTTCGGGATGGTCTTTCTTTGGAGAAGTTGAAACAGGGAACCCTATGTCTGTTACAGCTCTTGGTGATTGTGTAAATACCTCTGCCCGCCTTTCCACACTTTTTGAGGGGAGGAAGTATGTGTGTGCAGATATATTTGAATCGGCAAGCAGATTTTATGAATTTGAGCACATTGGCAAAATTAAGTTAAAGGGAAGATTTGAAAAAATGGATGTTTATGTTCTAATTTCAGAAAAAAAAGAGATAGATGAGGAACGCTTTGTTGTTCCTTATGTTGCAAGAGAAGATGTTGAAGAGAGGATTAATAACATAATTAAAGACTGGACAGAAGGTGAAACAGAAAGAATCTTTATAACAGGTGAAGCAGGTATTGGAAAAACATTCCTTGGAGAAAACATTATAAACAGATTGAAGAATAATAGTTTTGTTATTACCTTAAAAGGAAGTGAAATATATATACATGAACCTTTGCATCCTTTTAAGGAATTTGCGGAAAATTCTCTGAATAAAAAGGAATACAGATTTATAAAAAAATATCTTGAAGCCTTTTTGCAAGTAATGAGTTCACTCAATCCTGGGGTGGATGATAGACCATCCAAGGAAAGGTTAAAATATCTGCTTTTTGATCTTTTAAGAATAATATCCAAAAAGAAAAATGGTCTTGTAATCTTTTTTGACGATATAGATAGAAGTGATGATTTTACTATTGAGTTTATAAATTTTATTAAATCTAAAATTGAAAAAACGCTTTTTATATTTACAGGAAGAGTTTCACCGGAAAATTTTGATACCAAAGATGTGTTCAGAATTAATTTAAGACCTTTTGAATTTGAGGAAACAAAGGAACTTATAGAAAAGTTTTTTGGCAGGGTTGAAGGTGAAATTGTGTATGAAGTTCATAACAAAACAGGGGGAATCCCACTTTTTATTTCTCAGTACATTAAGAGTTTAAGAATTAAAAAAACAGATATAAGAGAAAAACCTGAGTTGCCTTTGTCATTTATAAGCTTTGTCCTCTCCCCCATTCAGAATCTTACTTCTGAGGAAAGAGACATTCTTGAAATCCTGAGTGCAATAACCGAGCTTGACCTGGAGTCGCCCCTTTCAAAGTATTACTCAGTTAAAATTGAAGGTAACTTGTCATCCCTTATATTAAATGACATTGTAAGGATTGAAAATAATAAGGTAATTTTTGTTAATCCTCTTGTGAGAGAAGTTATTTATGAATCACTGCCTGATAGAATAAAAGAAAGAATTCATAATGAGGTTGTTGATGCTGTAGCAGGAACTTCTTGGGCAGAGAACAATCCTTATTTTGTATTTATCAATGCGTTAAGAGCAAAAAGATATGAACTTGCTTGGGAATATGGATTAATGAGTTTGAAAAAACTTCTTAGGGAGGGGACAGGTTTTATACCTAATTTCATTTTTGAAAAAATAGACGAAGAGGTCCTAAAAAACTATAAAGTTAAACCACTTCAAATGGGGGATTATTTTTATTTAAAAGGTATTTATTCTTTTCTATCAAAAGATTTTGAAAGATCAATTCATAATTTCCATAAAGCACTGCTTCTTGCGGACGAAGAGAATGAAAAATGGAACGAAATAAATCTGTATCTTGCAAAGTCATATATCGAGAGGGGTAATGTTGAGTCAGCAAAGAAATTTTTAAGAGATATAAAAATTAAAGATGAAATAATTTCGGCAAGAGTAAATACTGCATGGGCAGAGCTTTATAAAAAAGAAGGGGCATTCTTTGAGGCTCTTATATTTATGAGAAGAGCAAATAATGATTTGAGAAAAAGAGGTATCACTTTGTCGGTTTTCAAACTGCGCCTTTCAGACCTTCTCTTCTGGACAGGTAACCTTGAAGATGCATTGAACTCAGCTCTTGAAGCTGAAAGAGGCTCTTTTATGGAAATGAACTTTGAAAATTTGATAGAAGCTGAAAAAGTTAAAGCTTTTATAGGATTTATTTTTTCAAATGAAAATGTTTTTTCTTCAGCTGTTAAAACAGGACTCTCCTTTTCACAGAAGTTTGAAAATCTTCCTTATATATTCTATTTTAAAAATTTCAAAAATATTTATAAAGGAGAATATATCTTAAATTCTGATTTCAATTTTAACTTTCTCAGAGACCCTTATATATTCTTTTCTCTGATATTAAATGATAACGAAGAATTTTTAAAGAAAGTTATAAATTCAGATATTGCTGATAACCCCAATTTTCCTTTTTTTCAAAAAATTTATATAAGGTCAATAACTGAGATTCAGAAAAGTAAGAAATTGAGTGAAGATATAAAAAACCTTCTTGAAAAGATTTTCAAATATCCTGTCCCTGTCGTTCATCTTTTCATAATAACTCAAATAATGCGATACTGTAAGAAAATAGAAAGATATGATATAGTAAAATTTTTATTAAGAAATTATGTGTATATTTTTGAGGATTTGAAATCAAGGATTAAAAAATCCGAATTTCAAAGAGGATTTGAATTAAATTCCTATTTCAATCCTGAAAAAATTCTTGCCGGAGTTTAATAAAATCTAATTTTTATTTTTTATTTTTTCTCACCCAGAATCTTAAATTCAACCCTTCTGTTCATCTGATGTTCTGCTTCAGTCTTTGCATGTCTTATAACAGGTCTGTCCTCTCCGTATCCAACAGCAAGAAGTCTTGAAGGATCAATACCATGTCTTTCAATGAGATACATTCTAACAGCATCAGCTCTTGCCTGACTTAATCTTTTGTTATAACTTCTTGAGCCTCTTTCATCAGTATGTCCTCCAATCTCAACAATAACTGTTGGATTATCCTTCAACATCATTGCAATTGAATCAAGAATTGGGTAGGATTCAGGCCTTATTGTTGCCTTATTAAAATCAAAATAGATATTTCTGAAGGTAAATACCATCTTTTCTTTAAGCATAGGAAAATCTTTTATTATTTTTTCTCCACCTCTGACCTGGACATAAGCTGCTTGAGGTATATATTTTTCAACCTTTACCTTGAAGAGATAAATCC
>Ga0209426_1001735_pt1 | contig 12082 bp, 10 predicted proteins | sample Deesub1362B_J571_FD_187697 | JGI IMG/M metagenome (GOLD analysis project Ga0209426, IMG submission 187697) | Deep oceanic, basalt-hosted subsurface ecosystem from Juan de Fuca Ridge flank, Pacific Ocean, CORK Borehole 1362B_J2.571 (SPAdes)... ...
GGAAGGCGTCCACGGTGGCCACCCACGCCAGCAGCGTCACGATCCCCTCCAGGTGCTGTCTTCTCGCTCGCTCCAGCTCCTCGCCAGAGTAGAAGACCCGCCACTCGGGGTGGGTGAGGAGCTCCATGGACATGGAGGCCACCTCGGCGAATTCCGAGGGGGCGCGCCGGAGGAAGATCAGCGGCTCCTCCCTGGAGAGGAGGGTGTGGAAGGCGTGGCCCGCCTCGTGGAGCAGGGTGCGGAGGTCCCGCTGGCGGCCGGCGGCGTTCATGAAGATGAAGGGCAGCCTGCGTTCGGTCAGGGTGGCCTGGTACCCGCCGGGGGCTTTCCCCTTGCGCGATTCCAGGTCCAGGAGGCCGTGGCGGGGGAGCACCGCAAACAGCTCGCCCAGCTCCGGGTCCAGCCTGCGGAAGATCTCCTCCACCCCCGCCACCAGCTCCTCGGCCCGGGAGAATGGTCGCAGCGGAGGTTTCCCCCCGGGGTCCACCTCCAGGTCCCAGGGGCGTAGCCTCCCCACCCCAAGTTCCCGCCTCCTCCGCCCTTGGAGCTTCACCAAAAGCGGCACCACATGGCGCTCCACCGCGGCGTGGAACTCCCGGCACTCCTCCGGGCCGTAGTCGAACCGCTCGCGCTTGCGGAAGGCGTAGTCCCGGTAGCAGGGATACCCGGCGTGGGCGGCGATTCTCTTCCGCAACGCGAACAGATCGTCGAAGATCTCCTCCAGTTCGTCTTTCTCGCGGAGCCGGCGCTCTGCAACCTTCTCCCACACATCGCGGCGGACGCGGCGATCCGGGTCCTCCAGGTAGCGGGCGGCCCGCTGCAGGGTGAGTTCCTCGCCGCGAAACTCCACCGTCATCGCCCCGGTGACCCGCTGGTAGCGCTGGGAGAGCTTCGCCTCCTCCACTTCCAGGGGGACGTTCTCCTCCCGGAAGAGTTCTACGGCGTTCTTGAACGAGCGCAGGAGGACGAAATAGCGCTCCCGGGGGAGGGCAGCGGCCCCCGGGCTTTTTACGAACCTCTCCCGGAGGCGCTGCAGGGAGGTTTTGAGGTGGGGCTCGACCTCGGTCACGAACCGCAAGTACTGACCTTGGGCCTCTTTGTCGGCGGTGTCGCAGGTCATGCGGATGTAGCGGATGCTCCGTTCCTCGAAGGCAGCGGCCAGGAGTTCAGATAGCTCGAGGAGCCAGCGTTCCGCCTGGGCGGCGTCAGCGAGGGGTTTCCTTTCCAGCTCTGAGAAGTAGGGCTCGATGTCCTCCCAGCTCTCCAGGGAAAGCCCTTCGGGGAGGAATTTCCTTCCGTAATCCTGGGGGAGCAGTTTGAGGTCAAGTGGCATTTGATCCCTCCTGTGGTTTTTGTCCCGCAATCTTACCCTGGCGCCCGGTTTTAGGACCGTATCCCGGGGGTTGACGAGGTGCAGGGGCCGGGCTAAGATTGTGATGGGCACTGGGAGATCGGCTAATGGTAGGCCGGCAGGCTCTGGACCTGCTAGTGGGGGTTCGAATCCCTCTCTCCCAGCCAAGCGCCGGGGTCGAGGCCCCAGAGCTGGGGCCCGGTTTATTTTTGGTTTCCCCCTCCGTGGCAACATTCCCATTGAAGGTTCCCACGGCGGGAGGGTTTGCCCCCGGCTTGATCAACGACTAAGAGGTGAATTGCAAGTTGAAGAACGAAAAAACAGCTGACATGCCCTCCGGTGGTTCCCCCAGCCCAGGGCCCCACATCGCCCAGGTGCGAAACATCGGGCTCGCCGCCCACATCGACGCCGGCAAGACCACCGTCACCGAGCGCATACTCTACTTCACCGGCAAGACCCACCGGATCGGCGAGGTGCACGAGGGGAAGGCCACCATGGACTGGATGCCCCAGGAGCGGGAGCGGGGGATCACCATCACCTCCGCCGCCACCACCGCCTATTGGAAGGGGCATCGGATCAACATCATCGACACGCCAGGGCACGTGGACTTCACCGCTGAGGTGGAACGGTCCCTGAGGGTGGTGGACGGGAATGTGGCCCTGTTCTGTGCCGTGGGCGGGGTGCAAACCCAAACCGAGAAGGTGTGGCGCCAGGCGGAGCGGTACCGGGTGCCCAGGATCGCGTTCGTGAACAAGATGGACCGGGTGGGGGCGGATTTCTGGGGGGTGGTGGAGGAGATCAAGAGAGAACTCTCCGCCAACCCGGTGCCCATCGTGATCCCCATCGGGGCCGAGGATTCCTTCCAGGGCCTCGTGGACCTCTTGGATATGAACGCGCTGTATTACCGGGAGGGGCCCCAGGGGATGGAGGTGGAGATCCGGGGGATCCCGGCTGAGCTTGCCGACGAAGCTGCCCGCGCCCGGGAGCTCCTCATCGAGCGGGCCGCCGAGGTAGACGACGGCCTGCTGGAGAAGTTCCTGGCCGGGGAGGAGCCCAGCCGGGAGGAGCTGGTGGCGGCCATCCGGGCCGCGACCATTGCTGGGAAGCTGGTCCCCCTCCTGTGTGGGGCCGCCTTCCGCAACAAGGGCATCCGCAGGCTTCTGGACGCAATTGTGGACTTCCTCCCCTCTCCGGCCGACCTGCCCCCGGTGAGGGGCGAGTGGGAGGGGGAGGAGCTGGTGCGCCGGCCCAGCCCCGAGGAGCCCCTGGTTGCCCTGGCGTTCAAGGTCCAGGCTGACCGGCACATGGGCAAGCTCACCTACCTGCGGGTGTACTCTGGGGTGCTGCGGACCGGCCAGCAGGTCTACAACGCCTCCCGGGGGGTGCGGCAGAGGATCGGGCGGTTGTTTGAGGTACATGCGGACCGACGCCAGCCGGTGGAGGAGCTGCGGGCCGGGGACGTGGGGGCGGCGGTGGGGCTTTCAGAGACTTACACCGGCGACACCCTGTGTCCGGAGGGGGCCCCCATCGTCCTCGAGCCCATCGAGTTCCCGGCCCCGGTGATCGACCTGGCCATCGCCCCCGCCACCAGGACAGACCAGGACAAGCTGTCTCGGGCCCTGGCCGCCCTGGCCGCCGAGGACCCCACGTTCGTGGTCAAATCAGACGAAGAAACCGGCGAGGTGGTGATCTCCGGGATGGGGGAGCTGCACCTGGAGATCATCGTGGACCGGCTCCGGCGGGAGTTCGGGGTGGAGGTGCAGGTGGGCCGGCCCCAGGTGGCCTACCGGGAGACGGTCATCGGGGCAGTGGAGCACGAGCAGCGGCTCGTCAAACAGACCGGTGGCCGGGGGCAGTATGCCCACATCGTGTTCCGCCTGGAGCCGGCCGGGCCGGGGAAGGGCTTCGAGTTCACCAGCAAGGTGGTAGGGGGCCGCATCCCCAGGGAATACATCCCGGCGGTGAAAAAGGGGATGCTGGACGCCATGGCCGCGGGGCCGCTGGGGGGGTTCCCCATGGTGGACCTCAGGGTGACCTTGCTGGACGGCTCTTTCCACGAGGTGGACTCCTCCGAGCAGGCCTTCAGGACCTGTGCAGCCCACGGGCTCAGGGAGGCTGCCCGGCGCGCGGGGGTGGAGCTCTTGGAGCCGGTGATGTCCGTGGAGGTGACCGTGCCCGAGGAACAGGTGGGGGCGGTGGCCGGGGGGTTGGCTGCCAAACGGGGGAAGATCCTGGGCATGGAGGCGAGGGGGCGGGTTCAGCTGTTGCGGGCCCGGGTGCCCCTCTCGGAGATGTTCGGCTACTCCTCGGAGCTACGGAACATCACCAGTGGCCGGGGGGAGTTCAGCATGCATTTTGAGCGCTACGAGGCGGTGCCCTATGCGGTGGCCGAGGAGATCGTGGCCGCCCGCCGCCAGGCCTCGACGACGTGAACTTAGAGCCCTCTGGCCTTTTTCCAGAAGAGCTCGGCCTCGGTGAGGTCACCTCCCCCAGGTGGGGCATCGCCCGAGGTTAAGGGTTCGTTACACATTTTTCACCGGGCTCTTGGGAGGGAGATGTCCCTGGTGTGCCTTGAGCCGGAGCTTCTGGCGGTGACCCAGGTAGTTCCCCTCGGAGGCGGTCGAGATCGCCCCGGAACCGGAGCGGGGACGTGTCGAGAACACGGGGGCCAAGCGCTGGGCGGAGGGCTCGGGATGCGGGTGGCGCTGGAGCACGAGCGAAGAGAAGGTCGGGAACATCGGGACGTATCCCAAGAGTTCCTGGAGTACGATATAGTCTTCTGGGGAGCGGAGAAGACATGCTATATCGAGGTGAAGGCCTTCGCCACCACCGGCCTCATGGAGCTAATTCCGCACGAGTGGCAGCTGGCCCGGGGCTGGGCCCGGACTATTGTGTCTACGTAGTGGAGGATGCTCTGAGCGAGCCCCGCCTCACGGCGATCCGGGACCCGGCGAGCACCCTGCCCCGTCCCCAGGAGGTGGTGGACGTGGTGAAGGTGGTGATAAGGGACTGGAAGGGGGCAAAAGATGGGTAAAACGGCGTTTCCCCGCCACATCCTGTGGTCCACGGACACGTTGGACCTCGGGGACCCCTGGCAGCGGCGGTGGTACATCAGGCAGACGCTGGTATACGGGCGGGCCGAGGACATAGCGGCCCTGGATTGGGACGAGGTCCGGGAGATGCTCCCCGAGCTGGAACTCCCCCCCGAAGTCCGCCGCCTTTGGGAGAGTTTCTTCGCGGAAAGAGAGACATGAAAGCGCGATATCCACGTACGTGTGGTGGGCCAGGCGTTCCCTGGTGGTGTCCCGGGCCGGCCGTGTTCGGGGCGTTGGTTCCCGCGCCGGAGAACGATGAGGAGCGGGAACACCTTGAGGATCTCCTGATCAGGCTCTGCAAGTGGGAGACCCGGGACGACGAGCATATGGAGCAGCCCGACCTCAAGCGGGCGCGGGAGATGATCCAGCGAGGGAACGGCGGGGGAGCCTTCAAGGACCTCGATCCCATGGCCGGCGGGGGCTCGATCCCTCTGGAGGCGCTGCGCTTGGGGTGTTAGGCCCACGTATTTGGTACAACCCGGTGGCCTACCTCATCCTCAAGGCGATCCTGAAGTACCCGCAGAAGCCTGGCGCCCCCTCTTGGCACTCCCGCCCCCCTGGCCAACCGCCCCGGTGCACAGCCCCCAAACCGCCTCCTGAGACCCTAGAAAGGCTCAGGGATTGAGCTCGGCGATCAGTCGCAGCCCCTCCAGGGTGAGCCAAGGGTCCACCGCCTGGATGAGGGGGGTGAGGGGGGCAATGAGGGGGGCGTGGGTTCCGGTGGCGATCACCTTGGCTTCTTCACCCAGCTCCGCGGCCAGCCGCCGGATGAGCCCCTCCACCAAGCCCACGAACCCGAACACCAACCCGGATTGCATGGCTTGCCGGGTGTTCTTGCCCAGGGCCTTGCGGGGCGGGGTCAGGGGCACCTGGGGGAGCTGGGCCGCCTGCTGGGCCAGCGCCTGGGCGGCAGTCCCCACCCCGGGGGCGATGGCCACCCCCACCAACGCCCCGGGTGGGACCACGCAGGTGAAGGTGGTGGCGGTGCCGAAGTCCACTACGATGCAAGGGGAGTTGAACCTGCGGTAAGCGGCCAGGGCGTCGGCCACCAGGTCTGCCCCCACCTCCGAGGGGTGGTCGGTGCGGATGTCAATGCCCGTCCTCACTCCCGGCCCCACCTCCAGTGGGGAAGTGCCGGTGATCTCCCGGCAGACCTCCCGGAAGGTGGGGGCCAGGGGGGGCACCACACAGGCCAGGACGCCCCGGCGGAGTTGTCCTTCGGCCACCCCCTGCTGGGCCAGGAGGCTCCGCAGGAGCACCAGGTATTCATCAGCGGTCTTTCCCGGCACGGTCCGCAGCCGCCAGCGGGCCCGCCACCGGGTCCCGTCGTGAACCCCCAGGGCAATCTGGGCGTTGCCGATGTCGCTCAGTAGCAGCATCCAACACCGATTTTCTGTGTCCTGAGCAGGCCCGTCCAGGCGCTACTCTCCCTGTTCTTCTTCCTCAGGGGGGAACAGTTTTTCCAGGAGGCCCCGGAGGGCGTCCTGGAGCTCGGGCGGGGCCGCCTGGCCCGCTGCCCCCTGGATCAGCCGCGCCGCCGCCTGCTCCACCTGTTCCTTGAGCTGGGCGTACTCCTGGGGGAGCTGGACCTCCTCCCCCGGACCCAAAAGCTCCAGCCTCTGGCCAAGCTCCTGGATGGCCCCGGAAAGCTCCCGCCGGCCGGCCATCATCAGCCCTTGGCGGGCCACCTCCAGGAGCGGCCGCTCCCAGCCCAGGGTCGGGGAGTCCGCCGGCCCTCCCACCGCAAAGCCGATCACGATGGGGAGTTCTGCGGCGTAACGGTTGAGCCCCTCCACCGTGGCTTGAGAGAGCTCAGGCGAGAGGCCGAACAGGGTCTCCCCCTCGGCAAGGGCCAACACAAGCCCGGTCAGCACCAGCGACACCTGGCCGGCCACCTCTCCCCCGGTCACCGAGATCTCCGCCGACAAGGTGGCCTCACCGGCCAGCACCTCCACCGGCAGGCTGGAGCCGTACAGGGCCCCGAGGCGGGGGAGGTCCAACTCGGCGGCTTCCAGGGAGTAGCTGCGGGTCGGGGGAACTTCCCCTTCCCGGAACACGGCGCTCAGGGAGAAGGCCCCGGCCCGCTCCTCAAATTCCCCCCGCAAGCGCACTGCCACCGGCCGGGAGTTGAGCCGGGCCGGCAGGGCTAGGTTCTCTATCTCCAGCTCCAGGGCGGTGAGGCGGGGGAGCTGCCCACCCTGGAACCTGTCTTCCAAGGTGAGGTAGACCCGGCCCACTTCCAGTTCCTCGATGGCGAAGGTGGGCTCAAACGGGGGGAAGCTTCGGCCTCCAGCGTAGCGGGACAGGTCCGGCCGCGGCCTCCGGGGCCGGGGGGTGAGAAGGTGCTCGCCGAACTTCTTGATCAGGGTAAGCCAGTCCACCTTGTCCGCGTACTGGGCTGCCCAGGCCAGATACCCCTCCACGTCCCAGCCTTGGGTGAAGCCGTCTACGTTCAGGGTGCCGTCCTCCTCCCGCACCACGTGGAGCCGGACCTCGTCTATCCGCACCCGATTGAACACCACCCGCTTCTCCAGGAGCGCCAGCATCCCCGCGTCCAGGGTCAAGGTGGGGATGACCAACACGTTCTCCTCCGGCCGGCCCGGGTCCTGTACCGAGAGCCCCCACAGGGTGAGTTCCCCGGTGAACAGGCTGAACGAGCTGCTCTCCACCGCCACCTGACCCCCGATCAGGAGGGAGGCGGCGGAGGTGGCGATGCGGCCGGCGAAGAAGGGCACGATCAGGGCGGCCAGGAGGTAGCAGATGCCGTAGAGCACCGGGAGGACCACCAGGGCTTCTCGGCGCAGGAAGCGGAACGGTCCCCGGCGGGGGCTGCGGGCCTCGTACTTCGCCTCCCCGCCCAGAAACAACCACTGGAGGAACCGCACCCAGCGCCTGCCCCGCAGCCGGCGGGAGAGCTCCCAGCCCGCCACCCAGGGGGCGAACGAGTGGCGGTAGTGGGCCACCAAGTGGCGGACCAGGAAGAAGGCCGGCACGGCCAAGCCCAGGGCCAGCAGGTAGCTTCCCAGCAGGAGGTAGCGGGAATACCCCATGGGGGCCAGGAGGGGGAGGTGGGTGAACGTGCGCCAAAAGCCGTACAGGGGCTCGCTTTCCAACAGAGCCCGGCCGATGGCGTAGCTCCCAGGGGCCAAGGGCAGGGCCAGGAGCTCGAACAGGCCCCAGGAGAGGAGGAAGGCGCTGAAGCTGGTGCGGAAAAGGAAAGCCAAGGAAGTGGGAAGGAGCAGGTGCAGCCCCCCGGGGGGCAGGCCGGCGAAGGCCCCCAGGGCGAACCCCAGGGCCACCTGTCCCGGGGTGAGGGAAGATTTAAAGATCTTCAGGACCTTACGCAGGGGGGACCAGGGGAGCAGTGGCATCTAGGCCTCCTGGTTCCGGTGGCTTGGTCCCCACCGCGGCTGGCAGACCTCTGGTCGACTGGTCACGTGATTCACCCCCGGAGAGTTTAGCCGGGTTCCCCCCGGGTGAATGTAATGCACATCACACTCGCCCCGTCCGTAGATGCCCCCGGGAAAGATACTCAGGGAACTGCCACACCTATCGGGGAGGGGGCCGGGGAGACGAGATAGGCGTTCACCGCAGCGATGTACTCCCGCAAGAACCGCTCCGGATGCTCGGGATCTGTGTACTTGAGGAGCGAAATGGCGGTTATCCGAGCCGCCGCCTCCGGACCGGAGATGGCCCTCGCCCAGCCTTTCAGGGAAGGCAGCCGCTCATATAAAGCCGAAAGGAGCGCCGGAGCCGGTTCCGCCCACACCCCCCGCAGCAAAGCGTCTGCCCACTGGAGGGCCGAAAGGCTCCCCTCCCCCCGCCAAATTGCCTGCCGAATTTCCCAGATCTCCTCGCGCTCCTCTTCGCTGAGGAGTGGCCAGAGGAAGGAGGCCCGGCCACCCAGCCACAGCCGCCGTTCCTCGTACACCAGCTCTGCCCCCGGGGGCGGAGAGGTGCCCAGGAGCCACTTCTCCCAGCCCCTCAGGAACGCCTCCCAGCTCTCGCCATACAGGCTGCGGAACAGTTCCGGGAAGGGCTCCTCCGGGAGTCCCAGCATCCCCCGCACCGGGTGGGAGAACAGGGCCAACATCTCGGGCGGGGACAGGCGGAACGAAAGGAACTGAAACAGACTGGCGCCGATCTGGTAGAGGAGAAAGAGCGGGACTTCCGAGGGGGAACCGCCGAGCCATAGCCAGATCGCCACCGGACCCTGCACCAGAAGCTGAAAATCATCCTCGGGGTCCAAGGCGAATTCGGTCCAGGTTGCCATCCCTTCGATGATGAGCCGGGGTTCCCGGTCCAGTTCCTGCGGGCAGAACTCGGTGGGGATGCTCACCAAAGTGTAGTCCTGCAGGGCATGGGTGAGCTCGTGGGCCAGCAATCCCGGACACTCACCCTGGGGGCAGTAGGCCAGCACCAATCCCTGGGCCACCCAGTCCTGGGCTATCCCCGCTTGGTGAAAGCGCCTCCGGAGCTCCCGGACCAAGCTCCGGGGGGCCCAGCTGACACCCAGATACAACCCCTTGACCCCGTATTTGTCGGCGTCCTGCCACAGCTGCTCCGGATCCTGATAGAGGATCAGACCGAAGCTCGGGCCGGCCGGCTCAGGCGGAATTCCAGCTCTCTCCCAGGCCCTGGCGATTACTGCCGGGGAAAGGTTCCAGGCGGGGGACGGCCGGGGAAGGGGGGTGTCCACCCCCCGAGGGAGCCACAGCTCCCACACCTGCTGCAAGGTCTCTTCTGCCTGGAGGGCCACCGCGGCGGTTTGCGGGAACCCAGCGGGCAGGAGGATGACCAGATGTTCGGTGGACACTGCCTGCCAGGCAGCTGCCCCCGAGGTCCCCCAAGCTATCAACCAGAGGGAAAGCAGCGCCCGAAACGAGGTCTTCATCACCGGCCCTGGCGTATTTTAGAGCGTTGGAGCCCCGTTCAGCAGGGCACAGCTCCCGGATGGCCCGCCCCCAACTGCCTCACTGACCCTCCCCTGTCCCGGCTCGGAAGAGACAAACCGGGGCCAGGCCGGGGTGAGGGGTGGTGGGCACCGCCCCTTTTTGGCATCATGTCCGCGGGATGCCAGCTAGCGAAGACGGGGCCAGGAAGATCGCCTGGGCCCGGGCTCACATGCCGGTCCTGGCCGAGGTGGGCCGGGGGTTGCGGGAGAGCGGGGCCCTGTCCGGGCTCAGGGTAGCAATCAGCATCCATCTGGAGGCCAAGACCGCTTGTTTGGCACTCATTTTGCGGGAGGCCGGGGCTGAGATCGCGGTCACCGGCTCCAACCCCCTCTCCACCCAGGACGAGGTGGCGGCTGCCCTGGCCGCCCAAGGCCTGATCGTGCACGCCCGCCGGGGGGTGGGGGCCCGGGAGTACCAGGCACAGCTCAAACGCACCCTGGAAATTCGGCCCCACTTGGTGCTGGACGATGGCGGCGACCTCACCGCCCTCCTGCACCGGGAATGTGCTCACCTGGGGGAGGAGTTGATCGGGATCTGCGAGGAGACCACCACCGGGGTGCTCCGGCTGCGGAAGTTGGCCGCTGCCGGGGAGTTACGCTGGCCGGCCCTGGCGGTGAACGACGCCCACATGAAGCACCTGTTCGACAACCGCCATGGCACCGGCCAGTCCACCTGGGACGCCATCATGCGGGCCACCAACCTGTTGGTGGCCGGAAAGAGGGTGGTGGTGGTTGGTTACGGTTGGTGCGGTCGGGGGATAGCCCTGCGGGCTCGCGGGCTGGGGGCCCAGGTGACCGTATGTGAGGTGGACCCGGTGCGGGCGGCCGAGGCGCTGTTGGACGGATTTTCCCTGGCCCCACTGGCCGAGGCCATCCGCCAGGCGGACTTCTTGGTCACCGCCACCGGCTGCCGGGACGTGGTCCGCTGGGAGCACTTGCTCACCGCCAAGGACGGGCTCGTCTTGGCCAATGCCGGCCACTTCGACGTGGAGATCGACGTCCGGGCGCTGCGGGAGCGGACGCCAGGCCGCCGGGTGAGGGAGAACGTGGAGGAATTCGAGCTCCCCGGGGGGAGGCGAGTGTATCTGCTGGCCGAGGGGAGGCTGGTGAACTTGGTGGCCGGGGACGGCCATCCGGTGGAGATCATGGACCTCTCGTTTGCCCTTCAGGCCCTATGCTTGGCCTGGTTGGCGGAGCAGGGGCGGGATCTCGCCCCCGGGGTGTACCAGGTGCCGCCGGAGATCGACCAGCAGGTGGCCCGGCTGTTCCTCCGCTCCCGGGGGGTGGAGCTCGACTCCCTCACCCCGGCCCAACGCGAATACCTCGGGCTTTAGCGCCCATTGCACAGCCCCTGAATCCCTCCAATGGAGCGCTGTCCTCCGCCATTTTCCGCCATGTTCTCTCTCTGTTTTCCATATTCTCTCCTCTTGACAAAGCTTCTCTTTCCCGCTAAGATATGTTGGGTGATTGGGATGGGTAGTGGGTGGGCCGAAGGCAAGGCCCGGCTCAGCGCCGGGCTGGCCTCGGACGGCAGCATAGCTTGGCCTTCGAGGTGTGAGCCAAACCTCGAGGCAGGATTTGGCCTCTGGTACGAGGGAAATTCCGCCCGGATAATATGCGGGGTGCACTGTTGGCGAGATCCTTGCTCCGGCTTGTTCCTGTGCAGTTTTTGCCATTGCATGGGCGACTGCTTCATCTGCACAGTGGAAAGATGCTCTGAGAAGTGTTTTGTGGACAAGGGAGAGACTGAGTGTGAACTAACTTGCAGAGCATTGTGTGCAGCGGCTCTTGCCACCACGTGTGCCGCTGCTGCGGCGGGACAACTGCTACGTTCGGCTTCGGGGGTGCAGTAGTCACCGTAGCCTGTGGGGTGGGAGCCGAGTTCCTGGGACCTTGTCGGATGTTTTGCGAGCGTGTTTGCCCCGATGATTGTTGGGGCTGCTGTGAGGCTATAAGTTACGTCATAATTGGTTGCTCAACTAGTCCCCAGCCAAGGAGGCTTATCACTGTGAACAACTGAAGCGGCAAGAGAGGTGAGATTCACTGTGGACAAGGCTACTATAGGTAACTCTTTCAGACTAGGGGCTCTGCTTTGGCCCTGGGGGAAGTTGGTGCTCCTTCTACTCATAACTTGGATCCCCCTGGGGTTCGTTATGGGTGGACCTGGTTGGCATTCGGACCTGATTCAAGGAAGATTTGACCCTATAGAGGTGGCCCTCATCGCCCTCATTCCCATAGCGCTAATGTGGGAGTTGCGGGCAGCCCGGTGCCGGGGAATCCCCCTTGGGAAGGCTACCATTGTGTCACTCGGGGTGATGGCAGCTGTTTTGTTAGGCATGAGCACCGGTACGTATGTAGGCGCTATCATTAATAGCTTTGTTGGCACTCACTGTCCTGCGGTTCCGATGTACTTGGAAGGCCATCTCTGGCCTTTTCTCCTGGCTCTTGGTTTCATCCCAGCTGGGTTGCTGCTCGGGGGCAAAACTCTTCTTATAAAGAAGAGCAAAGATTGAGGTGATGGAGGTGGCGGCGACACCTAAATTACCCTGGTTCCTCCTGGTCGTTTTGGTTCTGGTCGGGGCTGGAGCCTCAACCTGGGTTTTCCCTGCAGAACCCTGCCCCCTATTCCAGTGCGGGCTCGACCTGCTCCTGGTGACCTCCCCCCAGACGCTGCCCGTGGTC
>Ga0209426_1001737_pt1 | contig 12063 bp, 19 predicted proteins | sample Deesub1362B_J571_FD_187697 | JGI IMG/M metagenome (GOLD analysis project Ga0209426, IMG submission 187697) | Deep oceanic, basalt-hosted subsurface ecosystem from Juan de Fuca Ridge flank, Pacific Ocean, CORK Borehole 1362B_J2.571 (SPAdes)... ...
CAAAATATATTTAAATCAAAGTTCCATTATTTATGCCTGCTCTGAGAAATCAAAGCCCCGTGGGGTAGCGGTCAATCCTGTCGGACTCTGGATCCGACGACTCCGGTTCGAATCCGGACGGGGCTATAAACGATAAAGGTCAAATATTTGGGCTACACTTTATTTTTTATGGGGTTTCATAAGGGATGGGAGAGGCTAAATACTCAACTGAGGTTGCTTGATAAGTTACCTGAAGATAATAGAGTTATTTTGAAGGAGTTTTCGGAGTTTTTAATCTCAGAAGGGATATCTCCTCTAAGAATATTGAGATATGTTCAGATAATGAGGTTGGTTTCTGAATGGGTAGATGTTCCGTTAAAAGAATGGGATAAGAGTCAGATTTTAGATGTTCTTGTAAGGCTTGAAAAAAGTGATTATAAGGTAGGAACGAAAAATGAGTTTAGGAAGGCATTAAAACGATTTTTTAGGTGGTATAGAGGAGAAGATTGGGATGGTTTGAGGTTATTAAAAAGAGTGAAAGAGAATAATCGTATTCCAGAAGTTCTTACGGAAGAAGAGGTTTTTAGGATGATCGAGGTTGCAACTAATGAAAGAGATAAGGCAATGATTGCGGTATGGTACGAGGCTGGTTTGAGGGTTGCAGAGATTGCAACACTTAGGATAAAAGATGTGGAATGGCAAAAGGGAGATGAAATAAAGGCTAAAATTAAAGTGAGAGGTAAAACTGGAGAGAGGGTTATACCTCTTGTGGTTTCAGCACCATATCTTAAGCGATGGCTTGAGGTTCATCCATTTAAAGAGAATCTTGATGCAATTGTGTTTTGTAGTTTTGCTAAGATGAATTTTGGAGGGATGATTGATTATCAGCCCTTATTGAGGAAAATAAAATCTATTGCGAAGAAAGCAGGAATACATAAGAAAGTTTCGACTCATACATTGCGTCATTCAAGAGCAACTGTTTTGGCTAACTTTTTGACAGAAGCTCAGATGTGCCAATATTTTGGCTGGATTCAAGGGAGTAATATGCCCAAAGTGTATGTTCATTTATCGGGGAGAGATATTGATGATGCTATTGACAGAATATATGGTTTGAGAAAAGAGGAAGATAGTAAAGTTGTAAAACCGAGAGCATGCCCGAGATGTGGACATATAAATGCACCTACTGATAGATTTTGTGGCAGATGTGCGTTGATTTTAGATGAAGCTGAGAGGATTAGATTTGAGAGTGATGGATATGTTATTGAAACAATGATGGAGTTGTTAAGAGAGGATCCTGAAATATTCAACAAGGCAAAATTAATGATAGACTTCGCAAAGAAATTAAAGGAAGATTATGATTTGCTGAAATCATTTGTTGAGAGTGTTTAATTCTGTTGACTATTTAAATACTTGAAACCTATTTTATCTTTTCAGATGAGGCAGGAAGCGAAAGCAGAGCTTCTCATTATACTATTGGTTGCAACTGTGCTTGAACTCGTCTTAGATGCTTTGTTAGGGGAGGCTTTGAGGCAATATATTCCAATTCCACAAGTAACGGGCTTTGGTGTAGTTGTTCTCCTGCTGATTGTGTTGTGGTGGAGAATAGAGAAAATGGAGATGTTTTTGGGAGGTAGGAATAAGATGGCAAGGAATGTGAAGCTTGTTAAGTTTGGTAGAGTGGGGATGGTTGAGATAGTGGCGTTAATAGCCTATTTTCTTGGAGCATTAGCGGAGTTCAACCTTGCAACTCTCGGAGAATCTCTGAGTTTCGTTAAAGATTTTGCATGGCTGATTTGCATCGGGGCAATTGTGGTTGTGTTTGGAGCAGACAAGAAGAGAAAAATAAACATCACAGGGCTTGAAGGGCTGGCTTTGATAATTGCAATAGTGCTTCCGTTGGCTGGTGGAGGGTATCTTACTTCTCTTGGAGTTGATATCTCGAGCTATTTGGCAGATGCAACACAGAGTATGATTCTATTCTTGGTTTCAGTGGGTTCAGCGGTTGTTGTGGCAACTCAGGATTAACGGGGTGACCACATGAATAAAAAAGTGATGTCAGCGTTTCTTTTATTTACTTTAATCGGGCAAGTGGCAGCAATTCCGATTGCAGTGGTTTTGTTCGGCGTAGCTTTGACATCTGGGGCAGCTATCGGGTATTTCTTGGGAATAAGGCAGGATGAAGACTTACAAAAAGTATTGGATGATTTGAATCAGAGAGTGACAGAGTCAGAAATGACTAACGAGATTTCTTTACGAATGATGTTCGATGAAGTCTTTACGAATGATCAGAACACCATAGCACTCTATCAGGATTTATTGCAGTATTCACGGAATTACGTTTGGGCAAAGGCGAAGTATGAATACATAAAAACCTACAAAAACACTTCTAGCACTACCCAAGCAAAGGTAGCGGCAATTAATGCGGTAACGGAATACTACGACACCTTAGTTAGAAACATAATCAGCTATCACAACAAATCGATAACTTATTTAATGCACGGAATGCCGATCTACACGGGTTTATCAGTTAATAAGAAATACATAATTGCCAAAGGCGTTCCAGGTGGTTTTGATACCTATGGCAATAACATAGATGAGTTTAATACTACCATCGGAACGGTTAATTGCTTAGGAACGACTTACAGTATCCTCAAACCTTACGTGCATGGAAGAAACGGTTATTACAACCAATATCACTGGTATGTGCCGTCGGCAATCTTCTATTCAGATGAGCAAGACATAGTTAGCGACGATCAAGGTGTTAAAGTCTATGATTGGGCGCTTTACAACAATCTGTTAACTGCTATAGACTCAGAATATCAGACGCTTTCAGACAACGCAAACACTTTCTTTGATTCGATAGAACAAACAGTTTTGGAGCAAGCAGATGTAGATTCGTTGATTGATCCTTATATCTTGGCTTCAATGATGAACACGGATCTAAATACCACGGGTTACTATGGTTATGCTGCCGCAGAGTTAGCACTTGCCGGACTGCCTACAACGGGCTTAAATAAGACGGTAACTATTGATGTAAACGGAACGGTCTTAGAAGGCTTCCTATTCTCATCGAATGAAACAGTAACCTACGAAGTCAATAAAACATACGATCCGGCTTCTGACGTTGTTTATATCGCTGCAGACGACGGGCTTTATAAGATCACCGAGCCTTTCACAATAGTGAACATGACAAGCCATGATGGCAAACCCGTTCAGAATACAACGGTGATCAAGTATGTTTCCCACACCGATAACGTTTCGGCGATCTTAGATGATCTGCAGAAAGTTATCTATCTTTACAATGAATACCTAGAGATGCAAGCGATAGCAGGCGGTGGAGCTTCAGGCGGCGGCTTCATGGACTGGTGGAATGGCTTAGATATGACTGCAAAAATCGGTGTTATTGCTATCGGTGGCATAGCAGTCTATGCGATTCTAAGGAGGGATTAGATGGACATTGCAAAAACTATCAAAGTAATCTTCGATGATGGCAGAGAACAGACATTCAGCAAAGCAATAATCCACAAGGACAGCAGGTTGATAACAGTATTTGACGATAATGGTGAAACAGACTTAATATTGAACATAGACTACTTGAGAAGCATCAAAATACTGAAACAAAGAGAAACAACAATTAAAGTCTATTGATGGCATGAATGCGTTAAAATTGACTTTTTTGGTTTTTTTGAATTTATTTATTCTAACCTGCTTGTTTCTGGTTGTAGATGCTGAAAACATCAATTCTCAGGAGCTTGGAGCATTTCAGAAAAGCAAGGATTTCGTTTACTGGAGTAATCAAACAGAGAACTACTTTTCAAACACAGAGAGCAAGCTAACAATAGATAATCACGCTTATGTGGTTGATTATGATCTTTTTGAGGGATATGTAATAATTTACACTGATTTAACTGAACCTGTAACAATCGTTGATGTTTTTAGCGGAGAGTGGAAGAAAACAACAATAAAAAAAGGCTATAATCGCTTTAATTTTAGTGATGTCGGGGAATATGGAGGAATGCGTATAATCTCTATTGGCTCACCTTACGGCTTTGCATTGCTAAAACACAAAAAAGATATATTCGCCTTTGAAGATTACCCGATTTTGATTTTAAAATCAGAATTGGCTAAGTTTTCGTGGGAAAGGGCTTTTCAGGCTTTGTTCATTGCTTTCTTGGCTTTGGTTATTGCAATGACTTTAAAAGAAAAATACTTGATAAGCAATACTATAATGCATTTCATCTTCTTAATTCTGCTTTGTTTTGCTGTAATATCACTATTAACGGTTGATTACGGCAATACAGTTGTAGAAATACCTAAAAACAATGTAACGGTAACCAAAGAGATCCCCTACATAAAAATTGATACATACAAAGTCAAAGATATGTGGAACTGGGTGTTCACGGTTGCCTTGATCATTGGTTACATCTTGGGCTTGTATTTTGCGAGGGTGAAATATCTCTTTATCGTATTGGCGGAATATGGCAAATTGAACATTAAACGCTACCTATTTAACGAGGAAAAGCAGCTTATTAGAGATTTAGAGGATAACAGTTTATGCAAGGTGAGATATAAGGAAAAATTCAGGCAGTTTTTACCTTTCACCTTAGACAATGAGGAATTTAAGGCGATATTGGCAATTGAAGAGCAGAATAACAAGATTGATCAAAAGTCTGAGTCAAGTTTGAAATGGGCTTACATAGCATTCTTTGCAACCTTTGGGATCTCCATTATAGCAAATTATCTGAATGTTTTCAAAATAGACTTTGCGTTTACTTTCCTGCTAAGCATTGCCGTTGCTGTTGTGAGTAACTTCAATAGCTTAATCGAGTATTTTGCTTTACGCATCACTAAGGAAAAGGTCATAACCTGCTCTAATCTAATGAATGAAAACAACTATTCTAAGATGCTCAAAAATGCCGAAATTAAACACCTTGTAGTGGAGTTTGAGGAAATTCTCAAAGAAGCAATGAAAGAGAAGATTCAGCAACCTCGTAAGATATATAGGAGATTGGCTGAGATTTATGATTCTTTGAGTGAGAAACTCAGCGATGTTGTAAAGGAGGTGGAAAGTTTAGATGAACAACAAGAACAGCATAGAGAAAATATTTAGCAGAGTAGAAAAAGAGAAAATTGAGCTTAAACAATCGATCTCAAAACTTTATATGACCTTGGGAGCTTTTGAGCTTAGTGTTTCAGATTACAATCGTTTAAGCTTTCTGATTTCAATAGCTAACGAGTATCTTAGGATGCACGGTTTACCTCTTAATTCTCCTATTTCGGTTTTACCACAGATTCTGAGGGATGACATTCTAAAGATCTATCTCAGAGGGCTTAATCGAAAAATCAACAGCATGGGGCAATGGGAGAGACTTTTCTTCATGGTAGACATGAGCAGAGAAGCCTTCACTTCAGATATGCTTGAACAACTGATTCCGTCATGGTTCAGACTTGAAGATGTAGTTAATATCTCTATATTTGGGCGGAGAGGTTACGGTAAAACGGATTTTGCTTTCAAAATAAGTGAATACATTGAGGGAAATTATGTTATTGCGAGCAATGTTAAAACGGATTGCTATGACTACATAACAAAAGCTTCCGATCTTCTCAGGTGGGTTATTGAGAATTGGGATTTAAACAAGCTTTTTATCTTTGATGAACTTGGGATCCATGCGGACAGCAGGAGAAGTATGTCCAAAGAGAATGTTTCGTTATCCCACATGTTACACATAGCGAGGAAGCTGAGAGTTAACATGATTGCAATCGCACAAGAAGAGGGGGATGTTGATAAAAGACTAAGGCAATATTCAACAATCATAGTAAGAAAAACAGCGAAAGAATCCGCAGAAGTAGAAATTACGATCAAAGAAAAGTATTTTGAAGTTAAGGAGATTAAACGAACAGCTATTAAATATGATACAAGAGACATAGCAGAGTTTGATTTTGATATCGATTTTAATGACTTTCTCGATATTTTCAATTTAGGAGATAAACAAATAATGCTTAAAGAATTTGAGAGAAGGTTAAGCGCCAGTTCATTCAGCTTTTCAGAAGTGCTTGTTTTGAAAACTGTGAAGAAGCATAAGAAAGGTGGTAAAAAGAAAGTATTTATCAAAACGATAGCAAACGAAACGGGGCTTTCAAATGAAGAAATAGGCAGAATTTTGAGAAAATACGATTTTGAGGTGAAGAAAAGCACAAATGGAAGAACAGCGTTAAATCTGGTTAGCGTGGATGATGAATTACTTAGCAAGGTGGAGGATGTGGAGGATGTGGAGGGGGTATAATGGACTTGATTAATGCAAGCCCCATTATTGTTTTGGCTGTTGTTGGAGTTTTAGCGTGGTTTACCGGGAATAAGGTTTTAAAGCTTGCAACTTTGGGCGTGTTTTTCTTTTATCCTGTTCTGCTCGGAAAGGTTGAATTTCAGGTAAATATAGAATTTATAAAGAATGTTGTTTCATACTGGCTAACAGAAGCATTACAATCTCTTTTAGAGTATGTAAAACAGAGTTTATAATGTTTGGATTACTTTCAACCCACACAAAAATATCATAAAATCAAGACTTTTTTCAAAAACATGGAACTCGAAATGTTAGATTACAGGTTTAGGACAGTAATTAAGAATGGAGAAAAGAAAGATTATGCTATAAAGGTTGATGCAAGGAAATTTGCAATAAAAAATAGTATATTCAAGAGAAATGGACTTTATGAATTGGATTTAGAACAGATTAAAATTCAGTTTGGAGAAGATTTAATGATGGAGTTCTGGGAGGTTTTGATGTATATGTTGCCTGAAGAGAAGGTGAGGGAAGCGATAAGAGAATATGCTGAGAGGGTGAGTTTTTAATAGTTCTAACGCTTGTAAACCCTACTTCTTTTATCAATCTTCAAAATCAGAACTTCATCACCAATGATACTATAAAAGACTCTAAAATCTCCAATACGGATTCTGTATGTTCTTTGCCTACCTTTGACCTTCTTATATGGTAAGGAAAAAGGGTTTTCAGCAAGGAGTCTGAGTTTTTCTCTGATTCTTTCCTGATTCTCTTTATCGAGCTTGCTGAGGAAACTATCAGCGGTTTTGCTAATGAAAACTTTGAATGTCATAAAGGTATCCTATTTCCTTTTAGCATTTCAGCCTCAATTCTATCGAGCTCTTCAAGTTCCTCATCCGAGAGCTCTTCAAAACCCAGAAAGTTCTCTATCTTGCTGTTGATGATCTCAAGTTGCTTTTCAATCCGAATGAGGTGCTCAAGGATAGCTTGCTCTTGCATAGATGATGATTATATCTTGGAAGTTGAAAAGGATTTCGATTGTTCAGATATCTATCAAAATTGCTATATTCAACTGAAAGTCTGAAGTTTCTAATTTCATTTTAATCTCCCTCTATCAACTTCCCAATAGACTTATCAGGCTCTTTCGGCAATTTTGCTCTTTGTTTTTCAATAAAATTGAATAACTTGAGGATTTTATTTTCATTTTTGCTTTGAATGTATGAGTAGTAACCGAATGAATTGATTATTAGCCTAAATTTTCTGGAAAGCAACCATGATATGACTAAAATGATGCTCACAATGATTAATATAAAAGCTAAAATCTCTTTAAATGGCGTTTCAGTAATATAAGGCATCTTTCTTAGTGTAGGGAACAAAGGTAAGATGATGAAGGGTAGAATTCCAAATATGAGGATAACAATGCCATTATATAGGTATCCTCTGTTCTCCTCTTTTTTGAAAGTTATAGAGTTGATGTATGGGACTAGTATGCTATCTTTTGATTTGCCCTTATCAATTATCAATCGTTTTTCTGTTAAAACAACTTTTAAATGCTGTTTTTCGCCGTAGGAATCATAGTATTCGAATGTATCACTAAAAACTATCGGTTCTGGGATCTCTAATTTCATTTTAATCCCCCTCCAACACCTCCTCAATAAACTTATCAGGTTCTTTTGGCAATCCAGAATGCCATTTCTCAAACTCCTTTTCCATTTCTTCAATAAGTTGAACAATCTTTTTGCCGAGTGGAGTTAACTCATAAGCTTTTGAACCTGTCGGAGTATCATGAATTATTACAACTTTGATCAAACCGAGATTTAATAGTTCTTGAATGCCTTTGTGCAAATCACGGGGATAAAGAGGGAAATCCCCCCATTTTGCTGTTTTTAGATTGTGAAGAGTGAATAAGATTGTTAGATTCGGTTTTTTGATTATCTTTTTTAGAAAGTCTATTTTCACATCAATAGAGTTGGGTATCTTTTTCATTAAGTTTGTTATAACTTTTATCAAATATATCTTATATTTATCAAATTTGATAAGTCATTATTCAAAAATGATAAAAGTTATATACTTCTTTTGTTATCAATTTTGATAAGTAAGTTATGGAGGTTGAATATGAAGTTACAAACTGAGGTTCCGGATAAATGGGAAGAGTTGATTGATATAGCAGTTGAGATTGAAGGGTGGGAGCGTCCAGCACAGTATCTAAGGGAGTTAATCAAAAAAGATCTGGTCTCTAAGGGATTACTCGGCAAAAACGGACAGATCGAGGAAACTGTTTTGGAGGAGGGTTAAAAGTGCAAGAAACAGCTTTTGTTAGGGCTGATTTGCTGTTAATAGAGTGTGCATATTGCGGGAAGAAACTCTCACAAGACATGACTAAGATGATTGGCTGTTGTCCGGTATGTAAGGAATGTTACAGGGCATTAACAGGGCTATAGGTGAGACCATGACCATTCATGAGGTCCTCGAGGCTAACACATGCCCATGTGGTGGCAACCTCGAATCTGATGGAGATGGCTTAGTATGCAACAAATGCGGGCTGAGAATCGTCCAGTTGAAATACTAATGCATGAGATCGAAAGGAGGAAGAGAATAATGCTTATTGAGGTTATTGAGCTTGCTGAGCAGAATATTCCTCGAAGTAAGAGATCTGCTGTGGAGCTCGCACATAGAGCAATAATCAGGATTGCTCAAAAAAGGAGGGTTGAAATTGGATTTAGATATTGATTTTTTGAAATATCTTGTAGCTAATGGATCCATTCTGGAGGCATCACTCGCTCTTGCAATATTAGATAACATAACTGGTGGAAAAGTTACAGAATTTTTTGAAAAACATGCTCCTGTATCCCGGGTGCAAATCCCGGCAGGAGCTAAAGTAAAGAGGAGGTGTTAGAGATGGTTGAGAAAGCTGGAAAGGTTGAGAATAAAAAGGTTAAGGAGGAGGAAACAGGAAATGGGAAGGAAGCAAAGAGACCACTTGAGACCGTGAATATCTTTACAACAAACGGAATGCTTAGTTTTAGTGTTTGGGAGGGAGGAAGCATAAGTGTGAGAGTGAGCAAAAAGGAAGGCGACGACTATACAAATGTTTGGACAGGGAGAATTAGCCCAATAGACTTTATAACACAGTTTGGTGACTTGAAAGCGATTGCAAGGAGTTCACAGCAAGAGCTTAAGAAATTGATTGGTGAGGAGATCTGATTCTTTATTTTTTATTGGTGGTTAGGATGGCGTCTGTTGAACTCTCGTTTACAAATATCTCCAATCCTGATTGGTATGACAAAGAGAGGAAGATCGGAAAGCACTCCAGAAAGCTGAATGGTGAGACTTTCGTAAGCCCAAGGATCATTCTGCCATCCGATTTCAAGGAATACATCGGAAAAACTTACAGGCTCTATGAGGCGGATGCAGAGGTAGAAGAGGAATTCTGGGGAAGAACAAAGAAGACGAAAGGGAAGGCAATAATCCTGTTAATTCCAGAGTCTGAAGAAGTAGAAGAGAGCGATTCTGAGATTGATGATGACTGGGATAACTTCGATGAATGACTTTCACGGTCCAACTGTGGACACAATCGCGAGCTCCTATTCTGTGGTCACAGGAGGATCATCCTGTGGACACATTACAGGACCAGGGCTGTGGTCACAGTCTCCTGGAAGCTGTGTCCACACTCCTGCAACAGTGGTCACATAAGGGGTGAGAATATCTCTCTTACAGACCTTGAAATAATTTTTTTGATTTCTCTTTCCGTTTTTCTGGGTAATCTGTTCTCCTTTTTTGTGATCTCCCGTTTCAGGAGGGAGTAAACTGAAAAAGGTTGTTTTTGCAGCCTATAAAGACATAGAACAAATTGAATTCATGGGGGTAGATGGGGAAATCTATACTGTTTCTCCCGGTTCTGTTGTTGTTCTACCTGAGATCCACGCAAAGAACATGCACAAAAAAGCAGGAGAAATTATTTCGGATTATGAACTTGTTGAAGAATTTGATTTTTGGGAGGAATACAGGAGAAGGAATCTTGATTTTGGGTATGATTTCGATGAGTTGGATAATAAAGACCTGACAATCAGGCAGTGGGCAGAACTTGCTCTACAACAAGAGCTTAAAAAACCCGACAGAGATATAAACAGAGTTGCAATCCTCAGGATGCTCTCACAAGGTATAAACCCACTTACCCTCAATTCTAACTCTAATCCCCCACCCTCTTCTACCCTATCCACTTCACCCAGCCCCTCACCCTCTTCAACCATATCCGGACAAGCAAGCCCCACGGGTTTATGTTCACCTTTTAGTAATACAGTATTTCCCCAAAATTTTGATGAAAATATAAATGATGTAGAATATAAAAGTAAGTTGGAAACCGTTTTTGAGACTTATGGTTTAGAAAAAAAGACTACTTTAACAGCATATCGAGTTAGAGGGTTGAAAGAGATAGATTTGGGTAATTATGCGATATTGGATTATGAGTATACGAGAGTTGAACCTCATCCTGAGTTTCTCAAGCTTTTAAGAGATTGTGGATATGATGAGCGAGATTGTTATGCTAATTTTTTGTTTGAGGAGTATAGATGTCCAAATCATCCAAAGGTGTTTAAACCTACTGTTGATTTTGAGAAGGGAGGATATATAGATGATTATGGTGTGAAAAAAGGCTCTTTTAGGTTGATGGCTGGGAGGAAACACCCGATTAAAAAGTTATCTGATATAAAACGAGTTGCAAATTTTAAGATGCGAAAGTTAGAGCATATTTTTGATTATGTTTCAAAAATGGCGGTAAGTTATAGAGTATTTGATTCAAAGCTCACTAAAGTTAAAAATAGTGATTTGGCGTTGATGTGGTTTGTTTTTACGGTTCCGGATTCAATAAGTAGGGGTTTGAGGAATGCTACTCAAGAAAAGGTTAATGAAGTGTTTAATAAGGCTATAAGAGGGACTTTAAAATTCTTTCTGAGGAAATATCTGAAAAAGCACGAGAATGTTCCTCTCAGAGGGGATTTTAAGTTTGGTGGTTTTAAGAATTTGCATATATGGAGTAGTTCACAGCCGACTAAACCCCATTATCATGTTCATGTTTGTTTACCCAATTTTGTGATCTACAATGGAGAGTTTATACGATTTAGCCCTTACATTCCGAAGCAATGGTTAGATGAGTTGAAAAAGATATGGATGAGAGAGTTTGAGAAGGCTTTAAAGAAAGATAGGGATGTATACATCTGGTGTGATCATTATTTCTTTGATGAGCATGATTTTTTCAACATCTATGTGAGTTATACGAGAATGACTGAGAAGGGGAAGATTGCACATCATTTGAGGTATAATATGAGGAAGGCTTTAATTGATTTGAATGAGTTTTTTTATAGCGGAGTGGAATATGAGGGGTTGTTAGAGAGGGATAGAGAATTTTTGAGGTATCTTGTTGATTACTCTAACCGTGTGAGTGATTTTGGTTTTTTGAAGAAGTGGAAGAAGTATTTTGAAGTGGAAATAGATGAGATTGAAGAAATGGCAATTAAGGCAAAGGAGAAGGAAGAATATTGTCCAATTTGTAAAGAGAGAATGGAGTATGTGGGAGTAGTTACATTGGATGAAGTAGTTAAACACCGTAGATTGTTGGTGTTGTGGTGGTTTGATCGGCGGATGAATATTGAAGTTTGGAAAGGGGCTATGGATGTTATAGATAACAAATCCGGACGGGGCTACTAACTACAAACAAAAAAGAGGAAAATTGTTTCAAAGTTCATTCTCAGCATTTATTCCTCTTCAGACTTTCTTCTCCTCTGATTGATCCTCTCGAGAAATCTCAGTTTTG
>Ga0209426_1001738_pt1 | contig 12053 bp, 10 predicted proteins | sample Deesub1362B_J571_FD_187697 | JGI IMG/M metagenome (GOLD analysis project Ga0209426, IMG submission 187697) | Deep oceanic, basalt-hosted subsurface ecosystem from Juan de Fuca Ridge flank, Pacific Ocean, CORK Borehole 1362B_J2.571 (SPAdes)... ...
CCTCGGCCGCCACGCCCGGATCAACGCCGCGATGCTCTCTCGTGTCACCTCGTGCCTTCTGAGAGTAACCGCATTATGAGTTACCTTCCCTCCCTTCGGTAACATTTCCAACGAGGCACTTCGCTGACTTGTGAACAAGGAAGGGCTCATTTATAAATCTCGGAGATGATTCGGGAAGCCTGTGGTTTATTGGGAATCAAAGACGAAGGGCGAGCCGTCGTCCTTGCGGGGTGGGTCCACCGGCTGCGGGACCTGGGAGGAATTACCTTCGTGGACCTCAGGGACCAAAGCGGACTGGTACAACTGGTATTCCGCAATATCCCCGAGGCCCATGATCTCTCCCTCGAGGACGTGATCCGAGTTAAAGGGGTGGTGCGCCGCCGCGAGGCCCCCAATCCCAAGCTTCCCACCGGTGAGATCGAGGTCTTAGTGGAAGAGCTGGAAATACTCTCCAAATCGAAGCCCCTTCCCTTCCCCGTGGATACTGACGAGCCCCGGGCGAACGAAGAGACCCGGCTCCGCTTCCGGTTCCTCGACCTGCGCCGGGAAAGGATGCAGCGCAACCTCCGCCTGCGCCACAAAATATGCCTCTCCATCCGCAATTACCTGAGCGAGCGGGGGTTCATCGAGGTAGAGACCCCCTATTTAACCCGTTCCACCCCCGAAGGGGCGCGGGACTTCCTCGTTCCCTCGCGGTTGGAGCCGGGGAAGTTCTACGCCCTCCCCCAATCGCCGCAGCTCTTCAAACAGACCCTGGTGATCTCTGGAATTGAACGCTACTTTCAAATCGTCCGTTGTTTCCGCGACGAGGACCTGCGGGCCGACCGCCAGCCGGAGTTCACCCAGTTGGACCTCGAGATGGCCTTCCTCGAGGAGCCGGACGAACTTTTCACCCTCATCGAGGGCCTCGTGGCCCATGTCTTCCGGGAAGCTATCGGGGTGGAGCTAGAGGTTCCTTTCCCCCGCATCCCCTACGCCGAGACGATGCTCCGTTACGGCACGGATAAGCCAGACCTTCGCTTCGGGATGGAAATCGTGAACCTCTCGGAAATTTTCCGGGAATGTGACTTCCGGTTGTTCGCCGAGGCAGTGGAACGGGGGGAAGTGATCCGCGCTCTTCCCGTTCCCGGCGCGGCGGGGAAGTCCCGCTCCGAGCTGAAAAGGCTTGAAGATAGGGCCAAGAAGCTCGGCCTTGGCGGCTTAATATGGGTCAAATATGAGCACGGCGCGATAAGTTCCCCTATCGCCAAGTTCGTGGGTGAAGGGCTCCTGCGCCGGGCCGCGGAGCAGGCGCATGCCGAAGAGGGGGATCTTCTCCTCCTCGCCGCAGGGCCTGCCGAGACGGTGGCTGAGGCCTTGGGAACCTTACGGGTCGAGCTTGCGCGGGAGCTCGGCTTGATCCCCGAAGGTTCTTGGGCCTTAGCGTGGATCGTAGATTTCCCGCTTTTCAAACTGGATGAGGAGGGGAGGATCACCTCCGAGCACCATCCCTTTACCTCTCCCCATCCCGATGATCTTCCCTACCTCGAATCCGATCCCCTGAGGGTGCGGGCGCGTTCCTATGATCTCGTGATAAACGGGGTGGAGATCGCCTCGGGTTCCATCAGGATCCACCGCCGTGACTTGCAAGAGCGGATCTTCAAGTTGCTCGGGCTCACCGAGGAGGAAGCCCGGGAGAAGTTCGGCTTCCTTTTGCGAGCTCTAGAGTACGGGGCGCCTCCCCATGGAGGGATCGCTTTCGGGCTCGACCGCCTGGTAATGATGCTCGCGGGGGAAAGCTCCATCCGTGAGGTGATTGCTTTCCCCAAGACCGCCACTGGTGCTTGTCCCTTGACCGGCGCCCCGGCGGAGGTCACCGAGGAGCAGCTCCGCGAACTACGCCTTAAGATCGAGCCTGAAGCCAAAGCTCGCTCATAGGGTAACTAGGGAGACAAGAATACGGCGAACTCCGGCCCGAGACCTACACCTTGGCTTTCCCCCACGGGTTTTTACGATATCTACCGCATCGCCATCGACGCCACCCACTCCCCCGTGGACACCGTGGTCACCGTCACCATCATCCAGAACGGGATCACCGAGGTCTATGGCCCCTACACGGTGACCGCCGGAGACTTCGTCAACCTGGAGCTTCAGTCCGATTGGTGGGACTTGTTGGGTGGACCTTGGGTCTTTTGATGGGTACGTAGCAAGAGGGGGCCGGGCTCTCGCCCGGCCCCCTTCGCTCGTGCCGCGGGTCAGGTGCCGATTCGGAACAACGCACAAGCGTTGCGGAAGGTGAGCTCGGCGACGTCCCGGGGAGGGAGCCGCAATACCCCCGCGATCCTCTCCACCACCAACCGCACCTTCGCCGGATCGTTACGCTTCCCCCGGTGGGGCTCCGGCGGAAGATAGGGGGAATCGGTTTCCACCAACAGCCGCTCCAGGGGGATCTCCCGCAACAGCGCCCGCAGGGCCGCGTTCTTCTTGTAGGTCACCGGACCTCCAATCCCGATGTAAAACCCTAGGTCCAAGAACTCCCGGGGATGGCCGTGGGCCGCGGAGAAGGCGTGGATCACCCCCTTCCCCGGATTCACCTCCCGCAAGATCTCCAGAAGCTCGTCCCGGGCCTCGCCCCGGAGATGTACGATAACTGGTAACCCTTTCTCCACCGCGAGCTCCAGTTGCGCCTGGAACGCCCGGCGTTGGTCTTCCCGGGGCGATAGATCCCGGTAGTAGTCGAGGCCGCACTCCCCCACGGCCACCGCACCCTGATCCAATAGCGCCGCCAGCTCTTTCAGCGTGTCCTCGGAGAAATCCTTGGCATCATGGGGGTGGATGCCACAGGCAGCGAAGATATTTCGGTGCCTGCGCGCAAGTTCCAACGACGCCTGGGAGCTTCCCAAGTCCACGCCTACGTTCAAGACATAAACTCCCTTTTCTTCCAGTTCCCGGACGACCCGCTCCTGATCGGGGGCGAACTGCGGGAAGTCTAGGTGAGCGTGGGAATCGAAGAGCCTCATTCTCTCAGGTCATGGACTCGAGCTCACGGAATACCTGGGGGATCGCTTCCAAAAGATCTCCGGGCAGAATCCCCCGCTGGGCCGCTCGCTCTGTCAGCACCTCGCTCGCCTTTCCGTGGACGTAGACCCCCACACAGGCAGCTTCCAGGGCTTCAACTTCCCCTGCCCAAAGCCCCCCGATGAGCCCCGCGAGCACGTCCCCCGAGCCCCCGTGGGCCAGGGCGGTGTTTCCCCCCACGTGGAGGTAAACGTCCCCGTTTGGGGTAGCAATGGCCGTGGGAGGGCCTTTCAGGACCAGGACAACTCCCCATTCCTCTGCCGCCTCCCGGGCACGCTCGATCTTGTGGGCCACCACCTCGTCCACCGCCCCACCCGCCAGGCGCACGAATTCTCCAGGATGGGGAGTCAGAATAGGGGTAACGCGTGACGCGTGACGCATGACGCGTTTCAAAACATCGATTTTGCCGGCTAGGGCGTTGAGGCCGTCGGCGTCCAAAAGGAGCTTGGGGGCTTCTCGCAAAAGCGCCTCCACCAGCGCCGCTGGTCCCGGTCCCTTTCCCAGCCCGGGACCACAGATCACCACGTCCATATCGGCCGCGAGCTTCAGGACCCCTTTAACTGCGTCCTTCGAGAAGATCCCCGTTTTCGTCGCCGGGAAGGGATGGACCAACGCCTCGGTAACGCTTCCCTCGAGCACCGGATACAGGGGTTCGGGACAGGCGATGTGGACGAGGCCGGCCCCAGCTCGGTAAGCTGCCTCCGCAGCCAGCGCCGCCGCCCCAGCCATCCCCACCGATCCTCCTACTACCAGCACCTTCCCGAACGTCCCCTTGTGGCCGAACGGGTCCCTATAGGGAAGCGCAGCGGCGCAAAAGGCCTCGGATATCACCTCCGCCACCGGGTCCACGGCGTCCCACGCTGGCTGAGGATAGGCGACGTCGATAACCTCTACCTCGCCGCAGTGCCGTGCCGCGGGAAGGAGCAGGTGGCAAGGCTTAAGTGCTCCCATGGCCAGGGTTATGTCCGCCTCCACCGCTGGCCCCGGCACCTCGCCGGAATCGGCGTCCAGCCCCGAGGGGATGTCCACCGCCACCACCAACCCCAGGGACTCGTTCACGAGCTCGATGGCCTTGGCGGCGAGACCCCTAGCAGCCCCTTTGATCCCCACCCCCAAGAGGCCGTCGATGACGAGATCAGCTCGGACGAGGGCGTCCCGGAACCTCTCCAGGTCCCGCGAAGAGCGCACCCGGAAGAGCCTCCCCGGGAATGAGGCGGCGAAGGCGTTGGCCTGTGATGCGGCGGCGCCGGTGGGCTCCCCCAAGATGACCGCCAGCACTTCCGCGCCCCAAAGTCCAAGCCACCGGGCGATCCCCAACGCATCCCCGCCGTTTCCCCCTTTTCCACATACCGCGAAGACGTAGCGCCTGAGAGGTCGCCCCAGGGTGCGCTGCAGGTACTCGGCCCCGCCCCGGGCGGCCGATTCCATGAGGAGCAAACGCTCCATGCCCAGCCGCTCGCTCTCGCGATCTAAAGCCCTTATCGCCTCGGCGGAAAAAACGGGCTGCATATCCAAGGATCATTGTAGGGAGATTGATGAAGTCGGCCAAGTGGCGGGATACCGAAAGCCGAGTTCAGGCTTCCTGAACCATGCTCAGGATTTTCCGGGCCACCTGAGCTGTGTCCTTTCCCGTGCGGTCAATCCAACGTATCCCGGGTTCGCGCCGGAACCAGGTGAGCTGGCGCCGGGCATAGGCCTTAGTGTTGGCCACGATCCTGCGTCTCGCTTCCTCCAGAGGGATTATCCCCCGGAAATGGTCGAAGAGCTCTGCGTAGCCGATGGTGCGGAGGATGGGGACATCCGCGGGGAGCTTGGTGTGGAAAAGCTTCCGGGCCTCATCCACAAGGCCTTTGGCGAACATCTCCTCCACCCGGGCCGCGATCCGCCGGTAGAGCTCCCTCCGTTCAAGGGAGATCCCCACCACCAAAAGGGGCCAGGGGAACGGACGTTCCTTTCCCCAGAAGTGGGAGATGGGCTTCCCCGTGAGGCGGTAGACCTCCAGCGCTCTAATGATGCGGACCCGATCGCTGCGGCGGATCTTGGCCGCGGCGGCGGGATCCACTCGTAAAAGCTCGGCGTAAAGCTCAGCGGTGGGCTTGTGGGAAAGCTCGGCTCGGATCTCCGGTGCCGCTCCGGGCCCCTCGAATATCCCCACGGTGAGTGCCCGGATGTACAGGGTGCTCCCTCCCACGATCACCGGTATCCGGCCTCGGTCCACGATCTCACACACCACCCGCTCGCAATCCCGCCGGAACCTGACGGCATCGTACCGGACCCACCACGGCACATGGTCGAGCAGGTGGTGCGGGACGCGACGGCGCAGCTTCCACGAGGGCTTCGCTGTCCCGATCTCGAGGTCCCGATATACCGCGCGGGCATCGGCGGAGACCACTTCCCCGCCGATCATCTCCGCGAGCTCCACCGCGATCTCGCTCTTCCCCACCGCGGTGGGCCCCACAATCAGGGGGATCTTCACTCTTCCGAGAGCAAAAGGTCCCGGTAACGCTTCAACGCCGCCCGCCGGGAGGGATGTTTCAGCTTCTCTAAGGCTCGCAGCTCGATCTGGCGAATTCGTTCCCGGGTAACGTCGAACATCGCCGCCACCTCCTTCAGGGTGCGGGGGTGGCCGTCGCGCAATCCGTATCGGAGCTCCAAGATCTCCCGCTCCCGGGGATCCAGCTCCCTTATCGCCTTGAGAAGCTCCTCCCGGAGCTTTTCCCGGATGGCCTCCTTGGAGGGCGAGGGTACGGAGCTATCGGCGATGAGGTCGCCCAGGGTCTCATCCTCGTCCTCGGAGAGGGGGCGCTCCAGCGAAGAGGTATAGCGTGCCACCTGCTCGATGCGCTTGATCTTGTCCACCGGTATCCCCAGGGTCTCGGAGAGCTCCTCGTAGGTGGGGGCGGTCCCGTACCGCTGGATGTGCTCCCTTCTCGCTTCAGAGAGGTCCTGCAGGGTCTCAGCGGCATGGGTGGGAACGCGGATGGTGCGTGTCTGATCTGCCAAGGCCCGGGTGATGGCTTGGCGTATCCACCAGGTGGCATAGGTGGAGAACTTGTAGCCCTTGCGCCAGTCGAACTTCTCCACCGCCCGCATGAGGCCGATGTTCCCTTCCTGGATCAAGTCCAAAAGCGAAAGACCGTGGTGCATGTAGCGTTTGGCTACGGAGACCACCAGCCGGAGGTTGGACTCGATGAGCTTCTTGCGCGCCGCCTCCCCTTCTTTCACTTTCCGTTCCAGCTCCTCGCGTTCTTCCGGGGAAAGCTTGTCCCCTTCTTCCTTGAGACGTTGGGCCGCGAGCTTTCCCTCCTCCATGGCCTTCGCCAGAGCAACTTCCTCTTCTTTGGTGAGGAGGGGAACGCGTCCGATTTCCTTGAGATAAGTACGGATGGGGTCTTCCCGGGAACGCGGCGTTTCTTCAATTTCCTCTACCGCTGGGCTTTCCTCCGGCTCCTCCACGGGGACGTTGGCGTCCCCTTCCCATGGGTCCGGCACGTCCGAATACACACGCTTATCCTTGCTTTTCATATTCCCCCTTCAATACCCGCGCCCGGCTACGACAAAGCTCTACGTACTCCCGCTGGAGTTTCTCCAAGACCTCTCGTTCCCCGCGCTTTTCCGCCTGCGTCAATTCCTCCCGCAAAGATTCGATCCGCTGCTCCAGCTTGGGAAGCACGTGAAACTTTCGCCACGCCTCCTCCAGCGCCCTTTCCTCATCCGAGAAGTTGACATCCCAAAGGAGAATTCGGCTCAAACGGGCTTGTAGTTCTGGCTCAAGCTCCGCGGCAAGGACATGGGGCTCGGGCCCCGCCTTCCCGTCCACGCAGCGCTCAAACCACAGTTTCACTATCGGTCTATATTCGACGCTGAAATCCTCCGGCGCAAGCCGCACAAGTTTTTCCTCGGGGAGCCTTCCAGAAAGCAGGAATTTGAGCACCACCTCCTCGGCCCCAAACGGTTCTCCCTCATCCGCCGTCTCCTTCCACGAGATCCTCCCCCCAAGGACCTTCCACACCTCCTCTTCCGGGAGTCTTAAAAGCAGGGAAAGCTTCTGAACCCATTCGCGCCTCAAAAGCGGGTTCTTGACATGCTCCCAAAGGGAACGCACGAGCTCCAGGGCATCCTCTTTGCCCTTGAGGGAAGAAAGATCGAACCGCACGGGGATGATGGACAGGAGGAACTCTTGGAAATCGACGGCCCCGGCGATGGCCGCGTGTAGCGCCCCTATCCCCCGCTCCCGCACCAGGGAGTCCGGGTCTTCCCCTTCAGGAAGGGGGGCCACCCTTACCTCCAGGCCGGCATCCAACAGGATCCCGATCCCCCTGAGGGTGGAGGTTTCTCCCGCGGCATCAGCATCGTAGGCGACGACCACCTCTCGGGCATACCGGGAGAGCCTCCTTGCTTGGGATTCGGTGAGGGCGGTGCCCATGGAGCATACCGCTTCCAGGATCCCGGCCTGCTGGAGGGAGATGACGTCGGTATACCCCTCCACCAAGACGGCACGGCCAGAGGACTTGATCGCCTCCTTCGCGATATCGAGCCCGTAAAGGAGAGTTCCCTTCTCGAACAGGGGGGTGTTGGGGCTGTTGAGGTACTTGGGTTCCGCCCCCGAAAGGCTTCGTCCCGCGAAGGCCACCGTGCGGCCGAGCTCGTCCCGGATAGGGAAGATCACCCGGTCCACGAAACGGTCGCGATACCCTCGTTCCCCTTTTACGATCAGACCAAGCTTTTCCAGATTGGAAATGCCCCAACGGGAAAGGGCGGAAAGGAGGGAGGTGCCCGATGGGGGGGCGTAGCCTAGCCCGTACCGCTCCCAAACCTCCGGACCCATCCCCCGGGAAAGGAGGTAATCCCGAGCAGGCTTACCCCCCGGGGAGTGTAGGCTATCTTGGAAAAAGCGCTCCGCGGCAGCGTTTATCTTGAGGAGCTTTTCCCTTTCGCCACTCCGTTTGAGCTCCACCCCGAGCTCTGCCGCCAGCCGCTCCAGGGCCTCCCGGAAGGAGAGCCGCTCGATGCGCATCAAAAACCCTATGGCGTCGCCGCCGGCCCCGCACCCGAAACAGTGCCAGAGCTTCTTCTCGGGAGAGACGTGGAAGGAGGGGGTGTCGTCGGGATGGAAGGGACAACGTCCCTTGTAGCCCTTCCCGGAGGGCTTCAGCGCTACATACCGGGAGATGAGCTCCACAATATCGACTTTCTCCCGGATCTCATCGAGCTCGCTCATAGGAGTTCCCGCAGAAAGGGGTTCCTTTCCCGCTCCACCTGAAGCGAGGTGGGTTCACCGTGGCCGGGGTAAATGCGCCATTCCCCCGAAAGGGAAGAGAAGAAGCGTCGGATGGATTCCTGGAGTTCCGTGAACGAGCCACCGGGCAGATCCCACCTCCCCACCGAGCCCGCGAACACCAAATCCCCACAGAAAACCACCTTCCCCCGCTCCCAAAGGAATACCACCGATCCCGGCGAATGTCCAGGGTAGTGGGCCACCGTGAGCTCCTCCTGTCCCAGGACCAATCTCTGGCCGTCCTCCAGGTAACCGTCCGCCTGGGGCGGAGCTTTGCCGAAGGCGAAGAACACCTCCCGCTCCGCCTCGTGGTAAAGGAGCTTTCCGCCGAAACGGCTCCTGATCTCTGGAGCCGCATCGGCGTGGTCGAAGTGACCGTGGGTAAGGAGGATGTACTTTAATTTGACCTTTCCCAAGGCTTCGACGAGCTCCGCCGGCAAGTCCCCGGGATCGATCAGCGCTGCCTCACCGTTGGACTCCACTAAATAACAGTTGGTGAAAAGCGGGCCGACCACGAACCTCTCAATCCTCATGGCGAACGGTGCGAGAAGCGGTGAGGACCATCACTTCCCCGAAGCCCGCGGAGACAAGGGCCCGGGAGCACTCCGCCGCGGTGGTCCCCGTGGTGTAGACGTCATCCACCAATACCACCCGCTCCCCCCTCCCTACTCGGCGAGCTGAAAACGCCCCCTCGAGGTTCGCCCGGCGCTCTTCGTACCCCAGGGAAACCTGGGGTGGGGTGGAGCGCGTCTTCACGAGGAGGCCCTCCAAGGGGATACCGGATAGGCGGGAAAGCTCGCGGGCCAGCCCCTCCGCGGCGTGCCACGTGCCCTTCCGGCCGGGATCCGGGGGAACGTAGGTGATGATCTCTGCGTCCCGGGGGAGAAAGGACACAAGGAGGCCTGAGAGGAGACGGGCCAGGGCCCTTTCACCTTCTTTCATCCCTAAAACCAAAACCCGCAGGACCCCCCGGTGTGGCCCCAGGGCCCGCGCCCAAGCGTACGGCCGCGGTTCCACCGCACACTCCCGACATATGTCCACCCCCTCTTTCACGGGGTGACCACATATAGCACACAGTGCCCCGGCGAAAATCTCGATCTCTTCCAGACATCGTGGACAAAGGGGCCTCAGCTCGGCTTGGGATGTACCACAGATGAAACAGCGCGGCGGGAAAAGGAGGGCGGTCACTCCTTTTCCCGCCGCCCGCAGGAGCTCACTTAACGATGAATTTGGCCACATCCAAAAGGCGGCAGCAGTAGCCCCACTCGTTGTCGTAGAAGGAAAGCACCTTCACCACCTTGGGCATCTTGGGAAGCACCATGGTGTAGGCCAAGGCCACCACCGCCGAGTGGGACTCGCCCAGTACATCGGAGGAGACGATGGGCTCCTCCACCACCTTCATCACCTCGCCGAGCGGGGTCTCCGCGGCCTTGAGGAACGCCTCGTTCACCTCCTCTACCGTGACCTCCCGCTTCAGGGTAGCGGTGAAATCGGATACGGAGCCGCACGGCACCGGCACCCTCATGGCGATCCCGTCCATCTTCCCCTCGAGTTCTGGGAAGATGGCGGGGATGGCCCGGGCGGCCCCGGTGGAGGTGGGGATGATGTTGGCCGCCGCGGCCCGGGCCCGGGCGAGGTCGTCGTGGAAAGCGTCCACAATCCGCTGGTCGTTTGTATAGGCGTGGACGGTGGTGAGGAACCCCTCCTCGATCCCGAACGCCTCGTGCAACACCTTCACCACCGGGCCCAGGGAGTTGGTGGTGCAGGAGGCGGCCGAGACGATATCGGGTTTGCCCCACTTCTCGTATTCGTCCTCGTTCACGCGCCAGAGGATCTGCAAGGTCTCCTTGGCCTTCTCACCCCGCGGAGGGGCGGTGATGAGGACCTTTTTAGCACCGGCCTCAAGATGCCCCTTTGCCTTCTCCGGATCCCGGAAGACCCCGGTGGCCTCGATGACCACGTCCACCCCCAACTCCCCCCAGGGAAGCTCAGTGGGGTTGGGAACCGCGGTAAGCCGGATCTCGGGGCGATCTCCGATTTTTAGGCGATCCTCGGCCACCAAGGTGACGTCCAGATCGTAGGGGCCGTAGACGGTGTCGTACTTGAAGAGGTGTGCGGCCCATTTGGCGTTGAACTTGTCCTTCTTTTTGTTGTAGAAGAGGAGGTCGTTGATCCCCACGATCTCCACCTCGGGGTCTTTGGCGGCGATCCGGGTGAAGACCCGCCCGATCCTCCCGAAACCGTTTATCCCTATCCTCACCGGTGCCATCTTCACGCTCCTTTTATGTCTGAGGATTTAACTACACATTGTAAGGAAAAGGTCGTAAACGCGCAGGTCTTCGGTGAGCTCGGGGTGGAAGCTCGCCACGAGGACCCTTCCTTCCCGGGCCATGACCGGATGGCCTTGGTGTTCGGCCAGGACTTCTACCCCGGGCCCCACCCGGCGGATGTAGGGGGCGCGGATGAAGACCGCCGGCACCCGCCCCACCCCCTTCACCTCGAGTTCCGTCTCGAACGAGTCCACCTGCCTCCCGGACGCGTTCCGCTCCACGGCGATGTCGATAAAACCGAAGAACCTCTCGGGCCAGTTGACGATCTCCCGAGCCAAGAGGATCATCCCCGCACAGGTGCCGAAAAAGGGAACACCCGAGCGGTGGAGCTCCTCAATGGGCTCCACCAAACCTGACCACTTGAGGAGCCTCCAGATGGCGGTGCTCTCCCCCCCGGGAAAGACGAGACCAGATACGCCCTCGAGATCGGCCGGCTTGCGCACCGGGACGGCTTTCATTTCCAACCGTTCCAGCGCCCGGAGGTGCTCCCGCACGTCGCCTTGGACGGCAATGACCCCGATCTTCATCGATACTGCATCAACTGCTCTTGGGGGATCTCTTCAATAGCGATCCCAGGCATGGGCTCCCCGAGGTCCTCGGACACTTCCGCCAGGAGCTCGGGGTCATCGTAGTGGGTCGTGGCGAGCACGATGGCCCGGGCCCGCTTTTCAGGGTTCTCAGACTTGAAGATGCCGCTTCCCACGAACACCCCATCGGCCCCGAGCATCCGCATCAGGGCCGCATCGGCGGGGGTGGCGATGCCCCCGGCGGCAAAGTTCACTACCGGGAGCCTCCCCAGCTCTTGGATCATCTCCAGCACTTCCACCGGGGCCCCAAGCTCTTTGGCGTAGGAGACGAGCTCCGCCCGGGACATGTCCCGGAGGCGGCGGATCTGGTCGTTGAGGATGCGCATGTGGCGCACGGCCTCAACCACGTTGCCGGTGCCCGCCTCTCCTTTGGTGCGGATCATCGCCGCACCTTCGGCGATCCTGCGGGCCGCCTCGCCCAGATCCCGGCAGCCACAGACGAAGGGGACCTTGAATTGCCACTTGTCGATGTGGTTGAAGGGATCGGCGGGAGTCAGGACCTCGGACTCATCGATGAAATCCACCCCCAAGGCCTCCAGGATCCTGGCCTCGGCGATGTGGCCGATGCGGCACTTGGCCATAACGGGGATGGAGACGGCGTCCATGATCTCCTTGATGCGTTTGGGATCGGCCATGCGGGCCACACCGCCCTGCTTGCGGATATCGGCGGGTACCCTTTCCAGGGCCATGACCGCCACCGCCCCGGCGGCCTCAGCGATCTCCGCCTGCTCGGGGGTGGTCACGTCCATGATCACCCCGCCCTTGAACATCTCAGCGAAACCGGTCTTCACCCGGTAAGTC
>Ga0209426_1001739_pt1 | contig 12042 bp, 9 predicted proteins | sample Deesub1362B_J571_FD_187697 | JGI IMG/M metagenome (GOLD analysis project Ga0209426, IMG submission 187697) | Deep oceanic, basalt-hosted subsurface ecosystem from Juan de Fuca Ridge flank, Pacific Ocean, CORK Borehole 1362B_J2.571 (SPAdes)... ...
GAGAAAGAGGATGATGACCAGACCGAATAACATCGGGGTAACCCCGGTGGCAAACCCAGACGGTAACATGGTGAAGGTTTTCTCCAGAAAGGGGACAACCTGCACGGTCAGTATCTGCTGGAGCAGACGAATAAAGACCACGCCGAAGATGGGTCCCACGGTGGTGCCGAGACCGCCGATGATTATCATCCCGATGTACAGTATTGACTCGGTCAGGCTGAACTGCTCGGCATTTAAAAAGCCAATCCAGTGGGCGAGGAGGGCGCCGGCGATTCCAGCTAGGAAACAGCCGATGAAAAAGGCCAGCAGCTTATAGTAGAGGAGGTTGATGCCCATTACCTCCGCAGCCAGGTCATTATCCCTGATGGCGATGAAAGCCCGCCCCACCCTGGTCCGTGCTAAGTTCTTGGCGAGGAAGATGCACAGGGCGGTGATGGTCAGAATGAGATAGAACTGGCTGGTCTCAGTGCGGAAGACAAAGCCACCGATGGAGGCATAGGGCACCTTGATGCCGACGAATCCCCCGGTCACTGACCAGTGGTTGATGACCCAGATGATGATAAACTGGGCGGCGATGGTGGTGATGGCTAAGTAGAAGCCCTTGACCCGTATTGAGGGAAGACCGAAGATGAGCCCGATAGTCCCGGCGGTGAACCCGGCGCTGATTAGCCCCACCAGGAAGGGAAGTTCCAGGCGGTTGGTCAGCACCGCCGCGGTGTAGGCGCCCACCGCGATGAAACCGGCATGCCCGATGGACAATTGCCCGCAGTAGCCAGTCAGGATGTTCAGCCCGGTGGCGGCGATGAGGGTGATGCCAATGAGATTGGCCACGCCCAGCCAGTAGTTGCTCAAGTATAGCGGGGCGGTCAGGAGGAGTATCCAAAGGCCAATGAACAGCGCCCAGTGGGTTTTGGTGCGCAGGATAGCCATATCTTGGGCATAAGTGTAATTACGGGTTCCGCTTGGCAAGCTCATATCTTATATCCTCTCGATGCGAACTTCTCCAAATAGCCCGTAGGGCTTGATAATCATGACAATAATAATGATGATGAAGGGTATGATATCCTTAACCCCGCCCCAGAGGAAGGGGGTGAGGTAGCCGCCGCCAAGGCTCTCGGCAAGCCCGATGATTGGCCCGGCGACCATGGCGCCGACGAAAGAATCCAGCCCGCCCAGTATCACCACTGAGAAGGCCTTGAGCCCGGTCTCAATCAGACCCTGGGTGATGCCACCGATGCTGGAAATCAATATCCCGCCGATAGCCGCTACCACGCAGGCAAACATCCATGACCTGGAGAAGACGGTGGTCACCGGGATACCGCAGGCTTGAACTGCCATCTGGTCATCAGCGGTGGCTCGCATGGCGATGCCCATCTTGTGGTAGCGGAAGAATAGAGTCAAGATGGCAAAGACGAGTAAGCAGATGCCCACCACCCAGACGTACTCCTGGGAAACCACCGCTGGGCCAATGTGGATGACCTCTCTGGGGAAGAGCCTGGGCAGGGCATCTACGCTCCAGGGCCAGATGAAGGTCACCACTCCCTCAATGAAGTAGCCTACCCCCAGCGTCACCGTAATCAGAGCCAGGATGGGCTGGGCAATAAGCGGGCGCAGGGCAAAGCGCTCAATCATCCAGCCCAGCCCCAGGGCGAAGAGGATGACGAAGAGGAAGGCCAGCCAGATGGGGAACTGGGCCTGCACCAGCATGGCGTAGGTAAACCAGGAAGAGATCAGGACTATCTGTCCCAGTGCCAGGTTGGCCACGCTGCTGGATTTCCAGATGAGAACGAAGCCAAGCGCAATCAGGGCATAAACCATGCCCACGGCGATTCCGGTAATTGTGAACTGCAGTAACTCAGCCATTTGATATTATTCCTCTCTCTAGATATCTCTCACCTTGATGCTGGTGCTTACCACCCCTTTCCTTCCATCCCGGTAGGTTACGGGTGCTTCTACTTTTACCTCTCTGCCATTGCTGTATATCGCCTGGATTAGCTCCTTGTACCGCTCCGCCATGAACTCGCGTCTCAGCTTTCTGGTGCGGGTAAGCTCGGCTTCATCAGCGTCAAACTCTTTGTGCAGTAGGACAAATCTCCTAACCCGGGCTGGCTCTGGCAAGTAGCTGTTCACCCGGACCAGGTCCTTCTGTATCAAGTTGGCCACCTCTTCTTTCTGGGAGAGGTCAACAAAGGTGGTGTAGGGGATGTGGTTGCGCTCCGCCCACTTGCCCACCATGGCAAAGTCTATGTTGATTATCGCCGAGACGAAGTCCTTATCCTTGCCCCCGATGACCATGGCGTCTTTGATATAAGGGCTGAACCTCAGCCTGCCTTCAACATACTGGGGAGCGTATTTGATGCCGGAGCTCAGCTGCCCCATGTGCTCCAGCCGGTCGATGAATAGCAAATGTCCATCCTCATCAATATTGACAGCATCGCCGGTGCGGCACCAGCCATTGACCAGGGTCTCTGCGGTTTTCTTGTCATCCTTGTGGTAGCCATTGAACAGGCAGTTGCTTCTGACCCAGAGTTCTCCCTCGTCAGTTATCCTGACCTCAGTGCCGAGCGCCGGCCGCCCCACGCTCTCAAATTTGATTTCTCCCTTGCCGTGGGAGGAGATCAACCCGGCTTCAGTGCTGCCGTAATTCTGCCTCAGCTCAATGCCTATGGCGTGGATTAGTCTGAAGGTGTCCAGACTTAAGACCGAGCTTCCGGTGACAGCAAACCTGACTCGGCTCAAGCCGAGGCGGTCTTTCAGGGCACGGAATAAGCACAGGTAGGCAATTCCATAGAGCGCCCGCCAGAACAGGCTCGGCTTTTTATTTTCAAAGCGGAAATCAGCCATCTTGTAACCTACTGGCAGGAACAGGTTATAGACGAAGCGTTTCAGCGGATGGGCATCAAACATCTTGACCTGAATCTCGCTGACCAGGCTCTCCCACTGACGGGGCCCGTAGATGACGAAGTGGGGGCCAACCTCACGGGTATCCTCGGCGATGGTCTCCGGCTCTTCTGGGAAGTTGAGTCTAGCTCCGCTGAGCAGATGGGGAATGGTGGCGAAGAAACTATCTCCCACCCAGGCCGCCGGGAAGTTGGAAATCAGGTCGTCATTCTCATTGAGCGGGTAGCGGTCAAGGAAGGCTCGGGCGGTATTGATTAAAGCTTGGTGGGTGAGCACCGCCCCCTTGGGTAGTCCGGTGGTTCCTGAGGTGTAATAAATGAAGGCGATGTCACTTCCTTTACCCTTCTCCAGGTTCTCTTCAAACAAACCGGGGTGCTCTTTTTCATATTCTCTGCCCAGCCTGATTACCTCAGCGAAGGAGGTGAGTATCGGGTCATCATAATTCCTCAGCCCCTTGGGGTCCCAGTAGATAACTTTCTTGAGCAAAGGTAGCTCGTCTTTGATCTCCAGGAACTTGTCCGTTTGCTCCTGGTCATTGACGATGGCGAACTTGGCGCCGGAATGCTCGGCAATGTATTTCACCTCGGACGGGATGGAGTCAACGAATATCCCGGTGACGATGCCGCCAGCAGCCTGGGTGGCAAACTCCCCCCAGAACCATTCCGGCTCATTATCGCCGATGATGCAGACCACATCTCCTGGTTTCAGCCCCAGGCTGATCAGCCCTAGGGAAAAATATTTTACCTTCTCGTAGTACTCCGCCCAGCTGTATCTCTGCCAGACGCCGAGGTGCTTCATGGACATCGCCGTCCGCTGGCTCCATCTTTCATAGTTGCGGCGGATGAGTTTTGGAATGGTATCAAAGTTATCCATCGGCATTACATTGACCTCTGTCTCTCCCCATAAAAATACCTCCCGCTTGGGAGGTATTCAGTTTTCAGGTTTTTAATATATTCCTCTAACTAGATAGGCATCTTAAAATCCCCCCCCAAGCGCACCCCGGTGCGCTTGGTAAAGACGAATTTGGATTTTCCCAACCGGTAGTGACTCGTCTTCATATGTGATTTTCTTCAAGCCCGATTAACGAGAAGCTAGTTTACCATAAGAAAATGGCTCTGTCAAATTCAAGGCAGGGAGACAGGAAGTTATTTAGAAGGGCAGCGCCCCTCTTAAATCACCCATAGCTTTGGTTCTGCGCTTCTTCAGTCCACTGGAATCGTCGTGCCAGTTGCCTTGGCGATGAGCTTTCCTTCTTGATTGGTTACCGTCATCTCAGCGATGCTCACCCGCCGGCCGCTTTTTAGCACCCGTCCCTCGGCGATAAGCTCATCACCTGCTTTGGCCGCAGCGATGAAGTGGATATTGAACTGAGAGGCGATATTGGGGCATCTGACCGAATTGACGGCGTAGGCGAACGCCTGGTCAGCCACCGCCATGACAATGCCCCCAAAAATGAGGCCGTTGAAGTTCTGGTGTTCCGGCACGAGTTTGATGGCTACCTTGGCATAGCCCGGGGAGAGTTCTAGTAACTGCATCTTGAGGAAAGAGGCGATGGGCTCTTCTTTTGCTTTGGCTCTCAGTTCAGCCAGAGTATCAGTTATCTTATCTTCCTGCCCTGACATCTCTCGTCTCCAACCTTTGGGAGGCTAGCACAAGCCGAATTTCCGTGCGGCTTCCCGGAAGCCGGGTAGAGAACCCTCCAGTACCCTGTCCTCAACGCAGTAGGCGATGCGGAAATACCCCGGTGTCCCGAAGCCGCTGCCAGGCACCGTGAGCACCTTAAGCTGGAGCAGCTCTCTGACGAAGGCGATGTCATCTTCCAGCGGGGATTTGGGGAACATGTAGAAGGCGCCCTGCGGTTTGGTTACTGAATAGCCCATCTCGGTAAGGTGCTGATAGAGGAAGTCCCGCTTTTGCTGGTACTCAGCCACGGAAATGGTGACTCCCTGGAGGTGGCGCACGATGTGTTGCATCAGCGCCGAGGCATTGACAAATCCCAGCGTCCGGTTGCAGTGAATGAAGCCGTTTATCAGCTCCTCCCGCTGGTGGCAGTCAGGATGGATGGCGATGTAGCCAATGCGTTCGCCGGGCAGAGCCAGGTCTTTGGAATGGGAGGTGACGATGATGCTCTGGGGGTGGTGGTGCAGGGGAAAGGGATATTTTAAGCCATCATAGATAATCTTGCGGTAGGCTTCATCGCTGATGAGCAGAATCTGTGTCCCGTATTCAATCTCCTTTTTGCGGAGTATTTCCCCCAGCTCATGCAATCGCTCCTCGCTGCAGACAGCGCCCGAAGGGTTGTTGGGGGAGTTTATAATCACCGCTCTGGTCTTTTTGTTGATGGCTTTTTCTAAGGAGTCCAGCCTGGGGGCAAATTGCTCATCGGTGGGCAGAATCCGGGCTACTCCATAGTGATTGTCAATATAGTGGACATACTCGGCGAAGTAGGGAGCGAAGATGATGACCTCGTCTCCGGGATTAAGTATCGTCTTCAGCACCACGTTCAAGGCTCCTGCTGCCCCGCAGGTCATGACCACCTCATTCATGGTGAAATTGATGCCCGTCTCCTGCGAAAGCTGCTGGGCCACCGCGGCTCTGGTTTCAGCATAGCCGGCGTTGCTCATGTAGCGGTGCATTCCTGGTTGAGGGTGTTCCGCTATTCTCTTCAGCTCTTGGAAAAACTCGGCGGGGGGCTCCATGATCGGGTTGCCCAGGGAAAGGTCAAAGACATTCTCCTCGCCATAGCGCTGCTTCAGGATGGCCCCGTCCTCAAACATCTTCCGAATCCAGGACCCTGAGGCCATACTTTGGCGGACTCTTTCAGAGACTAGCACCTTGGATTTCCTTTCTTCCTTGCTCAAAGGCGGCGAGGTTGATTTCCCGTAGGTTTGGTGGCAGGCGATGGGAGATGCTATCCTTCCATATCTGGACTTCAAAAGGCATAAAGAGCGAAACACATCCCAGCATGAACATGTTGAGCGTTCTGATATTGCCCAGATCTCGGGCGCAGTGGGTGCCCTCAATAAAATAGACGCGGTCGGTGCGCTGCTTTAAGATATTCAGTATCTCTTCATCACTGGGGTAGCGCGATTTGCCCAAACTGACCGAGAGGGGCGGCAGGGCGTGATTGTTGACGATGGCTATCCCTCCACGCCGGAGGTAGTGTGCCCACCGGGCCGCTTCCAGCTTCTCCAGGGCGAGCAGCAGGTCACCCTCACCTTTCTTAATCAGGGGAGACCAGACCTGGCGGGCAATCCGCACGTTGCTGAGAACGCTGCCCCCGCGCTGTGCCATGCCAATGGTGTCTGTTTTCTTGACATCGTAGCCGGAGGCTATCGCCGTCTCACCAATGATGTCACTGGCCAGGATGATTCCCTGACCTCCGGCTCCAGTAACAAGCAGGTCTAGCTTCTCCATTCTGTTTCCTTACTTCTTGGACTGCGGGCCTATCGCCTGGCGGGGGCAGAGCTGCTGGCAGACGGCACAGCCATCGCCCACGCACAGCGTAGCCTCAATGCAAATCAGCTCATCTTGCCGTTGAATTGCCGAGCAGCCGAGCAGGAGACAGATGCCGCACTGGTTGCACCTCTCCTGATTGATGGCTCTTGGCTCACCGCGCTTCGGCACCCGAACGGAACAGGCCCCACGGACAATGATGACGGAAAGCTCAGGACTATCCAGGGCACTCCTGACGCTATTTCTCAGTGCTTTCATATCGAAGGCGTCAACCACTCTGACATCTTTGACCCCGATGCCCCGAACCAGCGGCTCCAGGTCCACCTTGTTGGCTTCCTTGCCTTGCGCCGAAATGCCGGTGCCCGGATGTTCCTGATGACCGGTCATAGCGGTGGTGCCGTTATCCAGGATGATGAGCGTTATCTGGCCCCGGTTGTAGACGCCATCAACCAGACCGGTGATACCGGAATGGAGGAAGGTGGAATCGCCAATGACGGCAACCAATTTTTTGCTGACCCCAGCCTTCTCCATGCCCAGGGCTTGACCGATGCTGGCCCCCATGCAGGCGCAGGTGTCCATGGCGAGGAGTGGTGGGTAGGCGCCGAGGGTATAACAGCCGATGTCACCAGTGATGATCAGCTTGGAATCCTTGGGAGTCTTGTCTTTAGCTTTGGCACGCTGCCCGATGTTGCTGAGCACAAAGAAGATGCCGGTATGGGGGCAACCCGGGCAGAGGAGGGGAGGGCGCTTGGGCAGTTCGGGAAGAGTCTCCGTCTGCTGAGATGAAGAGCCGGCCAAAAGACCAGCCTGGCGGCTGGATTCTTCAATAACATCCGGGCTCAGCTCGCCCATCCTGGGGATGAATTCCTTCCCGGCCGCTTCTATCCCCATCGCCTGGAGGTTCTCCTGAAGAAATGGGTCAAGTTCTTCAATAACTATCAACCTCTTCACTTGAGAGGCGAAGTGGCGCAGCAGGTTCTGAGGGAGAGGGTAGGTCATCCCCAGCTTGAGAAAGGATGCCTTGGGGAAGACCTCTCTGGCGTATTGATAGGCAATGCCGCTGGTCACCACGCCAAGCTCTCGCTCGCCCCAGATTACCTGGTTGAGTGGCGTGCTCTCAGCATACTCGGCCAGCTTAATCAATCGCTCTTCCATCAGCGGGTGTCTGAGCCGGGCGTGGACCGGCAGCATGACGTATTTCTGCACGTTATACTGGAAGCCCACTGGACCAGCAGGCACCGTTCGGCTCCGGTTCACCTCTACCACGGATTTGGAGTGGGAGATGCGGGTGGTGGTGCGCACCAGCACCGGGGTGTCAAACCTTTCGCTCAGGTCAAAGGCATAAGCCATGAAGTCATAGGCTTCCTGGCTATCGCTGGGCTCTAGCATGGGTACCTTGGCGAGCTTGGCGTAGTGGCGGTTATCCTGCTCACCCTGCGAGCTGTGTGCTCCCGGGTCATCGGCGGAGATGACCACCAGCCCGGCATTGACGCCGGTTGTTGAGGCTGCCATAAAGGGGTCGCTGGCTACGTTCAGCCCCACCTGCTTCATGGACACCAGGGTTCGCACGCCGGCATAGGAGGCTCCCAGCGCTACCTCCATGGCTACCTTTTCATTGGTGGACCACTCCGCATAGATGTCTTGAAAGCGGGCTATGGATTCAAGTATCTCGGTGCTTGGGGTTCCAGGGTAGGCGGTGGCTACCCTCACGCCAGCGTGGTAGGCTCCCAGAGCTAGAGCCTCATTTCCAGACAGTAACTTTAATTTTTCCGCCATGCTTATAGTATGATACCATAACTTGCCGGTCAGAAAAAATGCCGCGGCACATTGACAAACAGGTAGACCATCTACATAATACGCTTAAAAGTCTAGCTCAAAGGAGGTAGCCATGCCAATCTATCTTATGCTCACCACGCTCACTGACATCGGCAGAAGGGCTGTTCAGGATGATCCGGAAACGCTCAGGGAGATAAATAAAGAGGTAGAGTATATGGGGGTCAAGATTCTGGACCAGTACGCCCTTCTGGGCCAGTATGACTTTGTTAATATCCTGGAAGCGCCTAGTAATGAAGTCATGGCCAAACTGGCCACGAGGTTGAGCGCCAGAGGCAATTTTCAGACCCTCACCCTGGCCGCGATCACCATTGACGCCCTCATTGAGACACTAAAACAAAAGGAGCCTCCCTGGTAGCTCATTAAGCGGAGATTCTTGGTGAAACTAACCTGGTTATGGAGTCTCGGGTTCTGGAACAAGAAATAAAGAAGATTTTGGGTGTCCAGCGGGCTGAGATCACGGAGTATTTCCTCTACGGAAAGCTCTCCCGGGCGATAAAAAACCCTCACAATAAGGATATCCTTGAGCGCATTGCCCGTGATGAATTGGCCCATCATAATTACTGGTCAAAATTTACCGGTGATGGTGCCAAGCCGAGCAGGTTCAAGATATGGCTGTACTATCTTATTGCTAGGATATTCGGCATAACCTTTGGCCTGAAGCTGATGGAGATGGGGGAGAAGCTGGCGCAGGAGGTATACGAGGAGATCGCCCAAGTTATCCCCGAAGCCAGAAACATTGCTGAGGATGAAGTCGAGCATGAGAAAACCCTCATCGGTTTGATTGATGAGGAGCGGCTGGAATATACCAGTGATATCGTCCGGGGTCTGAATGTGGCGCTGGTCGAGCTTACCGGGACGCTTGCTGGCCTGACATTGGCCATTCCTGAAACACGCCTGATTCTAACAGCGGGTCTGATTGCTGGCTCGGTTATGGTTCTTTCGGTGGCGAGTACAGAGTATCTGGCTACCAAAACTGGGGAGGGTGTCCACAGCCCCCTCAAGGCGGTCTTTTACGGGGGCTTGGCCAATGTTTTCACCCTTCTGTTTCTGGTCTTCCCTTATTTAATCTTCAGCAATATCTATTTCTCTCTGGGCTTTATGATTTTTAACGCCATCATCGTTATTTTTCTGTTCAGCTTCTATATCTCGGTGGCCAAGGACATCTCTCTGCGCAAGCGGTTTCTGGAGATGACGCTGGTCAGCCTGGGGGTGGCTGCCTTGGCTTTTGGCATCGGCCTTCTGGCCAGGTCACTACTGCATATTGAGATATAAGTTACTGACAGTACTGAATCTCGGCATTGGGCAGGACAGCCACTTTGGCGTCCCTGCCATGAGCTTCCTGAAGAACCTGCAGCACCTCATCCCATTTGTGCAAAAACAGGGTCCTGTCCGTGCTTCCAAACCAGGCTCGCCCGGCCAGGTCAGGATATTCAGTATAGACGATCAGGCGGTTGACCTTCTGGGGAATTTTCCGCTCCCGCCGCAGCGGGCCCCAGATTGTTTGCCCAAAGGGACCCAGCAGGTAATGGGTCACCTGTCCTTCAGGATTGTTGGCGATGAGGACGATGTCCCCGCCCTCCGGTTTTAGGGCGGTATACGCCGTGGGCAGTCCAATCCAGGCTTCATTCGCCTTGGCGAAGGTGTTGGCGATGACGATATCCTTCTCCTTCAGCCTCGGCGTGAGATAATGGGCTTTGGCGGCTTTAACCGCCGCCGCATAGGTGGGTTTCAGCGCCCCGGCAAAGATGGCCACCGTTTCCCCCCACATATTCACCAGGCAGTTTATCACCACATCCAGACCGGCGAGGGCAGCTGCTTCCTCAATGTCAATGCGCGCTGGATTGGGGTCAAAGACGCCCATGCCGATAACCGAAGGCCCTTGCTCCTGGGCTATTTTGAAGAACATTCGGTGATTATATTCAGTGGTCTCAAAGGAGGTCACTCCGGGGAGGATGATTTTGCCTCCACCACCAAAGCCGCTCCTGGGATGAGGCACCACCGAGCCAATGGCAATCTTGAGGTCGCACCGCATCACCTCTTCATTGACATAAACCTTGGTGCCGAAGGTCTTTGTCGTGCCCACGTAGGTGCAGTTGGCGTAGGGATTGTGGTTATACACCGGGAACCTGGCGAGGACCTCCTCCCCCAGCTTTTTGACGAAATCAAAACGGTTCATCGCCCCGTGACAGCCGAGGGCAGCGATGAAGCGGATTCTATCATCGGGGATGCCGGCTTGAGCCAGCTCTTCTAGCACAAAGGGAACGATTTCAGCCGTTCTGGTCACTCGCGTCATATCATCAAAGATGATGACGACCTCTTTCTTCCCCCTCGCCAGCTCCCGGATGGGCGGTGAGCCGATGAGATTCTGAGTTACGGCGGCTTTGACCTGCTCAGGGGTCAGCGCCGGGCGGTCATAGCCAGCCATATAGCCCATCTCCACCTGCCAGCCGCTGGCTAAGGGTAGCTCCAGCTCTCTGGTCCCGTACCAAGCCAGCTGCGGCAGCTTGAGCGTCTGCACCATTTTACCTTCCTCCAGCCATGGCGTTACGGTCTATATTATAGCCTGCTGTATCCCGGAATGGAAAGGAAGCGCTGAGTCCCTGAGACTATTGCGGGTTTCGTGTTAATGCCGTATACTAGGGGCAAATTCGGTGCTTTAGGAGGGAGACCATGCCACATGGCTACACTGGCAAGATTTTGAGAGTTGACCTTTCCTCAGGAAGAATAACCACCGAGGAATTTCCGGAAAATTTTTACCGCCGGTATTTCGGTGGTGAGGGCTTTACCGGCTACTTTTTGCTCAAAGAGGTTCCCTCGGGTATTGACGCCTTAAGCCCGGATAATAAATTGATCTTTGCCGCGGGGCCGCTGACCGGGGTGCCGGTGGGCGGTTGCGGCCGGCACAGCGTGGGCGCCAAGTCCCCGCTCACCGGGGCGTTTGGTGAGGCTGAGGCTGGGGGTTACTGGGGCGCTGAGCTCAAGATGGCTGGCTTTGATGCCCTGATTGTGGAGGGGAAGGCGGAGAAACCGGTTTACATTTTTATCCGGGACGGCAAGGCTGAGATCAGGGATGCCAGTCACCTCTGGGGGATGAAGACATTGGAATGTCAGAATGCCATCCGGGAGGAGCTGGGCGACCCGCTGATAAAGGTAGCTCAGATTGGCCCGGCCGGGGAGAACTTGGTGCGCTTTGCCTGCGTCATCAATGACCTGGATGCGGCTGCCGGCCGGACGGGTATGGGGGCGGTTATGGGCTTCAAGAAGCTAAAAGCGGTGGCCTGCCGCGGGCATCAGCGTATTTCTCTGGCTGACCCGGAGGCGGTGAAGGAGATCAGTATCTGGGTTAGAGATAATACGCCGATAACCAACAAGGGGATGCATGACTACGGTACCGCCAGGATGGTTCTCATCCTGGATGGTGTTGGCGGCCTGCCCACCCGCAATTTCCAGCTTGGCTCCATTGAAGGCGCCGAGAAGATAAGCGGGCAAACCATGAAGGACACCATCCTGACCAGAAGGAGGGCTTGCTTTGCCTGCCCGGTTCAGTGCAAGCGGGAGGTGAAGGTGGATGAGCCCTATTCCGTTGACCCTCGTTACGGAGGCCCCGAATACGAGACGTTGGCTGCCATGGGCTCCGATTGTGGCATTACCAATCTGGAGGCCATTGCCAAGGCCAACGAGCTAGCCAACGCTTATGGTCTGGATACCATTTCCTGCGGGGCGACCATCGCCTTTGCCATGGAGTGCTTTGAGAATGGGCTGCTCACCTCAAAGGATACCGGTGGGGTGGAGCTGCGCTTCGGCAACCAGGCGGCGATGCTCCAGATGGTTGAGCAGATTGCGCTGCGT
>Ga0209426_1001740_pt1 | contig 12026 bp, 16 predicted proteins | sample Deesub1362B_J571_FD_187697 | JGI IMG/M metagenome (GOLD analysis project Ga0209426, IMG submission 187697) | Deep oceanic, basalt-hosted subsurface ecosystem from Juan de Fuca Ridge flank, Pacific Ocean, CORK Borehole 1362B_J2.571 (SPAdes)... ...
TTGAAAAAACATGTCTTAACTGTCATAAGGAATGGAATAAAGAAGAGGCTCTTTATGTAATAGAGGGAATTCAGGAATACATAAGAGGAAAAATGAGGGATGCAGAGTTTCATCTTTCAAGGCTTGTAAACACAATTTCACTTGCGGATAAAATGGGTGTAAAAAAAGAAATTGTTGATTCTGCGAGGGTTTTACATTCAAAGGCACATCTTTTATGGGAATGGTGGACAGCAGAAAACAGTGACGGTTTTCATGATCCTGACGAAGCATTTATAACATTGGGTGAAGCTTCAAGACTTGCTGAAAAAGGATGGAAAATGCTTGAAAAAGAAATGAAAAAATGAATATAAGAGAGGTTTTAAAAATCTGATTAAAAAGGGGGCAAAATCATGACTGATTTATCAAGACGTGAATTTTTGAAAAAAATGCTTGTGTTGATTCCCACAGCCTCCGGTCTTTTATCCCTTAATCCTTTTGAACTTTTTGCTGGGGATCCAGAGAGGGACCTTATATGGGATAAAGCGCCTTGTAGGTTCTGTGGTGTTGGATGCTCAGTGCTTGTCGGAGTTAAAGATAACAAAATAATGGCAGTAAAAGGAGATCCCGAATCACCTGTTAATCGTGGAACCCTCTGTATAAAAGGTTATGCTTTACCTTTTATAATGTATCATAGAGACAGATTAACAAAACCTTTAATAAGAAAAAAGAACGGAAAATATCATCCCCAAGGTAAATTAACCCCTTCTACATGGGATGAAGCTTTCAATTTAATTGTTTCCAAGGTTAAGGAGGTTCTTGATAAAAAGGGACCTTCGGCGGTTGCAATGTATGGTTCGGGTCAGTGGACAATATGGGAGGGTTATGCAATTGTAAAAATATGGAAAGGAGGGTTAAGGTCAAATACCATTGATGTGAATGCGAGGTTATGTATGGCATCTGCGGTTGCAGGATTTATGACAACTTTCGGAATGGATGAACCAATGGGAAATTATGATGATATTGAGCATGCTGATGTGTTTGTTTCTTGGGGAGCAAATATTGCAGAACAGCATCCTGTTTTATACTCAAGAATCATAGATAGATTAAAGAAAAATTCAGTTGCAAGATTAATAAACCTTACAACGGTTTCAAATCGGACTTCAGAATTTGCAGAAAAGGAAATTCTTTTCAGACCACAAACGGACCTTGCAATTGCAAACGGGATTGCAAACCTTATTATCAAAAAAGGGTATGTGAATGAGAATTTTGTTAAGAATCATGTGATTTTCAAAAAAGGAAAATTCAATATAGGATACGGACTCGAAGATAATTTTAAATTTAAAGATAAGCCTGAAGTTGTAAATTTTGAGGATTATAAAGAGTTTGTGTCAAAATATACTCCTGAATACGTGGAAAAAATAAGCGGTGTTTCAAGGAGGGAGCTTGAATATCTTGTAGAACTTTACGGAAATCCTAAATATAAGGTTATGTCTTTCTGGACAATGGGAGTGAATCAGCATACAAGGGGCACCTGGATGAACAATCTCATCTACAATTTACATCTTTTAACAGGAAAAATAGCAGAACCCGGAAATTCTCCTTTTTCCTTAACAGGTCAGCCTTCTGCCTGTGGAACATGTAGGGAAGTTGGAACATTTACTCACAGATTACCTGCTGATATGGTTGTAATGAATCCCGAACACAGAAGAAAAGCGGAAAGAATATGGGGATTACCCGAGGGAACAATTCCTGATAAACCGACCTATCATGCGGTTGAAATGATGAGGGCTCTTGATAGAGATGATGTGCTTTTTATGTGGATAAATACTACGAATCCTTTTCAATCCATCCCCAATTTGAACAGATACAGAAAAGGAGCTTTGAAAGAAGGAAGGTTTATTGTGGTTTCGGAAGTTTACCCTTCGCGTTCAACAGAAGTTGCGGATGTGGTTTTACCTTCTGCAATGTGGGTTGAAAAGGAAGGAGCTTTCGGTAATTCTGAGAGAAGAACCCAGTTTTTCAAAAAAATGATAGAACCACCAGGAGAAGCAAAATCTGATTTATGGCAATTTCTTATGTTTGCAAAAAAGATGGGACTTTCTTATCTTTTTGATTATCCCAAGGAAAGATATCCTCTTCCTAAGGATTATAAGCCTTCTGATGCATCGCTTTTGATGGGATTTTATATTGAAAAGGCATTGTGGGAAGAATACAGAAAATTTGGAATGGGAGAAGGGCATGACCTTGCGGAATTTGAAGTTTATCACAAAACAAGGGGATTAAGATGGCCTGTTGTAAACGGAAAAGAAACAAAAATAAGATACAGGGAAGGATACGATCCTTATGTCCCGAAAGGTAAAAAGGTTTATTTTTACGGAAATAAAAAACATGATGGAAAAGCAGTGATATGGTTAAGGCCGTATGAGGAGCCTCCTGAAAAACCCGATGAAGAATATCCTTTCTGGCTTTCTACAGGGAGAGTTCTTGAACACTGGCATACAGGAACAATGACAAGAAGGGTAAATGAACTTTATAAAGCTTATCCTTATGCTACAGCTTTTATTCATCCTGAAGATGCAAAGAAACTGGGTATAAAAAGCGGGGACAAGATAAAGCTTGTTTCAAGAAGGGGAGAGGTGGAAGTTTATGCTGAAGTTGGAGGTAGGTTTGTCCCTCAAAAAGGACTCATTTTTGTTCCCTTTTTTGATGAAGATGTTATGATAAATGAGCTTACGCTTGATGCTTATTGTCCTATTTCAAAAGAACCTGACTTTAAAAAATGTGCTGTAAAAATTGTAAAATTATAATTTGTAAAAGCGGTTTCCTAACCGCAAAGATATGAGGAGGTGATCGAAATGAGATATTTTTTGATTTTTATTATATTGTTATCTTTTATAAATTGTGGTAAGGAGAAGACAACCGTAAAAGAAGAACCTTCTTTACTTGCAAAGGGTAAGCCAGGGATGAATACATGGAATTTACCTGAACCCGGAGAATCAGACCCTATTAAAAGACCCTATAATATCGCTCCTCCCCTTATTCCTCATTCAGTTAAGGATTTTGTTATAAATAGAAAACAAAATGATTGTCTCAATTGTCATCTTGAGGGAATTAAAATATCAGAAGGACATATCGCTACAAAAGTTTCGGAATTTCATTTTGTGAATGAATATACAGGTGAAAAAACCAAGGAAACCGTTATTGGAATGAAATATAATTGCGTTCAATGTCATGTACCTCAGACCAACGTAAAATGACTTCATACAGGGTTCAATCCCCTTTAACTCATATTTCAGGATGTATACTCGCAGGAGGAAAGTCCAGAAGATTCGGAGAGGATAAGAGATTTTACAGATTAAATGACAGAACCTTGATTGAAATTGTTATAGAAAAATTAAAAAAAATTTTTGATAAGGTTTATATTATATGTGACAATGAAGATTTTATGAGAAAAAAATTAAAGTGTAGCGGTGCGATTTATCGCACTCAAATAATAGAGGATATTGAAAAATATAAAGGGCCCCTTACAGGTATCTATTCCTTTTTCAAAAGAACAGATGAAAAATCGGGCTTTTTTATACCCTGTGATATGCCTTATTTATCTGTTGAATTTATAAGATATTTTGTAGGAGCGATTTCAAAATCGCGATATATGATTTTGATATCAGAAGAAAAGCCCTTACCTCTTTTTATAAATTCTTTTTTTATTTCAGAACTTGAAAATTATTTGAAAAATCAGAATTCAATAAAAGGTTTTATTAAATTAATTAAAGATAAATATCCTGATAAGATTTATTTTATTCCTGAAAAAGAACTTTTGACTTTTGGAAATCCCAAAGAGTATCTTAAAAATATCAATACAAAGGAAGACCTGATATGAAACTTGAGGACTCTTTTGGTAGAACTTTTGATTATCTAAGAATTTCACTCACAGATAGATGTAATCTGAGGTGTTTCTATTGCATGCCCGAAAAAGGAGTTAAGTTGTTTGATAGGAAAGAGATTCTCACATTAGAGGAAATAGAATACCTTGTTTATTTCTTTAATAAAAATTTTAGAATTGATAAGATAAGATTTACGGGCGGAGAGCCGCTTTTGAGAAGAGGAATTGAAAACCTGATAAAAAATATAAGAAAACACATACCAGATGTTGATTTAAATATAACGACAAACGGAATTCTGCTAAAAGAGAAGGCAAAATTTTTAAAGGATAATAATATTAAAGTTAATGTTAGCCTTGACACACTTAAAGAAGAAAAGTTCAAAAAAATAACAGGTTTTTATTCTCTTAGAAATGTTATAGAAGGAATAGATTATGCCGTTTCATTAAAAATACCTTTAAAAATAAATACCGTTGTTCTTAAAAATATAAATGATGATGAAATATTTGATTTGATTGATTTTGCAGGAGAAAGAAATATCCTTATCAGATTTATAGAATTTATGCCGTTATCAGGTAATGGAGAATGGAAAAAATATTTTATTTCAGAGGAGGAGATAAAAAGGAAAATAAAGAAAAAGTATGAACTTGTACTTATTAGGAAAGATAGAATTGCGGAAATTTATAAAATTTATGAGAAAAATGTAGGAGCGGTTTCCCAACCGCGATATAATTTAATTCAAATAGGATTCATCTCAACAATTTCAAATCCTTTCTGCAATACCTGTTCAAGATTAAGAATAACATCCGATGGGAAAATTGTTTTGTGTTTATTTGATAAAAAGGGATATGATATAAAGAAATTTTTAAGACCCGAAATAAAGGAAGAAAAACTCTTAGATTTTCTGAAAAAGACAGTCAAATTAAAACCCCAGGGTTTTATCAGGTTAAAAGATAAAATTTTGAGTTCAGAAATAGTGTCTGAGCCCTATGTTGTTATGAGGAAACTCGGGGGATAGATATGATAAGAATTTTATTCTTCGGAAAATTGAAAGAGATAACAGGTAAAAAGGAAATTAGAATAAATAATTGCAAAACTTTAAATGAACTCAAAAAATTTGTTTTTAAAAAATATCCTGGTTTGAAAAAGGAAACTTTTTTTATTGCTGTAAACCGAGAGATTGTTGATAAAAATGTCAAATTAAAGGATAATGATGAAGTAGCTCTTTTACCCCCGATTTCAGGCGGATGAAATATTTAACAGGCAAAAAAATAACAAAAAAATTTATTTATGAGATATTGAATAAAAAAGATGATAAGTCAGGTTCTTTTATAATTTTTACAGGAAAAGTCAGAAAGGATAAAATCGGTAAAAATTTTGTTAAGGAGATTATTTATGAGTCTTATGAAAAAATGGCGGAAAAGGAAATTGATAAAATTATTAAAAAAGCAAAGAAAAAATTTAAAGTAAGAGAAATTATTGTAAAGCACAGAATAGGAAAGGTAAAACTCGGTGAAATTGCCTTTTTTGTTGCTGTTTTTTCAGCACACAGAAAAGAAGGATTTTCTGCAATTCAGTTTATAATTGATGAGATAAAGAAAAAAGTTCCTATATGGAAAAAGGAAATTTTAAATGATAAAAAATACAGATGGAAGGAGGAAGAAAATGTTTGATATAACGGATAAAATAAAAACATTGAGAATTGCAAAAGCAAGGGCTGTTATATCTGTTGCACCCGAAACAATTCAGAAGATAAAAAATAAGGAAATTCCAAAAGGAGATATTTTTGAAATTTCAAGGGCAATTTCAGCTTCTTCTGCAAAAAAGACATCAGAGATTTTACCTTTCTGCCATAATATTCCTGTTGAATGGGTAGGTTTTGAGCATAAAATAGAAAATGAGAGAATAATAATTGAGGTTACTGTTAAAACAATAGCAAGAACAGGTTGTGAAATGGAAGCATTATTTGCTGTTTCCTGTGCAGCACTTAATATCTATGATATGTTAAAACCGATTGATAAAAATATAGAGATTAAAGAAATTAAACTGATTGAAAAGAAAGGTGGTAAATCTGATTTTAAAGATGAAATTCCTGAAGATTTTAAAGCAGGTGTTCTTGTTATTTCTGATTCTGTTTATGCAGGTAAAAAAGAAGATAAGGCGGGAAAGATAATTGTTAATATTTTAAAAGAAAACGGAGTTAAAGAAATTGAATATAAAATTGTTCCTGATGAAAAAGAATTAATAGAAAAGGAAGTTTTGTCCTGGTGTAATAAAAATTTCAATCTGGTTATAACAACAGGTGGAACAGGACTTTCTCCCAGGGATGTAACACCTGAAGCAATAAGGCCTTTGATAGAAAAAGATATTTCCTCAATCATGGAAGCGGCAAGAATCTATGGTTATGAAAGAACTCCCTATTCAATGCTTTCAAGAGGTATTGCAGGTGTTAGAGGGAAAACATTAATTTTAACATTACCCGGTTCATCAAAAGGTGCAAAAGAATCAATGAATGCTTTATTCCCTTATATTTTTCACATTTTTAAAATGATGGAGGGAAAAGGGCATTAATGTTTGTTTTATATATTTTCTTTTTTCTATTTTCTTTTCTGTATTCAATGGTGGGACTGGGTGGAGGAAGTGCCTATGTTGCACTTTTGGGAATCTCAGGTATAGAACATAAATTCATACCTTCAACAGCACTTTTTTTAAACATAATTGTTACATCCATTGGATTTTTTAATTACAGGGTTCACTTAAATTTTAAAGAAAGAAAAAAATTTTTAATTTTTTTGTATACACTTTCAATCACAGGTGCTTTTATCGGCTCAAAAATCTCTCTCAAAAGAAAAGAGTTTTTGCTGATACTCGGAATATCCCTTATTATTGCCTCTGTTATTTCTTTTTTCAGAGATAAAATCATTAAAGAAAAAGTAACACAGATCAACCTGATAAAGACTATTTTTATTTTAATTTTCGGTTTTTTATTCGGTTTTCTTGCGGGTCTTGTGGGAATAGGAGGAGGAATATTTTTATCCCCGGTTCTTTTAATTGCGGGTTTTCCTGTAAAGGAAATTGCGGGTATAACATCCCTTTACATTTTTCTGAATTCATCTTCGGGTTTTATCTCTCATCTTATTGAAGGAAATGTTAATTTTTCTTTAATCTTGCCTTTTACAATTTTTGTTATAACAGGAGCGATTCTCGGCTCATTTTTGGGTTCTTTTAAATTTAAACCCATAATTGTTAAGAGAACTTTAACTTTCATAATATTTATAATAGGGATAAGAATACTATGGATAACTATTTCATAACATTTGAAAAAGCAAGGAGACTTTTGAAAGAAAATTTATTCACACTTGACTCTATTAAGATTTCTGTTAAGGATGCTATTTCTTATATTCTGGCTGAAGATATACATTCTCCTATTGACCTTCCGCCTTTTACAAATTCGGCAATGGACGGGTATGCTGTGAGATTTGGAATATCATCACTTGTAGGAGAAATTAAAACCAAATGTAGGGGTTGCATTTATGCAACTTTTCATATACAAAAAAGAGAAATAAAAGCAGGGGATTATAAAAGAATAGAATTAAAACCCGGTGAGGCGGTTAAAGTCTTTACCGGTTCTCCTTTACCTTTAAATACAGATGCAGTTGTTATGAAGGAATTTACAGAGGTGAGGAATAATGTTCTGTATGTAAAAAAACGAATTAAAAAGGGAGAAAATATAAGGTTTAAGGGAGAGGAAATTAAAAAAGGAGATAAGGTTCTTAAAAAGGGAACATATTTAAATCCTGCAGGAATAGGATTTTTAAGCACAATGGGAATAAAGGAAGTTAAAGTAATAAGAAAACCTAAGGTTTATGTGATAATAACAGGTAATGAACTTGTTGAACCCGGTAAAAAACTTAGAGAAGGGAAAATTTATGATGCAAATTCTTTTTCTTTGTATTCTGCATTAAAATCAGCAGGGATTAAGAAAATTAAAATAAAAAGAATAAAGGATGAGTTTGAAAAAATTAAAAAGGAATTTTATAAAGCACTTGAGTTTGCAGACATAATTATATTTTCAGGCGGGATTTCAGTGGGTGATTATGATTTTGTAAGGGATTTAATGGAAAAGGAAAGGGTTAAGACAGTTTTTTATAAAGTTAAACAAAAACCGGGGAAACCGTTGTATTTCGGTATTTTCCCCCTTGGTGAAGGAGGTCAGGGAGATTCTTATAAAAAATTAATTTTTGCGCTTCCCGGAAATCCTGCATCTGTTCTTGTCTGTTTTTATGAATATGTATATCCTGCAATAAGGGCACTCTCAGGATTTAAAGATATATTTTTACCTGAAAGAGAATTTATTCTTTTAAGAGATATAAAGAAAAAGACGGACAGGTTATGGTTTTTAAAGGGAAAAATTAAAAATAAAGGGGTCATACCTCTTGATTTTCAGGAGTCCCATATGCTCTCTTCTTTCGCAAAAGCAGACTGTTTGATTGTTGCTCCGAGAAATAGAAAACTTCTGAAGAAAGGAGAAAAGGTTAAGGTGCATATTTTGCCACAGAGTATATAAAACATTTATTGAAAGTTAAGAAAGATATGGTTTATTATAAATTTATGAAGAGACACACCATAAAGGCATTTATTTATAAAGGAGAAAAATATTACATAGGTGAGTGTGTAGATATACCTGTTGTAACTCAAGGAAAAACAATTGATGAAACAATTCAAAATTTAAAAGAGGCAGTTAGTTTGCATCTGGAAGGAGAAAATTTGGAAGAATATGACCTTTTACCCAACCCTTCTATAATTATTACTATTGAAACCGAACCCTTAGATGTCAAAACTTAAAAGATTATCAGGAGATGAAGTAATTTCTATATTAAAAAAATTTGGATTTGAAATTTACTCTCAACGGGGAAGTCATGTTAAGCTTAAAAGAGTGACTAAAGAGGGTAGAGTTCAAAGTTTAACAATACCCAGACATAAAGAGCTTGATAAAGGGACTTTAAAAGCAATAATAAGACAAACTGCAAAATTTGTTCCTTATGAAGAGTTAGAAAAGGAGTTCTATACTGAGAGATAAAAAATTAAAAATCCTTTTCATTTGTACAAAAAACAGGGCAAGGTCTCAGATGGCAGAAGGGATTGCAAATAATTTATTCGGAGATTTTATTGAAGCAAAATCAGCCGGTTCAAGACCTGCCAAAGAGATAAGTATTTATGCAATAAAAGTTATGAGAGAAATAGGAATTGATATAACAAATCAAAAGCCGAAGAGTATAAATGAATTTAAAGATGAACATTTTGATTTAGTAATAACTGTTTGTAATAAAGCAAAAGAAGAATGTCCTTATTTCCCTAATGCTGAAAAAATAATACATAAAAGTTTTTCTGACCCTGAAGAGGCAGAGAAAAATAAAATTGAATCTTTCAGGGAAATAAGAGATGAGATAAAGGAATTTATTGAGAAAGAAATCTTAAAATATTTTAACAAATGAAATTTTTATATCAACGTTTAATGTTAAGGACTTCTTTAGTTTATTTCATAATCGGAATATTTATAGGTCTTCTGATGTTTCTGGGTTATAGGGTTAAATCCCTTGAATTTATTTTTTATTTGAGAGAGGTTCATGTTCATATTTTACTTGTAGGATTTGTCATTCAGCTTATAATGGGAGTTGCTCTGTGGTTTTTTCCGAGAAAAATGCCTGTTAATATTTCTGAAAGAGAAAAGATGTATAGGGCAGAAGAGATTAAAGGTATCATTTTGTATATTATTTTTAATTCAGGAACAGTATTGAGAAGTTTGTTTGAAGGTTTTATTGATTTTAATTCTCTTTTTTACTTTTTCTCTTTAACAGGCATTATTCTCCAGACCGTCTCTATTTTCTATTTTCTTATTCTTGTGGTTCCCAGGATAAGAAGACCCGGTTGATTTTTTATTTAATTTATTTGACAAAAATTTTATTTTTGTATATAATTAGAAATCCTAACTATTAAAAGGAGGTGAAATATGAAACCAACAGAAATTTTAAAAAATGAACATAGAGTGATTGAAAAAATGCTTTCCGTTCTTGAGAATTTTTATAAAAGAGCGGAAGGTGGAGAAGAAATAAATACAGAACATGCAGAAAAGATTATTGAATTCTTTAGAATTTTTGCCGATAAATGTCATCATGGTAAGGAAGAGGATATGTTGTTTCCTGAAATGGAAAAGGCAGGTGTCCCGAGAGAAGGTGGTCCTATAGGTGTTATGTTATTTGAACATACTCAGGGAAGAAACTTCATAAAAGGTATGGCAGAGGCTATTGAGGAGATTAAGAAAGGGACAGATTCAAAACTTAAATTTATAGAAAATGCAAAGGGTTATATAAATCTCTTAAGAGAGCATATCTATAAAGAGGACAATATTCTTTTTAATATGGCTGATATGCATTTAACCCATGAAGTCCAAAACGAACTTATAGAAAGATTTGAAAAATTTGAGAAGGAAGAAATAGGAGAAGGAGTCCATGAAAGATTTCATAAACTTGCTCATGATATGGAGGAAGTTTATAAATAAGGGAGGTCTTTATGAAAAAATTAATCCTCCTATTTTTTATAACAGGAATTTTATTCTCATCTGATTTACAAACCGGTGAGAAAATATTTAAGGAAAAATGTAAGGCATGTCACACAATAGGTGAAGGTAGAAGGGTTGGTCCTGATTTAAAGGATATACATAAGAAAAGAGATATTGAGTGGTTAAAGAAATTTATAAAGAAACCTTCGGATTTGTTCGGCAAAAATAAAATTGCTGATTCCCTTTTGGAAGAATTCAAAGTAAAAATGCCTGATTTGAATTTGAGTGATAAGGAAGTTGAATATGTGATTTTCTATATTGAAGAAATATCAGAAAAAGAGATTAAACCCCGTGAAATAAAAACAGGTTTGAAGGAAAAGGGCTTTGATAAGGAAAAATATGAGAGGGGAAAAGCATTGTTTTCAGGTGAAATCCTGTTTAAAAATAAAGGCACCGCCTGTATCTCCTGTCATAATGTAAAAGAAGTTTTTTCTTTCGGAGGTGGTAAATTAGGACCTGATTTAACAAAAGCAATTGAGAATTATGGAGAAGAAGGACTTGCCCTTGCCCTATCTGATATTCCTTTTCCCACAATGGAACCCATATATAAAAATAAACCCCTTGAAGAAAAGGAAATCGAAGATATTGTTTACTTTTTAAAGAATTTAAAAAAAGAAAAGAGGGAAAATAATCTTTTTGTCTTTGCTTTAATCGGTTCAATTTTTCTCTTTTTTATTCCGCTTTTAATCTGGAGGAAAAGAAATCAGGGAGTAAGAAGTAATCTTTTAAAAGGAGGAAAATGACATGGGATGGATAAAGGATATTATTTCACCGAAGTTAAGAAAATGGGAAGAGTTTTATAGGAATAGATGGCAGTATGATAAAGCAGTAAGAAGCACTCATGGAGTGAATTGTACCGGTGGATGTTCATGGATGGTCTATGTTAAAGATGGAGTAGTTGTTTGGGAACTTCAGGCAACAGATTATTATGGAATTGATAAAAAAATACCGCCTTATGAACCCAGAGGATGTCAGAGAGGAATTTCCTTTTCATGGTATATTTATTCTCCCATAAGAGTTAAATACCCATATATAAGAAGGGTTCTTTATGATTTATGGAGAAGAGCATTAAAGGAAAAAAAGGACCCTGTCTCTGCATGGGCTTCAATTGTTGAAGATGAGGAAAAGAGAAGGAGGTTTCAAAGGGCAAGAGGAAAAGGTGGATTTATAAGGGCAAAATGGGATGAAGTTCTTGAGATTATTGCGGCTTCGGTTATACATACTGTTTTCACCGATTCCTGCAATGAGTATGCTTTCCTATTCAGCAGGAACAAGATTCCTGCAGCTTCTCGGTGGAGTATGCCTTTCCTTTTATGACTGGTATTGTGATTTGCCTCCAGCATCACCTGAGATTTGGGGGGAACAGACAGATGTTGCAGAGAGCGCTGACTGGTATAATTCAAAATTTATTGCTGTTGTTGGCTCAAATCTGAGTATGACAAGGACTCCTGATGTTCATTTTGCAGCAGAAGCAAGGCATAATGGAACAAAACTTGTTGTTTTTTCTCCTGATTTTTCACAGGTTTCAAAATATGCTGACTGGTGGA
>Ga0209426_1001743_pt1 | contig 12002 bp, 17 predicted proteins | sample Deesub1362B_J571_FD_187697 | JGI IMG/M metagenome (GOLD analysis project Ga0209426, IMG submission 187697) | Deep oceanic, basalt-hosted subsurface ecosystem from Juan de Fuca Ridge flank, Pacific Ocean, CORK Borehole 1362B_J2.571 (SPAdes)... ...
GGAGAACCCCGTTGATTACGCTCATAACTCGGTCGATTTGGCGCATTATTTCCTCTTGCCGAACAATATTAGCGTCTTCGAACATTTCCCTGAATGTCTCCTCTAGACTTTCTCCTAAGTTTGGGTCTTCAAGCACTACAAGTATATTGGAAACATACCCCTTCCTATTCACCAGTTCTTGGGCTGCATCGAGTGTAAGGAAACACCCGATGTTTAGTTCTCCTGTACCTATAGCACGTAACAGACCAACCACTCGGAATTTCTTGCCCACCACGCCCTGTTGTGCACTTAGCGTAACTGTGTCGTTAACCCCTATCCCAAGCGTGGCGGCAGTGGTCGCTCCGAAAATAACAGAATCTTTTTCTCCTTGCCTTAGTAACCTTCCTTCTTCTAAGGAAACGCGATATAATCTTGTGGCATCTTCAGGGTTTATGCCTATAGTTAAAACTGGCCGGTCGCCTACATTTATCATCGTAGTGACTACTGGAACTGCGTCCTTAACCCCGGAAACGTTAAGAATTATATCCTTAACATATTCGGGAATGTCCACGCCGCCCGTTCTGCTGCTTATAATTATCCCTGCACCCAGCATTTCGTTAAGTGTGTTCTTCACTTGTGTTCGCATGCCATAGGCAACGGTCATAAGTGAAACAATGGTGGAGATTCCTATAACGACTCCAAGCGTGGTCAATGCTGAACGGAATTTCCGTCTGGTAATACTTCGGTAAGCTATCTTAAAGGCCACCGCTAATGTTCTTGGCATTTCCTCTTCTCCTAATCTATAAGAAAGTGATATATAAGAAACATATATATAGTTTCTTCAGGAATGTCCGGAAATATGAAGAAACAAGAATCTGAAGAAATCGTTTCCCGCTGGAGAGAACAGATGAAAAAGGGATACCTAAAACTTGCCGTATTATTCGCATTGACAAGAAAGCCGCTCCATGGCTACGAAATGATAAAGTACATAAAAGAACTAAGTCTAGGGCTTTTAACACCAAAGGCCGGCGCGCTGTATCCAACGTTAAAAAAGCTGGAAAAGAATGGTCTAATAAAAGGAAAATGGAAAACTCAAGGGAGAAAGAGAAGGGTTAAGGTTTATAGAATCACCCGAAAAGGAAAGGAAGTATTCCAAAAAGCTGTGGAAAAACATTTTAACATAATATCCGCCAGCCGAGCTTTGCTTCTAAACGAGTTAGAAACTCTTGGTTTTATCGAGAGGACAGAAGCTTATCCTCAAGTGTTTGCTCAAGCAGTAAAAACGCTTCTACTCAAGGAGAAAGCTACGCTGAGAGAAAAGATAGAAGCTTTAGAAAAACTTAAACAAGGACTACAACGGCTAACAGAGGCGTGCAACACTGCAGTAACTAACATTGAAGAAAGAATAAAGGAACTAAAAAGGGAGATTAATGGGCTGAAAAGCTAAAGTTGCATCTAACAGTAAAACCTGTCATAAATATTTCAGTGACCAGGTAAACTCCTACTTTCCTGTTGCTTCTGAAATTGTTTTTCGAATATCGCTCTAACTTTCTGGATGGTGTCAGCTTCTTCAGGCGCCTTATCTTCTCTTATTCGGCTTATCCGAGCGAAGCGCAGTGCCATTCCGCATTTATATTTGGGGCTTTTCTGAATTTCATTATACAGAACTTCGACAACGATTTTAGGCGTAACCACAACTTTTCGATGTTCCTTTTTTATGGTGATTTTTCTGAGCCGTTCTGTCATTTCGATAATTTCTTGATCTGTTAGTCCCTTGAATGTCTTTCCAACTATGTAGAATTTGCCTGTTTCAGCATCTCTTGCTGCCAGGTAGTAGTCGGACAGCCAGTTATGTCTTCTACCATATCCATATTCCACTGCAACGATTACCAGATCCAGTGGTTCCAGCACAGGCTTAATTTTAAGCCATTTTTTCCCGCGGATTCCAGGCGTATAATCGGCGTTTAGTCTTTTAGCCATAAGTCCTTCATGTCCACGGTTTAATGCTTGAGTTAGAAAATTTGTGGCGATTTCCACGTCTGAAGTGATTATCTGTTCGGTTAGCTGAATTCCGCCTGCGGTTTCGCTTAGGATTCTCCTTCTTTCGATGTATGGTTTGTGGATGAGGCTTTGTCCGTTCCGGTAGAGTATGTCGAAAAGGAAAAGTTTAACAGGAATTTTTCTTCGGATTTCTTCTATGTTATGGACTCTTTTGAACCGTCGCATTAAATGCTGAAACGGCAGAGGTTTCCCTTGAATACCTATGGCTACGACTTCCCCTTCCATGATGGCATCTTCTGCCTTAACCTCTCTTTGCACGAGCTCAACGATTTCTGGAAGGCTTTGTGTGACGTCGGTTAATCTTCTACTGAAAATTCTAACTTCGTTTCCAGACTTGTGAATTTGTATTCTCGCTCCGTCAAGTTTATGTTCGAAAGCTGTTTCACCGCCATGTTCTTGTATGGCTTTCTCCACGTTTTCAGCTGTTTGAGCCATCATTAGCCTTACCGGTCGGAAGAGAATGAAGCCTACCTGGTTTAGAGCTTCTTTTCCCCTCGATTTTATGAGAGAAACCAGCTCACCTACGTCACCCATCAGCATGGAGGCTTTCTGAACCTCCTTCAGCGGAATGTGAAAAGCTTTCGATACGGCTACTTCCATTAACCCTTCGTGGAAGCCAGTTCGCATCTCGCCTATAAGAATTTTAACCAAGTATTTTGCCTCTAGCGGTGTGGCAACGCTAAGCAACGCTTTAACAAGCCTTTCTCTGCGTTCTTTTGAACCTTTCCCAGAGGCCTCAGCTATTTTTTCGAAGCTTTGTCTTACTTCTAAAATTGTCAGAGGCTTCTCGAGGAGGGTAGCTTGTTTATATAGCTTGCTGGCTTCGAAAACCGTTTTCACCGCTGAACCTACATCACCGCTTTCCGCGAAGGCTTTGTTGAAGGTTTTCCAGTCTGTTCCAGTTAAGCGCCGGATTATCGCTGTAAGAGTTGCCCAGCCTACTTCCAGAACACGCGGATCCCATCGGGGAAAGGCTCTGCCCAAAATCATGGAAACAGCTGGCTCAACCTCGCTGGGTGTTAGTTCCTTTAAGAAGTCGGAGACGATCTCCACCATCAAGTTCCGTTTTGATGTCGCCTCAAGTTTTTCGCAAAGCTCTGCTAAAACCCTAAAAGTTGTTCCCATAGACCTTTGACCAAGAACAACACCGATTTCAGAGAGTAAAAGCCTTTCTGAACTTTTGTCTCATGTTTCCTCGGTGTTTTGCTTTAAAATCTAAATAAAAGTTAGAAACAAACATGGATGTTCTCGGTTTTCATAGCTTAACGAGCGTTTCCTTCATGCATTCTCCCCCTTTTCAAGCTGAAGCTGAGAAATGGGTTTCGCATAAAAACACTAGCCTTTATCGGATAACTGACTGATCAGTGATGGAAAATAGCTGAAGGGACAGCTTTGTCCGCGTTGGCTAAAACATATTTGGATCTTAATATATACCTGGGGGTTTCGGCTGTTCTATCTTCCACGGTTAAGTTTTCCATTCCACGCGTAGCCGTGGAAGCCGAGTTAAACATTCTGTATAAACAAATTGTATAAACTCCAATAAGGGGAGGGGGGCTCTCAACTCTGACAAGATCTGTTTCCCTCAGTCTTGTCACACGTTCACCAAGTAATTGTCTTCCTGTTAACTTTCATCTCGAATAAGTTAACCGCATCAGCTGATAAAAAAAGATATAAATCACCATACTTCAGTTGATTTGCAAGTTAAAAGGAGCACGGCAAAAAGTGCCAGAATGGGGATACTCCATAACCGAGTTGGATCCGGAAAGAACCGCCAAAGCAAGCGGTCGAGAGCTTAGGATATCCCATAAATCCGCTAGGGAAATATGCAAAACCATAAAAGGCATGAAACTGAACCAGGCCAAAAAATTTCTGCAAAGCGTAATTGAAAAAAGGCAACCGGTCCCCTTTCGACGTTTCACCAAAAAACAAGCGCACAGACATGGGTTACAGAAAGCCTTTGCTGGCAAATACCCGGTGAAAGCCGCAAAACAAATCTTAAAAGTGCTTCAAAACGCCGAGGCCAACGCTGAATTCAAAGGATTGGACACCGAAAACATGCGAATAATTCACGCTTCGGCTTATCCAGGGATGAAGATAAAACGATTTATCCCCCGGGCCTTTGGCAGAGCTACACCAAAATTCGAAACCACTACGCATGTAGAAATAGCCTTACAGGAAATAGCCCCACCAATGGAGGAAGCCTAATGTCTGTAACCAAACATTTTATTGAAGAATCCATAAAAAAGACTCAAATTGACGAATTTCTACAAAAGGTTTTAGACCGGGCAGGATATGGCGGAGTAGAAATAACTAAAACTCCGCTAGGAACGCACATAGTTATTTACGCCATGCGTCCCGGAATAGTAATTGGACGTGGCGGAGAAACCATAAGGGAACTCGCCCGCACTTTAGAAGAAAAATTTAACATGCCAAATCCCCAAATTTCCGTTTCAGAAATAGAGATCCCCGAACTTAACGCTCAAATAGTTGCCTCTCGTATAGCGGCTGCCCTGAAAAGAGGAGTTCACTTCCGAAGGGCAGCTTACTGGGCATTAAACCAGATAATGGAAGCTGGAGCTTTAGGAGCTGAAATAGTTATAAGCGGAAAACTTCGAACCGAACGTGCTAGATATGAGAAGTTCCGAGCTGGATACCTGCCAAAAAGCGGAGATCCACCAATGCGTTATATGCGAAAGGCCGAGGTTCATGTCCAGCTTAAACCTGGAATATACGGAGTAAAAGTAAGGATAATGCCCCCAGATGCCAAGTTCCCGGACAAGCTCGAAATAACTGAAACGTTGCCTGAAGAAATAAGCAAAGAAGAAGTTGAACCCGAAAAAGTAGAAGAAACTACTACGCCCGAAGCAGAAACTCCAGTTCCGCAGGAAACGGAAAAGGAAGAACAGCCGAAAACCGAGGAGGTAAAACAAGAAACCAAACCAGTTCAAGAAACCAAAGAAAAGAAGGAGGAAACTGACTAGTGCCAATATTGAGAACAAAGGAAATCCGAGACATGTCCCCTGAAGAGAGAAGAAAAAGACTAAACCAGTTAAGAACCGAGCTTATGCGTCTAAGAACAATGATAAAAGCCGGAGGTGCTGTTGAAAACTTCGCCCGAATAAGAGAAATACGGAAAACAATCGCCCGAATCCTAACAATAGAACATGAAGAAAGGCTTAAAATGCAAGGAGAAACGAAACAATGAAAGTTACACCAGCCATAATAAAACATGAGTTTATAGGACTCGAAACAAAAATCGTGAAAAGCTCTAACCCCAGCTACATCAAGATTTCAGGCAAAATAATCGACGAAACACGAAACACTTTCACCCTACTCCACAAAGGCAAAAGAAAGAAGATAATAAAAGAAACAGCCGTGTTCCACTTCAAATTTCCCGATGGAACAGTCGTAGAGATCAACGGAAAACTACTGGTTGGGCGTCCTGAAGACCGACTAAAAAAGCACGTAAGGAGGCTATGGTAAAGTGGCACTCGTATTAAAAAAGCCTAAAAAGACATGCGAAGACCGAAACTGCCCTTTCCACGGCGAGCTTCCCATTAGAGGTCGCATCCTAGAAGGTGTGGTAGTAAGCGCAAAAATGGACAAAACAGTAATTGTCCAACGTGACTACCTCCAATATGTCCCAAAATACAAACGATACGAACGACGCAGAAGCCGAATTCCATCGCACAACCCACCCTGCCTCAACGTAAAAGAGGGAGACCGTGTAAAAATAGCTGAATGCCGCCCAATAAGCAAAACCGTATCCTTCGTGGTAATAGAAAAACTGGAGGAAAAATAGAATGGCAGCTAGAGCCCGAAGAGCCTTTTTCGCAAGGGGACTAATCGGGCAAAGACCAAAAATCTCCCGTGGGCTCCCAGCTGGCTCTATGCTTAAATGCGCCGACAACACAGGCGCAAGAGAACTAAGGCTAATCCAAGTGATGGGATACAAGGGGCGATTAAGAAGGGTTCCAACCGCAGCTGTGGGCGATATGGTAACCGTTTCGGTTCGACGCGGGACTCCTGACATGCGCAAGAAAATCTTTCAGGCCGTGATAGTTAGACAAAGAAAACCTTACCGACGAGTCGAAGGAATATGGGTTCAATTCGAAGATAATGCTGCCGTAATAATGACAAAAGAAGGAGAAATGAAGGGCTCCGAAATCCGAGGGCCAGTTGCCAAGGAAGCAGCCGAAAAATGGCCTAGAATAGCCAGTGCAGCCAGTATAATCGTGTAGGAGGAGAAAAATGCGCGTAACAAAACCCGGAAAACAAAGAAAAATGCTGTTTCAAGCACCGTTACATAGACGTTACAAACACTTTTCAGCCCCTCTAACGCCAGAACTCCAAAAAACCCACGGAGTAAAATCGCTTCCAGTTAGGACTGGCGACACCGTAATGATAACCCGAGGCGATCATAAAGGGTTTGAGGGAAAAATCACCAGGGTTGACCGCAGGAAATACCGAGTTTTCTTGGAAGGGTTAACCCGAGAAAAAGTGGACGGAACAACAATTTTTGTGGCAATCCACCCTTCAAAGGTTATGATTACAAAGTTAAACTTGGATGATAAATGGCGAAAGAAAATCTTGGAAAGAAAGAAAACAGCAAGAAAAACCTTGGAAGAAGCCAAAATAGCTGAAGAGAAACCAAAAGAAGAAAAAGAAAAGCAAAAACCCGCGAAAGAAACCGAACCGGAAAAACCAAAGAAAACAAGGGCTAGGAAAAGAACTAAAAGGAAAAAAGAAGGAGAAGAAACAGCTGTGAAGAGTACTAAAAAACCAAAAGCCCGAGCAAAACGCAAAACAACCAAACGTGCAAAGAAACCGGCAAAAACCAAGGAAAAGGAGGGAAGCTGATGGGAAAGAAAGGTGCAAAAAGGCATCTAAAACGCAAGCCTGCTCCAAAATTCTGGCCTATATCTAAGAAACGGTTTGTTTGGGCTATAAGACCAACACCTGGACCCCACTCGCTTGAAAATTGTTTACCCCTCGGCATGATTATTCGGGACATTTTGGGCTTTGCTGAAACTAGACGAGAGGCTAAGAAGATAATTTCTAATGAAAAGGTCTTAGTTGATGGTAAAGTCCGGCTTAAGGATGATTATCCGGTCGGCCTTATGGACGTAATTCATATTCGAGAAGTGGAGAAGACTTACCGTGTACTCCCATCAGCTAAAGGTTTCATCCTTCATCCCATAGAGGGTGAGGAATCAAGCTTCAAACTCTGCCGGGTTGAAAACAAAAACATTGTCAAAAACGGGCATATTCAACTAAACCTCCATGATGGCTCGAACATACTTATAAAAGTGGCTGATCCCGCAAATCCGGTTGAAGATGTTTATGCAACGCTTGACGTTTTAAAAATAAAGCTTCCAGAAAGAGAAATTCTTGGGCATATCAAGATGAAGAAAGGCGTCCTAGCCATAATTACTGGCGGAAAAAACATGGGAAAATTCGGTAAAATCGTCGAAATTGAGGAGAGAGCGGGACAGAAACGTAGAAACTGGCTGGTAACAATCGAAGATAACGCTGGAAACGCCTTCAAAACAAGGCTTAACTACATTTTTCCCATAGGCGAAAATCAACCTCTAATATCCCTGCCCCAAGGTGAATGAAGTGTCAGAAGAAGAAATACGCAGAAAATGGCAACGAAACCCCATGCTTAAACCAAGAATAGAAAAGGTAGTGGTAAATATATCCGTAGGAAAATCTGGTGAACCTCTCGAAAAAGCTGCAAAAGTCCTTGAAGAACTCACTGGACAAAAACCATGTAAACGAAAAGCAAGAAAAACGATCCGAGATTTTGGCATAAGGAAAGGTGAACCTATCGCCTGCCTAGTTACGCTTAGAAAAGAACGTGCCCTCGAATTCCTAAAAAAGGCTCTAGAAGCCATTGATAATAAACTATCCAAAAGCTGTTTCGACGAACATGGTAACTTTACTTTCGGTATAAAGGAACACATAGAAATTCCGGGGATGAGGTATGACCCAGAGCTCGGCATTTTTGGCATGGACGTATGCGTCTCGCTCTGCCGCCCCGGACAACGCGTTAGATATCGGCGAATAGAAAGGAAGAAAAAAATTGGTAAGCATCACAGACTCATACCTGAGGAAGCTATGCTCTTCATTAAGGAACTGACTGGAGTAGAAATAGTGTAGGAGTTGAAAGGCGAATATGGCTAAGCAGAAACCAAAAAAGGTAAGAAAGTATGGGAAAGGCAGCCGACCTTGTAGACGTTGCGGCGCCTATGGCTCCGTCATCCGCCGATACAATTTATATATCTGTCGTCAATGCTTTAGGGAGATTGCCAAAAAGCTCGGGTTTAAAAAATACGAGTAGAGGTTAAAACTGATGGACACTGTAGCAAACGGGCTGACAACAATAATGAATAACGAGATGCGGAACAAACGTGAATGCATAATTAGCCCAGCATCTAAACTGCTGGGAAGGGTGCTCCGAGTAATGCAGCTAAACGGTTACATAGGTGAGTTTGAATTCATCGATGATGGACGACAGGGAAAATTTCGGGTTCAACTTTTAGGCAGAATAAACAAATGTGGAGCTGTAAAACCAAGATATCCAATAAAAATGGGTGAATTTGAAGAATGGGAAAAACGCTTCCTTCCCTCCAGAGAAATAGGTATCCTCGTAATATCTACACCATATGGAGTAATGTCCCACAAAGAAGCAAAGAAAAAACACACAGGAGGAAGAATCCTAGCTTTTGTGTACTAAAGAAAAGGTGAACAAATGAAAGTCATAGAAGAAGTGAAAACCGTTTCAATCCCTGAAGGAGTAGAGGTACAACTCAACGGTAAAATAGTCACTGTCAAGGGCGAAAAGGGAACAATAACTAGAGATTTTTCTAAGATACCTCTAACTATTGAAAAGGAAGGAAACACTATAATTGTGAGGGCGCATTGGCCCAGAAAAAAGGAAGCTGCACTTGTCGGAACAATAGCTTCTCACATTCAAAACATGATAACAGGAGTAACTAAAGGTTTCACTTACAAGCTTAAAATCGTGTTCTCCCATTTTCCTATATCTGTAAAAGTTCAAGACAAAACTATTTTAATAGAAAACTTCACTGGCGAAAGAAGCCCCAGAAAAGCCAAAATTGTCGGCGACGACGTAAAAGTTATAGTGAAAAGCGAAGATGTCATCGTCCAAGGAATAAACATAGAACATGTAAGCCAAACAGCCGCTAACATCGAACAAGCAACCAAAGTCAAAAACAAAGATCCCAGAGTATTCCTTGACGGAATATACGTATACGAAAAAACAGAGGGCCTACAAGAATGAGAAAAACCAAGAAAGAAGAATCAATAAAAAAACTAGAAGAAAGAAAAAAGGCTCTAAAAACCAGAGAAAAACTGAAAAAGAAAAAACCAGACTTTGTTCGGCAAGAGAGCTGGCGTTATATACGTCTAAAAGAAAACTGGAGAAGACCTAAAGGACTAGACAACAAAATGCGAAGAAAAATAAAGGGATGGCCATCAACAGTAAACACTGGTTACCGAGGACCCAAAAAAGCAAGGGGACTCCACCCATCTGGATATGAGGAAGTAATTGTTCGAAACGTGGACGACTTGGAAAAGATAAACCCGGTTCTTCAAGCAGCACGAATCGCTCATACTGTTGGAATCAAAAAAAGAGCCCAAATTCTGCTAAGAGCCAAAGAAAAAGGAATACATGTTCTAAACCCACCGAAAACACCCGAAATCCCAACTGAAACTGCTGAACTAGAAGAAACAGCTGAAAAACTAGAAACGGTGGAGGAGCAAACAAGATGAGCTTGAAGAACCAACGTCGCCTGGCCGCCAAAATCCTAAAAGTTGGTGAAAATCGTGTGTGGATAGACCCCGAAAGAATAGACGATGTCCAGATGGCAATAACTCGTGAAGAAATAAAAAGACTCATCCATGAAGGTGCCATCAGAAAACTAAAGGAAAAAGGGATAAGCCGGGCCAGAGCCCGAGTTCTCCAAAGGAAAAAGAAGAAAGGCTTGAGAAGAGGACCGGGAAGCAGAACCGGAAGTTCTGGAGCAAGAATCTCCAAAAAAGAGGCTTGGATGAAAAAAATAAGGGCTTTACGCCGAAGATTACGCGAACTTAAAGCGAAGAAAATAATCACTGTTAGCGTTTACCGTAAGGTTTATAGGATGGCTGGAAGCGGAGCCTTCAAGTCCATCGCCGAAATGGAACGTTACCTCAAAGCTAACGACCTCTGGAGGAAACGATAAAACATGGCTAAAGGCCCGCGGTATCGACTACCTTTCCGTAGAAGACGTGAAGGCAAAACAAACTATCGAATTAGAAGAGCCTTAGTAATCTCAGGTAAACCCCGCCTCGTAGTTCGTGGGAGCCTGAACCATTTTATGGCCCAAATTGTGAAGGCCAAACCACAAGGCGACGAAGTAGTAGTTTCAGCCCATACACGGGAGCTTATTAGAAACTATTGTTGGAAGGCTCACTGCGGAAACCTTCCCTCCGCTTACTTAATTGGATTCCTATGCGGCCTTAAAGCCGTAGCAAAAGGCGTGAAAGAAGCCATTTTAGATATAGGGCTCCATGAGCCAGTTAAAGGCGCCCGAATTTTCGCAGCCTTAAAGGGAGCTGTTGACGCCGGCATGAGCATACCTCACAGTGAGGAAAAACTTCCAAGCGATGAAAGAATACAAGGCGTCCACATAGCTGAATATGCCCAAACCCTCAAAACAGTTCCAGAAGAATATGAAAAACAGTTCGCCCATTACTTGGCGAAAAAACTTTCACCAGAAAAGCTTCCTCAACACTTCGCTAAAGTTAAAGAGAAAATCCTTTTATCTTTCAAGCCTAAAAAGGCTGAAAAAACCAAAAAACCGGCGAAAACCAAAAAGCCGATCAAAAAGCCTAGTAGAAAGAAGAAAAGTAAAAGGAGGAAAAAGAAGGAGTGAGACGTTACCGTCCAACTACCAGGCTAAACATTGAAGAATGGGTTCCTCGAACTCGGCTGGGCAAACTAATCCAAGAAGGAAAAATCACCTCAATAGAGGAAGTGTTCATCGAAGGCTTACCTCTCCGAGAGCCAGAAATAGTGGACGTACTCATCCCAGAACTTCAAGAAGAAGTAATAAACATAAACCTCGTCCAAAAACAAACTGACGCAGGAGAAAAATCAAGATTCAAAGCCATAGTAGCCATAGGGAACCAAGACGGCTACGTAGGATTAGGCTCCGGGAAAGCCCGGCAAGTACGGACAGCCATAGAAAAAGCAGCCATAAACGCACGGCTAAACATAATTCCAATCCGCCGAGGATGCGGAAGCTGGGAATGTGGATGTGGAAAACCCCACTCCCTACCCTTCCAGATTGAAGGGAAATGCGGAGGGGTTCGTATCGTAATAGTCCCCGGGCCTAGAGGGCTCGGATTAGTAGCCGGAGAAGTAGCAAAAATAATTCTTGGTCTCGCTGGAATCAAAGATTGCTGGACCCGAAGCTACGGGCCAACTCGAACGGTACCCTCCTTTGCCTACGCCGTTTTCGACGCGTTGAAAAAGACCTACCAGCTGGTTACTCCTTCGGACTGGGTGAGATAGGATGAGTAAACCCCAAAGCGGAAAAGGCCGCAAATGCCTTGTCGCTGTCCGAATTCGAGGGGTAATAGACGCATCCAGAGATGTTCGCACTACACTTCAAATGCTTAACATGAAAAGGAACTATCATGCTATACTAATCGACAACCGACCCTCCTATCTGGGAATGCTAAAAGAGATTCAAAACTACGTCACGTGGGGTGAACCCACGAAGGAAACGGTTCAAATGCTCATTGAAAAGCGCGGCCGACTCATGGGCGACAAGCCGATAACAGAGGACTTCGTTAAGAAGTTAGGATTTAAATCCTTAAATGAACTCGCAGAGGCCGTGTATAATTGCTCCGTGAGCTATAACAAGCTACCCGGCATAAAACCCAGATCGGAA
>Ga0209426_1001747_pt1 | contig 11988 bp, 9 predicted proteins | sample Deesub1362B_J571_FD_187697 | JGI IMG/M metagenome (GOLD analysis project Ga0209426, IMG submission 187697) | Deep oceanic, basalt-hosted subsurface ecosystem from Juan de Fuca Ridge flank, Pacific Ocean, CORK Borehole 1362B_J2.571 (SPAdes)... ...
CTAGAATTTCTATTGGGTTCTTGCCGGTTCTAAGATGTATTATTTCAAAGGCATTTCGGACAATACTTATTGCTCGTGCTTTTTTGCCTGCGTTTTTTCCAGGGCGCATGATGTTGTTGACGAGGCGTTCTACAATGTTCACTTCGGCTTTTCCGAATTTTTTGTGTTCATGTCTTCCCATTGTATGCGGAATAACTAGGGGACGAAGGTTTATGTAACGTTTAAGTCCAGGGTCTCGAACCTCTATGCCTTGAAAGCTCCATTTCCCGAAGAGCTTTATTTCGGGTTTTTCTGCAAGTTTTTTGGTTTTTGTTTCACTCAAGCTGGGTATCACCTTAAGTTTAGCGCATTGGTTTCTGTTTCTTTCCTAGAACCAGCTCTTTTAAGGAAACTCCGTTTACGGTTATTACTTGCCATCTTACGCCTGGGATATCACCCATGCTTCTTCCACGGGAGCCACCTATTCCGGCGACCACTACTTCGTCGTGTTCATCTACAACGTTAAGGGCGCCATCTCCAGGTAGGAAGGCAGTTATTACTCTTCCGTTTTTGATTAGTTGGACGCGTACGCATTTTCGGATAGCGCTGTTCGGTTGTTTACTTTCCACGCCTACTTTTTCAAGGACTATACCGCGTGCCATTGGTGCTCCTTGAAGCGGGTCAGCTTTAATGTCTAGTCGTAGCATCCGACGTTTATAGTATAGACTACTCCAACGGAACTTTTTTCGCTTGGCGATTAGTTTTCGAGCTGCAAATTCGCCCTTTGGAGATTTTGAACCCATACTTGCTTTTCCTCTAGACTAACCTAATTCAATAATTCTCATATTTAAACGTAGAGAAAATAAGCCATAATTGTATATATTAAAGGGGTAAATGCGAATAGGAGAGTGGGCTGAACCTATTGCAGACTTGGCGATTGTTGAGGATGAGAACTTATGACGCATTTATGAATATGGCAATAGACGAAGCAGTATTAATCTCGGTGATTGAGGAAAAAACGCCTAATACTCTGCGTTTTTATCGTTGGAATCCTTCAGCTGTTTCCATTGGACGTTTCCAAGATATTCGAAAGGAGGTGAACTTATTAAATTGCGGTTTAGCGGGCGTGGATGTTGTGCGAAGAATAAGTGGTGGAGGTGCGGTCTATCATGACTACAAGGACGAAGTAACTTACAGCGCAATAGTTCGAAAAGCCGATTTAGGCGTTGAAGACGCTTCAAAGGTTTATGAGAAAATATGCAGTGGACTTGTGAAGGCGGCGCAGATTTTAGGTGTAAAAGCAGATTTCAATGTAGGTGATTATAAACAATGCCCAAACATAACCATTAATAAGAAAAAATTCTCAGGAAGCGCCCAATGTCATAGAAAAGGCATTGTTTTACAACATGGAACTTTTTTGGTAGGTGTGGATTTGAGGCGCATGTTTACTTTTCTACGCGTCCCGTGGGCGAAAACATGCATGGAAGTTGTTTGCGTGGCAAAGGACAAGATTACCTCTATAAGGCAGGATACTGGTCGAAATGTAAGCTTAGAGGAAGCCGAAGAAGCGTTGATTGAAGGGTTTAGAAAAGTTTTGGGCGTGGAACTTGTGGAAGGTGAGTTGACAGAGTATGAAAAGCAATTGGCGAAAAAGCTTCGACGTCGGAAGTTTGAAACTTATGAGTGGAATTTCCATGGTAGAATTGTAGAAAAATGAGAAGGAATTGTTTAGAACAGTAGGTTTTTGTCGATCCAGTCGGGGAACCAATTGTAATATTCTTGCGGTTTGGCCTTCCGTAATCCATCATAAGTGGCTTTTGCCAGCGCAATTATGCCTTTTCTATTCTTATACAGTTTCACCCAGCCTTTAGATTCCAGTGAGATTAGTAAAGCATCGAGTTGCTCATCGGTTATGTTCACAAGTCTCTCTTTCATTTCTTCGCGGCTCATGTATAAGCCGGGGTTAACCCGGTAGTCCTCGGCTAACATTTTCAAAATGGAATCTTCGTTGATCTCTGTTATTTTCGGCATTTTAGTTGTGGAAGTTGGTACTCCAAGTTTGGGGTTAATTCTTCGCTGGGGCATCTTGAGCTCTTGTTTCATAGCTTTTAAGCCTTGTCTAAAGAGTACCATACGCATTACTTCGCTTGTTCCAGCGCCAATTTGGTTTACTTTGGAGTCGCGCATGAACGCTACTATGGGATAGAATCGTGTCCATCCGTCGCCGCCCATTATCTGGCAAGCTGTACTCAATAGGCGTTCGTAGGTTTCCGATGTGTAGAGCTTTGCTATCGTTGCATCTAAGATTGCGTCCTTGTGAGTGTCAAGCAGGTGTGCGGCGTAATAAACGAGTAGACGGGAAGTTCGGTATTGTGCAATCATATCTGCGATTTTGAACTGATTTACTTCGGCATTGATGGTTGGCATTCCGAATTGAATTCTTCTCTGGGCATGTGCAACCGCGTAGCGGATACCTTCTCTCATGGGTCCAAGCATGCCTGAGGCAAACACTGTTCTCTCAAAGTTTAAACCAGCCATCATGATTTTCCATCCGTCGCCTTCGTTACCTATTCGATTTTCTATTGGAATTCGAACTTCATTGAAGTCAAGATATCCATTTGGAAGCCCATCCCAGCCGCCTAACTCGTTTATCTTTTCTACCGTGAAGCCTGGTGTGCCTTTCTCCACCATGAAGGCGCTTAAGTGGCGGTATTTAGCTCTATCTTCAGGGTTTTCGCTTGTTTTTGCGTAGACTAGGTAAAAGTTGGCTATTCCAGCGTTGGTTATGAATCTCTTCTTGCCATTTATTACATATTTATCGCCTTCTAGCCTAGCAGTGGTTTCAATGTTGGCAGCGTCTGAACCGAAGGCTGGCTCAGTTATGCAGACAGCACCTATTTTACCCTTCACGTATTGCGGTAGCCATTTTTGTTTTTGGACTTCATTTCCAAAGATTAGTAGCTGTTCGAGTCCACCAAAGAAGGTTACGGCGTAAGCTCCAGCAAGTGCCGAACAAACACGACTCAATTCTTCAGTTACTATGCAACATCCGGTCACACCTAAGTTCATTCCGCCATATTCTTTCGGAATAAGAACACCGAACCATCCTTTAGCCGCAACTTTGTTTAGAAGATCAGAGGGAAATTCTTTCGTCCAGAAAATTTCTTCACCTCTTCCTAAGTGCTCATCTGCAAATCCCTTAGCTTCCAAAGCTAGTTCTTTCTGTTCGTCATTCCACCAAGGATACGAATCCATATAGAGAACGCTCCAAGTTGAGATATTCATTTAGGCTTGAAACCACTTAAAAATTGCTCGAAGAAAATGCATGTAGAGAAAGTAAAAGAACGGCTGGAAACATCCTTTGTTGGAAAGCCTTTAATTTATTACCGAAGAGTTTCCTCCACGAACGATGTTGGGAAAGAGTTAGCAAAGAAGGGGGTTACGGAAGGAACTGTAATTTTAGCGGAGACTCAAACCAAGGGAAGGGGAAGACTTGGCAGAAAATGGGTTTCGCCTAGTGGAGGTTTATGGTTCTCGCTAATACTTCGCCCGAAGATAAAACCGAAAGATTTACCGCAACTCACGTTTATGGCAGCAACAGCCATCGCTAAAACATTAAGAAGCCTATATAAACTAAGAGCTCAGATAAAATGGCCAAATGACATTTTAGTTAACAATCGAAAAGTTTGCGGGATCCTAACCGAAGGACACACCATAAATGAGACGGTAGAATTCACCGTTGTTGGTGTCGGGATAAATGTTAATCTAGAAGTTAAGGCGTTTCCTTCAACGATTCGAAGTATAGCTACAAGTCTACAAAAAGAATTGGGCAAGAGCGTAGATCGAGAGAAGCTTTTATGTAGCTTGCTGATGCAGATAGAAAATTCTTACTTAACTTGGCGAAAAGAGGGATTCAAGTCCATATTAAAAGAGTTTCGAATGTTAGCTATGTTTCTAGGTAAACATGTGAGAATATCAGTTTTTGATGAACGCATCATGGGGATAGCAGAAGATTTAGATGAAACTGGTGCGTTAATTGTGCGACTTCCTGATGGAACTAGAAAGAAAATCTTGGTTGGTGACTTAGAAATTCTCGAGCTATAGGATTAGGATTCAGGCTCAGGCGGTCGTCTTATTTTCCATTTCACACCTTTAGGGGTATCCTCTAGGGTTATGCCCATTTGGCGTAGTTTTTCACGAATCTCGTCGGCTGTCTTCCAGTCCTTTAACTTTCGCGCTTCTTCTCGTTTTTCTATAAGTTCTTGGATCTCTCTAGACAGTTTTCCCTTCTCAAAGAGCTTTTCCGCTTTTTCTATTACGCCGAGAATCTTATCGAATTTATACATAAGTTGGCGAATTTCCTTAGCCTCAGCTTGACTTACCTTATTTTTATCCATGAGTTTATTGACTTCCCTTATAAAGTTGAAGAGTATAGCTAATGCTTCGGTGACGTTTAGGTCGTCATCCATGTTTTCCTCGAATTTCGTCAGAACCTCGTGCATGAGCTTTTTGAGCGGTTCACCGACTCCTGCACCGTCTGCTTCATCCAGTCGTTCCATGAAATTTAAGAGTCGTTTCAAGGCGTTTTCAGCGGCTTCTAAGGCTTGAAAAGTGAAGTTCAGTTGCTGTCGGTAATGCGTTGAAAGTAATAGAAAACGCACGGCTAAGGGGCTATACCCTTTAGCGATTAAATCTCTTAATGTATAATAGTTACCAAGCGATTTTGCCATTCGTTGACCCTCCACTTGCAAGTGTTCGGAATGAAGCCAGTATCGTACGAAAGGTTTTCCAGTAGCAGCCTCGCTCTGGGCGATTTCGTTTTCGTGATGTGGAAAAATGAGGTCTATACCTCCACTATGAATATCCAAAGTTTCACCTAAGTATTTCATCGCCATAACCGAGCATTCTATATGCCATCCGGGGCGACCTTTTCCAAGTGAGGTTTCCCAGAAAACCGCGCCATCCGCTTTATCCCAAGCTTTCCATAAAGCAAAGTCATAAGGCGACTCTTTGCCGTAGTGGTTGGTTTTGACTCTTGCACCAGGTCTTAATTGTTCAGTTTTTATTTTAGAAAGCTTCCCATATTCTCTGAATTTTGAAATATCGAAGTATATGGAACCATCATCGCCTCGATAAGCGTAACCTTTCTCAATGAGTTTCTGAATTAATGCCACCATGTCCGATATGTGTTCGGTCGCTCGCGGGTAATATTCTGCTTTCTCGATGTTTAGGGCTTCCAAATCTTCGAAGAAGGCTCTCTCGTAGCGTTTTGTATATTCTTTCAAGGGTATTTTTTCACGGTTGACACTGGCTATTATCTTGTCATCTACATCTGTAATGTTCATAACTTGAATTACTTTGTAACCGCGATATTCAAGCCATCTACGGAGAATATCTTGGAAAACATATGTTCGGAAGTTCCCTATATGAGCAAAATCGTAAACTGTTGGTCCACAAGTGTATAGTGTAACTTTCCCTTCTTTCAGAGGAGTAAAGGGCTCCTTTCTTCGTGAAAGCGTATTGAACAGATGGATTTTATTAGACATCTTTTTCACGCACTCTCCTATGGATTGTTTCTAGGCTATTAAAATTGTCATAGAGGCAAATTTTGCCTCTTTTCACAGCATAATATTTCCGTCTTAAATCGTTAAAATCCCGTTTTTCTCGAATAAAGCCTTTCTCTTTAAGGTTTTTTATAGCATGTTTCACTGTCCTCTTCGACAGAAGGGTTTCAGCAACAATTTGCTTCTGATTCATCCACCCGTTTTGTTTCAAGATTTTTAGAACTAGCTTGGTAGCTGGCGAAAGCTTAACTATAAGGTGGGAAGCAAACTCTATCCCTCACGGGTTTCACCAACCAATGTTAAAGGATTGGGCAACTTATAAAAATTGTTTTTCATGGAAAAGGTGAAATCTTGCTAAGCTAAATATTAGTGCTGTCTATAATTTACGAAGTCTGGGAGGGAAACTGTTCATGTCTTACAAGGAGCCGACAGTAGAGGAAAAGATCGAGAAGTTAAGAAAACTTAGGGAAACAGCTAAACTTGGCGGTGGAAAAGAAAGGATCGAAGCCCAGCACAAGAAGGGAAAGTTAACTGCTAGGGAGAGATTAGAGCTTCTGCTTGATCCGGAAAGCTTTGTTGAACTTGATCAGTTCGTTGTTCATAGATGCACTGAATTCGGAATGGCAGAAAAAAAAATCTTAGGCGATGGTGTGGTAACGGGCTATGGCACGATAGACGGTAGACTTGTTTTCGTGTTCTCCCAGGACTTCACAGTTTTCGGTGGCTCTCTAGGGGAGATGTTTGCTAAAAAAGTCTGTAAAATCATGGACTTAGCCATGAAAGTTGGAGCTCCAGTCATAGGGCTTAACGATTCGGGTGGTGCTCGAATCCAAGAAGGAGTAGCAAGCTTAGCTGGTTATGGCGACATATTCTTTCGTAATGTAATGGCCTCTGGGGTAATACCGCAGATATCAGCCATCATGGGCCCATGCGCGGGGGGCGCCGTATACTCGCCAGCTTTAACCGACTTTATAGTAATGGTGAAAGATACGAGCCACATGTTCATAACTGGACCAGAGGTTATAAAGACAGTTCTGGGGCAAGAGGTTACTTTTGAAGAGTTGGGCGGGGCGTTAACCCATAGCAGAACCAGCGGGGTAGCCCACTTCGTGGCTGACAACGAAGAAGATTGTATAGGGATAATACGGAAACTTTTGAGTTATTTGCCGTCTAATAATATGGAAGATCCACCAGTTGTGGAAACTAATGATGATCCTAGTAGAATGGATGAAACCTTAGCGAATATCATTCCGGACGATCCGGATAAGCCTTATGAGGTAAAGGAAATAATAACCCGTGTAGTAGACAGCGGAGACTTCTTTGAAGTTCAACCTTTGTGGGCGCCCAACATTGTAATAGGATTCGCTAGGCTAAACGGAAAAACTGTGGGCATAGTAGCCAACCAGCCAAGCTATTTTGCCGGAGCTTTAGACATAAAATCCTCAACTAAAGCCGGAAGATTCGTGAGGTTCTGCGACGCCTTCAACATTCCAATAATAACCTTCGTCGATGTACCAGGCTTTTTGCCGGGAATAGAGCAGGAGCATGGCGGAATAATAAGACACGGTTCCAAGCTTTTATATGCTTACTGCGAGGCAACCGTGCCAAAAATAACGGTTATTCTACGTAAAGCCTATGGAGGGGCATATGACGTTATGGGAAGCAAACATTCCGGAGCGGACATAAACATGGCTTGGCCAACGGCTGAAATAGCTGTCATGGGTCCCCAAGGTGCCATAAACATAATTTTCAGAAAGGAAATCGCTAAGGCTGAAGATCCGGAAAAAAGACGCAGTGAACTCATTGTTGAGTATAGAGAGAAGTTCGCTAATCCTTATATTGCAGCAGAAAAGGGTTATATAGACGACGTAATAGAACCAGCTGAAACCAGACCTAGGCTTATCAGCGCCTTAGAAATGTTGGCTACGAAAAGAGAAAATAGACCAGCGAAAAAGCACGCCAACATCCCATTATAAACCATTATGCCCCTTTCTTAACTAATGATGGATAATTTATGTAGAAAGAGTAGGTTAAAATATCTCCTTTATCAATGTTCATTTTCCAGTAAAGACATAAACGGTGTTTCCTTTGGGAAGACGAGTAAGGATAACGGATACTACCTTTAGAGACGCTCACCAATCGCTTATGGCTACACGTATGAGAACAGAGTCAATGATACCCATAGCTGAGAAAATTGACCGTGTCGGTTTTTTCTCGCTTGAAGTATGGGGTGGGGCAACCTTCGATACATGCATTCGCTATTTGAATGAAGACCCGTGGGAGAGACTTCGCACGTTAAGAAATCATGTGAAAAGAACAAAACTGCAGATGCTTTTACGGGGTCAAAACGTAGTGGGCTACCGAAATTACCCCGACGATGTGGTCATTAAATTCGTCGAGAAAGCTTATGAAAACGGCATAGACATCTTCCGAATATTTGATGCCTTAAACGATTTACGGAACCTCAAAACAGCAGTTAGAACCGTCAAGAAAGTTGGGGCGCATGCACAGGGAACAATATGTTACACTATTAGCCCAGTTCACACAGTTGAATACTATGTGGAAACTGCGAAGGGATTGGCGGAAATGGAATGCAACTCCATATGCATAAAGGACATGGCTGGAATGTTAGCGCCAGAATCTGCTTACAAATTGGTTAAAGTTATCAAAGGAGAAGTGGGACTGCCTGTTCATTTGCACTGCCATTCTACGAGTGGAATGGCAATGATGACTTATCTACGTGCATGCCAAGCAGATGTAGACATAATCGATACAGCATTTTCACCGCTAGCTTGGGGAACGTCTCAGCCGCCCGTAGAATCTATCGTAGCTGCGTTAAAGAATACGCCTTACGATCCAGGATTTGATATGGAACTACTTGTCGAAATAGCCAATTATTTCCGGGAATTGCGGGAGGAATATTACGATCCAATTGGACTGATTAATCCCTTAGCAGAAAAAGTTGACCCGTCAATTCTGGTTCATCAAATCCCTGGGGGGATGTTTTCTAATTTAATTGCCCAACTTAAAGAGCAAAACGCATTATACAGACTTAAAGAAGTTTTAGAGGAAGTCCCCAAAGTTAGGGAGGAACTAGGGTATCCACCTCTTGTCACGCCGACCAGCCAACTGATAGGGATACAAGCTGTTTTCAATGTGATTTCCGGAGAGCGCTACAAAATCGTGCCAAAAGAGGTAAAAGATTACGTTAAAGGATTCTATGGAAAGCCGCCAGCACCAATAAAAGAGGAAATAAAAAAGAAAATAATTGGCGATGAACAACCCATAACTTGTCGACCAGCAGACCTTCTTGAACCAGCCTTGAATAAAATTCCAAAGGAAGCAAAGGAGTATATTGAAAGCGAAGAAGATATGCTAACCTATGCGTTGTTCCCGGGACCAGCTTTAGAATTCTTCAAGAAAAGACAGAAGAAGCGAAAAGAGCCAATTGCTCCACCAAAGGAAAGAGAGGAGCTGGAAAAAGTAGCCGCGATTTCTGCAGCAATAGCCTTCTACGTTACTAGCACAGGCGAAGTGAAAGCAGTTATACCCAGACGTGCAAAGAGTGGTTTATCACCTTGGGTTTTAGCTGGAAGAAAAACTTTAACGGAATGGAGGATGCACTAGTTGCCTATTTACGAAATCATGGTAGAAGGTAGAAAATTTCGTGTGGATATTTCGCGTAAAGAAAAAGAAGGCTTCGAAGTGAAGATCAATGATAAGAAGAGCTTCGAAGCAAGGGTCGACGGTGAGTTAAGAGCTAGAAAGCTTTTCAAAATCGGCTTGGGAGATAAAAGTTACACTATCGAGTTAAGCGACGTTACCCGTACGAAGCCTTTTAAGGTGAAAGTTAACGACTATCAGTTCACGGTTGAATTTAGACGCCCCACTTTTACACCAAGATTTACAGCCCCCATGAAATCCGCATCCACCACTGTCAGAAGACCCTCAGCTAGAATGTTAACAGTACCGGAAGGCGCCGTAATAGCTCCCATGACTGGAAAAATAGTTTCTGTAAAAGCGAAAAAAGGGGACGCAGTCAAGCGAGGAGATGTAGTATGCATTCTGGAGGCCATGAAAATGGAAAATGAAATACTGGCGCCTGTAGAAGGAGTTGTTCAAGAGGTAAATGTTTCTGAGGGAAGTGCTGTAAGCGAAGGAGACATCCTTCTAATTATTAAGTGAAGTTAGAAAATTGATGGAGCCTTATATTCGCCATATACTTGCCGTAGAACATCACATATTTCTTGTAATGTAGCGTAAGCTTTGACAGCACGAATTATGTAAGGCATAAGGTTCTCACCCTTTACTGCAGCGTCGTATAGCTCGTCCAGGACGGATCTAACTTTAGCATTATCCCGTTGCTGCTTGATTTCGTTTAGCTTTTCTTTTTGCATTTTCTCTACAACAGGGTCTACACGGAGGATTTCCATAGGAATTTCCTCTTCGATTTGGAATTCGTTCACGCCCACCACTATTTTTTCTTTGGTTTCAATTTCCTTTTGATGTCTATAGGCACTTTCAACAATTTCACGTTGCAGGTAACCTTTCTCTATTGCAACTACAGCCCCACCCATATCGTCAATTTTTTGGATGTATTCCATGGCTTTTTCTTCTATCTCATTAGTTAAGGCCTCCACGTAATAAGAGCCGCCTAGCGGATCGATGGTATTAGTTACTTCACTTTCATACGCTATTATCTGCTGAGTGCGTAAAGCGATTCTTACTGCTAGTTCGCTCGGCAAAGCCCAAGCCTCGTCGAAGGAGTTTGTATGTAGGGATTGGGTTCCACCTAGAACCGCTGCTAAGGCTTGGAGGGTTACACGAATAATGTTGTTTAAAGGTTGTTGCGCGGTTAAAGCCACGCCTGAGGTTTGTGTATGAAAACGTAGAAGCCACGACCTTGGGTTTTTGGCGTGAAAGCGTTCTTTCATTATTTTTGCCCATAAACGTCTGGCAGCCCTAAATTTAGCGATCTCCTCAAAGAAATCGTTATGCGAAGCAAAAAAGAAGGAGAGACGTCGTGCGAAGTTGTCTAGGTCTAATCCGCGGTCTACAGCTGCTTGAACATAGGCAATACCATTGGCAAGTGTAAACGCCACCTCTTGAACAGCCGTTGCTCCTGCTTCACGTATATGGTAGCCGCTTATGCTTATGGTATTCCATCTAGGTATTTTTTCAGCGCAGTATTCGAAAATATCCGTAGTGAGTTTCATTGAAGGCTTTGGTGGGAAAGTGTAGAGGCCCCTTGCGATATACTCTTTGAGGATATCATTTTGAACTGTTCCGCCCAATGAAGATTGAGGGATCCCCTGTTTTTCGCCAACTGCAATGTACATAGCCAACAATACAGTTGCTGGCGCATTGATGGTCATAGAAGTTGTGACCTTATCTAAGGGTATTTCATCAAAGAGGGTTTCCATATCCCGCAGAGTGCATACGCTGACGCCAACTCTGCCAACCTCGCCTAAAGCGAGTGGATGGTCGCAGTCATAGCCAAGTTGAGTTGGATAATCGAAAGCCACGCTTAAGCCTGTTTGTCCATGCTCCAATAAATATCGAAAACGCTTGTTGGTTTGTTCCGCTGTGCCGAAACCAGCATACTGCCGCATTGTCCAGAGTCTCGCTCGGTACATAGTTGGATAGACACCGCGGGTAAAAGGATATTCACCTGGAAAACCTAAGTCCCGCATGTAATCAAAGTTTTCAATGTCCAGCGGAGTGTAAACGCGTTTAACCTTAATGTTTGAGCTTGTACAAAACTCATTTCGACGTTCCGGCATTCGTGAAAGGCTTTTCGGCACCGTTTCTCTGTCCCACAAATTCTTTCGAACTTTAATTCTTTCTAGATCAGCTTTCTTAAACAATTAGGTTTTCACTTCCTATTTAATTATTAACGTGATGTAAGTTATGCATTAATGAAATATTTGGGAAAGGTTTTCTTTATTCTTTTGTCACCCATCTTCGGTAAAGGAAAATCCCAGTTATATAAATGATTACGGCGGAAATTGTCAAGATTATCATTGTTGGAAAAATTTTGTCAAAACCTGCGTTTCGTAGCATAATGTCTCTCATGGCCTTTGCAGCATAGGTCATTGGAATCACATTACTGGCTGTTTGAAGATATTCAGGTAGAAACTCGACTGGAAAATACATCCCAATGAAAAATTGGAGGAACACGCCAATTGTTACTGCTGCGTTACTTGCCTCTGAAGGGGAACGGGCGATGCAGGAGATTAACAGTCCTATAGATATACCGTTAATAGAGCCTAAGACCATTATAGGAATTAAAAGTGGAAGGTTCCAGTTCACTTTTGGATTCAACAATGAAAAAGCGAGCGTAGAAATTAGGAATAGAGAAATTGCTGTTTGAGCCATAGTCGCCAAGGTTTTACCCCATAACACGGATAAAGGATGGGCTGGTGAAACACGAATTCTTTTTAAA
>Ga0209426_1001748_pt1 | contig 11976 bp, 9 predicted proteins | sample Deesub1362B_J571_FD_187697 | JGI IMG/M metagenome (GOLD analysis project Ga0209426, IMG submission 187697) | Deep oceanic, basalt-hosted subsurface ecosystem from Juan de Fuca Ridge flank, Pacific Ocean, CORK Borehole 1362B_J2.571 (SPAdes)... ...
CCCCGCCTGTTCACGGCGGGGCGGATCAGGCGGGTCCGAACTCCTGTCCAAACCCCGGCTTTTTCCTGACCCGCGGGAGGCTGGCAACCTGTCAGGTGGCTAGCAAGGAGGGCTCTGCGCCCGCTGTGTCTCGGCGGTGAATTCCACTCCGGCTCGTCGGTGCCACCGCCCTCGGGCTGAAACTACATCGCTGGAGTTGGGGCAAGGGTGGGGTTGTTAGCGCTGGCGGATCTTGCCCTCCGCCCGCCGCTCGGCGATGATCTGGGCGGCCATCCCCTCAGGCACCGGTTCGTAGCGGAGGAACTGCATGCTGAAGGTTCCCCTCCCCTCGGTCTGGCTGCGCAGCGCGGTGGCGTAGCCGAACATCTCTCCCAGCGGCACCTCCGCCTCTACCGTGCTGGCCCTTCCTCGGACCTGCATCTCGGTCACCTGGCCGCGCCGCTGGCCGATGCTGGCGACGATGGTGCCGACGCTCTCCTCGGGCACGCTGATGCTGACCGCCATCACCGGCTCCAGCAAGGCGGGCTCCCCCCGCGCTACTGCCTGCCGGACCGCTTTCGAGGCGGCGATCTGGAAGTCCATCGCAGCGGAATCGACCTCGTGGTACCGGCCGCCCAGCAGGGTGACCAGCACATCGGTCACCGGGTAGCCCGCGATGACCCCGCGCTCCAGCGCTTCCAGCACCCCCATCTCCGTCGGCCGCACAAAGTCGGTGGGGAACTCGGACGGCGGGGCTGCGTTCTCGAACCGGACCCCTGCACCCTGCTCCAGCGGCTCCACCCGCAGGACGACCTCCGCGAAGTGGCCGCGTCCTCCGGTCTGCTTCTTGTACCGGCCGACCGCCTCCGCTGTTTGGCGGACCGTCTCCCGGTAGGCGACGCGGGGGCGGCTGACCACCGGCTTGAGGTCGAACCGGGTTCGCAGCAGGTCGATCGCCACCTCCAGGTGCAACTCCCCCAGCCCGGCAAGGGTCAGTTCCTGCGTCTCGGGGTCGTACCGGGTGACGAGGGTGGGGTCCTCCCGGCAGAGTTGCCGCAGCGCGTTCCGCAGTTTTCCCCGCTCCTTGGGCGACGCAGCGCTCACCGCCACCGCCACCACTGGCTCCGGGAACCGGGTTCGCTCGAGCACGATCGGGTACTGAGGATCGCAGAGCGTGTCTCCCGTCACCGCCGACTTGACGCCCACCAGCGCCACCACGTCGCTCGCCTCCATCCGATCCACCTGCTCTCGGTGGTTGGCGTGCATTCGGTAGATCCGGCCGACCCGCTCCATCTCGCCCGTGCGTGGGTTGTAGACGGCCTCTCCGGTCCTCAACCGGCCGGAGAAGACGCGGACCCAGGTGAGGTGTCCGACGTGCCGGTCGGTGACGATCTTGAACGCCGCCGCGCACAAGGGGGCGTCGGGATCGTCGGGACGTTCGGCGATCTCCTCTTCTTCATCGCCCGGCACGACGCCGATGACGGGAGGCATGTCCACCGGCGCTGGCAGGTAGTCGACGACGGCGTCCAGCAGCGGCTGGATGCCGATACGGACCCGGGAGGCTCCGGCGAGGATCGGGACCAGCCGACCGTCGATGGTCGCCCGGCGCAGCGCGCGGCGCAGCACAGCAGGATCGATGTCGACGCCCTCGAGCCGCTGTTCCAGCAGCGCGTCGTCCGTCTCGCAGATGGCGTCGATCAACCGCTCCCGCAGGGGGGCGACCTGTGGCTCGAGGTGGGAGGGGATGGGCCCCTCCGTTGGATCGTCCGCCCCTCCGCTCCAAAGCCACGCCCGCCATCCCAGCAGGTCGACCAGGCCGACGAGGGCTTCGTCTTCGTAGATGGGCCACTGGATCGGCACGCCGTTCGGCGTCAGCCGCTCCCGTACCCCGTCGAGGACCCGTTGGAAGTCGGCTTCGCGGCGGTCCAGTTTGTTGACGAAGAGAATGCGGGGGAGTCGCTCTCGATCGGCCAGCCGCCACACCGCCTCCGTCTGCGGCTCCACCCCGCCGACCCCGCAGAGAAGGACCACGGCACCGTCGATGACGCGGATGGACCGCACGACCTCGGCGGTGAAGTCGATGTGGCCGGGCGTGTCGATCAGATTGATCCGATGGCCCCGCCAGTGGCAAGCGGTGGCGGCGGAGGTAATGGTGATCCCCCGCTCCCGTTCCTGCTCCATCCAGTCCAACTGCGTGTTCCCCTCGTCCACACTCCCGGCGCGGTGGATCCGGCCGGTGTGGTAGAGGATCGCTTCGGACGTCGTCGTCTTCCCCGCATCGACGTGGGCAAAGATACCGATGATCCGGACGTTTTCGATTGGTGCTTCTCTTCTCTTCACGGCTATACTCCCAAGGCCTGGGCAAAACAAATCGCCTCACGGCTTTCCGCCGGAGGCGATCCCTCGACGTGCCTAGCCTTCAAACTCAATGGAATCATACCACGGTAACAGGTTTTCGTCAAATCGATCCGACATGGCCGGGGGGTGTCTGTGACAGTTTATGAGAGGGAAGATGGGACAACGAATGCTGAGCGAGTTGACGAATTGGGGATGAGCCCCCGATGAGCCTCCAATGGGTGTGGTCTCGTCCACCAATTTGATATGGTCCTGTAACAATGTGGGAATAGCCAGAAGTGGACAAATGTGGTAAGATAACACCTGAGGAAAACCCGGGATGTCGACCGTGGAGGTCCAGGAGGGCCAGCGGCAGGCCGACCGGGTGGACCGTTTTTCCGTCGGACCGGGATCCGTCGGGCAAACGTAGAAAACGGCGCATACAACGAGAGACTGGAGGTTGACGATGGAGTTAATCAAAGTCGCAGCCGATTCCCGGTCAACAGCGGTGGCAGGAGCCATCGCGGGAGTCATCCGGGAGCGAGGACGGGTGGACGTGCAGGCGATCGGTGCCGGTGCCGTCAACCAGGCGATCAAGGCAGTGGTGATCGCGCGGGGATACCTGGAACTGGACGGCATCGACATCGTCTGCATTCCTTCCTTTACAGAGGTTGAGATCGACGGACAGGAGCGAACCGCCGTCCGGCTCACCATTGAGGCTCGATGAGCCTAGGGCGGGTCGATCTACATATCCATAGCACCGCCTCAGACGGCCTGTTCTCTCCATCCCAGGTCGTCCGTTCTGCGCTAGAACTCGGTCTCACGGCCATCGCGCTGACCGACCACGACACCACGTCGGGGATCGCGGAGGCCTTGCAGGCTGCCGAAGGGACGGGCCTGGAGGTCATCCCCGGAGTGGAGATCAACTCCGAGGGGGAGTGGGGGGACCTCCATTTCCTCGGATATTACATCGATCCCGGGAACCCCTCTCTGCGACAGCGGCTGGAGGCGATGCGGGATGCTCGGCTGGGGCGGGCGCGGAGGATGATCGAGCGGTTGGCCCAGATGGGGATGCCGCTGGACTGGGAGGAGGTCCGTGCGCTGGCCGGAGGCGAGTCCGTGGGCCGCCCCCACATCGCTCGCGCGCTGGTCAATCGAGGGTATGTCTCCTCCGTCCAGGAGGCGTTCGACCGGTACATTAGCAACGACGGCCCCGCTTACGTCCCCCGCCTCCGCCTCACCCCTCCCGAGGTGATCGAAACGATCCATCAGGCCGGTGGGGTGGCGGTGCTGGCCCATCCTGCCCACTCCGGCGTGGTCGACCGGGTTCCCGAGTTCGTCGCCCTGGGTCTGCAGGGACTGGAGGTGTACTATCCAGAGCACTCTCCGGAGGACGTGGAGATGTTGCTGGACCTCTGCCAGCGGTACAACCTCGTGGCGACGGGCGGCAGCGATTTCCACAGCCCCAACCACGAGGAGGGCGCGCCCCTTGGCTCCGTCTTCGTGCCAGAGGAGGCGGTGGAGAAGTTGAGGGAGTTGGTGGGGAAGTAGGGACCAGGAGGCAGGCCCTTTACTTCCTTTTTTCCAGTTTGCCTCGTTTCGCAATCTTACCGCTCCCACTCATTGACTTCCCCTCCCGATCGGGTATAATCTTCCCACCCCGATACACCCTGGGAGGCTTGTGTGATGAAGTGGACAAAGGCCGTCCTCTCGCTGGCTCTTCTGGGCCTCTGGCTTCTTGCCTCTTGTACCCCAACCGTCGTCGTGCAGACGGTGGAGGTGCCCGGCCCCCCGCAGGTCGTCACAGCCACCCCCTCGCCGACGGCCACGCCAGGCCCGACGACGCTGACGATCTGCCAGGACGGTGAGCCGGAGACGCTCTACCTCTACGGTGGCTCCGAGACCGCCAGGAACGTCCTCGAGGCCATCTACGACGGCCCGATCGATCACCTCTCCTACGGTTTCCAGCCGGTCATCCTGGAGAAACTGCCCCGGCTGGAGGACGGAGACGCTTACTTCACCCCCGTCAACGTACAGGCCGGCGACCGAGTGGTGGACATTAACGGACGGCCCGTCACCCTGGAGGAAGGGGTCCGGGTCTTCCCCAACCACACCTGTATGGACCCAACCAACCCCGACTGCGTCGTCACCTTCGACGGCGAGAGTGTCCTGGAAATGGAACAGATGGTCGTCCAGTGGCAGTTGAAAGAAGGGGTGACCTGGTCGGACGGCGAGCCGGTGACGGCCGAGGACTCCGTCTACAGTTACCAACTGGCCTGCGATCCGGAGACCCCGGCCTCGGATCTGCTCAACCTCCCCTGGTCGAAAGAACTGTGCGAACGGACCGCCTCCTACGATGCCGCGGGTGCCCTCACCGTGGTCTGGACCGGCCTGCCGGGGTATGTGGACGACCTGTACGCTCTGAACTTCTTCACCCCCTTGCCCCGCCACCTCTGGCAAGGGTATGCCGCCGACACGTTGGTCATCCAGCCGGAGAGCGCGCGCCAGCCTGTCGGGTGGGGGCCCTTCGTGCTCACCGAATGGGTCCAGGGGGACCACATCACGCTGGAGCGGAACCCCTACTATTTCCGCGCCGACGAGGGGCTGCCGAAGGTGGATCGGATCGTCTTCCGCTTCGCCAGCGACGTCAACGGTCTGGTGGCGATGATGATGGCCGGGGAATGCGACATCGGCCTGATGGGAGACGGGCGGCTGGGGAACCTGCTTCCCTCTACCCTGGACGAGGTGATGCCGATCCTCATCGCTGCGCAAGAGGAAGGACTCCTCCAACTGATCGTCGCCCGTAGCGACGTATGGGAGCACCTGGCCTTCGGCATCCTCCCCATCCGCGACTACCGCCGGCCGGATTTCTTCGCCGACGTTCGGGTCCGCCAGGCCTTCGCCCAGTGTATCGACCGGCAGACGCTGGTGGACGAACTGACCTTCGGGTTGGGCACGGTTGCCGATGTCTACTTGCCACCGGACCATCCCCTCTACGACGAAACTCGCGTCACCCGCTGGCCGTACGATCCCCAGGCTGGGCGGGCGCTCCTGGAGGAGGTCGGTTGGGTGGACGAGGACGGGGACGGGATCGTGGAGGCCCACGGCGTGGCTGGCGTGCGACGAAAGACTCCCTTCGAGGTGGAATTGATGTTCCCCTCCGACAACCCCCAGCAGGAGGTCATCGCCCGCATCGTCCGCGCCAACCTGGCCGACTGTGGCATCCAGGTCGATCTGGCCCCCGTGCCGCTCCAGGACTTCCTCGCCGATGGCCCCCAGGGCCCTCTGCTGGGCCGCCAGTTCGACCTGGCCCTGTTCAACTGGTTCAACGAAGCGGAGCCCCCTTGCGCCCTCTACCTCAGCGAGCAGATCCCCGGACCGGAGGACTGGGGCCGGTTCAACGTCACCGGCTTCTCCGACGAGGCGTACGACCAGGCCTGCCGCGCCGCGCTGGCGGCGATGCCCGGGACGGAGGAGTACCGAGAGTACCACCTTCAAGCATTGGAGATCTTCTCCCAGCAGTTGCCGGATCTGCCGCTCTTCTGGTGGGTTCGGGTGGCCGTCACGCGACCGGAGGTGACCGGTTTCACGATCGACCCGTCGGAGGAGAGCCTGTTGTGGAACGTCGAGTCAATTGGGCTAGGTGAGCCGCAAGAGTAATGGACAAGCGCAAACGGCGAGGCTGGCGCGGGTTCCTTATACGCGGGGACCGGCTCCACCCTCTCTGGCGGGCGGCGATCTACCTCTTGCTCCTGCTGGGAGCGGAGGTCTTCGGCGGTCTTCTCCTCGGACTTCTCTACGCCATTGGCCTGCTCCTTCTAGGAGGTCCCCAAAGGATCGGTGAAGCCCTCCTGGGAGATGGCGTGCCCCGAACGGTGTTCCTGGGCCTCGGCTGGTGGCGGTTGGCGGTCGCCCTGGGGCTGGCGCTGATCCTGGGTCGCTTCTTGGATAAGGAGCCCCTGGAGACGATGGGGCTGGACCGGCGGCGGGCCGGGCGGGACGGCCTGCTAGGGGCGCTCTTCGGGTTGGGGACGATGGGGGCCATCGGTGGCCTCTTCGTAGCCCTGCGTTGGGCCAGCCCGACCCGGGGGAGCGCGGGTTGGGTCGGCCTTCTGTTGGATGTGGTCGCCCTTCTTCCCGCGGCCGCGGCGGAAGAGATCGCCTTCCGCGGTTACCTCCAGCGGGCTTTCGGCGAATGGCGCGGTCCGGTGGTCGGCGTCCTGGTCTCTTCCCTCATCTTCGCCCTATTCCACGCGCTCAACCCCCACGTCAACCCGATCGGCCTCCTCAACATCCTGCTGGCCGGGGTGGTCTTCGCCGTCTCCGTCGAACGGACCGGGACCCTCTGGCTCGCGACGGGGTACCACTTCCTCTGGAACCTGACCCAGGGGACGATCCTGGGGATGCCGGTCAGCGGGATGGCCTGGCAGGGGCTCTTGGATCTCTCGCCCCGCGGGCCAGCGGTCTGGACCGGGGGCCCCTTCGGTCCAGAGGGCGGGCTGACCGCGACGCTGGTGTTGCTGCTCAGCCTGATCCCTCTCTGGCTCCTCACCCGCCGACCGGCGACGGTGGCCGTGGCCTGCCGGAACCAGCGGGCGGCGGTGGAGGCCGCGTTCGGCCCGCTTCCGGCGGTCCATCACCGGCTGGACGTGGGCCCCCGTCTCTTCCAGGACCTCGCCCTGGCCCCGACGCGAGGCCGGATGGGGGAGGTCGTCCTCCTCCTGCGCCGCGCCGACGGGCAGGTGCTTCTCCACACCAAGTCGTTCTACCCACCCGGGACCTACCGGCTGCCCAGCGGGGGGATCCGTCCCAACGAGACGGTGATGGACGCAGCCCGCCGGGAGGCGGCCGAGGAGACGGGCCTTTCCGCCCGCGAACTCCACCCCCTGGGGCTGGTGACCTACACTCTTCGGGACGGCCGGCGGCGGTGTTTCTTCCACTCCTGGTTGGTCGTGGCCGACGTGGAGGGCGAACCGAACGCCAACGACGGAGACGAACGGATCGCTGGTTTCCGTTGGGTCGGCCCGGATGAATTGCTCCAGGTGCCGGAAGCCCTCCGGACGCTTCCCACCGAGTGGGGTGGCTGGGGTCGGTTCCGCGCTCTGGCCCACGAGGCGGCCGCCCGCTGGCTGAGCATAACGCAGGACGCAAGACGCAGGAGGCAGGAGGAGGTGGACGGTGATCGGGTTCGAGCCGACCGACGAGCAGAAGCAGGTGCAGCGGCTGGCCCATCGGTTCGCCGAGGAGGAGATCCGACCGGCGGCGACGGAGTACGACGAGCGTGAGGAGACGCCCTGGCCGATCCTCCAGAAGGCGGCCCAGATCGGGCTGATGTCGTACCAATACCCAGAGGCCTACGGCGGCGGGGGGATGACCAGCGTCCTGACCGGCTGCGTCGTGGCCGAGGAACTGGCCTGGGGCTGCCTGGGGGTCGCCACCGCCATCATCGGCGCCGGCCTGGCGGCGGTCCCGATCCTCCTCGCGGGCTCCGAGGAGCAGAAGAGCCGCTATATCCCCCGCTTCTGCGACCCGGAGAAGGTCTACCTGGGCGCGTTCGCCCTCACCGAGCCGGAGGCGGGGTCGGACGCCGCCTCGATCCGCACCTCCGCCGTGCGCAAGGGGGACCGGTACGTCCTTAACGGACAGAAGCGGTTCATCACCCACGGCGGCATCGCCGACCTCTACGTGATCTTCGCCACGGTGGATCGGAGCCTGGGCCATCGGGGGATCACCGCCTTCATCGTCGAGGGGGACGCTCCTGGCCTTTCGGCGGGCAAGAAGGAGAAGAAGATGGGGATGCGGGCCTCCCACACCGGCGACGTGATCCTGGAGGACGTGGAGGTGCCGGTGGAGAACCGGCTGGGAGAGGAGGGGGAGGGGTTCTACATCGCGATGAAGGCGTTCGAGCACACCCGGCCCATCGTCGCCGCCTGCGCCGTCGGCGTGGCCCGCGCCGCCTACGAGTACGCCCTCCAGTACGCCCAGGAGCGGGTCCAGTTCGGCAAGCCCATCATCGCCAAGCAGGCGGTCCGGTTCATGCTGGCGGATATGGCGATGGAGATCGACGCGGCCCGGCTCCTCACCTGGCGCGCGGCGTGGCGGGTCGACCAGGGCCTGCCCGCCAACATCCAGGCCAGCATGGCCAAGGCCTACGCCGCCGATATGGCGATGCGCGTAACCACCGACGCGGTCCAGATCCTCGGCGGCTACGGCTATATGCGGGAGTACCCGGTGGAGAAGTGGATGCGGGACGCGAAGGTCCTCCAGATCGTGGAGGGGACCAGCCAGATCCAGCGGGTGATCATCTCGCAGATGCTGGCGATGGGGATGGAGTGAGGGAGGAAAGGGGAGAGGGGGCAGAGGAGCAGCAAGGAGGAGAGGGATGCCAAAGGTGGAGTTACCAGGCCGGGGGACGGTGGCATACCAGTGGACCGGCGAGGGGCCGGAGACGGTGGTGTTGATCAACGGGTCGGTCTTCAACTACCACCAGTGGGACCGATCCGTTTCATGGCCATGGCCCGCCGCCATGGTATAGGGGAACCGTCGGGCAGTGGCTGATCGTCGGCAGTTCGTATCGAACCACGAAGAGCGCGACGTAGCACACCGTCTAGGGATTCCCGACGACGCCGAGCGGGTGCTGGTCTTCACCGAGTCCAGCCACTGGGACCCCAACTGGCTGTTCACGTCCGAGGAGTATTTCGAGCGGTTCGTGCGCCGCAACCTAGACCGGGCCATCGCCGAGTTACGTCGGGAACCGCGGCGCGTCTACTCGATCGAGTGTGTCTTCTTCCTGCGCATGTACTGGGATCGCTGCCCGGCGCAGCGGGATATCGTGCGCGATCTGGTCAACGCCGGAAGGCTGCGCCTCACCCACAGCGGAGTCACCACCGCCGACACGCTTCTACCCAGCGCGGAGGCCATCCTCCGGGATTGGCTCATCGGCCAGGAATGGCTGCGGACCAACGGGATGGAACAGGAGCCCACCCTGGCCTACTTCGCGGATAGCTTCGGCTGCACGCCTGCCCTTCCCTCCCTCCTCAACGCAGCCGGCTTCGACCGCGCCGCCATCACGCGCGTAGACGGGATGTATTTCCCCGGCTGCGATCTCGAACCGCCCACCCGGTTCCCCCGCCCTGGCTCCAGCGCAGAGCGGCTGCTGCTCCAGGAGCGCACCCTCGACTTCGTTTGGCGCGATGGCAACGGCGGGGAGGTCCTTTGCCACTGGAACGCGTTCACCTACGGGCAGGGGGATATGCTGGCCCATGTGGGCCTGAGCCGCGTCTACCTCGCCCGGCTGGCCCTCTCCCTCCGGTCCGACCGGCACATCGCCCGCCGTATCCACCGGTACGTGGCCCAACTGGCCCCCTACAGCCGCACGCGATACATGCTCTGTCCCATCGGCTTCGACTTCGTGGAGCCGATCCCCGATCTCGTCGCCCTGCTCGATCGATACAACCGAAACCACTACCCGACAACGGGCATCTGGGTGGTCAACGCCGGGCTGGACGACTACCTCACCCTGGTCGAGACCCACCGGGCGGAACTGCCCGTGCTGGAACTCGACCCCAACCCCTATTGGACGGGCTTCTACACGGCCCGCCCCACCCTCAAGCAGCGCTGCCGTCGCCTGGTGGATGCCCTGCTGGTGGCGGAACAACTGCTGCACCTGCCCGGGAATCGCAGAGCCGACGGGGCCATCACCCGGAAGATGCAGGAGGCATGGTGGCAGGCGGTGGTCTCCAACCACCACGACTTCATCACCGGCACCTCACCGGACCAGGTGGTCGATCAGGAACAGATCCCGTGGCTCGACCAAGCCGCTGGCGCGGTGGAGGAGGTTGTCGCCCGCCTCGCCCCCTCGCTGCCCGTACCCCATGAGGTCGCCGCCCGTTCCCGGCCCCCGACCTGGAGGCGGGAGGACGGTCAGGTGCAGATCGAGACCGCGTACTACCACGTCACCCTGTCCGAGGAGGCGGGCGGCGCTATCGTCCAACTGCGGGATCGGGAGACGGGGGCGCTTCTGCTGACGGACGCCTCGAACGACCTGGTCGGTTACCGTGATTCGGGCGGGCTGTGGCGGATGGGGTACGAGTTTGCCGGAGGGATCTGGAGGGAATCCCGACGTGCCAGCCGTCGCCCGGCCCGCGTCCGGGTGCTCGAGCGAGAAGGCGCGCTGGAGATCATGATCTGCTCCGAACTGGAGGGGGAGACGTTCCGTCGTCGGATGTGGCTGGACGAGGGCTCACCGGTGATCCACTTCCGCGTCGAAGGCCGGGCCGCCGAGGGGCGCACCGTCGTCGCCCGCTTCGCCACCACCATCGCTGCCCGGACCCTGCTGATGGACACCCCCGGGGGAGTCGTCACCCGCCCGCTGACGCGGATCTACGATCCCACCTTCTGGCCGCTACACCGCTTCGTCTGGCTACAGGACGAGCACACCGGCTGGGGCCTCGCCGTCTTTCAACCGCTGCCGGGGGCGGTCTCCTACCGACCGGACGGGCGGCTGGAACTGGTGGCGATGCGCAACGCTGTGAGGGAAAGGATCCTCGGCCTGATCCCCATCCCCGCCCACCCCGCCAGCGGCCACGAGCGGGAGCGGTACGCTTGCGAGTACGCCCTCCTCTTCACGACGCGCGGCGGCGAGGACGAAAGCAAGATCCACACCCTGGCACACGCCATGGACAACAGCCCCTGGGACGATCCCAGGAGCAAGACACTGCGGACCCTCGCCCGCTCCGTCGTCACTACGGGCACGCCGGATGTCTGGGTCGCCGCCGTCAAGCCAGCGTCGCGGGGTAAGGGGACCATCGTGCGCCTGAACGGGTTCGTCGGTCCGGGATCGCCCGTGGTGGTCGCCTCACCTTACTTCACGGTGACAGCGGCCTGGCTGTCCGACGCCCGCGAGCGGGACATCGAGCCGCTGGAGGTGCACGATGGCACGGTCCGGGTGACGATGCCGGGCACGATTGCCACGATCAGGTTGGAACTAACCGCAAAGGAGAAAACCACGGAGGCACGGAGGACACAGAGAAACACCGAGAGAGCGCTAGAGGCCCTGTGAGACTTTGCGCCTTCCGTGCCTTCATGGCTCGCTCTGACAGAGCGGCGCACGTTCCATCCATTAAGTGAGGAGGAGCCTATGACCGAATTCCCTCTCACCGGAAAGGTCGCCATCATCACCGGCGCCTCGCGGGGCATCGGGCGGGCCATCGCCCTGCGGCTGGCCCAGGCCGGTGCGAAGGTGACCGTGAGCAGTCGCAAACTGGAGAACGTGGAGAAGGTGGCCGAGGAGGTCCGGGCCGCTGGCGGGGAGGCGCTGGCGGTCCAGGCCCACGTGGGGTACGCCGACCAGGTGGAGGCGATGGTTGAGCGGACGGTGGAGACCTTCGGGCGGGTGGACATCGCCGTCAACAACGCCGCCACCAACCCCCACTTCGGCCCCATCCTCACCGCCGACGAGGGGCAGTGGGACAAGATCCTGGATACCAACCTCAAGTCGGTCTTCCGAGTCGCCAAAGCGGTCGCGCCCCACATGCGGGCCCAGGGCGGCGGCAAGATCATCAACATCGGTTCTATCGCCGGCCTGCGACCATCCCCTGCAATGGGGATCTACTCCGTCTCCAAGGCGGGGGTCATCATGCTCACCCAGGTGCTGGCCCTGGA
>Ga0209426_1001752_pt1 | contig 11941 bp, 10 predicted proteins | sample Deesub1362B_J571_FD_187697 | JGI IMG/M metagenome (GOLD analysis project Ga0209426, IMG submission 187697) | Deep oceanic, basalt-hosted subsurface ecosystem from Juan de Fuca Ridge flank, Pacific Ocean, CORK Borehole 1362B_J2.571 (SPAdes)... ...
AAACGCTTACATATTTTGGGCGGTTTAATTATTGCCTATTTAAATATTGATGAAGTGATTCGTATTATTCGTGAAGAAGAACAGCCCAAAGCGGAGTTGATGTCACGTTTTAATATTGATGATATTCAGGCCGAAGCCATTTTAGAACTCAAGTTGCGTCATTTGGCTCGACTTGAAGAAATGGAAATGCGCCGTGAGCAAGAAGAGTTAGAAGCCAAAGCTGCACTGATTCGTGAACAGTTGGCCAATCCTGAGTCTTTAAAAGCTTTGATCATCAATGAACTCAAAGATGATGCGAAAAAATACGGCGATGACCGTCGTTCACCAATCGTGCATCGTGCAGAAGCGACGGCGATGAGTGAGCAAGATTTCATGCCTGCTGATCCTGTGACTGTGGTCTTGTCTGAAGCGGGGTGGATTCGCTCAGCCAAAGGTCATGAAGTTGATGCCGAAAACCTGAACTTCCGTGCGGGCGATCAATACCTTAGTCATGCGCAAGGCAAATCTAATCAGCGCGTGTATGTGCTGGATGAGTCAGGGCGTAGTTATGCACTAGCCATTAATAGCCTACCGTCCGCACGTGGTTTGGGAGAACCGTTGAGTTCAAAATTGTCCCCAGCCAGTGGTATTGGTTTTAAACAAGTCTTTATTGCTGATGATGAAGCCGAAGTCATAGCGCTAAGTAGCAAGGGGTATGGTTTTAAAACACAGGCAAAACAGTTAGATACCAATGCAAAAGCAGGGAAAGCCTTCCTTACTTTACCTGAAAAAGCCACAGTTATGCCGTTAACCAGTGTTGATCAGGCCACCCATTTGGCGTTATTGACCTCAACGGGTCGTTTGTTGATTTTAGAGTTGTCAGAGTTGCCTGTTTTGAATAAAGGTAAAGGTAATAAATTGATACAACTTGAAGAGAAAGATCAAATTGTATTCATGACAAGATTAACGCTAGATGAAATACTGCAAGTCGTTGCAGGACAGCAGCAATTAAAATTGAAGGGTGATGACTTGCAAAAATACATAGGCAAAAGAGCATCAAAAGGGCAGTTATTACCACGTGGTTATCAAAAAGCAAATAAACTGTTAGTTCAGAGATAAAACTAGCATCCATTGATCAAAATACGTTATATATGGTATGTATGCGGGAAATGGATGCAGTATTAAGCAACAGAAGTTAAATAAAGAGCGCTTAATATTGAGAACAATAGTTGAAATTTAAGGATTACTGATAGGAGAATCGGGCGATATGGAAAAAATTTGGTTCGCAGAATACCAAAAAACGGGGATTCCAGAGACTGTAGAATTGCCACCAGAAAACACGTCATTAGTAGATGTTTTTGAACGAAATTTCCAAAAATTTGGCTCTCGTGATGCTTTTATCTTTATGGATAAAGTGCTCACTTTTAATGAGTTAGAAGAAGCAAGCCGTAAATTTGCAACGTATTTACAAAGTTTGGGTCTAGCAAAAGGCTCACGTGTCGCTGTGATGATGCCGAACGTTCTTCAGTATCCTATCGTTGCTTTGGGTGTATTCCGTGCAGGTTTAGTATTGGTTAACGTCAATCCACTGTATACCGCGCGTGAACTTGAACATCAGTTAAATGACTCGGGCTCAGAAGTTTTGGTGATCATTGAAAACTTTGCCTCTGTTTACCAAGCGATTAATGGTAAAACGCCAGTTAAACATGTCGTGATTGCCTCTGTAGGTGACATGTTGGGTGCATTAAAAGGCACACTGGTGAACTTTGTATTACGTTCAGTGCGTAAGCAAATTCCAGCATGGAATATTCCTGGCCATATTCGCTTTAATGCGGCAATGTCGAAAGTTAGTGCGAGTAACTATAAGCGCCCGAACTTAACGTTAAGTGACACAGCAGTGCTTCAGTACACTGGCGGCACTACAGGGGTATCTAAAGGTGCAGAACTGACGCATCGCAACCTTGTGGCGAACATGTTGCAGTGTGACGGTATTTTCCAAAGTAAATTTGGTGCACAAGATGGTCAACCTGATGACCGCATTTTCTGTGCCTTACCGCTATATCATATTTTTGCGTTCATGGTGTGTGCGATGTACGGCATGTACAAAGGCCAAGCCAACGTTTTGATTCCAAACCCGCGTGACTTACCTGCGGTGATGAAAGAATTACGTAAATATCAACCGTCATTCTTCCCAGCAGTGAATACGCTATTCAATGCTTTAGTGAACAATGAAGAGTTTAAGCAACTCGACCACAGCAAATTGAAAATGGCAATGGGTGGTGGTATGGCTGTGCTTCCTTCTACAGCAGAAGCGTGGAAGCGAATTACTGGGACCAACATCATTGAAGGTTATGGTCTATCTGAAACTTCACCTGTGGCAACGGCAAATCCGCCAGCGTCTGAAGAATTCAGTGGCACGATTGGTATTCCATTGCCATTAACTGAAGTTGCAATTTTGGATGATGATGGTAAGGAAGTTGCACTGGGTGAACAGGGTGAGATTTCAATCCGTGGTCCACAAGTGATGCGCGGCTATTGGAACCGTCCAGATGAAACGGCTAAAGTGATGACGGAAGATGGTTTCTTCCGTACAGGCGACATTGGTGTCATGGATTCTCGCGGCTATGTGAAAATTGTAGACCGTAAGAAAGACATGATTTTGGTGTCAGGCTTTAACGTTTACCCTTCAGAAATTGAAGAAGTGGTTTCAAAGCATCCTAAAGTATTGGAAGTAGCTGCCATTGGTGTACCTGATGAAAAATCAGGTGAAGTACCAAAACTGTTTGTAGTGAAGAAAGATCCATCTTTAACCACAGAAGAAGTCTTGGCCTTTGCGAAAGAGAACTTAACGGGTTACAAACGTCCGCGTTATGTTGAATTCTTAGATGAGTTACCGAAATCAAACGTAGGTAAAATCCTACGTAAAGATTTACGTAAAACAGCTTAAGTTCAAATAAAAAAGCGCCGTCAGGCGCTTTTTTTTCATGTTCACATTTAATTTTTCATTAACCAGCGATCAATATAGGGACGGCCAATGCCTAAGATGCCAACAAAGGTCAGCATCGTACCGCACTGACGACTAAAAGCTGGGAAAGCAAAACTACCAAAACTCAGGACATTATCGATCAGACAATAGACGGTCACTGCAAGCAACCAATACCATAGGTTTTGACGTTTAATCCCGACCATCCAAAATGCAATGATCAGTATGACCAGTGTGCCAAGAGTCGAACCAATATTCATATTGGCACAAATGACCGCCAATAAAAATGCAGTAACGGGAAGCACAATCTTTAAAACACGATCCACTTGGCGTTGATGTTGACGCTGAATTTCGAGCACGTCGAACATTTCTTTTTGATCAGGGCTAGCCATGCAGGAGTCTCATCGGGAAATTATAAAAACACTATAATTTAACCAAATTTATCCTCGGAATGCCATGCTATGATAGCCATCGAAATGATCTTGATGAGAAAAAACCAATGCAAAGCATTAGCGGGATTATTTATCTCATTTTAATTGCTTGTTTACTGCCTTACGTATTTACAATCATTGCTAAAAAAACAGCAGGATTTCGCGCCAAGGATAATCAACATCCGCGTGAATTTCTCGCCAAGACGACTGGTCTGGCAGCACGTGCCAATGCGGCACAGCAAAATAGCTTTGAGAGTTTACCGTTATTTATTGCCGCTATTTTAATGGCTGAATATATGGTGATTCCGCAAGTGGTCACCATGACGTTTGGTATTGCCTATCTTGTCTTTCGTGTGGTGTATGGGATTTGCTATTTGGCCAACTGGTCGACGCTTCGATCGATCGTTTGGCTGTTGTCACTGCTTTGTCCTATTTGTTTATTATTGTTGGTCATTCGACTAACGATGGGCTAAGTGCGAAACATACATATTTTCACCCAGTGGATGTATAATCGCAGAAATATTTTTTTCTCAAAAACCGTTATAATCGATGCGGTTTTTTTAAAAGATTTAACTTGTTAAAGAGTGATGTTATGAGCTACAGCAATATCCCTGCGGGTAAAGATGCACCGAACGATATCTACGTGATCATCGAAATTCCTGCAAATGCAGCACCAATCAAATATGAAATTGATAAAGATTCGGATGCACTTTTTGTAGATCGTTTCATGGGTACAGCAATGTTCTACCCAGCGAACTATGGTTATGTACCAAACACCTTGTCTGAAGATGGCGACCCATTAGATGTACTTGTTGTAACGCCACATCCTGTTGCTGCGGGTTCAGTCATCCGTTGCCGCCCAGTGGGCAAACTGAACATGGAAGATGATGGTGGTATTGATGCGAAACTCATCGCTGTGCCACATGAAAAATTATCTCCATTGTATAAAGATGTTCAGGAATATACCGATCTTCCTCCGCTGTTGATCAGCCAAGTTGAGCATTTCTTTGCCCACTATAAAGATTTAGAGCCTGGCAAATGGGTAAAAATCAGTGGTTGGGAAAATGCTGCTGTTGCCAAAGAAGAAGTGTTGAAAGCAATCGAAGCTGCTAAAAAATAATTTTGAAAAAATAAAGCCTGATTTTATTACCCTAAAATCAGGCTCATAAAAAAACCGCCATTCAATTGAATGGCGGTTTTTTATGAATTGATCTAAAGTGAATTAGAACAGTTTCACAGGAATATCAAGGAATAAACGCCATTCATTGGTTGAGCCAATGACATTGCTGACATATTGACCAGAAACATTATTATAGGTATCACTTGAACGTAAGTAAGAATAGCGAACACGTAGGCTTGCATCTTTCAATGCACCTGTTTGAACTGTATATTTGACTTGGTTAAAGAACTCATGTTCTTCGGCTTGGTCAATGATTTTTGAGCGATCTGTTATTTTAGCGATATCAATATCCCAACCATAAACAAATGCAGTTGTCCAGTTTAGACCAGGTAAACCGTGATTTTTGAAGTTGTAGTTATATTGTAGCCCGACAGATTTTTCATCATTACCATTAAAGTCACCTAAATAGGAATTAGGGACATAGATACTTTGTAAACCATCAGCATTATAGCCATAGTCATATCCAGTATTACCTGTGTTATCTTGATAAGAAAGCATGACATTATGTACATCTTTGCCATAGCCCACTGAAACAGCCCAAATCGAGTTTTTACGGTTTGCTAGATCATCTGTGGTATGTGAAACAGTGAGTGCATCTTTATCCCATTTTGTATGATAACCCATGGCATCAAGTGTTAAGGTACTCTTGTCTTTTAAGCTTTGGGTAAAGTTTACATTAGCATAATGACGTTCTAACTTATCTTGAACATCTAAGCCATAATACGATGAATTGAGTTGATCATTAAATTTATATTTAGCACCCCAAACTACTGCACGATCAAGTCCTTGACCTGTCACATCTTTATCGGTACTAATTTGGTTTGACATTTGGTTTTTTGTGAATTTACCTGCAACCACATTTAGATTTGGAATTTCATTACTTTGAATGAAAACACCTGTGTAATACTCAGGCACTAAACGGGCTTGATTACTTGCCATGACAGGAAGTGTTGACACCTGTGTACCATAAGTCACGGTTGTGTTGGAAATACGTGCTTTCACATTGGCACCACCACGAGCCCAATGATCATAAGCAAATCCACGATCATCTACAGGAATCATTTGATCACCCGTATTATTATTCGCACCAAGCTTGAAAGATGCATCACCTACTAGGCCAACACCAAAGCCAACAACACCCTTTGTAAAGCCTGATTGAAGATCAAAAATGGCAGTTTGCGCTGTTGAGCTTGTATCATTTGTTAAACCGTCTTTTTTATCACGATTTAAAAAGCCTGTGCGGAACAATACTGAACCATTTGCATCCTCAACAAAACCTTTAGCTTCGCTTTGTTCGCTTGCATATGTTGAGGAGATCAATGCGGCATTAATCAAAACCGCTAATGTTAGTTTCTTTGCCTTTGGCATAGGTGGCCTCATAATAAATAAGATCAATTTCGATCAAATCGAAATTTTGACCAATTGTATAAGTTATACATAAAAAATATAGATTTTTATTAAAATATTTTAATCATTTTTACACAAAATTAAGCTAACATTTTATGATTTAATTATCGTTTAAAATTAAATCATATTTAAATTAATATATTGATTTTTATTAATATATTGTTTTATTTTAATCGTAAAATATATTGATTATTTTTTAGCTTAATGCATTAAAAATACGTGATTTGTTTCTATTTTTTCTCTTTTATTTTAATGATTTATTTTTTCTTTGATCAAAAGCTATTCGACTGATTTGCAAAAAATTACATCCCGACGAATGACATTTTTTGCTGTACAAAAACGCACCATTATTTTCAGGCAGATTTAAGTTTTATCTGTGCACTTTTAGGGGGCGATTCAGGCTATATCAACATATTTGATTGTTATTTAAGGAGAACAGCACTTTTTATTAAATTGAATTGCATTATTTTTGTGCATTTTTTAGGCGCAACAATGGCAGTTCTTCTTAATAGTTCAGAAAAATGAACCTTATTAAAGAAAAAATAATATTTCAGCACAGCCAAATGGCGTCGATAGCACTCTTATTGAACAGAAGCTAGATTTAGCAAGCATTTCTAAAAGTTGGCACAGCAATTGCTAATTACAAAATGATGCAACTTAAAACATAAATCAGTCGAATATCCATCATGGGGGAGATCAATATGATGAAATTTGCATGTAAAGCGATCGCGTTGAGTATTTTTGCTGTGACTTCGACTTTTACTATGGCCGAAGAAACAAATACTTTATCTCAGTATGGCCTTAGCTTTTCTGGTAATGCTGCTTTAACTACAGACTACCGTTATCGTGGTATGACACAAACTCAAAGTGATCCAGCATTACAAGGTGGTTTTGCTTTATCTCATTCTTCTGGTTTGTATGCAGGGGTATGGGGTTCAAATGTAAATTTTGGTTCTGCTGATCCACATTTGGAGTTAGACCCATATGTAGGTTATGCAACTGAATTACCATTTGCTGGTAAGCCAAAATTAGATGTTGGTTTATGGTATTACGGTTATCCAAGTGCTTCAGATTTTAACTGGCTTGAGTTATACGCTAAATTAGGATTCAGCAGTGTTATTGCTTCTGGTGACAGTCTTTTAGCTGCTGTTAACTACACCAACGACTTCTTTGGTTTAGAAGAAGATGCGTGGTATTTAAACGCAACTTATACTGTTCCTTTCGCTGATACTGGTTTTGGTGGTGTAGCTAGCGTTGGTTATACTAAAGCTGATGATTACGACTTTAGTGACAACGGTAGTGAAGACGATAACTATGTCGATTGGAAAGTTGGTGTAACTTATAGCGTGAAATCAGTACCTGGTTTATCAGCTGAACTAGCTGCTGTAGGAACAAACATTGATGCAAATGCTCAACCATATAAACGTGGTGTTGAAACAGGTGCAGTATTTACATTAAACAAAACATTCTAATCATGTAATTGATTGATGCTTTGAAAGCCAGCAATTTGCTGGCTTTTTTATCTTTAGTCATTTTATTTTTAATCAATTTGATTGTTTGAAATTGAGTTAAGTATTACGTGCATCACTGCGCCAGAATGAACGCTTTTTGCTCCAGTTTGGTTAGGTATTCGATCATTAATTTTGCAACTTACTTATTCTAAAAAATAACCATCCTAATTTGCATCTAAATAGTTGTTTTATAATAATTTATTTAATTATACATTGTTATCAATAATGGCATGGCATTTGCAAAATATCTATTGATTCACTTTAAGACCTAAATCATTCAAATGTAAATAAAAAGGGGCAATCAATATGATGAAGTTTGCAGTTCAAGCTGTTGCTTTAGGGGTCGCTACATTCGCTTCGACACTCACTATGGCAGAAGAAAAAAAACTTCCATTTCCAGGTACGATCACAGGCAATATCAATGTTGTGTCTAGTTATAACTTGCGTGGTATGACCAACTCACCTGAAAGTGATACACCTGCGGTGCAAGGTGGACTTGATTATGCACATGATAGTGGCTTTTATTTGGGTTATTGGTTTTCAACATTGACAGCTGCTTATGCAGATTTTAATACCTCACCTACAGATGTGAAGGAAGAGAAGAAGTCATTTGAAAATGATTTGTATGCAGGATACAAAGGAAAAATCACAGAAGATTTGGGCTATCAAATTGGTGGGACTGTTTATTATTACTATCCAGGCTGGGAATCAACGGGTTATGAAACAATTATCGGGCTGAGCTACAAAGACTTTAATATTACTGCTCAGACATTATTAAATAATGTGACTTTTGGTAATAAAGGTGACACCTATTTCTTGGCAACTTATGCACCTAAATTAGCTGGCGGATTTACAGGTAAAGCACAAGTTGCGGCTTATTATTATGGTGATGATGATGAGTACTTGGCTTATCAAGCCAAACCAGGTGATGTCACCAAAACAGATTTTGCATTCCGACACGCTACACTAGGTTTATCGCATCCTTTGGGTGAAACTGGTGCAACGTGGAGTCTAGATTACATTTTTGGCGGTTATACACGTGATGAAACTAAACAGAAAAACAAAGTTGTTTTAGCTTTAGGTTATGCGTTCTAACTGATTTGAGAAAAAAGCGACCATTAGGTCGCTTTTTAGCTATTGCTACCTCGATAAGACAAGGCTTCTGTTAAATGTGAGCTAGATATCATGTCACTCTCAGCTAAGTCAGCAATCGTTCTTGCAACGCGAAGTACCCGATGATAAGCACGGGCCGATAGATTTAATCTTTGTTGTGCTATTTCAATAATTTTTGCAGATCCCTCGTCTAAACGAGCATGTTGATCCAAAAGTTGGGGTGAAAGCGCTTGGTTTAAGCATTGCTGTCTTTTGATCTGTTGTTGATATGCTTTTATCACTCGATGACGAACAGTTTCAGAGTTTTCTGAGGGTTTTTGGTCTTGTAGCTCTTGAGCTTGCAAGGGTGGAACATCGATATGCAGATCGATTCGATCCAAAAGTGGACCTGAAATTCGATTTTGATAACGTTGAATACTTTCAGGCGAACACTGACAACGACTATCTTGATTAAATGCATATCCACAAGGGCATGGATTCATTGCAGCGATAAACTGAAAATTTGCAGGGAAGGTCATTTGTCTCGCCGCGCGAGAAATTACGATTTCTTTAGACTCTAAAGGTTGGCGCAGAACTTCAAGCACTTTGCGGTCGAATTCAGGTAATTCATCTAAAAACAAAACGCCACGATGAGCAAGCGTAATTTCTCCCGGTTTTGGTTGAGAGCCTCTGTAGTATACTCAAATAAAATTCACAAAATGGTAGTTTAGATACAACTTAATGCCAAAAATATCGAAATAGATTTCTCAAATTACCCTAAATAAGTTTCAATATCTTATAACTTACAGGAAATAACGTGCAAAAATTCAAACAAGTACGAACTATAAAGCCAACGAGAAGAAGTGTATCAGGTCAAATTTGCTTTGAAGGTTCATATATTCCTTTTGAATCAACATTAGAAAGAGATTTTTTAATTTTTCATACATTCAGAAAAGACGTCATTGATCTTGTAGCACAACCTATTTCAATCCCTTTTATTAAGAATGGAATTGAATATGAATATACACCAGATTTTTTTGTTCAATTTTATACTGGTGGTGATTATGAATGCTACGAGACAAAACCCATGATAGTTGAGGTGAAACCCTTATCTGAATGGAAAGAAAATTGGAGGGATTGGTCAGATAAGTGGAAAGCAGCTATTCAATATTGTAGAGAACAAGATTTTAGGTTTAAAATTTATGATGAAAATAGGATAAGGCATAAAGCATTGATAAATATAAATTATATTAATAAATTTAAAAATTCATATTTTGATGATTCAGAAAAAAAGTGTGTTATAGAACAAGTACAATTAATGGGAGGAACCACCATAGGTTATCTTTTGGAAAGATTCTTTAAGGGGTCGCTGTATCGCACAAATGGTAGAAACTTAATTTTCCACTTATTAGCAAACAAACATCTGGAATTTGATTATTGGGATGAACTTACAGAGTTGAGCGAGGTGTGGTGTGAATGATATAGAAAATCTTAATTGTTCGGTAGGATTTAGTATTGAACGCTCACATATAAGGATAAATAAAGGAAGTATTTATTTAAATACAATTGATAAGGTGGAATATCAATTAATAGAAGTTATCGATATAAATCAGTGTTTATTCAAAAACTTAAATACTAATGAAAATAAACTGATGTCAATTCATGAGTTTAGAAACGTCATCAAAAATGATGGGACAAATGTCTGTATTGATTCTAATTTAATTTCTGATGAAGATTGGGAGAAAGCCCAATTCAAATATGAGGCGATTCAACCACTTCTATCCTTAAGTAGCGATTATATCGGAACTAAAGGATTAGAAAAAAGAGCAAATGAATGTAATGTAAGTAGCAGAACAATTAGAAATTGGATTACGGCTTTTGAAACTACAGGTTCAATTGTTTCACTATTAGAGCAAAAAAGAGGTTGGTCAACGGGAAAAGTCCGTTTAGAAAGAGATAGCGATCAATTAATAAGGGAAGTAATAAAGGACTATTTCTTAACAAAGCAACGACCATCAGTCGAAGCGACGATAAGAGAAGTATATAGACGTTGCAATAAGCTAAAAATGAAAGAACCAAGCAAGAATGCAATTCGTTTAAGAATTAGTCAAATACCTGAAAAAGACTATTTAAAAGGGAGAGGTTTTCGAGAAAAGACACGAAATAAATTTACTGCAAAACCAGGTCATTTTCCTGACGCTGATTATCCATTAAGTGTGGTTCAAATTGACCATACACGCGCTGATGTGATCTTAGTTGACGATAAATATAGGAAACCTATTGGTAGACCTTGGATTACTTTAGCCATAGATGTCTATAGCAGAATGATAACTGGATTCTATATCTCATTAGATGCACCTTCAGTTACATCAGTTGCAATGTGCTTAAGTAGAAGCATCTTAAATAAAGATAAGTTACTTCATGATTTAGGAATAACGGATGTCGAATGGCCAGTTTATGGATATCCTCATAAAATACATGTTGATAATGGATCAGACTTTCGATCTTTAAATTTAAAGAAATCTTGCGCCCTTCATGGCATTAATATTGAATTTAGGCCCTTAGCGAGACCTGAATTTGGTGGACACATTGAGCGATTGATTGGAAGCTTCATGATGAAAATTCATGAAATTCCAGGGACAACTTTTTCTAATTTATCGCAAAGAATAGAATATGATTCTGAAAAAAATGCAATTTTTACTTTTGATGAATTTGAAAAATACATAGCACTTCATATTTCTAAAGTATATCACTTGACTAATCATTCTTCTTTGGGAATAGCGCCAATCCAAAAGTGGAGAATCGGTATATTTGGAGATTCGATGAATGAAGGAATTGGGATACCAACAATTCCAGCAGATGAACAGACTCTTATTTTAGATTTTATGCCTTATTGGAAACGTACAGTCCAGCATACTGGGGTTAGTATTGATAAACTTGATTATTATGATACTTGTTTGAATCCATTTATTAATTCAAAAGATGAAAATGGTAAGACTAAAAAATATGTATTCCGACGTGATCCTCGAGATATCAGTAAGATTTGGTTTTATGATCCAATCATTAAAAAATACTTTAAAGTTCCATTTGCAAACCAAGCGTTACCACAAATGAGTGTATGGGAGTTTAAACAACTCTCAAAAATTGTCTTAGAAAAACATAATACAGTTAATCAACAGCTTATTTATCAAGCTTGGGATGAAATGCAATCTTTAGTTTCGAACGCTGAAGCAAACACGAAAAAACTTCGTCGACAACAGGCTTTGTTGCACAAAGATTTGAAATGCAAAGCGCCCCTAATTGAGCCAAATTTAAGGCGTAACTTGGGTAAGTGGTCGACCTAATTCCGTAAATCTGT
>Ga0209426_1001753_pt1 | contig 11918 bp, 9 predicted proteins | sample Deesub1362B_J571_FD_187697 | JGI IMG/M metagenome (GOLD analysis project Ga0209426, IMG submission 187697) | Deep oceanic, basalt-hosted subsurface ecosystem from Juan de Fuca Ridge flank, Pacific Ocean, CORK Borehole 1362B_J2.571 (SPAdes)... ...
CTCGCCCGCCTTAGGCCCCTCCAGGTCGACCTCGACGATCTCCAGCGGCTTCTTGGCTTCAAACGCAACGGCGGCGCGGGTCTTCATGGCGGGGCTCCCTGGCGATGTACGCGCTTTTGGTACGCCGCGTCGCTCTCATCGATAATCCCGCTGGGCGCAAAACATTGTTGCTTGAAGAGGACAATAGGCGCATCGCATGGACGCATGAGCCGATGGGACGGGATCGACGAGTTCGTGGCCACGGCCGAGGCCGAGAGCTTTTCCAAGGCCGCCCTGCGGCTGGGCCTGTCGACCTCGGGGGTCAGCCGGGCCGTGGCGGGACTTGAGGAGCGGCTCCAGACCCGCCTGCTCTATCGCACCACGCGCCGCGTCAGCCTGACCGACGCCGGCCGCGCGTTCCTGGCCAGGTGTCGCCAGCTGATCCTCGACCGCGACGAGGCGCTGGCGGCCGTGGGCGAGGAAGACGGCGAACTCAAGGGCCTTCTGCGCATGACCTGCTCGACGGCCTATGGCGAGCGGTTCGTGGCGCCGGCGGTGAACAGCTTCATGCTGAACCACCCCAAGCTGTCGATCCTAATCGAGCTGGACGACGCCGTGCGGGACATCGTCAGCGAGGGCTTCGACCTGGCCATACGCTTCGGCCGCCTGACCGATAGCCGGCTGATCGCCAAGCGCCTGGCCTCGCGCACCCGACGGCTCTGCGCCGCGCCCGCCTATCTGGCCCGCGCCGGCGCGCCGCGCACGATCGACGAGCTGTCGCGGCACGCCTGCGTCTTGGGAGCGGTCGACACCTGGCCGCTGCGGGAGCACGGCCCCGACGGCGAGCGCGAGATCGCCTTCAAGCCGCGGGGGCGCTGGCGCTGCAACAGCGGCCAGGCGGTGCTGGACGCGACCTTGCAGGGCCTAGGGATCTGCCAACTGCCGAACTTCTATGTCGACGCCGCCATCGCCAGCGGCCAGTTGGTCCCGCTGCTGGAAGTCCACCGCCCCGCCGACGAGGGCGTCTGGGCCGTCTATCCGCACCTGCGCCTGCTGCCCGCCAAGGCCCGCCTGCTGGTCGAGCACCTGGAGCGCAGCCTGGCCGTGGCCGGCTAGGAGCTGTGGACGTTTAGACCTTGACCACCGGCGGCAGCCGGTAGCGGCCGTCCACCAGCTCGGCCCTCGGCAGATAGGCCCGCAGATAGAGAGCGAATGGTCCGCTCTTGGGGGCCGGCAGCCAGTTCGCCGTCTTGTCGCCGCCCGGGTCGGCGCGGCCGATCCAGATGTCCAGCCCGCCGTCGGCGTTGCGCTTCAGCCCCGCCGTGCGGTCGCCGATCGTGTAGCGCTTCAGCGGATTGTCGGTGAAGAAGAACTGGCCATCGGCGGTGGCCTCGTACATCGACAGCGACCAGAAGCCGTCCAGCGGCAGTTGCGCGGGCAAGGTCAGCCGATAGGGGCCGTCGCCGGTGAACACTCCAGCCCCGTCGTCGCCCGCCGCCTTCAGGTACATCGCCTCGGCCACCGGCAGCGCGCCCAGGCCCTGAAGAGCGACAATGGCGCGATAGATGTAGTCCTGACCGTAATCGCCCAGGGTCGGGCGCGGATAGGCCCAGCCGCCGGTGAACACCTGGCGGCCCTTGGCGAAGATGGTGATCATCTTGGCCTGCTGAACGCCGTCGGCCGCGGCGGCGGCGTCATAGGGGCCCGCCCCCAGGAAGGCAGCCGAGCGGCGCAGGATCCGCAGGTCCGTCGCCGGAGCCGGATCGCTGGCCAGCAAGGCTCGCGCGGTCGCGAAATAGTCCTCGGGCTTCGCGTCGCGCGCGGCGTAGGCCGCGACAGGCCCGCCGACGGGTCCGCTCAGCTTGAAGCCGTCCTGCGCCTGGTGCGCGGCCGCTAGGTCCTCGCCGCCGTCGGTCAGCACGCGGATCAGCAGCCAAGCGTGCGGCGTGGCGATGCGGACCGGGTTCGGCCCGGTCGAGGCGTGGCCTGGCCCCACCAGGGTGAAGGTCCCGCCCTCGCCGCCGATGGTGCGCGTCCCCAGCACCACGTTGTTGTTGGTGAACATGTCCATCACCGCCGCCGAGTAGTAGCGCTTGCCCATCGGCGGGATGACGAGGGTGACCGGCCCCTTGGTCAGGTCCAGGAAGGCCGGCGAGTACAGCGTGTCGTTGTTGGGCGTCGTCACCCAGCGCGCGGTGTGATCCGACAGCGCGCGGGTGTGGGTCAGCTTGTTGACCGCCGCGCCGGGCGCCTTCAGCAGGCGGGCGCGCGTGGTGGCCATCTCGATCAGCGGCAGGGCGTAGAGGTAGGCGTCACGGGCGGCGATCGGGTCTCCAGCCGCCAAGGCGGACCTCGCCGCGAACCCGGGCGCGAAGCCCAGCGCGCCAGCCATCGCCAACAGGTCTCGACGGTTCATCTCGCTCTCCCCGAACATTTGTTTGGACGGAGTGAACGCGCGATCCGCGTCGGATGCAAGGCGTGGAATGGGGGCGTGGAATGGGGAAGGCGCTCGGGCCTTCCCCACCCCCAACAAGGCTGACGCGCGACAGGGGCGACCGACGTCCAGCCTCGTTTTTCAAGCCAGAGAGGCTAGGCGGCGCTGGCCAGGCGCGCGGCCTGGACCACGCTCTGAAGCGTGATGATCGTCGCGTCGACGCGCTCGTGGGCGTCGGAGCCGACGATCTTGCGCGCCACGGTGATCGACAGGCTGCGGCGCAGGTGGCCCAGGGCCCGAGGCGGAGCCACCAGGATCACCTGATCGAAGCCGTGGCGGGCGTTGATGTCATCCAGACGCTTGGCCAGGTCGCGCAGGAACGCCTTCTCGGCCCGGTCGCGCAGGTCGCCCGCGTGGGTGATGTGGCTGGGACCGTCGTGGTCGTGATGCTCCTTCAGGCCCGCCAGCCATTCGGGGCGGTCATGCAGCGGGCCGCCAATCCGCGGCTGCTCCAGCAGCCGGGCGCGGTGTCCATCGGCGACAACGACCAGGGTTGTGGCATCAGGGGTCATCCGGAACTCCTTGCTTGACCTCGCCGGCACCGTGCGCTCGCCCCGCGCGAGAGCGGATGATCGAAGTCAAAACCAAGGCCGGCGACGCGCCCTTAGCGGAGCCTCCTTAAGGAGCCTATTCCTTGTTTTTGGCCGCCTTTTCGGCCAGCTTGGCCAGCACCCGGCCGCGTCCCTTGCTCAGCGCGGTGATCACGCCCCGGAAGGTTCTGACCTCCTGATCGGTCAGGCGGGCGCGGGCCAGCGGGACGCGCAGATTGCGGACCATCGACGGCTTCTTCTCCGGCGGATGGTAGAAGCCGGCCTTGTCCAGCTCGTCCTCGAGGTGCTCGTAGAGACCCATCAGGGTCGCCTGATCGGCGGGTTCCTCGACGTTCAGCTCGAACTTCTTCCAGGGTCGATCGTCCTGGGTCATCTTCCATTCGTAGGCGTTGATCGACACCGCCTGGGCCAGGTTCAGCGAGCGGAAGCGCTCGTCGATCGGGATCGAGACGATGGCCTGGCACAGAGCGATGTCGTGGGTCTCGAGGCCGGCGCGCTCGCCGCCGAACAGCAGACCGACCTTGCGTCCTTGGGCGACCTCGTCGGCCAGGTGGCCGGCGCTTTCGCGCGGCGTATAGACCGGCAGGCGGGTTTCGCGCGGCCGGGCCGTGGTCGCGTAGACAAGCTTCAGGTCGGCGATCGCCGCTTCAAGGGTGTCAAACACCTTGGCGTCGTCCAGAGGCCAGTGCGCGCCCGAAGCGCTGGCCCAGGCTCGCTCTTGCGGCCACCCGTCGCGCGGCCGCACCAGGCGCAGCTCCGACAGGCCGAAATTGGCCATCACCCGCGCCACCGAGCCGATATTCTCGGCCAGCTGAGGCTCGTTGAGGATGACGCACGGCGGTGTGATGTCGGGAGCCTGGGGCTTGAGGTCTTCGGTCATCCGCCCCCTTTGCCGCCGAGGCGACGCCGGATGCAAGGCCTAATGAGCCCGCGCCAGGGCCTCCAGCAGCTGAGCCGGATGCAGCGGCTTGGCCAGGTGCAGGTCGGCGCCGGCGGCCTTGGCGGCGGCGACGTGCTCCTCCATGGCGTTGGCGGTCAGCATGATCACCAGCACGGGCGCGGTTCCGGCGGCGGCCTCTCGCGCCCGCAGCACGCGGGTCGCGGTCAGGCCGTCCATCACCGGCATCTGCATGTCCATCAGCACCGCGTCGAAACTGGCCGCCTCCAGCGCGTCCAGCGCCGCTTGGCCGTCCTCGACCATGGTCAGGTCGACGCCGAACGGCTTCAGCACAATCTCGACGACCTTGCGGTTGGTCGGATGGTCCTCGGCCACCAGCACCCGCAAGCCCTCCAGCGAGACCTCTCCATCCTGCTCGGGTTCGTCTAGCGCGGCCGACGGCTCGCAGCGCTTCAGCGGCAGCAGCACCTCGAACCGGGCCCCCTCGCCGGGCGTGGCCTGGGCGCTGATGCCGCCGCCCATCATCTCGGCCAGCGCCGCGCAGATCGACAGCCCCAGGCCGGTGCCGCCGAACTGCCGGGTGATCGACTGGTCGGCCTGGACGAAGCGCTTGAAGAGCCGCTCGCGCACGCTCTCGTCGAAGCCGACGCCGGTGTCGCTGACCACCAAGCGCACATCCTCGCCCACGCGGTCGACGTCCAGCCGCACCTGGCCCTTGGCCGTGAACTTCACCGCGTTGGCCAACAGGTTGGAGAGGATCTGGCTGATCCGGCCGGCGTCGCCGTCATAGGTTCCGGCGGCGTCCGGCGAGACCGACCAGCGGAACTCCAGACGCTTGGCCTGGGCGGCGGCGGCGTGCAGTTCGGCCATGCCGCGCACCAACTGCGTCAGGTCGAACGGCGCGATGGACAGCTGGAATTGGCCGGCCTCGATCTTGGAGACGTCCAGAATATCGCTCAGCACCTGCTCCAACAGCCGGCCCGACGATGTCACCAGGGCGGCCATCTCGCGCCGGACCTCGGGATCCGCCTCGCCGGCCAGGCGATCGCCGATGGCGATCACGCCGTTCAACGGCGTGCGTAGTTCGTGAGACATATTGGCCAGGAAGACGGACTTGGCCTGGTTGGCGCGCTCCAGCTCGGCGGTGCGCTCGGCCACGCGATCCTCCAGCGACCGCCGCAGGTCCTCGTTGCGGTCGCGCTGGCGGCGCAGCGCCCGGGCGAGCGAGCCGATCTCGTCGTTGCGGACCTCGATCGGCGCCGCCGCGGCGGGATCCCCGACGCGCTGGGCCTCGGCCAGCGCCTCCAGCGGCCGCGCCACCATGTGGTTGATCAGGCGGTACAGCAGCATCACCTGCAGCGCGACGCCGATAAAGCCGAACAACAGCACCCAAGACGCCGTCTTCAGCGACGACCAGACGATGTCGCTGGACGGGAAGGTCATCAGGAACCACCAGCCCGGCTCGACCAGGCGGCCATAGGCCACCAGGCGATCGCCCTTCGGCGAAAGAATGACGCCCACGTCGCGCTTCTGGGCGCGAATGGCGGCGATCAGACGCTTGAGGTCGTTCTGGGTCTCGAACTTGCGCAGTTGTTCGGCGTCGACGACCCCGTCTTTGGTCACGCCCTGACCCGACACCAATCCGCCGTCGTCGCCGACGATCAGGTTGCTCCCGCCCGGCAGCCCCTCGCCGACCGCGCGCATCAGATAGGAGTTCAGCGGCAGGGTGGTGCCCCAGGCCCCCATGAATTGGCCCTGGTAGTAGAACGGCGTCACGCAGGCCACGTTCATCGCGCGACCGTTAGGGTCCGAAACCAGCCGCCGCAACTTGGTGCATTTCATGGCGCGCGACGGGTTGTTCGCCGGCAGGCTCAGCTGGGTCATTTCCTCGCTGGCGATGCTGAGGTCCGCCGGCGCCGTCTGGCGGTAGTACGAAAGCTTGTCCGACCGTCGCGGGCCAAACATCACCAGTCGGGTGCGCGGTGTGAAGAAATAGAAGTTGTCGTAGCGATGCAGTTCGCTCTCGCCGGTGGCGGCCACCACGTCCGTGGCGCCCACGAACAGGTCGCGCTCGGCCTCGGTCATGTCGTCGGCCCGGGACAGGTAGGCGCCGATGCCGTAGACGTAGCCGCTGTCGGTGCGCTCGCCATTGAACAGCGAGGGCGCCGAGCGGCGGGTGCCATCGCCCTTCTCCGGGAACATTCTGTCGAACTGCGCGCGGGCCGGAGCGCCGCTTTTCAGAGACAGGCGCCGGGTCAGGGCTTCGCTGGCGGAGCTATGCACCTTGACGAGATCGGAAAACAGACGGTCCTCGATCTTGACCCGTGCGCTCACATATTGGGCGAGGTGGAGGGTCTGGGCGTCGGCCGCGCTCCTGCGCACGAAGACGAAGGCCGTCGCCGTGGCCACCCCGGTCACGGCGATCGACAGAATCGCCACCATCGTCAGAAGCCGACGCGCCAGCGGCGCCGTCGCCCCCGCGACCGCTTCCGGACTGTTGTTCAAACCCCCTCCATGGCCTGGCCTCTGGGCCCTCGCCCGCTGATTCCTCGGATCCCCACGTTATGCTGAAGCTTAACTTGTTAACGACGTCCCACCGATCGGCTTTTCCCTCGCGACACAACAGTCTATAGCCACCACGTCCGCGCCGCTTCCTGGCCCTGTGCGCCAGATCGCCACAGGCGCGCCACCGTCCAGAGGAACCTCTCCGCAATGGCCAAGATCAAAGTCGCCAACCCCGTCGTCGACATGGACGGGGACGAAATGACCCGGATCATCTGGAAGCTCATCAAGGACAAGCTGATCTTCCCGTACCTGGACTTGGAGCTCGACTACTACGACCTGTCGGTCGAGAACCGCGACGCCACCGACGACCAGGTGACGATCGACGCGGCCAACGCGACCAAGAAGCACGGCGTCGCGGTCAAGTGCGCCACCATCACGCCGGACGAAGCCCGCGTGAAGGAATTCAATCTGAAGAAGATGTGGAAGTCGCCGAACGGCACGATCCGCAACATCCTGGGCGGCGTGATCTTCCGCGAACCGATCATCTGCCAGAACGTGCCGCGCCTGGTGCCGGGCTGGACCCAGCCGATCATCGTCGGCCGCCACGCCTTCGGCGACCAGTACAAGGCCACCGACTTCCTGTTCCCCGGCAAGGGCACGCTGTCGATCAAGTTCGTCGGCGACGACGGCCAGACCATCGAGCACGAAGTGTTCCAGGCCCCATCCTCGGGCGTCGCCATGGGCATGTACAACCTGGATGAGTCGATCCGCGACTTCGCCCACGCCTCATTCGCCTACGGCCTGAACCGCGGCTATCCGGTTTATCTCTCGACGAAGAACACGATCCTCAAGGCCTATGACGGCCGCTTCAAGGACATCTTCCAGGAGATCTACGACGCCGAATACGCCGAGGCTTTCAAGGCCAAGGGCATCCACTACGAGCACCGCCTGATCGACGACATGGTCGCCTCGGCGCTGAAGTGGTCGGGCGGCTATGTCTGGGCCTGTAAGAACTACGACGGCGACGTGCAGTCGGACATCGTCGCCCAGGGCTTCGGCTCGCTGGGCCTGATGACCTCGGTGCTGATGACGCCGGACGGCAAGACGGTGGAAGCCGAAGCCGCCCACGGCACCGTCACCCGCCACTATCGCCAGCACCAGAAGGGCGAGAGCACCTCGACCAACTCGATCGCCTCGATCTTCGCCTGGACGCGTGGCCTGGCCCACCGCGCCAAGCTGGACGACAACGCCGAGCTGGCCAAGTTCGCCGCCACCCTGGAAAAGGTCTGCATCGACACCGTCGAGAGCGGCTACATGACCAAGGACCTGGCCCTGCTGGTCGGCGAGAAGCAAGGCTGGCTGACCACCGAAGGCTTCCTCGACAAGATCGACGAAAACCTGAAGAAGGCCATGGCCTAAGACTTCCTCGCGAGGGGCCTAGGCCTCCGCTAACCTAAGTCTCGCGACGCCCCGGGGATCCGTCCCCGGGGCGTTTCGCGTTCCAGGGGCGCCGCCCGCGCCGGGCGAGCGCTCTTGCGAGGACGGACGATAGCTGGTCTATCCCGCGTTAACCTTTCGGAGGCGGCATGACCCTGCAGAAGCGGATCTGGGACCTGATCGTGCTGGCGATCTTCGTCTTCGCCGCCGCCTTCGCCACCGCGCCATGGTTCGCCTTCCGGGCCCTGAAGGCGGCCGCCCAGTACGAGGACGTCCAGGCCATCGGCGAACTGGTCGACTTCCCGGCCGTGCGGCGCAGCCTGACCGCCGAGCTGGTTCCCGCCGCCCCGGCCGGCCAGCCCGAACCGCCGTCGATCTGGCGCGATCCGCTGAGCGTCTTCAAGCAGGCCGTCGAGCCGATCGCCCCGCCCGAGCCCAAGGTCGATCGCTATCTGACCGTGGCCGGCGTCGCGGCCCTGACGCGCGGCTACGCTCCCGGCAAGGCTCCGCCCGCCTCGACCCAGGACGTCACGGCCGGCGGTCGGATCAAGGACATGGTCAAGGGCCCCTTCCCCCAGATCGCCTATTGGGACCCCAACCGCGCACGCATCGCCGTCAAGCGGCCCGACGGCAGCGGCAAGGTCACGATCTTCACCTTCGAGCGCAGGGCGCTGTTCACCTGGCGGCTGGTGCATGTCCGGCTTCCGGGCGACGAGCGCCAAGGCTGACGCTGACATCGTGATCGCCCTGGTTCTCGACGTCATCGGCCGCGTCTGGCCCTTCTTCCTGCTGGTCGGCGCCGGCTGGACCCTGGCTCGCCTGCGCCTGCTGGACGGGCGGATGGCCCAGGGCCTCTCCGCCTATGTCTACTGGATCGGTTTTCCGGCCCTGCTGATCCATTCGCTGTCGCGCCAGGGACGCCCCTCGCCCGACCTGCTGGCGGGCCTGGCCGCCTATGCCGGCGCGGGTCTCGTGCTGATGGCGCTCATCGTGTTGGCCTGCCGCCTCATGGGCTGGACCCGGGCCGAGGCCGCCGGAGCGGCCATGGCGGGAAGCGTCGGCAATAGCGCCTTCCTGGCCCTGCCGATCGCGGCCGTCGTCCTGGGCGCCGAAACCGCGCGACTGGTCGCCGGTGTTCTGGCCGCAGACTTCGTGGTGCTGAGCGCGGCTGGCGTCGGGCTACTGGGCTGGGCGGCGGGCCGCTCGGTCGGTCGGTCCACCCTGCACGCCTTCCAGAACCCGGTGGTCGCCGCGGCCGTGGCCGGCGTCGGCCTGGCCCTGCTGGACCTCGCCCTGCCCGAGCCGCTGGACCGCGCCATCGGCATGGCCGCGGTTTCCGGCAGTCCCGTCGGCCTCGTCGCCCTGGGCGCCGCCCTGGGTCTGCGCGAGGGCGAAAGCGGCGGCGAGGCCGCGCCCGCCGCCGGGCCCGTGCTTCTCGCCGCCCTGGCCAAGCTCGCGGCCTTTCCGCTGATGGTCTGGCTGGCGGTCGGCCTGACCCCGGCCCCCGCCGCCTTCCGCGCCGGCGCCACCCTGCTGGCGGCCGCGCCGACGGCGGTGAGCGCCTTCATCCAGACCCGCGCCTACGGCGTCTTCCCACGAGGCGCGGCGCGGATCGTGGCCCTGACGACAGCGCTTTCGGCCATCACGTTGGCGGTTGCGGCGCTGGTGTTGAAGTCCTGACGAACCGCGCGTCCTGCTGACATGTCCTGGCGCGGCCATGAGTTTCCTTCCCGCGACGTCGTCCGTTGACGGCGCGGGAGGATCGATATGCTGAACTACATCACGATCGGCGCCAGCGACCTGGATCGCGCGGCCGCCTTCTACGACGCGGTGCTGGGAGCGCTGGGCGCCGGGCAGAGCTGGCGTCAGGGCGACTGGATCGCCTATGGGCCGCCGGGCGCCGAAGCGTCGGTCTATATCTGCAAGCCGGAGAACGGCGAACCGGTCCAGGCGGCCAATGGCGTGACCCTCGGACTGCGAGCGGACAGCACGGCCCAGGTCGACGCCCTGCACGCCGCGGCCCTGACCCACGGCGGAAGCTGCGGAGGCCCCCCGGGTCCGCGCCCGCAATACGGGGAAGGCTTCTACATCGCCTATGTTCGCGACCCGGACGGCAACAAGCTCTCGGCGATGTTCAAGGCCGCCTAAGAGCCAAGGCCCGCCGCGGTCAACGCGGCGGGCCCTTCAGTGGCTCGCGATCGCGGACGAGCTTCAGCCAGCCAGCGCCACCTTCACCGCCGCCAGACCGTCTTGCGCCTTGCTGTCGTCGGGCGCGCCGCCCTGGGCGAAGTCGGCCTTGCCGCCGGCGCCCTGGCCGCCCATGGCGATCACCGCGGCCTTGGCGAGGTCGGCGGCGCTGAACTTGGCCGTCAGGTCAGAGGTCACCGCGACGGTGACGGCGGCCTTGCCGTCCGAGGTTCCGACCAGGGCGACGACGCCGCTGGTCAGCTGCTTCTTGAACTCCTCGGCCACGCCGCGCAGCTCCTTGCCGCCGACGCCATCGAGGACGCGGGCGATCAGGGCCACGCCATTGACGTCTTCCGGACCAGAGGCCGCGCCGCCGCCGCCCAGGGCCAGCTGCTTCTTGGCCTCGGCCAGTTCCTTCTCCAGGCGCTTGCGGTCGGCGATCAGGGCGTCAACGCGCGAGGCGACCTCGGCGACCGGGGTCTTGAACTGGTCGGCCAGCGACTTGGCCACACCCGCCTGGTCCAGCAGGAAGCGGCGAGCCGCCTCGCCGGTCAGCGCCTCGATGCGACGCACGCCGGCGGCGACGCCCTGCTCCGAGACGATCTTGAACAGGGCGATGTCGCCGGTGCGGGCCACGTGGGTGCCGCCGCACAGCTCGACCGAATAGGCCTTGGCCTCGTCGGTCAGCGACTTGCCCAGCGTCAGCACCCGGACGCTGTCGCCGTACTTCTCGCCGAACAGGGCGACCGCGCCGGCCTCGATGGCCTCCTGTGGGGCCATCTCCTTGGTCTCGGCCGGGACGTTCTGGCGGATGACCGCATTGACCTCGGCCTCGATCTTGTCGAGCTCCTCGGGGGTCAGCGGGCCGCCGTGGCTGAAGTCGAAGCGCATCCGCTCGCCGTCGACCATCTGGCCCTTCTGAGCGACGTGCGGACCCAGCACGTGGTGCAGGGCCGCGTGCACCAGGTGCGCGGCCGAGTGGTTCGAGCGCGTGGTGTGGCGGCGCTCGGCGTCGACCGAGGCCACGACCGCGTCGCCGACCTTCAGGTCGCCCGACAGCTCGACGCGATGGACGTGCAGGTCGCCGGCCTGCTTCTGGGTGTCGAGCACGCGGTTCTCGCGGCCGTTGGCCTCCAGCACGCCGGTGTCGCCGGCCTGGCCGCCGCTCTCGGCATAGAAGCTGGTGCGGTCCAGCAGGACCTCGACGGTTTCGCCGGCGCGGGCGCTCTCGACCACATGACCGTCGACCACGATCGCCTTGACGACGCCGGTGGTCTCGGTGGTCTCGTAGCCGACGAAGGCCGTCGTCCCGACCTTTTCCTTGATCGAGAACCAGGCGGCCGCCGCGCCCTGCTGGCCGGAGCCGGCCCAGTTGGCGCGGGCCATCTCGCGCTGCTTCTGCATGGCCGCGTCGAAGCCGTCGGTGTCGACGGTCAGGCCCTTGGCGCGCACGGCGTCCTGGGTCAGGTCCAGCGGGAAGCCATAGGTGTCGTAGAGCTTGAAGGCCGTCTCGCCGTCCAGCACGCCGCCGGCGCTCAGCTTGGCGGTGGCTTCGTCCAGGAGGCCCATGCCGCGGCCCAGGGTCGTGCGGAAGCGCTCTTCCTCCTGGCGCAGGGTCTCGACGATCGAGGCCTCGGCGCGGCGCAGCTCCGGATAGGCCTGGCCCATCTCGCGGACCAGGGTCGGGGCCAAGCGGTGCATCAGCGGCTCCTGCGCGCCCAGCAGATAGGCGTGGCGCATGGCCCGGCGCATGATACGGCGCAGAACGTAGCCGCGGCCTTCGTTCGACGGCGACACACCATCGGCCAGCAGGAACGACGACGAGCGCAGGTGGTCGGCGATCACCCGGTGCGACGGCGCCTGGGCG
>Ga0209426_1001754_pt1 | contig 11915 bp, 7 predicted proteins | sample Deesub1362B_J571_FD_187697 | JGI IMG/M metagenome (GOLD analysis project Ga0209426, IMG submission 187697) | Deep oceanic, basalt-hosted subsurface ecosystem from Juan de Fuca Ridge flank, Pacific Ocean, CORK Borehole 1362B_J2.571 (SPAdes)... ...
TATGATCTCGTCGACCCGGTTGAGGAACTCGGGCCGGAAGGTCCGGTCCAGTTCCTCCATCACCTTCTCCCGCGCCGCCTCGGCACCCAGTTCCTTGATCCACCGACTGCCGATGTTGCTGGTCATGATGACGATGGTGTTGCGGAAGTCGACCGTCCGCCCGTGGCCGTCGGTCAGCCGGCCCTCGTCCAGCAGTTGCAACAGCGTGTTGAAGACCTCCGGGTGGGCCTTCTCGATCTCGTCGAAAAGGACCACGCTGTAGGGCCGGCGGCGGACCGCTTCGGTCAGTTGGCCGCCTTCCTCGTAGCCGACGTAGCCCGGCGGCGCGCCGATGAGGCGGGAGACGGTGTGCCGCTCCTGGTACTCGCTCATGTCGATGCGGACCATCGCCTCCTCGGTGTCAAAGAGGAACTCGGCCAGCGCGCGGGCCAGTTCGGTCTTGCCCACGCCCGTCGGCCCCAGGAAGATGAAGGAGCCGATGGGCCGGTTGGGGTCCTGCAGGCCAGCCCGCGCCCGGCGGACGGCGTTGGCGACGGCGCGCACCGCGTCGTCCTGGCCGACCACCCGCTTGTGCAGTTCCTCCTCCATCCGCAGCAGTTTCTCCCGCTCCCCCTCCAGCAACTTGGAGACGGGGATGCCGGTCCACTCCGAGACCACCTCGGCGATGTCCTCCGGACCGACCTCCTCCTTGAGCAGCGGTCGGTCGCCCTGCATCTGGCGCAGTTTCTCCTCCTGCTCCCGCAGTTTCCGCTCCAGTTCGGGCAGCGTGCCGTACTGCAACTGGGAGGCCCGCTCGTAGTCCATCGCCCGCTGCGCCTCTTCGATCTGGTGGCGGACCTGCTCGATCTGCTCCTTGATCTCGCGGATGGACTGGATGACGGCCTTCTCCTGCTCCCAGCGGGCGCGCAACGCCGCGCTCTGTTCCCGCAGGTCGGCCAGTTCCTTCTCCAGTTTCTGGAGCCGCTCCTTGCTGGCCTTGTCCTTCTCTTTCTTCAGCGCCTCCCGTTCGATCTCCAACTGCATGATCCGCCGGTCGACCTCATCCAGTTCGGCCGGCTTGGAGTCGATCTCCATTCGCAGCCGGGCGGCCGCCTCGTCGATCAGGTCGATCGCCTTGTCCGGCAGGTGCCGGTCGGCGATGTACCGGTGGCTGAGGGTCGCCGCCGCGATGCAGGCCGCGTCCTGGATGCGGACGCCGTGGTGGACCTCGTACCGCTCCTTCAGGCCGCGGAGGATGCTGATCGTCTCCTCCACCGACGGCTCGTCCACGTAGACCGGCTGGAACCGTCGCTCCAGGGCGGCATCCTTCTCGATGTACTGGCGGTACTCGTCCAGCGTGGTCGCGCCGATGCAGTGGAGTTCACCGCGAGCCAGCATCGGCTTGAGGATGTTGGCCGCGTCCATCGGCGCGCCCTCGGCTCGACCGGCACCGACTACCTGGTGGATCTCGTCGATGAACAGGATGATCTCACCCTCGGCGTCGGTGACCTCCTTGAGCACCGCCTTCAGCCGCTCCTCGAACTCGCCCCGGTACTTGGCGCCCGCCACCAGCGCGCCCAGGTCCAGGGCGACGATCCGCTTGTTCTTCAGCCCTTCCGGCACGTCGCCGCGGACGATCCGCTGGGCCAGCCCCTCGACGATGGCAGTCTTGCCCACGCCCGCGTCGCCCACCAGGACCGGGTTGTTCTTGGTCCGTCGAGTGAGGATCTGCATCACCCGCCGGATCTCCTCGTCCCGCCCGATCACCGGGTCCAGTTTCCCCTGGCGGGCCAGCGCGGTCAGGTCACGCCCGTACTTCTCCAACGCCTGGTAGGTCGCTTCCGGGTGCTGGCTGGTGACGCGCTGGCTGCCGCGGATGGCCGTCAACGCCCGCAGCACCGCGTCCTCGCTGACGCCGTGGGCAGCGAGGATGCGGGCCGCCTCCGCGCCGTGGGGGCCCAAGAGGGCCAGCAATAAGTGCTCGGTACTGACGTACTCATCCCGCATCCGCCCGGCGATCTTCTCCGCCTCCTCCAACGCACGGGCGAGGTCGCGGGAAAGGCCGATCTGGGCGGCAGCCCCGTAGACCTTGGGCTTGCGCTGGAGCGTCCGCTCCACCTCACCACGCAAGGCCATCCCATCGACGCCGAGTTTGGCGACGATCTGTGGCACCACCCCGTCCGGCTGCTGCAACAACGCCAACAACAAATGCTCCGGCTCGATCTGGCCGTGGCTGTACTCTCCGGCCAGCCGCTGGGCCGCAAGCACCGCCTCTTGTGCCTTCTCTGTAAACCGATTCAAGTCCATACGTCCCCCCTCCATACACCACAAATCTCCGGAGGCCACTCAACCTCCGGGTCGCTTTCATGGTACTGTCCGCGCGTTAGAAGAACGCTTGCGGGGCATTAGATTTCCATAAGCGTGGGGCGTCATGCGTCATACGTCATTCGTCATACGTCATGCGTCATTCCTGACCTTCGGACAAGAGTTCGGGAAGGCCTTGCGCCTGGCGACTGGAAGTCGCAGGCTACAAAGGGCAAAGCCCGGCCTCCGCCGGGCTCTCCCCCGCCTGCGGAGAGGGGAGAAAGCCGCCGAAGGGCAGCCTCGCCACCCGTAGCCACGGCTTCCAGCCGCCGGGAAAGAAATGTCCGAACTCCGGTCCAAACCCCAGTCACTCCTCATTCGTCAGCCGCCGACTGCTCCTCGAAACCTGTAACCCGCACCCCCCATCCGCTTGCTTTTTCCCAACGTTGTGATATACTTCGTTCTACGAAATTTTTGCCTGTAGAAATATTGGGGGAGCGGAATGGAACCGGAGAGCAGCCTGGATGCCCTGGAAATGCGCATATTTCACCTGATGAGGGTCCTGCGGCGGCGTTTCGCGCAGGACCTGAGTCGACACGGCCTCACCTTCCCCCAGTTTATGACCCTTCTCTCGCTGGAGCGGAGCGGCGAGTCCTGCAGAATGGGGCCGCTGGCGGAGGCCACGATGCAGAGCGCGGCTTCGATGACGGCGATCGTCGACCGGCTGCTGGAGCGGGGGCTGGTGAAGCGACGCCGCCACCCCCAAGACCGGCGGTCGGTCGTCGTCTCGTTGACGGAGGCCGGCAGAGAGATGATCCACCGGGTCAGGGCCGACCGCCGGCACGCGGTGAAGCAGGTACTGGCCCAACTCGGTCCCGAGGAACAAGCCCGTCTGCTCGAGACCCTGGATAAGATGATCCACTTCCTGGAGGAGACGGAGGACACGGAGGAAAATCCACCACAGAGGCACAGAGAACACAGAGGATCTTAAAGAAATAGACTCTGCGCCCTCTGTGCCTCTGTGGTTAATACTGAAGGAGCCTGACCGAATGTTACGATTGCTCAAGTACCTCAAACCCTTCCTCCCGCTGGTCCTGGCGGCCATCGTCCTGCTCTTCGTGCAGGCCAACGCCAACCTGGCCCTGCCGGACTATATGTCGCAGATCGTCAATGTGGGCATCCAGCAGGGCGGCGTGGAGGAGGCGATGCCGGAGGCCCTGCGGCAGACGACGATGGAACGGCTGCGGCTGTTCCTCACCGACGAGGAGTTCGACGAGGTACTGGCCCAGTACACCCTGGTCGACCGATCCTCGCCGGACTACGAGGCCTACCTGGAGAAGTACCCCGCTCTGGCGGAGGAGCCGATCTACGTGCGGACGACCTCCGATCCGGAGACCATCGAGCGGCTGAGCCCGGTGATGGGGCGAGCCATGCTGATCGTCTTCGCCGTGGAGCGCATCCAGACCAACCCTGAGCAGGCCCCTGCGTTGATGCCAGGAATGGAGGGGTTTGACCTTTCCCAACTCCCGCCGGGGACGGATCTCTTCGCCCTCCTGCGGAGCATGCCCGCGGAACGGCGGGCCGCGATCGGGGAGGCTATGGACCTCCGGTTCGAACCGCTGGGAGGGGAGAAAGCGATGGTCCAGGCCGCCGCCCGCGCGGTCCGCGCCGAGTACGAGGCCCTGGGGATGGACGTTGCCCGGATCCAGACCCGGTACATCCTCCGCGTGGGCGGGGAAATGCTCCTCGTCTCCCTCATCGCGGCGGTGGCTACCATCGCCGTCGGCGTCCTCGCCGCACGCACCGCAGCGGGCCTGGCGCGCGACCTGCGGCATCTGTTCTTCGAAAAAGTGATGCGCTTCTCCCGCGCTGAACTGGACCGCTTCTCCACCGCCTCGCTGATCACCCGCTCCACCAACGACATCACCCAGATCCAGACCGCGACGATGTTCCTGCTCCGCATGGTCGTCTACGCCCCGCTCATCGCCATTGGCGCCCTCATCCGCGCCCTGAGCAAGAGTCCATCGATGTGGTGGATCATCGGCCTCGCCGTAGGGATCCTCATCGGCCTGGTCTCCATCGCTTTCCGCATCGCCGAGCCCAAGTTCCGGCTGATCCAATCCCTCATCGACCGCCTCAATCGGATCGCCCGGGAGAACCTTACCGGCATAATGGTGGTCCGAGCCTTCAACCGGGAGCGGTACGAAGAGGAGCGGTTCGACCGGGCGAACCGGGACCTGACCCAGACCAGCCTCGTCGTCAACCGGGTCTTCGTGGTGATGATGCCGGCGATGATGCTCCTGATGAACGGCGTCTCCGTCCTGATCATCTGGGTCGGTGCCCACGAGGTGGCCCAGGCCACGATGCGCATCGGGGACATGATGGCCTTCCTGCAGTACACGATGCAGATCGTCTTCGCCTTCATGATGCTCTCGATGCTCTCCATCATGATCCCCCGGGCCAACGTCGCCGCGCAGCGGGTGGCGGAGGTGCTGGAGACGGAGGTGACCATCCGCGACCCGGAGGAGCCGGTGGAGTTCCCCGAGCCTTTTGAACCGACCATCGAGTTCCGCGGGGTCTGCTTCCGCTACCCGGACGCCGAGGAGTACGTTCTGAAGGACATCACCTTCACCATCCGGGCCGGGGAGACCGTCGGCATCATCGGGACGACTGGCTCCGGCAAGTCGACGCTGATCAACCTGATCCCCCGCTTCTACGACGTAACCGAGGGGGCCATTTACATCGACGGAGTGGACATCCGCCGGGTCCGGCTGAGCGACCTGCGGGACCGGGTCGGCTACGTCCCGCAGCGGTCCAACCTGTTCAGTGGGACCATCGAGACCAACCTCCGCCTGGCCTGGGAGGAGGCCGACGAAGAAGCGATGCGGCGGGCGTTAGAGATCGCCCAGGCGGGGGACATCATCCGCTCCCGCACCGACGACGAGGGGGACGGCCGCTCGCCGTTGGCGGCGGAGGTCGCCCAGCACGGGGCCAACTTCTCCGGCGGGCAGAAGCAGCGGCTCAGCATCGCCCGCGCCCTGGTCAAGCGGCCGCCGATCTATATCTTCGACGACTCCTTCTCGTCGCTGGACTACAAGACCGACGCCCGGTTGCGCCGCGCCCTCCGGAAGTACGTGCGGGGGAGTACCGTGATCATCGTCTCCCAGCGAGTGGCGACGATCAAGGACGCCGACCGCATCCTGGTGCTGGACGGCGGGCGGTTGATCTGTCAGGGGACACACGAGGAACTGATGCAGACCTGCGAGGTGTACCGCGAGATCGCGCTTTCGCAGTTGAAGTTGCAGGAGGTGCTGGTATGACCGCGCCGAGCAACCCATCCCGCACCGTCGCCCGCCCTGCACCGTCGGCTCCGGCCCGCCCCGGCAGTGGGCGTGGCCCGATGAGGGGAGGGCCACGCCACTTGATGTTGGGGCCGGTGGAGAAGCCCCGCGACTTCCGGGGCACGATGCGCAAACTGGTCGCCTACCTGGGCCCCCATCGGTTCACCATCCTGGCCGTCTTTATCCTCGCCGCCGGTTCTACCGTCTTCGCCATCTTCGGCCCCAAGGTCCTCGGCTCGGCGACGACGAAACTGTTCGAGGGGTTGATCGCTCAGTTCACCGGGACGGGAGAGATCGACTTCGCCGGTATCGGGAGGATCCTGCTCACCGTCCTGGCCCTCTACCTCGCCTCGGCCGGGCTCAGTTACGCCCAGGGCTGGCTGATGACGAACGTGGCCATCCAGATCACCTACCGGATGCGGAAGGACATTTCGTCCAAGATCCACCGCATGCCCTTCCGCTACTTCGACGGCACCACCCACGGGGAGGTCCTCTCCCGCCTGACCAACGACGTGGACACCATCAGCCAGACCCTCAATCAGAGTTTGACGCAGATGGTGACCTCCCTTGTCACCGTCGTCGGCATGCTGGCGATGATGTTCTCCATCTCCTGGCAGATGACGCTGGTTGCGCTGCTCATCATCCCCCTCTCCAGCGGCCTCGTCATGCTCATCGTCCGCCGCTCCCAGCGGTTCTTCGCCGACCAGCAGGCACTGCTGGGTCGCGTCAACTCCCACGTGGAGGAGATGTTCGGCGGGCACGTGGTGGTCAAGGCGTTCAACGGCGAGGAGAAGGCCATCCACCGGTTCCAGGAGCACAACGAGGACCTCTACGACGTGGCCTGGAAGGCTCAGTTCCTCTCCGGCATCATCATGCCGGCGATGGGCCTCATCAGCAACCTGGGCTACGTGGGAGTGGTCGTCCTGGGTGGGTATCTCGCCTTCCAAGGCCGTGTCGCCGTCGGCGACATCCAGGCCTTCATCCAGTACGTCCGCTCCTTCACCCAGCCGATCACCCGGCTGGCGAACATCTCCAACGTCCTCCAGCAGACCGTCGCCGCGGCAGAGCGGGTGTTCGAATTCCTCGGCGAGGAGGAGGAGAGCCCCGACCCCGAGCGCCCTGTCCGTCTGGAAGAGGTGAGGGGCCACGTCGAGTTCCGGGACGTCCACTTCAGTTACATCCCCGGCCGACCGGTGATCAAGGGGTTCTCCACCGAGATCCGGCCCGGTCAGAAGGTCGCCATCGTCGGGCCGACCGGCGCGGGGAAGACGACGCTGGTCAAACTCCTGATGCGGTTCTACGACGTCGACGAGGGAGCCATCCTGATCGACGGGCACGACATCCGGAAGTTCCGCCGGGCCGACCTGCGGCGGCTCTTCGGGATGGTGCTTCAGGACACCTGGCTGTTCAACGGGACGATCCTCGACAACATCCGATACGGGCGGGAGGACGCCACGGAGGAGGAGGTGGTGAGGGCGGCGAAGGCAGCCCGCATCGACCACTTCATCCGCACCCTCCCCGACGGCTACAACGCGGTGATCAACGAGGAGGTGACCAACATCTCCCACGGACAGAAGCAGTTGCTGACCATCGCTCGGGCTATTCTAGCCGACCCGCCGATGTTGATCTTGGACGAGGCGACCAGTTCGGTAGATACCCATACGGAGTTGCTGATCCAGCAGGCGATGGACGAACTGATGCAGGGGCGGACCAGTTTCGTCATCGCCCATCGCCTCTCCACCATCCGCGACGCCGACCTGATCCTGGTGGTCCGTGACGGCAACATCGTGGAGCAGGGAACGCACGAGGAACTGCTGGCGAAGGGTGGATTCTACGCGGAGTTGTACAACAGCCAGTTCGAGCCGGTGTAAGCGATCGAGGGTCGGAGATAGTAAGTCAGTCGGGAGACGGCAGCCGCTCCAGCACCAGAAAATGGGAAAGTCCCAAGAGGCGAAAAGGAGTGCGCTCCATGGCGTAGGTAAGAGTCCGGAGGAGACGGGCCAACGCCCGTGAGCGGGCAGCCAGTTTGTCGTAGCCGGGGAAGATGCGGGTGTGGTGCACCCATCGGACCGGGAGACCGGCGAACAAGCGGCGCAGGGTCCGACCGGTGTAGGCCCGCACATGGGGAGCCAGCCGGCTCCGCAATGGGTCTGGCAGGTAGTTGACCAGGGGGATGTTCCCGAATCGGTACCGCCCTCGCCAGAACACCCCGTGCGTCTCGAAGGGATACCAGCGGTTGGGGACGAAGATGACGATCCGTCCACCGGGGCGGGCCACTCGGACCATCTCCTCGGCGCAAACGCGGTCGTCCACCACGTGCTCCAGCACTTCGTGAGAGAAGACCAGGTCGAACGCGCCGTCGGCGAAGGGGAGGTGCTCCCCCACTGCCTGAACCACCCCGGCGGCCCGCCCCCTCGCCTCCCGCGCCCGCCCTGGCTCCACCTCTACCCCGAAGACCCGGGGGGTCGCTCGCTGGAAGGCCTCGGTGTACATCCCTACCCCACACCCCACGTCCAGCACCCGCCCACCGGAGGGATCGGCCCAGCGGAGCACCATACGGAACCTCCGCTCCTGCCCGGCCCGCCACACGTAGGAGGGGCAGCCGCACGCGGCGCGCACGTCCCTTATCTGACGTTTCACGTTTGACGTACCCGAGTTCACGATACAGGACTCAAAGGCTCCACTCCCCCACGTACAACGCTACCGTCCCCATCCCCATCAGCCGGTATCGCACGTTGCGCAGCCCCACCCGCTCCATCGTCGCCGCCACGCCCTCCGGGGGGAGGAACTCGTGCACGGAGCGAGGCAGATACCGATAGGCATCCCGTTGCCCGGTCAGGAGGCTGCCCAGGAGGGGGACCCAGCCGAAGAAGTAGAGATGGAACAACGGACGGAACCACCGGCTGCGCGGCCAGGTCATCTCCAGGCAGACCACCCGTCCGCCCGGCCGAACGACGCGGCTCTGTTCCGCCAGCGTCCCCTCCACGTCGACCACATTGCGCAGCATAAAGGCGTTGACCACAGCGTCGAACGTCGCGTCCGGAAACGGCAGGCGGAGGGCATCCCCCTCCGCCCAATGGACCCGCCCATCGGTCCGGGCACGGCCCAGGCGGACCATCTGGGGCGTGAAATCCACCGCCACCACCCGGGCCTGCGGCCACCGAGTGACCAGCGCGCGGGTCAGCCCTCCTTCCCCGGCCGCCACATCCAGCGCCCACCCTCCCGGCGGGACCCGCGCGGCCTCGGCTGCCGCCCGTCGCCACCGCTCGACCTGTCCCAACGATATCAGGACGTTGAGCAACTCGTAGCGCGGAGCCAGACGGGAGAACAGGTCCCGCGTAAACCTCCGTTTCTCTTCCGTTGATGAAAACATCCCTCATAAAACCGCAGAGGACGCAGAATTTCTGTCCCTCATTCTGCGTCCTCTGCGCCCTTTGCGGTTTTAGAACAGCAAACCTACCACGCCCTGGATCAGGTACGCCAGGGCCAGCAGAAGCCCGGTCAGCAAGTGAGTGCGGATGGTGAGGGCATTGGCCGGGACCAGTTCCTTGGGATGATCGTAATGGACGCGGGCCACCTGGTAGGCCTTCCAGGCCAGAGGCACGGTCAGAAGGCCCAGCAGCGCGAAGGGAGTGACCCCGGCGAAGAGAACACCGACCACGATGGAGAGGTAGGTAAGGAGCAGGAAAACCCCGTACGCCGTCGCCGCTCGCTTCCGGCCCAGCCGGACCACCAGGTGGTTCTTCCCCACCTGGGCGTCGGCCGGCGCGTCCTGGAACTGATTGATCCACAGCACCAGCGCGATGAGCAGGCCCACCGGGATCGACGCGACGACCGGCTCCCACGCCAGGGCCTGCGTCTGCACCACGTAGGCCCCCAAGACCATTAGGGGGCCGAAGCAGAGGCCGACCGCCAGTTCGCCCACCCCGAGCCGTGCCAGCCGGAAAGGCGGAGCGGTATAGAAATAACCACAGAAGACGCCGATGATCCCCAGCCACAGCACAGCCCAACTGCGGGTGTAGGCCAGGAACAGACCGATGAGGCTCCCAGCGATGAAGAAGCCGATCCCCTGCCAGAGCATCTCCTTCGGCTTCACCAGCCCCATCTGGATGAGACGGCTCCCGCCGGTGAAGGGATTGGCGAACTCGGTGTTGACCTCGTCCGAGCCCCACACGTGGTCGAAGTAGTCGTTGACCATATTGGTACCCGCGTTGAGGCAGACAGCACCGAGCAGCGTTAAAAGGAAGTACCAGAAGTTGAACGCACCGGTTCGCGCCCAGGCCAGTGCCGTCCCCAACAGCACCGGGGCCAGGTCGGCGGTGAAGAAGGGAGCACGCAGTTTGATCACCCACAAGGGGGGCATCTTGGCTGCAGGCGTCTGTGCAGACATACGATGACCTCCTCAACTGGATAAAATGTCCACCCGTTCCGGTGGCGGGGGGACTATACCACAGGGCCGGAGTTCCTGCAAGAACAAGGAGCACAGAGAACAACAGGTTTCAAGGTTCGAAATTTCGAGATCCGCAAATCCCGGATTGAAACTCTGTTACTGATCGCAGGTTCGATAGTCGGCTCCGATGATGAGCCGGAAGCCGAACCCAGGAGAGCCACCCGGTTGGTGACTCACCCGCTCGTCCGGGATCCGAAACATCTCCTGGAGATATCGCAGTCCCGTCCCCTTGGCATGCTCGCTGAAGACGACGATCTGAGTGTGAGCATAATCCCGTCGGTCTGGCATCCCGATGATCGCCGGAAACCCCGCCCGGTACAGCCGATCCGCCGCTAGAAGGTCCCAATCCGCGTTGGGCGTGCCGTTCCACACCTCAACCGGCATGAAGGTTCGGGCCAGGCGAGCCTCAGAGACGGGGGCCATCGCCTCGGTGAGAAGGGGCTGGATCGCCTCCCAGTTGGGAAGGAAAACCGCCCCCCCGTAGGGCGTCGTCCAAGGGATCACCTGATCCCGGCCGATGTTGTAGAACCGAATGTTCTGATCCTGCAGGACGAAGGCCACCCGAACCAGGTCGAGGATCACGGAGAAGTCCATATCGGTCACGACCATCCCCTGGACCTGCTCCCACAGGGATGGCACCTGACGAAGCATCCCGGCGTCCCGCACCTTGTGCCAGATCGCCTGAAGGACCTGTTGCTGACGCCGGTCGCGAGAGAAGACGCTGGTGGTCCTACGCGAGCGAGCGTACCACAGCGCTGTCTCCCCGTCCATATGATGGATGCCCGGATTCAGCGTAAGGATGGGGTACTCGCCGCTCTCGTCCGGATAGGGCCAGTAGTCCGTAAGGCGGCAATGGACCGGAATGTCCACCCCGCCCAGTGTGTCGATGATCCCGATCAGGCCGTCGAAGTTGGTGCGCACGTAGTAATCCACCCGAATCCCCAGGTTGTAGAGGATCGTGTCCCGCACCAGCGCCGGCCCGCCCCCCTCGTAGCCGTACGCCTCCCCGTAATAGTCGGCAAAGTTGATCCGGCTCATCCAGAAGCCAGGGATGTAAACGTAGAGATCGCGGGGGATGGAGATGACCGAGACGACGGCCCGCTCGGTCTGGATGGAGACGATATGAACCGCGTCGGTGTGCCATTCCGACCAGTCAGGCCTCCGGTCGCTACCGAGGACGACGATGTTGACCGCATCAGGGGCCACAGGAATCGGCGGAACCGGTGTGGGAATGGGGAGAGATCCGGAGACGACCCGGGTAGGGTCGGGGGTCGGCCAGGCGATCCACACCGGCTGCGGCGTGACAGGATGGGGAAGCGGCACCGGCGTAGCGGTGGGAAGGGGCGTGAACGTGGCAGTGGGAAGCGGCGTCGGTGAAGGAGGCACAACCACCGGGGTCGGCATGGGCGAGGGGGAAGCGGTCTCGGTCAGGATCGGGGTCGGCGTCACGATCGTGGCAGAGGGGGAAGGCAGGACAAAAGAAGCGGCCGAAGGGGTCGGTGAACCGTTGAGCCCCGCAGCGAAGGTCAGCCCCAACACCGCCACTCCCACCGACCACAGAACCACAAAGGCCAGAATCGCCAACGCCTGGAGAATACGCCACTCTCGCGGGCTCATACACAAAAGATTATACCCTCTTCCCCCTCTCCTGCAACCAATCCTACTAAGGTTCGGACAGGAGTTCGGACATCGGGTGTGAGACTCCTTTTCGGCGGGCCTAGCACCGGCCTGAAGATCTGGTGCCAGGCCGATTTCCCGCCAGCCCCGCCTGTTTACGGCGGGGCGGATCAGGTGTGTCCGAACTCCTGTCTAAACCCCAGAGGCCAACGATTGCGCAAACT
>Ga0209426_1001756_pt1 | contig 11889 bp, 11 predicted proteins | sample Deesub1362B_J571_FD_187697 | JGI IMG/M metagenome (GOLD analysis project Ga0209426, IMG submission 187697) | Deep oceanic, basalt-hosted subsurface ecosystem from Juan de Fuca Ridge flank, Pacific Ocean, CORK Borehole 1362B_J2.571 (SPAdes)... ...
TCACCGCCTGTGACGCGGCGAGTTCCTACGGCTGGGCTAGGATCATCCCGGCGTGCAATTCCCAAGAGGCGGCCCGATTCCTCGAGGAGGTGGTGGCACCCGAGTGTGCCAAGGGCGGGCTGGAAGCTGAGACGGGTACTGACCGACGGGGGAAGCGAGTTCAAGGGGGAGTTCGAGGAGACTTGTCGGAAACTCAGGGTGAAACACACGAGGACCAAGCCCAGGCATGCCTGGACCAACGGGTTTGTGGAGAGGTTGCAAGGGACGATCCTGCGGGAGAACTAGCGGGTGGCGTTCAGGAGGCGTTACTTCACCAGCCGGAGACAACTGCAGGCTTCGCTGGACGGGTACCTGAGGTTCTACAATGGGCAGCGGCCCTATCAGGGGTACCGGACCCAAGGACGAACACCGGCCGAGGTCTTTTGGGGCGTGGCCGGACGATCAAAGGACGGATGAGGTGTTAACACCATTCCGAAACCGGGCACCCAGCTTCTCCCACAGCCTCTTGAACACCAGCACCGGCCCGTACTCCTTGGCCGCATGTACGAACAGGTTCCGGGCCACATCCAATACCTGGGTCCGGCGAGCGTAGCGAGCCAGCCCCTCCACCAGGAAATCGATGGCCCCTTCACGCTGGAGCTCGTCCAGCCGGCCCAAATAGGCCACCACCTTCTGGCGGGGCTTCCCATTCACGCGCACGCCTCGTCCTTGTTGCGGAACCGTTTCACCCGGATGTACATGACACAACAACCTTGGCAAATTCCTTCAGATCGATAGACACTAATTTCCGTTGGCGAACATCCGCGCCCCCATCTCTTGGGCATTTCAGGTCGTCGCGAGGTTCAAATCCCGAGGCTGGGTGTCAAAGTTGGGGCAATCGAACGCGGGCAAAGGGGTTCGGGGTCTACCATAGGATTTTGTGAGGGGACGCGTGGGACAGGTTGAGGTAGTATGGGTTTGAGGCGGGGGTGTAGCTCTTGGGGTCTGCGGCTTTGTCTGCTCGACCTGAAATGCTGCCCCCGCCTCCTTCCCTATCCAGTCGGTGTTCACAAGGAGATGCCGTGACGCGCAACGAGTGAAGGGTGGGGGAGGAAAGGCTTAAATATTCCCCTCTTTTTGTAGATGCTCGGCTACGGCATAGACGGCTCGCTTGACCGCGGGGGTTCTGAAGGGGACGGTGGCGGAATCGAGCTGGACGATCCACCCTTTGCGGTCCTTGGACACAGAAATGAAGAAATGCTGCGAAAAATCCCCGTCGGTGGCGAACGCCCGGAGCAGGACCTCATCGCCCACTGGGGCAACGAAGGCCTCCTTGACCACGAACGCCCCCCGGGGCCAGACCTCCTTTAGGCCCACGACCACTTTCGGAATATCCTCCTTGTCCAACGCGGTTTTCAGGCGTACATGGGGCATCCTTCCCTCCGCGATCCGCTCTATTTTCGCCGGAGCTGCCTTCTCGGCCACGAGCCGGTAGATGGCACGTCCCTGGCTTCGCCACTTGCGTTCGTAGCGGGTACGGGGCTCTCCCTGTATCTCGCGGGGACCCTGGACGTCGAAGCAGCCCGTGGCCTCGAGGTTCCCCCTGGCCTCCTCGGCGAAAAAGAGCGCGTCGGTGGTGAGCTCGAAGGCCCCGCCGGGCTCGAGCACCGCCGCCAATGTCCGGGCGAACTCCTCGTTCACCAACCGGCGTTCGGCGTGGCGCGCCTTGGGCCAGGGGCAGGGGAAGTTCACGATCACCCGGCGTACCGAGGCGTCGGGGAAAAGCTCCCGGAGGCCGAAGCGACCGTCCAACCGAACCATCCGCACGTTGGTGAGTCCGGCGGCGTGGAACTTCCGCGCGGCCTTCTCGATACACGTGAGGGTGAGCTCGAACCCCACGTAGTTATTTTCCGGGTGCCGCGAGGCCACTTCAGCGAGGAACTCCCCGTTTCCGAAGCCGATCTCCACTTCAAGCGGCGCTTCCCGCCCGAACACCCACCGCCAATCCGGGGGCAGGGTCGCGAAAAGCCGTGGTTCCACCAGGTATTTGGAAATCAACATGTGCGTCTTATTGCCACTGTAGAATGTCGCTCGTTCAAGGGATGACCTCGAACGACCTTTCCCGTCCCTTTCCGAACCGGTAGACGCGGAAACGGTCATCGAACGTGAAGGCCCTGGTGACGCCCAAGCGCTCCATCACGGCGAAGCTCGTGGCATCCACTAAGGAAAAGCCCTGGTCCGGGAACGCGGCCATGATCTGCCGGGCCGTGCGGAGATCCGCGGATCCTACGGGTATCAATTCCACTATTCCGGAAAACAACGCGTCCCAGAACTTGAGGGCGGCTTCCCGGCCGAGGCGGTGGGAGATGAGGAACCAACATTCGAGGAGCACGTGATCGGTGGTCAAGAGCTGCGCTTGCTCCACCAGCTTCTCATAGGCGCGCACGGCGCTGCGATGGAGGCGGTTGCTTCTGTCGGCCAAGGCATAAAAGGCCGAGGTATCAACGAAGACCCGCATCGTCGGCGAGGGCTTCAGCGAGGTGCCGGTCGTGGTCCCGCGAAACATTCCCCGCTCCGCTTTCGCCGAGTCCCACGATGGCGAAGAAGTCATCGCGGGAAAGTTCCCGCCGCAGGTAATCCCGGGCGATCCGACGTAAAAGCTCCGCCAATGAGATCCCCTCTTCCCGGGCCTTCTCCTTGAGGATCCGGTGCAACTCGGGGTCGAGGTAGATTTGCGTCCGTACCTTCCTCATTGCGGGCGATTGTAACATCATGATGGCGCTGCCACAATGTTGATGGTTGAGAGGGAATGAGGCAACCTTGGGGGAAGATGCGTTCCTGGGGTTCTGCACATAAAATGCACTCGCCATGGGGTGGAATATCGCCGAGATCGCCCTGGAGCTCATGCGGCCCCACACCACCTCGGGGCGGGAATGGCTGATCGAGGATTTCCTGGTGGAAAGGCTCAAAGAAGCGGGCCTCGAGGTGAGGCTCCAGGAGGTCCCCGGCGTCGGCGATAACGTCATCGCCCATCGGGGAGAGGGAGGATTCCTCGTCGTGAGCCACACCGACGTCTACCCCTACCTCACCCCCGAGATCCAGGAGCCGCGGGTGGAAGATGGGATGCTCTTTGGCCGCGGAGCGGTGGACACCAAGGGGCAAATAGCCGCCCTCCTCGTGGCCCTAAGGGAATCGAAGGGGCCGGTGTGCGTGGCGTTGGTGGTGGACGAGGAGCTCGAGGGCCGGGGGTCCCGGCTCCTGGAGATCCCCCCCAGCTGCCCCGGGGCGGTGGTGCTGGAGCCCACGGAGCTTTCCATCTGTACCGCCGAGGGGGGTACCCTGGAGGTCCGGGTGGTCACCCGGGGGAAGGAGGCCCACGGATCCACCCCATGGGCGGGGGACAACGCTGTGGAGAAGGCGATCCGTCTCTACAACAAGCTCCACTCCGCCTCTTTTCTGCGGCATCGCCATCCCCTTTTCCCGCAAGGGGCGTGGATCAACATCGGGAGGATCGAGGGGGGGCACGACGCCATGGTGGTCCCCAGCTCCTGTTCCATGCACCTTGAGATCGGGTTCGCCCCGGGGCTCTCGGCCGACGCGGTGGAGGACGAGGTGGAGGAGATACTTTCCGAAGCCGAGACTATGGAGGTCCTGGACTTCTCCCCTCCCTGGGAGACCCCGGCGGGGGCCGCAGTGATCGCCGCATTAGAGGAAGCGTTTAGGAAGGCCTTAGGGAGGGAACCCCGGCGGGCGGGGATGCCTTCTTGGACCGATGGCGCGAACCTCCACAAAAAGGGGATACCCACGGTGGTCTTCGGGGCGGGAAAACTCGAGGTGGCCCATACCCCGTGGGAGTCGGTGAAGATCGAGGAGCTCGAGGAGCTTTCCCTTGTGCTGCGGGCATTGATCGACGGCCACTGAACCGAGAGTGACGAGGCGGCGCGTGCATAACCGCTGATTATATTTAGGCCCGCTTCGGCACGGGCGCGTGTCAAAGCGGCATACGACGCGGCGTTGGTCCTTGTGGGCAGCCTCTTCGTCGCCCTCATGGCCCGGATTTCTATCCCCCTTCCCTTCAGCCCCGTCCCCATCACGGGCCAAACCCTGGCAGTGCTTTTGGCCGGTGCTCTACTGGGGAACGCCCGGGGGGCACTGAGTTTGGGACTGTACCTTTTCTGGGGGTTCCTAGTACTCCCGGTCTTCGCAGGGGCACGGGAAGCCTTGCCCGGCTCGCCGGCCCCACCGGAGGTTACCTTGAGGGCTTTATCTTCGCCGCTTGGATCACGGGGTTCTTGGCCCAGCGTGGGTGGGACCGTTGGGTCCCGACATGACTTTTGGCCATGGCCATCGGGAACGCCGTGATCTACCTCTTCGGCCTCCCTTGGCTTGCGGCCTTCGTGGGTCTCGATCGGGTAATCCACTTGGGGCTCCTCCCCTTCATTCCCGGGGATGTGGTGAAGCTCCTGCTTGCGGCCGCGCTCCTTCCCGGGGGCTGGAGGCTGCTCGCCTTGTTTGGACTCGAGGGACGGGGGAAGTAAGGATATGCCCTATATATCCTACCGCGCTGCGCCGTTTCTCAGGGGCCTCCCGCGATCCTCTCCTGGGGAAGCAGGAATGCGGCGAAGACGGCGGGGACCAAGGCCGCGGTCACCAGGCCCAGCGCCCGCTCCAGCCCCCAAAGGTCCCCGAGGTATCCGATCAACGGGGCCATCAGGGCCCCCAAACCCCAGGAAAGGCCGAGCAATACCCCCGACACCGTTCCCTGGTGTTCAGGAAAGAGCTCCTGAGCATACGCGATGGAGACCGGATTTGAAGCCATAAGGAAAAAACCGGAGATCGCCAGGAGGAAGAGCGACAAGCCCCCTTCAGCGTGAAGGAAGCTATAGAGGGCGGGGATGGCTAAAAGAAGCGAGATCCCGATGACACGTTTTCGACTCACGCGGTCGGAGAGCCTCCCCGCAGCGACCCCGCCCACGGCCCCGGATATGGAAAACAAAGCCAGCGCTGCCCCTCCTAGGGAAAGTGAGGCCCCCCTCTCTACCACAAGCACCGCCAGGAAATTGCCGTACGACATCCCCACCAATGCCCGAAGGAGGGCGATGGTCCAAAGGAGGGCGAGGGTCCAAAGCTGGGCCCGGGGGAGGGAGAGGAGCCTTTCCCCAGACGCCACACCACGGCCCGCGGGAACGAGGATCACTGCAGCAAGCAGCACCGAAAAGGCGGGGATAAGGAGCCAATCCATGTAACCTACACCCACCTTTTCTGCGAACCAACCGATGAAGAGGGGACCGAGAGCTGCTCCCACCGTGCCCCCGGCGAGGAAGATGGACATGGCATAGCCCCTGGCCCCACCCCCCGAGCCCGCCAAGGCGGCTCCGGCGGGATGAAATGCCGCGGTCCCCAGGCCCGCCAGGAAGAGGGCGGCTCCCAACGCGAGGTAGCCTGGGAAATGGAAGATGAGGGACATCACCGTGCAGGTCACAAAGGGCCCCAAAAGGAGGAAGAGCTTATACCCCAACCGATCGGCGAGGTGACCCGCCAGCGGTTGGACGAAGGAAGCCGCTATCATGCGCAGGGAGCCCAGGGTCCCGGCCAAGGCCAGGGAAAGCCCCATGCGTTCGATAAGGAGCGGCATCAACGCTGAAAGGAAGCCGCCGTAGCCGTCGTTCAAACCGTGTAACGCCCCCGCCACCCATGCTACGTGTTTTGTATTCCTTGCCACGCTGGGAATTTATCCGAAATGCTGCGTTCTCACCACGGACGACCACGAAATCTTGCGTGAACGCGGTCGGGATGCGGTGGTTGACGGAAAATCGGCGAAGCTGTAAAATATTTTTTAATATGGGTACCGAAGTGCGGCGCCGATATTTAATGCCTGGCGTTCCCGGATCCTAGCCTTAAGGCCGGAAGTACCGGCCGTTTGTCCCCTTTTTAGCTTCAATCTGTGGTTTCACCTCTCAAATCCTTTCCCCCAAGGAGGTCAATATGTCCTTTAGGGGCCTCTCCACCTTGTCCGTACACGGAGGAGAAGCGAGGAGAAAGCCGGAGAACGTTTTGACCACCCCCATCTATCAGACCGCCACCTACCCCTTCTCCCGCATGGCGGAACGGCTGGCCTATAACGAGGGGAGGCTTTCCCGCCTCACCTACGGCAGGTACGGGAACCCCACCCAGCGGGCGGCGGAGGAGAAGCTGGCGGCCCTGGAGGGAGGAGAGGATGCCCTCCTTTTCGCAAGCGGTATGGCGGCCATCACCACGACCTTCCTGACCTTCCTCTCCCAAGGGGACCACCTGCTCTTCGTGGACCAGTGTTACTGGCAGACCCGGACCTTCGCCACGGAGCTCCTGCCCCGCCTGGGGGTAGAGGTGGGGTTCGTCCCCCGGTGGGCCCCGGGGGAGGTGGAGGCGGCGGTCCGGGCCAACACCAAGGTGATCTTCGCCGAGGTGCCCACCAACCCTCACCTCCACGTCCCTGACCTCCGGGAGCTAGCGAGAGTGGCCCGGGAGTGTGGGGCGGTGTTGATCGTGGACTCCACCATGGCCAGCCCCATCAACCTCCGGCCACTGGAACTGGGGGCCGATGTGGTGATCCACTCCGCCACCAAGTACTTGGGGGGGCACAACGATCTCCTCGCCGGGGCAGCCGTAAGTGATGCAGAGACAATAGAAAAGATCAAGGCCACCCGGGACTACCTCGGGGGGATCCCGGACCCCCACGGGGCCTATCTCCTCATCCGGGGGATCAAGACCCTGGCGGTGCGGGTCAGACACCAGAACCAGGCTGCCCAGAGGATCGCCGAGTTCCTGGAGGGGAGGCCGGAGGTGCGGCGGGTCTACTACCCCGGGCTTCCCTCTCACCCACACCATCACATCGCCGTGAAGCAGCTTTCGGGGTTCGGCGGGGTGGTGAGCTTCGAGCTCGAGGCCGATGCCGAGACGACGAGCCGTTTCCTCGATGCGCTGAAGCTCCCCTACATGGCCTCGAGCTTCGGCGGGGTGGAGTCGCTGGTGGAGCAGTCGGCCCTGACCTCCTTCTGCAAGTTCACCCCGAAGGAGCGGGCCGAACTGGGGATCGCCGAGTCGCTGGTGCGGCTTTCGGTGGGGCTCGAGGATCCCGAGGACCTGATCGCGGATCTGGCCCAAGCCCTGGAGGAGGCGTTCCGATCATGAGGGACCTCGTGGTGATGAAGTTCGGCGGGAGCTCGGTGGGAGACGGGGAGCGGATCCGCTGGGTCGCCCGCCTCGTACGTCGGGCCTTGGCCAGCGAGGTGGGGCGGTGCTGTGTGGTGGTCTCGGCCATGGCCGGGGTGACGGACCTCCTCATCGGGGCTGCCCATGCTGCCTCGCGGCACGAGCTTTCCCGGGCCGAGGCCGCGGCCCAGGAGCTCCGCGCGCGGCACCTCGCCGCCGCGAGCTTGATCGCGGGGAAGGAGGGGGAGCTCAAAAGGACCATCGAATCTTGGGTGGAACGGTTCCTTACCATGTGCCGGGCCGTGGACGCCCTGGGGGAGTTGACCCCCCGTACTTTGGACGCCATCGCCGCTACGGGGGAACGGCTTTCGGCGCCCTTAGTGGCCGCAGCCCTCGAGAGGGAGGGGATCGGTGCCCAATCGGTGGACGCCGCCTCGCTCATCGTGACCGACGGTCGCTTCGGCGCTGCCTCTCCCCTCGTGGATCCCACCTCCGCTCGTTGCCGCGCAGAGCTTCTGCCCTTGCTCGAAGCCGGGGAGGTCCCGGTGGTCACCGGGTTCATCGGTGCCACGGAAGAAGGGGTCACCACCACCTTGGGCCGGGGGGGAAGCGATTACTCCGCTGCCATCTTGGGGGCGGCTTTAGGTGCGGACGAGATCTGGATCTGGACCGATGTCCCGGGGGTGATGACCGCGGACCCCAGGGTGGTCCCCGATGCGGTGACCGTGCCCTTCCTCTCCTACGCCGAGGCGGTGGAGTTGGCGCATCTTGGGGCCAAGGTGATCTACCCCAAAACGGCCCTCCCGGCGGAGGAGGCCGGGATACCCATCCGCATCCGCGATACCTTCCGGCCCGAGGGACCCAGCACCACTATCTGTTCCCACCCGGAAGGGGCGCCCATGGGGGTGCGGGCGGTGGTGTGCCGCAAGGGCCTGGATCTTCTGCGGCTGGCGGGAAAAGGAGGACCGGGCACGGCGGCCCGGGCGTTCGCCGCCGCGGCCCAAGCGGGGGCCGAGGCCATCCTGGGGACCCATTCGCCCTTCGAGCAGAACGTGTGCCTCCTCCTCCACCGGGGGGATTCGGAGCGGGTACGGGCGGCCCTGGATCGCGCCTTCGCCCACGAGCTCGGCTGCGGCAAGGTGAGCCGCATCGAAGTACGAGGAGGGCTGGCGGTGGTGGCTCCCGTAGGGGAAGGGATCGCGCAAGATCCTAGAATCGTGGCCGAGGCCCTCTTCGCCCTGGATGAACGTGACATCGAGGTCCTGGCCATCGCCCACGGGGCCTCGCCCCATAGCCTCCCCCTGGTGGTCCGGGAGGAGGTCGCCGACGAGGCGGTGCGGACCCTGCACCATCACTTCAAGCTGGAGGAACTGGTATGCGCGAAATCAGGGTGATCCTTTTCGGATTGGGCCGAGTGGGACGGGCGTTGGTGGAGGAGGCACGAAGGGCTCCTTTCTCCCTCAAGTTCGTGGGGGTGTTCGACTCCACCGGAGGGGCCGTGGCCCCAAATGGCCTCAGCGATCGTGAACTCCAGGAGCTTGTGGATGCTAAAGGCGCCGACAAATCGATTGCCTCCCTCCCCGGTGGCCTCCCTTACGAGGAAGCTGTAGCGGAGCTGCCCGGACTCTTCGCTTTCGGCCCCGGGGTCCTTTTGGACCTCACCGCCGCGGGAGACACCCTCGTTCCCCTTATTCGTGCAGCCTTGAACGCCGGTTGGGGGGCGGTGTTGGCCAACAAACTCCCCTTGGTGGGGCCGTTGGACCTCTTCCGGGAATTTACCTCCACAGGCAGGTTGAGGTACGAGGCCACTGTAGGGGCCGGAACGCCGGTGATCGCGCTCCTGGAGTACCTCCTGGACTCAGGAGATGTGGTGAAGTCTATCCAGGGAATGGTGAGCGGGACGCTGGGGTACCTACTGGCCGCCTGCGAGGGAGGAATGCCCCTTTCCCAAGCCGTCAGGGAGGCGTGGGAGAAGGGTTATACCGAACCCCACCCCGCCCAGGACCTGTTAGGGCTCGATATAGCGCGCAAGGCCCTGATCCTTGCCCGCACCCTGGGATTGCCCGTGGAGCTACACGAGATAAAGGCGGACCCCCTTTGCTCGGCTGACCTTGCCGACCTCCCACCACAAGAGTTCTTGGCCGCCCTTGCTCGGGACGACGGGGAACTGGCCCGGAGGATTGCCGGGGCGAAGCGGCGCGGAAGAACCTTAAGATATCTTTTGCGTGTGGGAGAGGACGGTTGTTGGGTGGGCCTAAGGGAGGTGGAAATGGCGAGCCTCCTCGCCCGGGCGCGGGGAAACATCACCGTGCTGGAAATCTCCACCGAGCGGTTCGGTTCCACCCCCCTGGTGGTGTACGGGCCCGGGTCCGGCCCCCGGGAGACCGCCTGTGGTGTGCTAGCGGACATCGGCCGACTCCGTGCGAGGTTGGGACAAAGGTAAGGGTGGCTTCCTTCCCGGCACTCGTTCCAGGTGGCTTCGTTGCCAGCCGGTACGTGGCCTGGGGCTCGTAAGCTGCCGATGCTCCTCTCAGCGGCCATCGCAGCTGAGACTACATCACCCCTCCACTCCCGCCATTTGCTGGTAAAATGCGCCTATATTTCCCAAACCCGAGGTGGAGGTATGGCCGCGGTCTTGAGGTGTATGGAGTGTGGGGCAGAGTATTCCCTGGTCGAGATCCGGTACCGGTGCCGCTGTGGGGGCCTCCTCGACGTGACACACGACCTCGGTTCCCTCAGGGTCTCCCGGGAGTTGTTCGAAGAAAGAGAGGCCGGACAGGGGCCGGAGCCGTGGCGGCGGAGCGGTGTTTGGCGCTTCCGGGAGCTGGTCCTTCCGGTGGAGTCTCAGCTGATCGTATCCCGGCCCGAAGGTAACACGCCCCTCTACCGGAGCGCGGCGCTAGCGCGCTGGGTGGGCCTTGAGGATTTTTCCGTAAAACACGAAGGCGAGAACCCCACCGGCTCGTTCAAGGACCGGGGGATGACGGTGGGGATCACGTGGGCCAAGGCCCTCGGCGCTAAAGCGGTGGCCTGTGCCTCCACGGGGAACACTGCCGCTTCCATGGCCGCATATGCGGCCATGGCCGGGCTCAAAGCCATCGTCTTCGTGCCCCAGGGCAAAGTCGCCCTGGGCAAGATCGCCCAAGCCTTGGCCTACGGGGCCCTGACCCTGGAGGTGGAGGGCGATTTCGATGCCGCCATGTCCCTGGTGCAGGAGAGCTGTCGCGAGTTGGGGATCTATCTCCTTAACTCCGTGAACCCATTCCGCATTGAGGGCCAAAAGACGATTGTGTTCGAGCTCATCCAGGACCTAGGCTGGGACCCGCCCGACTGGATTGTCTTCCCCGCGGGAAACCTGGGGAACACCGCCGCCTTCGGCAAGGCCCTCTGGGAGCTCCGGGAGTTGGGCCTGATCCCGCGCATGCCGCGCCTCGCCGCCGTACAAGCGGCCGGGGCCAACCCCCTCTACCGCAGTTACGCCCGGGGCTTCGCTCCGCTGGAACCGGTACGGGCTGAGACCGTGGCCACGGCAATCCGGATTGGGAATCCGGCGAGCTTCCCCCGGGCGGTGAGGTCCCTGCGCTGGACCGAGGGGGTGGTGGTGGAGGTCACGGACCAGGAGATCATGGACGCTAAAGCCGTGGTGGACGCCGCGGGGATTGGGTGCGAGCCCGCCTCGGCCGCCGCGGTGGCCGGGGCCAGGAAGCTCGTCTCGCAAGGCGTGATCAAAAGAAGCGAGCGAGCCGTGGCCGTACTCACCGGAAATCTCCTCAAGGACCCCGAGGCCACGGTCTCTTACCACGCGGGGAAGCTCCAGGGGATCGAGCCCCGCTTTGCTAACCGCCCACGCCGCATCGCTCCCTCGTTGGAGGCGGTCGCGGAGGCGCTTGAGGAGGGCAGGAGATGATCGTGATGAAGTTCGGCGGGAGTTCTGTGGGGGACGCGGAAAGGATCCGAACCGTAGCCGGGATCGTGGGAGCGTTCGCGGAACGGGAGGGAATACCAACCGTGGTGGTCTCCGCCATGCAGGGGGTAACCGACGCCCTCATCCGCGCAGCAGAGGCCGCCTCCCGACGCGACAACGGGACCCTTCACCGTACCATCGCCGAGCTCTACTCCCGCCATGAGGAGGCGGCCGCAGAGGTGGCACCGCCGGGGGAGCGGGACGCGCTATTGGCCGAGGTCCACGCCCTCATCAGGGAGTTCGAGAACCTCTGTGCCGCTGTAGGGGTGTTGGGAGAGCTCACCCCCCGAGGCCTGGACGCGGTGGCGTCGTTCGGGGAAAGGCTTTCGGCAAGGCTTGTGGCTGCAGCGTTGCGACACGAGGGGTACGCCGCCAGGGCCCTGGAAGCAAGCGGTTTCATCGTCACTGACGCCCGCCACGGTGCTGCCTCTCCCCTCTGGGAGCCCACCCGTGAACGCACCCGGGAGGCTGTGTTGCCACTTTTGTCCGAGGGAACCATCCCGGTAATCACCGGGTTCATCGGGGCCACTCCTGAAGGGGTGGTCACCACCTTGGGCCGGGGTGGAAGCGACTTTTCCGCATCGGTGGTCGCGGCGAGCTTGGACGCCGATGAGATTTGGATATGGACGGATGTCGATGGGGTAATGACCGCCGATCCCCGGATCGTGCCCGAAGCCCGTACCCTTCCCCGGCTTTCCTACGCCGAAGCCGCAGAGCTCTCCTACTTCGGCGCCCGGGTTATCCACCCCAAGACC